>Ga0105858_1000355_pt1 | contig 20610 bp, 13 predicted proteins | sample OrgsoiDNA_201062_FD_89683 | JGI IMG/M metagenome (GOLD analysis project Ga0105858, IMG submission 89683) | Permafrost soil microbial communities from the Arctic, to analyse light accelerated degradation of dissolved organic matter (DOM) -... | ecosystem: Environmental > Terrestrial > Soil >...
CCAATAGCCGCCATCAATATAGTCTGCTGACGTTTTCTCACCCAGCAGATTCATTGGCACCGCAGCAAATTGCGCACGAGCGCCACCGTGGCAGAATAACACTTTGTAGTTCGAAGGGATGTTCATCAAATCGCGAATATCGCGTTCAGACTCTTCTGCAACCTGAATAAATTCTTTACTCCGGTGGCTGATTTCCATCACCGACGTTCCCAGACCGTTCCAGTTACAAAGTTCTTTCTGAGCACGCAGCAATACTTCAGCCGGGATCATTGCCGGACCGGCACTAAAATTATAAACCTGAGTCATTTCCCCTCACCACTCCACTGAACTAACCATCGATACTATCAATTTACCGGTTTTATCATTCGAGACAAGCAGTCTGCAATGGTTATTGCTCCTGAGAGCATGATCACATTGTCGTTACCGCGATATCGGTTGCTTGTGTGCTGCGGCAGGGCAAAAAGACGAATAATTGTGCGCCTTATCAACCACTCGGTCTGCGCATTTACCGATGGATGACAACAGCAATACGAATACATGGAGCTATAGACCAAAACCCCGTATCATTGCGCGTTTTTAGAACGCTCAAAAGTGAACTCAATGACGCAAACTTTTATTCCTGGCAAAGACGCAGCGCTGGAAGACTCCATCTCCCGCTTCCAACAAAAACTCACCGACCTCGGTTTCAACATTGAAGAAGCTTCATGGCTGAACCCCGTTCCCCATGTATGGTCAGTGCATATTCGCGATCGAGACTGCCCGCTGTGCTTTACCAACGGTAAAGGCGCCAGTAAAAAAGCGGCATTAGCCTCTGCGTTGGGTGAGTATTTTGAGCGCCTGTCGACGAACTACTTCTTCGCAGATTTCTACCTCGGCAAAGAAATTGCTAATGGCGACTTCGTACATTATCCGAATGAAAAATGGTTCCCTATCCCGGCGGATAATAGCCTGCCAGCGGGGATTTTGGATGACCGTCTGCATGATTTCTATGATGCTGACAAAGAACTGACCGGCAGTGATCTGATTGATCTGCAATCAGGTAATCCTGATCGTGGAATTTGCGCCCTGCCGTTCACCCGTCAGTCTGATCTGCAAACGGTTTATATCCCGATGAACATTATTGGGAACCTGTACGTTTCCAACGGCATGTCCGCGGGCAACACGGCTAACGAAGCACGAGTACAGGGCCTGTCTGAAGTCTTTGAACGCTACGTGAAAAACCGCATTATTGCGGAATCCATCAGCCTGCCAGAAATTCCTTCCGAGGTTTTAGCGCGTTATCCGGGCGTGGTTGAAGCCATCGCTAAACTGGAAGAAGAAGGTTTCCCTATTCTGTCGTACGACGCCTCTTTAGGTGGCAACTATCCGGTCATTTGTGTCGTTCTGTTTAACCCAGCAAACGGTACCTGTTTTGCTTCTTTTGGTGCTCATCCCGATTTTGGGGTGGCTTTAGAGCGCACAGTGACTGAACTGCTGCAAGGCCGCAGCCTCAAAGACTTGGACGTTTTCACTGCGCCTACTTTCGATGATGAAGAAGTGGCTGAACATGCCAACCTCGAAACTCACTTTATCGACTCCAGCGGTTTAATCTCTTGGGATATGTTCAAGCAAGACGCTGATTATCCGTTTGCTGACTGGAGTTTCAGCGGCTCAACGGAACAAGAGTTCGCAACACTGATGGCTATCTTTGATAAAGAAGATGCTGCGGTGTATATCGCAGATTATGAGCACTTAGATGTTTACGCGTGTCGCATCATCGTTCCGGGCATGTCTGATATTTACCCTGCCGAAGATTTGCTTCTGGCAAACAACACCATGGGCGCGCACCTTCGCGAACAGTTGTTAGCATTGCCTGGTAGTGATTTACCGAAAGAAGCTTATCTGGATATTATCACCCAGTTAGATGATGAAGGTCTGGATGATTTCACCCGCGTACGCGAACTGTTCGGCATCGCCAGTGGTAAAAATAACGGCTGGTATACCCTGCGTGTAGGCGAACTGAAATCTATGCTGGCGCTAGCGGGCGGCGATTTAGATCAAGCTCTAACATGGGCTGAATGGGCGCATGAATTTAACGCTTCTGTTTATAGCGACGAACGTAATAATTATTACCGTTGCCTGCAAACGCTCCTGCAGCTGTCGCTGGAAGAAGATCGTGACCCAGCTCAGTATTACGGCGCCTTCGTTAAGATGTACGGGCAAGATGCCGTCGATAATGCTTCAGCGGCCATCAGTGGTGAAGAACGTTTCCACGGGCTGTTTGCCGTCGACTCAGATCTTAAAGCATTGCCAGCGCATCAGGCATTGCTCGCCGCGTACGAAAAACTGCAAGTGGCTAAACGCCGTTACTGGTCCAAAAACTGATTAATTGCTCTGTCATTATTTATACACTGAGATCGGTAGCCATTTGGCTACCGATTTTCTTTTATGGCGCTGCACATCGCATTTAACCCGTAAATCATTATGATCAGCCTTTTATTTTTTATTCTTCAATATGCCTTCCAAAATTGACTGTCATTGTTATCTTTTTTATCCATCAGTTATTATTATCCCCCCGGTTCAAATACGGCATGAATGACTTGTTTTTACACTGTTCGCATTTCGAACGAATTGAAATAAAATCATTACATTGCGACCTAATATTTAACAAAAATCGCCGGCATCGCAAAAAGGATTAAACTTTATTTGCAATATTTAAAATGTTTTTATTGTATTATTTTCAGTTGGTTAGACCACAAACACCCCCTTTAACATAGGCGTCAGACCCGCCTATTATGCCCCCTTATGATCCAGGTCAATTTTTACGTTATACTGCTTTGCTAGTATCTCGTTGTGCAGTACATAACCCTTAAAGAGAGAGTTACTGTGAAAGCTGACAACCCCTTCAATTTATTGTTACCCGCAGCTACAGCGAAAGTCGCCGAAGATGCCGGTGTTTATAAAGCCACTAAACAACCGCTGAAAACTTTCTATTTAGCGATAACCGCTGGTGTCTTTATTTCTATTGCCTTTGTTTTTTATATCACCGCGACGACTGGTACTGCCTCCGTTCCTTACGGCCTTGCGAAATTAGTCGGTGGGATATGCTTCTCACTCGGCCTTATGCTTGTTGTCATCTGCGGTGCTGACCTCTTTACCTCAACCGTTCTTACTGTCATTGCGAAAGCCAGTGGCCGCATTACCTGGGGTCAGTTGGCGTGTAATTGGGTCAATGTCTATATTGGTAACTTGATTGGTGCACTGTTCTTTGTCGCCCTGATCTGGTTTGCCGGTGAACATATGGTAGACAACGGAATGTGGGGTCTTAACGTCTTACAAACCGCCGATCACAAAATGCATCACACGTTTATTGAGGCAGTATGTCTGGGTATTCTGGCTAATCTCATGGTGTGTCTGGCGGTATGGATGAGTTATTCCGGCCGAAGCCTGATGGACAAAATGTTCGCCATGATCCTGCCTGTCGGTATGTTTGTCGCCAGCGGCTTCGAACACAGCATTGCCAACATGTTTATGATCCCTCTCGGTATTGTCATTAAGAATTTTGCGTCCCCAGAATTCTGGCACGCAGTAGGAACCACCCCAGCACAGTTCGCAGAACTGAACATTAGCAATTTCCTCATCGACAACCTGATCCCAGTGACTATCGGAAACATTATCGGTGGCGGTTTGATGGTAGGGCTAACGTACTGGGTCATTTATCTCCGCGATGAGCAACACCACTAAGTACGGTGAAGTGCTTGTTACGACAGGTTTACAAACCGATTTTTAAAGAAAGCCAAATTAGAAGGTAGGTGCATAATGTCCAAGCTCAATGAAAAATTGACCAACGCATGGCAAGGTTTTAGTGCTGGCGACTGGCAGAGTGAAGTCAATGTTCGTGACTTTATCCAGAAAAACTACACCCCCTATGAAGGTGATGAGTCTTTCTTAGCGGGTGCCACTCAGGCGACCTCTACGCTGTGGGATAAAGTCATGGAAGGCATCAAACTGGAGAACAGCACTCACGCTCCAGTTGATTTCGACACCGACGTTGCAGCAACCATCACTTCTCACGATGCGGGCTACATCAACAAATCTCTCGAAACTATCGTTGGTTTACAAACTGACGCACCATTGAAACGCGCCCTGATCCCATTCGGCGGCATTAAAATGGTCGAAGGCTCATGCAAAGTTTATGGCCGTGAGTTGGATCCCGCGCTGAAAAAAGTCTTCACCGAATACCGTAAAACCCATAATCAGGGTGTATTCGATGTGTACACCAAAGATATCCTGAACTGCCGTAAATCTGGTGTTCTGACCGGTCTGCCGGATGCCTATGGCCGTGGCCGTATCATCGGTGACTACCGCCGTGTCGCACTGTACGGTATTGATTTCCTGATGGCTGATAAATATCAGCAATTCCTGTCACTGCAAAATGATTTGGAAAATGGCGTAAATCTGGAAATGACCATCCAGTTGCGCGAAGAGATCTCTGAGCAATACCGTGCTCTGGGCCAGATTAAAGAAATGGCGGCCAAATATGGTTGCGATATTTCCGCACCGGCGAATACCGCTCAGGAAGCTGTTCAGTGGACTTACTTCGGTTATCTGGCCGCGGTCAAATCACAGAACGGTGCTGCAATGTCCTTCGGTCGCGTCTCTACCTTCCTTGACGTGTTCATCGAACGTGATATCAAAGCGGGCAAATTGACTGAAGAAGCGGCCCAGGAGTTAATTGACCACTTAGTCATGAAACTGCGTATGGTTCGTTTCCTACGTACTCCTGAGTATGATGAGCTCTTCTCAGGCGACCCAATCTGGGCAACGGAATCACTGGCCGGTATGGGTGTCGATGGCCGTACCTTAGTGACTAAAAACAGCTTCCGCTTCCTGAATACCCTGTACACCATGGGGCCTTCACCAGAGCCGAACATGACCATTCTGTGGTCAGAAAAACTGCCACTGAACTTCAAAAAATACGCAGCTAAAGTCTCTATCGATACCTCATCCGTTCAGTATGAAAACGATGACCTGATGCGTCCTGACTTCAACAATGATGATTACGCAATTGCTTGCTGCGTAAGCCCAATGATTGTTGGTAAACAAATGCAGTTCTTCGGCGCCCGTGCCAACTTGGCAAAAACCATGTTGTACGCGATTAACGGCGGCGTTGACGAAAAAATGAAAATCCAAGTTGGCCCGAAAGAATCGCCAATGATGGATACCGTGCTGGACTATGACAAAGTCATGGAACGCATGGATCACTTTATGGATTGGTTGGCTAAACAGTACGTTACTGCGCTGAACATCATTCACTACATGCATGACAAATACAGCTACGAAGCTGCGTTGATGGCACTACATGACCGTGATGTTTACCGCACAATGGCCTGTGGTATTGCCGGTTTGTCTGTAGCGGCAGATTCACTTTCAGCCATCAAATACGCCAAAGTCAGCACCATTCGTGATGAAGACGGCTTAGCGGTTGATTTCAAAATTGAAGGTGAATACCCGCAATTTGGTAACAACGATTCACGCGTAGATGACATTGCCTGTGACCTGGTCGAACGTTTCATGAAGAAAATTCAGAAACTGCGTACTTACCGTGGCGCTGTGGCAACTCAGTCTGTACTTACCATCACGTCTAACGTGGTTTACGGTAAGAAAACGGGTAACACCCCAGATGGTCGTCGCGCTGGTGCACCATTTGGCCCAGGTGCTAACCCAATGCATGGTCGTGATCAGAAAGGTGCGGTTGCCTCTCTCACCTCAGTGGCAAAACTCCCGTTTGCCTATGCTAAGGACGGTATTTCTTACACCTTCTCCATAGTGCCAAATGCACTGGGTAAAGATGATGAAGTCCGTAAAGCTAACCTTGCTGGTCTGATGGACGGTTACTTCCACCACGAATCCAACATCGAAGGCGGTCAGCATTTGAACGTTAACGTGATGAATCGTGAAATGCTGTTAGACGCGATGGAAAATCCGGAAAAATATCCGCAACTGACCATCCGTGTTTCTGGTTACGCAGTACGTTTCAACTCGCTGACCAAAGAACAGCAGCAAGACGTGATCACCCGTACGTTCACCAAAACGCTGTAATAGCATCGGTTTGCAGTTGAACGAATGACCATAAAGGCTCCACGTTGGTGGGGCCTTTATTACATCCCTCATATCCAGCTCTTTGATTAAGACTTTATTGAATAAGTCTGCTTTGCCAGATAACCCTCACCGACGGTTTTCTGGCAAAGCAAATCCGCGGTGCTATAACAATCAACCTTACTCATTGTCTGTTATTATTAATAATTAACAATCAGTGACCCATCAGGTTTTATGGGCTTACTTTCAGTTTATCTCTGCCAGGCCAGCATCCGCGCATTTAGACTGCAATTTATTGGTCAATATTGGAGAAAAACCCGCCATGTCAGTTCAAGGTCGCATCCACTCTTATGAATCCTGTGGCACGGTAGATGGCCCGGGTATACGTTTTATTGTTTTTTTTCAGGGCTGCCTGATGCGCTGTATGTATTGCCATAACCGCGATACATGGGATACCCACGGTGGCAAAGAGATCAACGTTGAGGATTTGATGAAAGAAGTGGTGACCTATCGCCACTTTATGAATGCCTCCGGTGGCGGCGTAACTGCGTCAGGTGGTGAAGCCATTCTTCAGGCTGAATTTGTGCGTGATTGGTTCCGCGCTTGCCAGAAAGAAGGGATCAATACCTGTCTCGATACCAACGGTTTTGTCCGCCGTTATGATCCGGTCATCGACGAATTACTGGATGTGACCGATCTGGTGATGCTCGACCTGAAACAGATGAACGATGATATTCATCAAAATTTAGTAGGTGTTTCTAATCACCGTACACTGGACTTCGCTCGCTATTTGGCAAAACGTAATCAACGCACGTGGATACGTTACGTTGTCGTTCCTGGCTGGTCAGATGATGATAAATCGACTCACCTTCTTGGTGAGTTCACCAAAGACATGACCAATATCGAGAAAATCGAACTTCTGCCTTACCATGAACTTGGGAAACATAAGTGGACCGCAATGGGCGAAGAGTATGGTCTGGATGGAGTCCATCCACCGACAAAAGAGATCATGGATCGCGTGAAAGGTATTCTTGAAGGGTACGGGCACAAAGTTATTTACTGATTCAAGGCGCTATTCTTTCTCGCTGTCGACATAAAAAAGCCCGAATTTATTCGGGCTTTTTTATTGAGCGATAACCCGCTGCACTTAAAATGTTAGGCTGTCGCGACTGGATTCTGGTGTTTGTCAGCTTTACGCAGCAAGACCACCAAATAAACCAAGGCAACAACGGCAATCATCACAAACAGCAGGCGGTCAGAGTAACTTTGCATGAGCAACGCGGTCATTGTCGGGCCGGCCAGACTGCCGATGGTATAGCTCATCAATAGCGCCTGATTCATTGCTACCAGCTCTTCAGGATTAACCTTTTCACAAGCCCATGACATCGCCACAGGATAGAGAGTGAAGCCCGCACAACCAAGGACAAACAGCGTCGGCGCCATCGCATAGCCACTCAGCATGGCGACACTTCCTAAAATCACCACAAAAACTTGTACCCGCAAAACAATCAACCGACCGTACCGATCGGCTAAACGCCCTACCGGCCATTGTCCGATAATACCGGAGCTGACTAGCAACGCCATCCAATAGCCGACATCCGCATCACTCATTCCCTGATGGGTCAGGAACAACGGCATCAATCCGTAGAGTGAGCCAAGAATGATGCCAGAAATCACACATCCGTTGATCCCAAGACGTGCATTGCGACGCTTCAACATTGGCCAAATGGTGGTATACGGCTGCTCGCTGTCTTGATTGGTAATGTGAGTAAACAGTAGCGGTAGCATGGCAATCACAATCAACGTGGTGACCCACGGGAGGACATTAAACAATTCGGTTGAAACGGCTCCAAGCATCAGCTGCCCAAGCACGGTGCCGATATAATAAATAATCATATAAGCCGCTAACAGTTGACCGCGATTTTTCACCGTGCCACTGCGCAATAATGCACTTTCGACAATGACCCATATCAGCGCACAGCCCATACCGGCGATAAAACGCCAACTGATCCAGCTCCAGAAACTCATGGATAACGCCAAACCTGCCGTTGCTGTGGCAAATACGATGCAAGAAATGTAGTAGCTGCGGTTGAAGCCTATTCTCTTTATTAACGCGCCCGCGATCAATGTACCGACAAGATTTCCGCTGTAATAGGAAGAGCTCACCATGCCCACCTGCCAGGTTGGCAGCATTTCGTGGCTCAGCCAAAGTGGCACTAACGTGCTCAACACCGCGATAGAAATCGTCAAGAGAAGTAGCCCACATAATAATAAAATTACCGGGCGAGAATAGGCGGACATAGGGAATTGGCGACCAAAATGCGAAGGAATTGCGCGCATCATGCCACTGGCGATTTAAAAGTCAATCTGCTGAAAATAGGCTCCAGCACAAACTGGAGGTTAATGATTTAAAACGCTCATCAATCGTTGCTAAATTATCTCAAGACAACTGCAATGACAAATTGATATCACCATGATAACAAACAAGTTTGCATTTCCCACAGCCATTACAGCGCTCATGATCCACAGCCGGTTGATTATGTTGATTAAAAAATATTGCCGTGCGCGGACAGGCAATTTCGCACATTCGGCATAGATTATCTAATCGCCCCAGACAATGGTCCGAAATACCTGGACGCAGACCAGTATCCATCGCGATATCAGCCATTAGCGCTCCCCGCGTACAAGCCTGGGTACAAGCAGCGCAAAAATCACATTCGGCAAACTCAATGTTAATTTCTGGCTTACCCTCCCTGAAAACAATAATGCCCATAGGACAGCTATCGCGACACGCGGCGCAACCATCGCAAGATTGCAAAAATAGCGGCTCTGCAATAGCTTGAGGCGGGCGCGCAGACTGACGATGTAAAATGCTTTCCCTCTGACTGTCATGCATCGCACGCTGACCCGATGCGAGTAATCCACGGAAAAGTCCTCGACGGCTGAGGGTCCGTGACCTCATCCAGGCATGATAGTCATCAGCATCACGTGAAGGACTCATTACCGAAATAGCTCATGCGCGGTGATGGGCAATACATAATCTTGCTGCCAACCTTCCAGCGTTTTTTGCGTGAGCAGCGCTACGGCCTGATAGAACGGGTGTTTAGCGCCCTGTTCCAATAAGGTAAGATAGCGAAACGACCAAGGGAAAAGATGTTCAACCAAGAAGACGTCGAGAGTATCGGGTGAATTATCAGCCAGCCATGCGGACATCATCAACATCAAGCCAATATGATCTTCGGGTTCAGCCTGTGCCAACTGCGGTTCGATACCCTGTTGCCGCATCCATTCACGCAACTTCAGGGTTGAATCACCAAATATGACGCTTTCACGATCCAGGTAAACCGAACCCCACGGAGGAGCAGGTAAAGCATAAGGACCGACAAAAAGGCGCTGGAATGCCTCGTCGAAAGACTCCGCATAAGAGACACTTTTTTTAAACAAATGCTCAGCCTCAGATGCGGCTTCAGCGGATAAAAAAGGCCATTCTGCAACCCATTCTCCCCCTTGTAGCCAGGGTATTAACGCCGAGATGCTCTCTGATTGCGGCGGAAAATAGAGCAGCGCACCTAATACTTTGCCGGTACTGGCGATGGCTTCTTTTGACATACATTACTCATGGTTTGGCGTGTATTGCCACTGGAGAATACACGCGTTGAAGACATTAACTGCCGATTGCGACACCCACGGTCATGTGCAAACCGTAGAAAATAGCGCGCCCTATCAGCTCACCTGCAAAAACTAAAACGAACGCAACGGTCAGTGATGGGACAGACGGGCGTTTACGCTGGATAAGCGGACAAATCCAACAACCAAGTCCCAATACAAGCAGGGCTAACCGTCCTACTGACAGCGAACCATAATGCGGGATAAGCGCGGAAGCGGCCTGTACTGAACTATGAATCATTGGCAAAGCGGCGCTTTGCATCAACATCACCGCCACGCTAACCAGTAGCGCAGCGATACTAATGATGGGCAACCTTGCTAATCCGCGACCTTGAATATTGGCACCGCGCAAAAGCAAATATCCGAGTAACGGGCCGCCAATCAATACGGTTAGCCCAAAGTTTAGTGAGGTATAGGAGTTATCCCACGTCGGTACCGTATCGATTTCGTAAACACGGTACATGGCATAAACAAACCCAATACCGGCGACCATGGTGATCACTAACCACGCTTTGCCGAGCGCACTGGGCATTTTGTTCAACATCACCAGAAGCCAGTAATTGCCCCCTAACACGAAGAATAATGAGCCGCCGCCGATTTCATTACTTAGTGGTGATGCGCCGAAACGATTTAAGGAGTTGAACATTCTGAGCGGCGAACCCAAATGCAACACAGAGGCGATAAAGGCTATCGCCATTAACACCCAAAGAAAGAACATCGAGAGATGAATACGACGCGACTCTTCCTGAGTACGATATCCAAGTAAGGCCAACGCCAGAACAATGAAACCGCCAACCACGCACTGCCCTAACACGGTAAAAACCATTAAAGGCCACTCATGCCATCCGTTGCCCATCTTAAACCTCCTTCGGATTTGCCAAATAGCCCGTGGTATCGCCTACTGGACGGCAATTAGCATTGGGCTTAATGACGATGTTCGGTTTAGTGAAATGTGCACCAGGCAGGGGTGCGACCTGCGCGAGGGTGCCATATTTTTCACGCAGCTCTTCGATAGGCGCCATATCTAATGCGCGCAATGGACAAGATTCGACGCAGATGGGTTTCTTGCCCTCGGCAACACGTTCATAACAACCATCGCATTTAGTCATATGCCCTTTGGCAGCATTGTATTGCGGTGCGCCGTAGGGACAGGCCATATGGCAATAACGGCAGCCGATACAAATATCTTCATTAACCACCACGAAACCATCGTCACGTTTATGCATCGCGCCACTGGGGCAGACTTTGGCGCAGGCGGGATCGTCACAATGGTTGCATGAGATCGAGAGATAATAGGCAAAGACGTTTTGATTCCAACCTTCTCCGTCCTGCTGCCAGTCACCGCCCGCGTACTCATAGATGCGTCGGAAATTGACCTCCGGCGTCAGATTTTTGAAATCCTTGCAGGCCAGCTCGCACGTTTTACATCCCGTACAGCGACTTGAATCAATATAAAAACCATATTGGGTTGTCATAGGTTAATCCTTTAAACCTTCGCCACTTGCACAAGGTTGGTATGAGAAGGGTTACCTTTCGCCAAAGGGGAAGGCCGCTGTGACGTCAGTACATTGATACTGCCGGCACGATCAATTTTCTGGCTGTCCGGGGCGTACCATGCGCCTTCACTTAATGCGACAACGCCAGGCATCATGCGTGGCGTGACCTTGGCGGCAATCTGCACTTCGCCACGGTCATTGAAGATGCGGATCATGTCGCCATTGCTGATATCACGTGACTGGGCATCCAGCGGATTGATCCACATTTCCTGACGACAAGCCGCTTTCAGCACATCAACATTGCCGTAGGTTGAATGGGTTCGCGCTTTATAGTGAAAACCGGTGAGTTGCAGCGGATACGTGCTGGCGAGAGGATCGTCATAATTTTCAAATCCAGCGGCATAAATGGGCAGCGGATCAATCACGTCATCTTTTTCTAACTGCCATGTTGCAGCGATATCAGCCAATTGGGCGGAGTAAATCTCAATCTTACCTGAAGCCGTTTCTAGCGGATTCGCATCAGGATCGGCCCGGAAGGCCTGATAAGCGACATGATGCCCTTTCGGGTCACGTTGTTTGAATATGCCTTGCTGACGGAAGGTGTCGAAATCAGGTAACGCGGGGATCGCCTGCATGGACTGCTGATACAAATACCGTAGCCACTGCTCCTGAGTACGGCCTTCGGTAAATTTCTGCTCCACACCCATGCGTTTCGCCAGTTCGCTGGTCATCTCATAGATATTTTTGCACTCAAAACGGGGTTTGATGGCTTGATCAGCAAAGATAACGTAGGACATGTTGCCTGCGGAGGCATCGAGGCAGAAATCCATTTGTTCGGACGCGGTACAATCGGGTAACACGATGTCGGCGTATTTCGCCGAAGAGGTCATGTGGTTATCGATCACCACAATCATCTCGCATTGCTTGTCATCCTGAAGAATTTCATGAGTACGATTAATGTCAGAATGCTGATTGATCAAACAGTTACCGGCATAGTTCCAAATAAATTTAATCGGAACATCCAGCTTATCTTTACCTCGAACACCGTCACGCAGCGCGGTCATTTCCGTTGCGCGCACAATGGCGTCAGTCCACATAAACATCGAAATGCTGGTTTTGACCGGATTTTCGAAACTCGGCATTCGAACAAAGGGCAGGCTGTAAGATCCTTCGCGGGCACCGGAATTACCACCATGAATGCCGACATTACCGGTGAGGATTGCTAACATCGCAATCGCGCGCGTCGCTATCTCGCCGTTGGCATGGCGCTGTGGCCCCCATCCTTGTGAAATAAAGGCGGGTTTTGCCTGACCAATCTCGCGTCCGACTTTAATAATCTTGTCAGCGGGAATACCGGTTATGTTGGCAGCCCAACGAGGTGTTTTCTCAATGCCGTCATTGCCCTGCCCTAAAATATAGGCTTTATAGTGACCATTTTTTGGCACGCCTGCGGGCAGCGTTTTTTCATCATAGCCAACGCAGTACTTATCGAGGAAAGGTTGATCGACGAGGTTTTCGGTGATCATGACGTGTGCAAGCGCGGCCGCTAATGCGCCATCGGTACCCGGCCGAATCGGTAACCACTCATCTTCACGACCCGCGCCAGTATCGGTATAACGCGGATCAATAATGATCATCCGTGCCTGAGACTTTTGTCGGGCTTGCTCAATGTAATAGGTGACCCCGCCGCCACTCATCCGTGTTTCACCGGGATTATTGCCGAACAAAACCACCAGTTTACTGTTTTCGATATCAGACGGGCTGTTCCCATCGGCCCAACCGCCGTAGGTATAATTTAGCCCTTCGGCAATTTGGGCTGAACTGTAGTCACCGTAATGATTGAGATAGCCTCCGCAGCAATTCATCAACCGAGCAATCAGCGTGGCACCAGGCGGCCACGAACGGGTCATAGTCCCGCCTAAGGTTCCGGTACCATAATTGAGATAAATGGCTTCATTACCGTATTGGTCGATGATATTTTTCATACTTCCGGCAAGAGTATCAAAAGCCTCTTCCCAACTGATACGTACAAACTTACCTTCACCGCGCTTGCCCACGCGTTTCATCGGGTATTTCAGGCGGTCAGGATTGTAGACACGACGGCGCATCGAACGACCACGAAGGCAAGCTCTGACCTGATGCAATCCTTCGTAATCATCATCACCGGTATTATCCGTTTCGACATAACGAATTTCACCCTCAACGACGTGCATTCTTAAAGGGCAACGGCTGCCACAGTTGACGGTACACGCGCTCCATACCACTTTTTCATCCTGTGGCTGGGCCTTCGGTTTGGCTTCACCGGCCTGGCCCTGACGGAAAGGCAGTGAAATACCTCCTGCCGCCGCGGCTAAGCCAACTAATGCGGAACCTTTCATCAGGGTTCGGCGGCTAAGTCCCTCGCCTAACGGTGCTTTTTCTGGTGTCTCTCTCGACATTGACTTGCTCCTAAGTTCGCTTTTCATAATTCACGGCCATGCATAAAACGCAGTGGTCATTGGTTAGGAGAGCGGGCCAGAAGCATTATTTTGATTAGAGACTGGCAGTACCCACTCAGATGCAGTGGATATTACTCATTAATGGTTAACAAACTTTGTTTGCTATCAAAAAGGCAGGGAGTAAGGGGATTGATTAACTAAAATGGGGGATACGTCATTTCCGGCAGGGCAAAAACGTAAAAAAGCGCCCTGGGGCGCTTTTATTTTTAGATATCGTCTCACCCGCCGGGCAAAACTTAGCCGATCACTTCAAGGCCACGCATATAAGGGCGCAGGACTTCTGGCACTTCAATGCGACCATCGGCCAGTTGGTAGTTTTCCAGCACCGCAACCAATGTACGGCCTACAGCCAAACCAGAACCGTTCAGGGTATGAACCAGACGCGGTTTTTTCTCGGTTTTACTGCGGCAGCGGGCCTGCATACGGCGCGCCTGAAAATCCCACATGTTTGAACAAGAAGAGATTTCACGATAGGTATCTTGTGCTGGTAACCACACTTCCAGATCATACGTTTTACTGGAGCCAAAGCCCATATCACCGGTACACAGCAACATTTTGCGATAGGGCAGATTCAGCAACTGAAGGACTTTTTCAGCATGACCTGTCAGCTCTTCCAACGCCTGCATGGAGTCTTCTGGGCGAACAATCTGTACCATCTCGACTTTATCGAACTGGTGCATACGGATAAGACCGCGCGTATCACGACCATAAGAACCGGCCTCTGAACGGAAGCATGGCGTATGCGCCGTCAGTTTAATGGGCAGCGACTCTTCTTCAACAATTTCGTCACGGAACAGGTTGGTCAACGGCACTTCGGCGGTTGGAATCAACGCGTAGTTACTGCTGCCAGCTTCTTCATCGAGCGGTTTGGTATGGAACAAATCCTCACCAAACTTTGGCAATTGCCCGGTACCGTACAGCGTCTCCTGATTAACCAGATAAGGAACGTACGCTTCCTGATAACCATGTTGCTCGGTATGTAAATCCAGCATGAATTGGGACAACGCACGGTGCATCCGCGCAATCTGCCCTTTCATCACGACAAAGCGTGAACCCGTCAGTTTTACTGCGGAAGCGAAATCAAGACCACCGGCCATTTCACCCAGCGCAACGTGATCACGCACCTCGAAGTCATACTGACGAGGCGTGCCCCAGCGGCTGACTTCCAGATTATCATGTTCGTCTTTACCCGCAGGAACGGCATCATCCGGCAAGTTCGGGATCGCCGAAGCAATATCGCGAATAGCGGTTTGCAGCTGGTCCAGCTCAGCCTTCGCGGCATCCAGTCTCTCACCCAGTTCATTCACTTCCTGACGCAGGGGTTCGATGTCTTCGCCGCGGGCTTTTGCTGCACCGATCGATTTCGATCGTGCATTACGTTCTGCCTGGAGAGTTTCCGTTTCTACCTGCAAGACTTTGCGACGTTCTTCTTGAGAACGCAGCGTTTCAACATCGAGTTTAAAACCTCTACGGGCCAGTTTTTCTGCAACTGCGTCTAGCTCATTACGCAGTAGATTGGGATCGAGCATGCTAGTCCTGTACGTGTCGTTTGGAATGTGAATTAGATGAAGCACGCCGCCTGAATAGGCAGCATGTCAAAGAGTTATCAGCGGTAACCTTACCGCAAGAGCAAAATTAGCGGTAGCGTTTTGTCGGGCTATTTTGATCTTGTTCAGTCAACCATGCCAGCTTTTCGCCAATCTTACCTTCGAGGCCGCGAGGTGATGGATAATAGTACTGAGTATTGGCCATTTGTGGTGGGAAATAGTTCTCACCGGCCGCATAGGCATTGGGTTCATCGTGGGCGTAGCGATATTCGGCGCCCAATCCCATCTCTTTCATAAGTTTAGTGGGCGCATTGCGCAGATGTTCTGGCACGTCATAATCAGATTGCTCACGCGCATCGCGCATCGCTGCTTTAAACGCACTGTAGACCGCATTACTTTTCGGCGCACAGGCCAGATAAACGATGGCCTGTGCAATCGCCCGTTCGCCCTCTGCGGGGCCAACGCGAGTAAAGCAATCCCACGCAGCTATCGCTACCTGCATCCCACGTGGGTCAGCGTTTCCGACATCTTCTGAGGCGATAGCCAACAAACGGCGCGCGACATACAACGGGTCGCCGCCCGCCGTGATAATTCGCGCATACCAATACAACGCGGCATCCGGCGAAGAACCGCGCACCGATTTATGCAAAGCCGAAATCAAATCGTAATAGCGGTCACCTTTATTGTCGAAACGCGCACTGCGTTCACCAGAGATCTCTTTCAGCAACTCTGGGGTCAAGGTCCTCACGCCATCCGCATCAATTTCAGCCATGTCAGCCATCATTTCGATGCTGTTTAGCGCCCGACGCGCATCGCCATTTACCAATTCAGATAACATGCGGCGTGTTTCAGTTGGCACAACAATTTTTTGCGCGGCGTAACCGCGTTCTTTGTTGGTCAGGGCTTGTTCGATCACTTTTTCGATATCTTCTGCCGTCAGCGACTTCAGTAGATAAACGCGGGCGCGGGAGAGCAATGCGGAGTTCAGCTCGAAGGAAGGATTTTCAGTGGTGGCACCGATAAAGGTGATCGTCCCATCTTCAATGTGCGGTAAAAAAGCGTCTTGCTGACTTTTGTTAAAGCGATGAACCTCATCGACAAACAGGATAGTCCGGCGACCCGCGTCGCGGTTTTGCCGCGCCCGCTCGATGGCCTCGCGAATTTCTTTGATGCCTGACGTTACGGCAGAAATCCGCTCAACATCGGCATTGGCATAACGTCCGATCAGTTCTGCCAGCGTCGTTTTCCCCGTTCCCGGTGGCCCCCACAAAATCATCGAGTGCAACTGCCCCGCCTCAATGGCGCGTGGCAAGGGTTTGCCAGCCGCCAACAGGTGCTGTTGTCCTATGTATTCTGCAAGAGAAACTGGCCGCATTCTTGCGGCCAGTGGTTGGAATTCATTGTGGGAAAAATCGAGTGACAGATTACTCAAAGGGACCTCACTGACGCTGGTCATCCACCGTCACGCCTTTAGGCGGTGTAAATTTAAATTTGGCATCATCAACCGACGCGTTCTGTTCGCCTTTCAGGCTATACGCGCTTTTCTGACCATCTTGCTCCACCGCAGTAAAGCTTTTGATGGTACCGGCTGGCGTCACGGTAATAGCGAATTGCTTCAGATTACCGGTTGCCGTTTTAGGCGTTAACTCAAAGTCATCGCCCTTTTGCTTAATGTTATAGTTCGCCCAATCACTGCTGTCGTTACGGGTGATCAACATAAACGGCGTATTGCCCGTCGCGTTCTTCAGCCAGGTTGCTGTCACTTGCTCAACAAACGGGTTATAGAACCACAAGGTTTTACCATCAGAAACCAAGATACTTTCATCCGGTGACGTCATGTGCCAGTTGAATAAGTTAGGACGTTTCACCCAAAGCTCACCCACACCTTGTTGAACTGCGGCGCCGTCATCGCTGGTGACCGTCTGGGTAAAACTGGCATGGAAAGTATTCAGCTTACCTAAACGCGTTTTCAGATCACTGCTGGCATCGGCAAAGACCGAGGCGGAAGTAAATGCTGTTAATAAGCAGCCAACCATTAATAATTTTTTCATTCTTATACTGACCTCAGAAATCTTGTTCGATTCAGACCTTGCCTTGCGCATGAAACGTAAGACGCATGTGGCGAACTCTAGCCGAGGCGCTCTCGCAAAGGTAGCTCATTCGTCTGAAAAATGGGGAGTTTACGCTTCTTTGCACAAGGTCACCGCAGTGACCTTGTGCATTGAGACCATGTTATTCGTGAGAAGGCGGTGCTAGTACTTCTCGGTTACCGTTGTGGCCCGGAACGCTGACAATGCCCTGGGCTTCCATCTGTTCAACGATACGCGCCGCGCGGTTATAACCAATGCGGAACTGGCGTTGAACGCCGGAGATTGATGCCCTGCGCTTATCGACAACAAAGGCCACGGCTTGATCAAACAGCGCATCCAGCTCTTCATCGCTGTCCAGCCCTAACGCACCGCCCTCACCATCCTCACCACCTGAAAGAATACTTTCGATGTATTTCGGACGACCACGGGCCTTCCAATCCTGAACGACCGCATGAACTTCCTGATCACGGACAAAGGCACCGTGCACACGAACAGGAATTGATGAGTTTGGCGCCATATACAACATGTCACCCATACCCAGCAGCGACTCCGCGCCGCCTTGATCGAGAATGGTACGTGAGTCGATTTTGCTCGATACGGTAAACGCAATACGCGTGGGAATATTGGCTTTGATCAGGCCAGTGATCACGTCAACGGAAGGACGCTGGGTCGCCAGCACTAGGTGGATACCCGCTGCACGGGCTTTTTGGGCCAGACGCGCAATCAGCTCTTCCACTTTCTTCCCGACCGTCATCATCAAGTCTGCAAATTCGTCGACGAGCACCACGATAAACGGCTCTTTACCGAGGTATGGCGGTTCTGCCGCCATGCCGTCACCCGGCTTCCAGAAAGGATCAGGAATCGGACGGCCCATCGCTTCAGCCTGCTCAATACGCTCGTTATAGCCCGCCAAGTTTCGCACGCCCAAGGCTGACATCAGCTTATAACGACGCTCCATCTCACCCACACACCAGCGCAGCGCATTGGCCGCATCTTTCATGTCGGTGACCACTTCAGTCAACAGGTGCGGAATACCTTCATACACCGACAACTCGAGCATTTTCGGGTCGATCATGATGAAGCGTACTTCTTCCGGCGTCGCTTTATATAACATGCTGAGGATCATGGCGTTGACGCCCACCGACTTACCGGAACCGGTCGTACCCGCAACCAGTAAGTGTGGCATTTTGGCCAAATCAGCCACGACCGGCTCACCGGAGATATCTTTGCCTAACACAATGGTCAGTGGTGAAGGACTGTCTTTGAATTTTGCGCAGTCCAATACTTCCCGAAGATAAACGGTCTGGCGTTTTTTGTTCGGTAACTCCAGTCCGACATAAGGTTTGCCCGGGATAACTTCAACCACGCGAACCGCCACCGCAGACAACGAACGCGCGAGGTCACGCGACAAGTTGGAGATACGTGCAGCCTTGACGCCCGGTGCTAAATCCAGTTCAAAACGGGTGATCACCGGCCCTGGCAACTTATCCACAACGTCGGCTTTTATACGGTAATCGTTCAAACGCGCTTCGATAAGATTCGCCATTTGTTCTAAAGCAAACTCATCGACCGGCTCGGCTTCAACCGGAGGCGAAGTCAACAAATCCAATGAAGGCAATGGCGTGGTTGGACGGACTAAGGGTTGCTCGTGACGCATCAGGAACGGATGGATCAGGCTATCCATATTCGGCTGGGCAGGTTGCGATTGCTCAGGCGCTTTATATTCCTCAATCGGTTCCACCGGTGGCGCGGGCTGACGATAAGCCTGCTGGCCGAAAGTCGGTATTTCCGGTTCATCTTCTTTCTGTGGCGACAACGTAAACAGCGGCTCCGTCGGCGTGTCATCCACTAAATCGGCCATTGGCGAGAAAGTGAAAGCATCGTGCGTACTGATATTCATCGCCGCAGCGGCAAGGGCGTCAGCCGCCGCTGAGGACGGTGTTGGCGCAGCCGAGAAGACATTCGCAGGCGCCGCATTTTGCTGATAGTTGGATGCGTTATCAGCGTCTTGCTGATAACGCTGTTGTTCGCGAGAAGCGAAGGCCTGACGAAGTTCGGCTTCTTGCAGTGCCGCCTCTTCATCCTCCTCTGTTGCCAGATGTTCTTCACCATAACGCTGGTTTTGCTGCTCCGCGAACTGCTGCCGCAAGGCGGCTTCCTGCAACGCTTGCTCGTCTTCCTGCTCATTGACGGGATCGGCAATCGGCTGTTGCTGAGCCGCCAGTTGTTCCTGTTGCTCCGCCATGCGTTGTGAAGGCAGCTTAATACCGTATGACGCCAGTTCACGCCGCGTAGGAATGCGTACCGGATTTGGTCGAGGCAGTTCTGGCCCCACACCCTTTTTAACTTGCGAATTGGCGTCACTGACTGCGCTAAATGCAGGCATAAAGGTATTCGTCGCCGACGTCGCAGATTGCCCGGCTTGCGCCAGCCCCGTCGCTAATGCAGCGGTTGCGGCAATACTGTTAATCTCGCTGCTGTCGCGCTGCGCGGTGCTGAAATCAAAGGGTGAACGTTCTGGTTCGTGCGATGTGCTGGCCTGCCAGTTGCCTAAGCGCGGTTCGTTATCATCCACATTCGACGAAGAGTACGCAGGTTTTGTTGGCTGCTGTGGCGCCGGCGTCTCCTGCGGTATTTCAAAATTGTACAGCGGCGGCGGTGGCGCGATAGTGTTGACCGGCACGGCTGGCGCTATTGGTTCTTCTGGGCTGACAGCGGCAGAAGCAGAAGCAGAAGCAGCTTGAGGCAAAGCAACAGGCTCCGCCGACGCTGGCGTCGCGGCACTTTGGTTTACCGACGGTGCGGAGAACAGAACGTCGTCTTCACTCTCTGCCTGCGCTGGCGCGATAGGGGTTGTCGCAACCGTTGCCGCCGTTGCCACCGCGGCAGCGCGTGCGGCGTCAGACGGAACATAATCCTTATCGAGCAACGGATCCTGTTCATCGTGATGAATGTCGTCATGAATATCATCTTCATGATGATCATCATAATCGTCATCGCGACGAGAACGGTTGGTCATAAAGGTCGTGACACCCAATACCGCACCGCCGATTTTCTCGGCAATGGTCAGCCATGACCAACCGGTGAACAGCGTTAAACCGGCTGCCCACACGCACAGCAGCAACATCGTTGCACCGACATTATTGAGCCATGGCGTCATTGCCGTTCCCAATAAACTGCCAATTACACCGCCGGAGGCGAAGTAGTAAAGGTCATCAATATTGAAGGCTGCAAG
>Ga0105858_1000360_pt1 | contig 20414 bp, 10 predicted proteins | sample OrgsoiDNA_201062_FD_89683 | JGI IMG/M metagenome (GOLD analysis project Ga0105858, IMG submission 89683) | Permafrost soil microbial communities from the Arctic, to analyse light accelerated degradation of dissolved organic matter (DOM) -... | ecosystem: Environmental > Terrestrial > Soil >...
CCTTCAAAACCTCGGCTTTAAAACCTTCAAACTGCGGTCGATTGCGCAGCCACTGGGGTGAATGCCTCAAGGTTCGCGCCTGAACATCCAACAGCAAGATCTGCCATGCCATCCGACCTCCATGATCATCGTCGACGTCGGTATGAAGTCGAGTCAGCGCGAGATAACGGGCATCCTCGGACCAGATCATCGAAGGCGCGAGATCGCTGATGGCGCAACCAGACGCCGTCAGCAGATGCCCGCCGAGGCGTGGGCTCTGGACGCGCAGCCAGCTGTCGGCGTATTCGGTTTCACAGCCGAACAGCCACGCGGCATCTTTATCCTTCGGGGCTGGCTGGATGAAGTTACCATCGGCTATCGCCGATTGCGGCTGCTTAACCAGGCGCCAGTCGGGGAGGGCGGTCAGACCGTGATGGCTGACAATCAGCTCACACCACTCATAGTAAAGTCGCGAGTCCTGTCGGTACTGGCAAAACTCAGCGGCATCGTCCGCCTCGGGTGGCGCCTGATCAAAGCGCTGCAACGGAGTGCTTTGCCGATCCTGATTCAGGCGACCGCGAATCACCGCCACGCTCAGTTTCAGTCCACGAAAATCCAACAATCGTGCAGCCAATAGAGGTGGGCTGTTCATCAATTGCCGTTCCTGTGCGTCCGCCACCACCACATGACCTGCGGTGGCGGGCGGCAGGGCGAACGGTATCAACGCAATGTAACGCCCGGTGTTTGACACGCGATGATCGAGCAGCCAAACCCCTGGCAACGCCCAGTCGCCAATCCGGCAGCTATAACCGCCGAGCCCGAGGCTGTTGTCTTGCTGCCAAGTAAATTGAGCCCGGGTTTTACCGCTCAAGGGTGCCGACTCGACCATCGTCGCGCCGCGCTGCCCATCACCCGTCAGTGGCACAGCCAATTGCACGCGAGTCAGTTGCCGCTCCGCGACCTGAATTCGACCATTCGAGTCGTGGCCAACCTGAGCATCACAGTCGCTGTGGACGCTGTGCAAGCCGTAACCATAGCGACCGCGATCCGGCTGCGGGTAGTCGAAGTAGGACGCTAGCCGCAGGTGGTGGTCATCCAGCGCCAGGGGTTCGCTCCAACCCATGGAAGGTTCGCTGTCGGCGGGTGTCCACGGGCAGGGCAGTGTTTGCCAACCTCGGTCTGCGTGCCAGAGCCAGTAGTCGAGGGCTTGCGGTGGCTCATCATCCATCCGTGCACGGCAAGCGAAAGAGCGGCTATCGGGATTCCAGATGATGGCGGTATCGGCCGTGATCAACAATGAAGTGGGCTCACCGTTCAGGCTCACACGGTATTCCGGATTCCTCAGCGGGTCGCAAGGTTGTGGCAGTTCGCGCAGGCTGGCCGGCAGCGCCAGAGTCCCGCCCAGGCGTTGCTTGCCATCGGGGGAGGTGTTCAGGAGCGTTTCGCGTGCAAGGTTTTTCTGCCAGTTACCCGGCTCAAGCCAAAGGTCAGCAACGGCTACCAGGCTGATTTTTTCTGCCGTCGTCAGCAGTTGCTCCAGGCTGATCTCCCGTGAACCGTTGTCGACCAAAGGGCTGTAACGCCCACTCAAGGTGTCGTCGTTAAAGGCATCCAGTTCCCAAAATTCATCACACGAACACTGGTAGAGCTGACGCAGTTGACGATCCAGAATCACCAATCCCCATGCCTGGCGCGAGGGTAACGGTGCGGCGAAATAACGTCCGTCATTCGAGAAGCGAGCCGACGACCCAAGGCTCTGGAGCAGCACCCCATCGGGGAACAGGTAATCGCACAGGACCGGCCCGCCCATGGCGATTTCACTGTAGTTGAACACGCGGATGGGCTCCCCCTCGGGTGTCTGTCGGGGCTCATCCCCACCCCAGGCACTGGCGCCGCCGGAAGACTGACCACCTGATTTTTTCGCCGACGACTTGGCCTGCGTCTTATCGACAAGGCCAAAACGTCGTTCCAGATGACTGACGCACGCCAGCCCGGAAAACATCACAGCCGCTGCCCCGGCGATGTCCCAGTATTGCGGCAACGCCCGGCCCAGATTAAAACCCAGACCTATTGCGGCAGAGGTCATGAGCCTGGCAAACCCTCGACCGGTTCTCAGCCAACCGGCCCGTGCCGCCAGCCACATCAAGGCAGCACAAACCAGCACCACACCGAGCGCCCAGAGCAACGGTATGACCGTTACGAGGAATATCGGGATCAACAGCACGGCGATTTGCCAAAGCAGATCGAGCAGTAATCGAGGCAGGTTTTTTTCGTCAGCGCGTTGATCGGAAGAGTGGGGCACCAGGACCTCGACAATAGATGGGCAGTTTCAAAAATGGGCTGAATGGTTTATCGACCTACCAATGGGTAATGCTTGATGCGACAGGCATAGTCATTGCCACCGCCTTTACAGATGCCATAAAGGTTTAATGGGACTGATTATTGGGGGCGTCTGAAACGTTGTTCCGCGTCAGGTGATTTTGGCAGCAACTCTGCAACAAATGGTTTTATTTTGTGCCCTGACGATCTTGCGGTCGGTCTCAACCTGATTCGGCAAGGTCTGCCGACTGTCATTGCCCAACGATTGGATTTACGGATGAAACCAACGCTACGCCTCCCGTTCTACACACAGAAAATCATCGCCATCACCACCTTGTTTCTGTTTCTCACTGGCTGCGTCGGCGTGATGGTCTCGGTGCCGGAAGAGCGCACAAGCTACACATCCCCCGACTTGACCACGCGGGCGTGGTGTGGGGTCACGCTTTGGGCGGTGATCGTGCCGATTCCCTTGCAATTGCCGGTGTGCACGCTTCACCAAGGGCAGTATTTGACGTCGCCTTTTTATGCCTGCGGCCCGCTAATGTTCCTGGGCGGTCTTTCTCCGATTTACGAAGGGTATGGGCTGTGTGGAATGTTTCCCAAGTAGTCGTGACCAGCCGAAGCCACTTCATCATGTAAGGTCCGTGCGGGCAGGAACCTCCCTCGACGAGTCTTGGCGATCAGAATGCAAACGCCACCCAGCACTAAAGTGACTTGTCATGGTCAATAAATCCCGCACGACCGTCAGCGGTCGTGCGACCCGCATCGGTATTTAGATCAAGGACAGTAAAAGCATGCTCGCCGCCATGTAATCAGAAACCACCGCCACTTGGTTCCGTGAATCGGGACTCGCCGTACGTATTCCCCTCTATCCAATTCGAAGAATTTAAAGCATGCACCTACGCAAAATTGCAGTTGGGCTGTCGGCCCTTGTTTTGCTCTCGTCCGGGGCGCAAGCCCGCGGTCTGCTGGATCTCCTCAAACCGCCCACCGAGCATCAGGAACACGCGTCCCACTCGGGCTCGATCAGCCAGAACGCGGCCCTGGACCTCTATTCAAGCAAACAGCAACAGGCATCGTTTGACGGTTGCGCCGATCTGTTCCCGGCAGCGAAGCCGATCAATCTGGGCACTGTGCCGGCAACCATGAAACCCCTGGCGTTGTGTTCCGACAACTTCGCGGTGCTGTACTCGCAAACCAGCAAGACGCCGATAGTCGTGGTCGAACGCCTTAATTCGGCTCAGTTGCAGGACGCCAAAGGGGAGGAGCGCACCAACCAGTTCTACCCGGACCCACGCATCCCCAAGGGTGCTCGGGCCGAGTTGAGCGATTACCGCAGCCAGCACCCGGCCGTGGACCGTGGCCACCAATCCCCGGCCGCCGACGCACCGAGCCCCAATGCCATGGCGCAGTCCTTTGCGCTGTCGAACATGGTGCCGCAAGACCCTACCAACAACCGGAAGATCTGGAGCAAGGTCGAGGCTGACGTCAGGAAGTTTGCCAAGCGCGCCGATGGCAATGTGTTTGTCTTTACCGGCCCGCTCTTTGATGAAGGCCACGCCACCATCGGCGACAACAAGGTCTGGGTGCCGACTCGCCTGTTCAAGCTGGTTTACGATGTATCCTCCAAGCGCGCCTGGGCCTACGTACTACCCAACGCTGAGACCCGTATCGAGAAGCCGATGGACTACGATACTTTCGTGAAAAGTACCGGGCTCAAGTTGTTGGGCAATCTACCGGTTACCGGTTCCGTAGGGCGCACTTGATGGCTTGACGAACCGCTCCCGGCCTACCTGAAAAGAACAGAAAAAACCCGCAACCGAGTGCGGGTTTTTTTGCTTGAATGGTGCGCGTTATCCCTGACACAAGTTCCTCGACGAAGACGTTGGCGAAACCTTCGAAAATCTTGGCAAGGGTTCGTGTCGGCTTGCTTTGATCGAGAAGTAGTTATCAAGCAGATACAGGATCAAGCCCACTGAGAGAAGCTCGCCAAGATTCCGGGGAGGGTCGGTGGCAATGCTGAACGAATGCTGAACGGAATTGAAGTTTATGAGGTTGGATCGGAGAGAGATTGACCTTTTTTTGCCTGAGCAGTGTTGTTATTTGTGGAGTAAGCAGTGGTGAGTACTTTAATTGTAGAGTTTGTGTTACACAGTTCGTCAGTTGAAAGTCAAGCCTGTGATCAACTAACTCTTTGATTTATATAGTATGTATGGTGCGAAAAAATCGAGTTTGTATATTTGTTATTTGATTTTCGATACAAATTTGATGCTGAGTTATTGGTTTTATTGGCGCTGCAAACAAACGTTTTGGGATGGAAAACAAAGTTTTTGGGTAGCAGTGATAGGTGCTAGCCTCTGATGGCTCTTTGATATTTTGCTTGGCTAAGTATCAAGTGCTGGATGTCTGACAGGTCGCGATTTTAGCGGCAACGCTTTTTGAATGTATTCGCCTGTACAAGGTCGGTTCGACGCGCTTGATCTAAGTACGACGTGCTTCCATCATTCGTTAATGCCGTTGAGTCGCCATGACTGACCCTAACGCAAGGACCCGCGTTTCGCCCGAAACGCCACAACACAATGGAAGTGAAGACAGTGGCATTGCATCACTCGTCGTCATTGCCCAGTTGTCCGGCGTCGCCATCAGCGCCGACCGCCTCAAACACCTGTCAGGGCTGTCCCGGCCTATCGATGCCTTGACGTTGGTGCGTCTGGCCCGGCAGGTCGCGCTCAAGGCCCGCTCTACCACCAGCCACATCAGTCGTATTGCGCAGACGCCGCTTCCCGCTATCGCCGAACTTCGGGACGGACGCTTTCTGGTCGTGGCCAAGTGTGCGAACGACAACGTCTTGCTGCACGATGAAGTGCAACAGCGCACCTTTCAACTCACCTTGGCCGAGTTTGAACAAATCTGGTCCGGTCGTTTAATCCTGATTACTTCGCGCGCCATCCTGGCACAGGGCGGCGGCAAGTTTGATATGTCGTGGTTTATTCCGTCGATTGTCAAATACCGCAAACAATTTTTGGAAGTGTTGGCTGGCTCGTTTTTCCTGCAACTATTCGGTTTGGTTTCGCCGTTATTTATGCAGGTCGTGATTGATAAAGTGCTGGTGCACAAATCAATGTCGACCCTGGATGTATTGGCGTTCGGCCTGATTACCATCTCCGTATTCGAAGCATTACTGGGTGGATTGCGCACTTACGTGTTCAGCCATACCACCAATCGGGTCGATGTCGAACTGGGTGCGCGCCTGTTCAATCACTTGCTGGGGCTGCCGCTGGCGTATTTCCAGGCGCGGCGCGTGGGCGACAGTGTGGCGCGGGTGCGTGAACTGGAAAATATCCGCAACTTCCTCACCGGTAACGCGCTGACGGTGGCTATGGATATGTTCTTCACCCTGGTGTTCTTCGCGGTGATGTTGACCTATTCGCCCATGCTGACCTTGATCGTGTTTATCTCGTTGCCGTGCTACATCGCCTTGTCGGTCATCGTGACGCCAGTGCTCAAGGCCCGACTCGATGAAAAATTTCGCCGTAGCTCGGAAAACCAATCGTTCCTAGTGGAGTCGGTGACCGGCATCGAAACCATCAAGTCGATGGCCGTCGAACCCTTGATGCAGCGTCGCTGGGAAGAACAGTTGGCCGGCTACGTGTCCAGCGCCTTCAAGGCTTCCAGCCTTTCCAGTTCGGCCAATCAAGTGGCGTCCCTGATCAGTAAGCTCACCACCGCGGCCTTGTTGTGGTTTGGCGCCAGGCTGGTCATCGGTGGCGACCTTTCGGTGGGCGAACTGATTGCCTTCAATATGCTCTCCGGTCGGGTCAGCGGCCCGGTCTTGCGTCTGGCGCAACTGTGGCAAGACTTTCAGCAAGTGTGGCTGTCGATGGACCGCTTGGGCGATATCCTCGACAACCGCGCGGAATCCGGCGTTTCTGCCGGGCAAGCCTCAATGCCACCGATCAAGGGTGAAGTGGTGTTCGATCGAGTAGTGTTTCGCTACCGCGCCGACGGTCCGGAGATTCTGCGCGGTTTGTCATTGACCGCCGCAGCCGGCGCCGTCATCGGCATCGTCGGGCCTTCCGGTTCTGGCAAAAGCACCCTGACCAAACTGATCCAGCGCCTCTATTCACCCGAGCGCGGGCGGGTGTTGATCGACGGCATGGATCTGTCGGTGCTCGATCCCGCGTCGCTGCGGCGGCAGATCGGTGTGGTGTTGCAAGAGAACATGCTGTTCAAAGGCACGGTGCGCGACAACATCGCCTTCGCTTCGCCGGGCATGCACTTTGATCAGGTGGTCGAAGCCGCAGAACTGGCCGGTGCCCACGAGTTCATCCTGGAACTGCCGCAAGGTTACGACACCGAACTGGGGGAGCGCGGCAATGGTTTGTCCGGTGGTCAGCGCCAACGCATCGCCATCGCGCGGGCACTGGTGACCAATCCGAAAATCCTGATCTTCGACGAAGCCACTTCCGCACTGGACGCAGAATCGGAATCGATCATTCACGGCAACATGCACAAGATCTGCAAGGACCGCACGGTGTTCATCATCGCTCACCGGTTGTCGGCGGTCAGGATTGCCCAACGGATCATCACGGTCGAGAAAGGCCTCATCGTCGAAGAAGGCAGCCACGACGAGCTGCTGCAACAAGACGGTCGTTACGCCTCGCTGTGGCGTCATCAGACAGGGCACCTGCATGTCGCTGCTTAATCGATGGTTCCCACGGCTGCAGCATTACCGCGACATTGCCCGCGCGGCACTCGATGCTGAAAAAGCCCAAGGCAATCCCCTGCAACGCCAGCGTGACGAAGTCGAGTTTTTGCCGGCGGCGCTGGAGGTACTGGAAACGCCCGTGTCCCCGGTCGGTCGCGGCTTGATGTGGGCGCTGATGCTGTTGTTCGCCATTGCCCTGGTCTGGTCGACTGTCGGCAAACTCGACGTGGTTGCGGTGGCGGAGGGCAAGGTCGTCCCCAACGGCAAAAGCAAAACGATCCAACCGCTGGAAGCCGGCATCGTCAAGGCGATCCTGGTCGACAACGGCCAGCACGTGACCCAAGGCCAGGCCCTGATCGAGCTGGACCCGACCGAGGCCACGGCGGATGTCGGTAAATCGAGGACGGCGCGGGTCGATGCAATGTTGACGATCAACCGCGCCCAAGCCCTGCTCGATGCGCAAACCGTCAATCGGACACCGACCGTCCAACCGGTGCCGGACGCTACCGAGGATCGACAACGAGATACCCAACGCTTCGCCGAAGGCGCCTTCTACGAACACCGCAGCAAACTCACCAGCTTGCGCTCGGAGTTGCAAAAACGCGTGCAGGAACTGCAAACCACCCAGCACAAAATCAGCAGCCTGCAGCAGACCTTGCCGATGACCCGCGCCGAAGAAGACGACTACCAGACCTTGCTCCAGCAAAGCTATGTGCCGCGCCATGCCTACCTGGAAAAGGAGCAGGCGCGGATTCAGCAAGAGCAGGAGCTGGCCGGGCAACAGAGTTACGCCAAAGAACTGCAAGCCACGATCCAGGAACAACGCGACGACATCGACACCGCCATCGCGCAATTTCGCCGCGAACAACTCGACGCCCTCAATCAGGCGCAACAGCAACTGACCCAGGACCAGGGCGACGAAACCAAGTCCCGACAACGGCAATCGCAAACCCATTTGACTGCACCGGTGGGTGGCACCGTGCAGGAACTGGCCGTGCATACGATTGGCGGCGTCGTCACCCCGGCGCAAGCCCTGCTGGTGATTGTGCCGGACGACGCCGGACTGGAAGTTGAAGCGCAGATTCTCAACCGCGATATCGGCTTTGTCCGCCCGGGGCAGGACGCCGAAATCAAGCTGGATGCCTTTCCGTATACGCACTACGGGACTATTGCCGGCAAGGTCATGTCGATTTCCCAGGACGCGGTCAAGGACGACAAGTTGGGGCTGATTTATCCGGCAAGGATACAACTCAGTACGCATGTAGTTATGGCGGATGGAAAAAAAATTCAACTGGAGCCGGGGATGTCGAGTTCGGTGGAGATCAAGACCGAGCAGCGGCGGATTATTGAGTATCTGTTGACGCCGTTGTTGAAGTATCAGAGTGAGGCGTTGAGGGAGAGGTAAATAGCGTGCCGAATACGCTGATACGGCGCAATTGAAAGGAGAGGGGATATGAAAATTGAACTAGTCAAAAAAATGAAAATCAGGGTCAAAAAAATACGGGATGTTCCCTGTCGTTTGCGGGTGCTGACGCCTCTATTGTGGATGGCGAAAAATATTTCGGACTTTCTGAAAATCTGGAGGTTGATTTTTCTTATCTGTACATATCTTGTTGTCCATGATGCTCAAGCAGAGAATAAATTGGACGGCAAGTCCCCTTATTGGGTCGCGGGAGTATGCGGAAAACTCGAATTTTTGGCGTGGGATAAGTTTAATGCCCATCCGCCGTATCACGTTAAATACATAGTAAGACATGCGATATACACATACACCGCCGAAAAGATTTCCAGCAATAAAGGCACATCATTTCATGCGATTTTTCCTGATGATTTTGTCGATAACACAGGGAAGGCAGCTCGCTTATCAATTTCCTGCGTTTCTGACAGCGTAAGCTATGAGATTTATGGCGATGAAACGCGGATTGAAGCTGGAGAAATTAATGTTAATTATAAAACTCATCATTAATCAATCTATGATTACAAAGGAGTTGGATGCGTTTTCTTTTGAAAATGGATGATGGTACGACCTATCGTACTGAGCATAGAATTGCCCCAGTGGGATTTGAAAAGTTGGGTCGAGCTAGTGTGCCTGTAAAAATATATGTCGAAGGTGTTGTTCTTTTGAATGGGAGTGGTTCATTCTATTCCCTTAAGCTGATGGACTTGCGTGGTAATGATTTGGTTTCGGTAGATAGTTTGATGAGAGAGCTTTCAATGTCCAGAGAGACTTTTAGTTTTCCATTCTTGGTGTTTGTCTTTTTTGCGGAGTTGGTCCTCTGGAGCGGGGCTTTCTTCTATGCAAGTCAGATTAGGGATGTTGAGTTTAAAAAACTCCAAAAAACGGGACAAATGTATTTTTAAGGCGGTTTGTGGCAAGAAAATAAATCTGTCAACTTTTTATATTGAGTACCTGTTGACGCCATTGTTGAAGTATCAGAGTGAGGTGTTGAGGGAGCGATGAGATAGTATGAAATGTTTTTGATAGGATGTTTATATTGCGTAGGTTCAAAAATTTTAGGTTTTTATTTGCTCGCGATGAGCAAGGATTACATATTAAGGAGAGCTGAAATGTCTTTTGTTTATGAACAGATTGGTATGGATGAAGCAGAAAATAAAATCCGCTGGAAAACACATCCGGAATATCAAAACCTATGGAAGGCTCAACCGGATTTTTGGGTGATAGATCGTGGTCTTGATGTTTTTATTTGGCGTGTTCAAGGACGTATGCCTGAATCGCCTAATGAGATTTTCGGGTTGTACTGGAAAGAAAATGGGGGGGGGCGGGTCGAAGTAATTAAGGCGCTAAAGGTAAGCCCTGGTACAGATGAAAAATTATGCGATGTTTTTTTTGACGTTATACGAATCAAACTTCCCGCGTCACTCGAGTTGGAGAGGGGACAGATTGAGAATGTTCTTAAAGGTGCTTTAGAGACTTTTGCAAGGCACGACAGTGGTATAGGGAGTGTTCGGGTATCTATTCGCTAACCAATAAATTAATTAGTTTGCATATTGATATTTATATCATGGTGATCTGAATGGCTGGCTACTCCTTGTCTGCAGCATTAAATATTTTAAATCAGTTATCGGTATATCCAGAGTATCAAGGTGTTTCTGGCTTGACGAAGTTGCTCGCTGACACTTCGATCTCTGTTCCTTGGGCATCCTCAAACGCTATCTCTTTACTTTACAGCGGGATGCTGGGTGATACGCGTTCGTCTAGTGTTGCTAGAGCTATTTCTGCAGCGAGCGGGGGAGCAGTCATAACGGTTGATCAAACGCAGCAGGGGCAGTTATTGTCAAGCAGTGCCTTTCAAGATGCGTTTAAATCCGCCGCAAGCGCAGCAGGCTATAACACCTTGGATGCGGAAACTCTTATGGGTGGGGGCACGCTCACAGACGGTACGCGTGTGATAGGCGGTTTGTGGAGCAATACAAGCGTTGTTTTTACAGAAAACGCCAGTAGCATAATTACTATTACTCCTACAGCAGGGCAAGATTCTGTCTTTTATCAATTTGAACTTGCGAGCGCTGTTGATAAGGGGATTCCCATTAATGGAATTCCCGCAGCGGACCTGCGGAGTATGCCGCTTGCAGATGCCGCGGATGTAGTAAATAGCATTTCGTTAGGGCTGGTTAATCAACTCAAAATTGCGACTAATACCGAAGGTGATATTGTTGGGCTGGAGACAGGCTCCATTTTCCCAACCCGCACGATTAACACCCTTGCTAATGCACCGGCGGGATCAATTATATCCACTGGGTCGGAACTGCTATCTGGAAATTCAGGTGTCCCGGCCGCAGCCGATAGTCTAGTAATTGATCCTTTTGCCTCGTCAACCGATAACGGGCATATAACTGGCCAGAATTTAGCGGATTTTCAGCAGGGTGCGTCGTCGCTTAGTACGGTCGCGGCAGATGGGGTCACGTTGGAATCCCTTGCTGGCAAGGGCCTCACCGCTCTGGGCGTTGTTGCGATTGGCTACACATTCTATGAGGCTGAGCAAACGGCTCAACAGCAAGCGGCGAGTGGAAATAGTGCTGCGGCTGAAAAGACCATGATGGATTGGACTGTCACTACAGTAGGAGGAATAACCGGAGGTGCGTTGGCGGCGGAATATGCTGCACCACTCCTGCTTGGAGGTCCTGTTGGATGGATTGGCTACGGTGCGCTGGTGTTCGGTGGAGGAATAGCTGGCAGTATTGCACCTAGTGCAACGCAGCATTTACTCGATGCGCTTACGGATTCTTCAAGTCCTGTCGCCACCTCCCAAACTACCAATGCGGATGGTAGTGTCTGGAACACCCTGACGTATACGAATGGGATTCAGGCCTCACAACTAACATACTCACCGCCCGGTATAACGCTGCTATACCAAGATACTGTAAAAGTCCCCGATGGCAATGGTGGTTATACCGAGGTTTCAGCATCGATTTCAAGCACCGGTATAGATACGAAAACAAGCGTTTACGCGTTGGCCGATGGGCAGTCAGCGTTGCAAAGCACTACTACACTTTCTGCCGATGCTTTAGGTAATACTCAAGAAGTTATCTCTAATGGGTTAGGTAATCCTACAGAAATTATTTACGATGCCACACAAAATGGCGGCGGAGATACGCAAACTCAATCAAATTTGAATAGCAACGGTCAAATTGAAAATTCACAAAGCATCGATACACAAACCAGTGGTTCGGTTTTCGACACCCTCTCGGGCATGGGTGCCGTTGCTAATCTTAACGGTGCAGAGGTTTCATTGGCTGACGGATCCAGTGCGACGGTAATTGGCTCCAATAACAGCATTAATGCTGGTGCAGGAAGTCAAACCACAATCAACGGCAGCACCGACATAGTAGCTGGTGGTGTTGATGACACTGTCACCGTCCTGGGAACCGGAGAAAACATCACACTGGGTACTGGAAGTACATTGGTCATGACTGGCACCGATGAAGAAGCCAGCCTGTCCAACGGTACCGTTTGGTTGGGAGCGAACACAACACTGACCGGTAGTGGTTTAACCGGTTCCAACGATGTTTTAAACGTCAGCCAGAACGACTCCGTCGTCGAGAACGGCAAGGACGACACCGTTAACCTGAGTTCAGGTGACAGCCTGGTCAGCAATGGCGGGGGGAATAACATCATCAATGCTGGCGTAGATGACACTGTGGTCATCGACAGTATCACCGCGGGGTATACCGATACGGTGAACGCCACCGGTGATCAAAGCATCACCTTGGGCAACGACGTATCGGTCGATGTCGTGGGCAGTGGCAATACGATTTTCGTGGCAGGCACCGGCGACGTGTTGACGGACTCGGGCGACACGATTGCAAGCAGCAATGCCTCCATGACGATAATGAACACCTCGGGGACTGCGGATCTTATCAGCGGCAGCAACGACACGATTACGGCCAACCACAGTTCGATTTCGTTCAGTGGGATGGACGAGGTTTTGTCTGGAGTCTATGACACGGTTGGGCTGGAGACGGGTAGTTCGCTGACGCTATCGCTCTATGACGACACCCTCAACCTGAGTACAGGTGCCAGCGTGGTTATTAGTGGAGGCGTTGGCAGCGGCAACATCATCAATGCTGGTGTTGATGATGTAGTGGTCATCGACAGTATCACTGCCGGGTATACCGATACAGTGAACGCCACCGGTGATCAGAGTATCACGTTGGGCAACGACGTGTCGGTTGATGTGGTGGGCGGTGGCAATACGATTTTCGTTGCAGGCACCGGCGATGTCTTGGCGGATTCGGGTGACACGATTGCAAGCAGCAATGTCTCCCTAACGATTATGAACACCTCGGGGGCTGCTGACCTTATCAGCGGCGACGGCGATACGATTACGGCCAACCACAGTTCGATTTCGTTCGGTGGGGTGAGTGAGGTTTTGTCCGGGGTCTATGACACGGTTGGGTTGGAAACGGGTAGTTCGCTGACGCTTTCGCTCTATGACGACACCCTCAACCTGAGTTCAGGTGCCAGCGTGTTCATTAGTGGCGGCGTTGGCAGCGGCAACATCATCAATGCTGGTGTTGATGACATCGTCGATATCGACAGTATGACTGCCGGGTATACCGATACCGTGAACGCCACGGGTGATCAAAGCATCACGTTGGGCAGCGACGTATCAGTCGATGTTGTGGGCAGTGGCAACACGATCACCGCCAATGGCGGCGATAGCGTGTCAGCCAATGGCGATACGATCCTGATCGCAGGAATCGGCAATTCGCTTGCGGGGGCGGGCGACACGATTTCAAGCAGCAATGTCTCCTTAACGATTATGAACACCTCGGGGGCTGCCGATCTTATCAGCGGCGACGGTGACACGATTACAGCCAGCCACAGTTCGATAATGCTCAGTGGAGTGGACGAGGTGATGTCCGGAAGCTATGACACGATCGGGGTGAACACGGGTAGTTCGGTGACGCTGACTAACTATGACGACACCATCAACCTCAGTTCAGGCGCCAGCCTGGTCACCAGTGGAGGGGGGGGCAACATTATCAATGCCGGTGTGGATTCCACCGTGTATATCGGCAGTACCACAATCGGTGCTGACGATACAGTGAACGCCACCGGTGATCAGAGCATCACCTTAGGCAGCGATGTATCAGTCGATGTGGTGGGCAGTGGCAATACGATTTTGGTTGCAGGCACCGGCGATGTGTTGTCGGGTTCGGGTGACACGATTTCAAGCAGTAATGTCTCGCTGACTATTTTGAATACCTCGGGTACTGCCGATCTTATCAGCGGTAACAACGACACCATTACGGCCAACCACAGTTCGATTTCGTTCAGTGGGATGGATGAGGTTTTGTCCGGAAACTACGACACGGTTGGGCTGGGCACGGGTAGTTCTGTGACGCTGACCAGCTATGACGAAACCCTCAATGTGAATTCGGGGGCCAGCGTCGTCATTAGCGGAGGAGGTAATAACATCATCAATGCTGGCGTTGATGACACCGTGGTCATCGACAGTATGTTTGCGGGATATATTGATACGGTGAACGCCACAGATGATCAGGGCATCATCTTGGGCAGCGACGTATCGGTCGATGTGGTGGGCGCTGGCAATACGATCACCGTCAATGGCGGCGATAGCGTGTCAGCGAATGGCGATACGATCCAGATTGCGGGAATCGACAATTCGCTTTCGGGTTCGGGCGATACGATTTCAAGCAGCAATGGCTCCTTGACGATTATGAACACCTCGGGGGCTGCCGATCTTATCAGCGGTAATAGCGACACGATTACAGCCAACCACAGTTCTATTATGTTCGGTGGGGTGGGCGAGGTGTTGTCTGGAAACTACGACACGGTTGGGCTGGGCACGAGTAGTTCTGTGACGCTGACCAGCTATGACGATTCCATCAACCTGAGTTCAGGTGCCGGTGTGGTCATCAGTGGAGGGGGAAACAACATCATCAATGCTGGCATTGATGACAGTGTTGTCATCAACAGTAGCTCTGACGGGTATGCCAATACAGTGAACGCCACGGGTGATCAGAACATCACTTTGGGCAGTGATGTATCGGTCAATGTGGTAGGCAGTGGTAATACGATTTTGGTGACAGGTACTGGCGATGTGTTGACGGACTCGGGAGACACGGTTTCAAGTAGCAATATCTCCCTGACGATTATGAACACCTCGGGTACTGCCGATTTTATCAGCGGCAACAACGACACGATTACAACCAACCGCAGTTCGATTATGTTCGGTGGGGTGGGCGAGGTGATGTCCGGAAACTACGACACGGTTGGGCTGGCCACGGGTAGTTCCGTGACACTGGCCAACTATGACGACACCGTCAACATGAGTTCAGGTGCCAGTGTGATCATTAGTGGAGGGGGGAATAACATCATCAACGCTGGCGTTGATGACACCGTGGTCATCGACAATAGCTCCAGCGGGTACACCGAAACGGTGAACGCCACGGGTGATCAGGGCATCACCTTGGGCAGCGACGTATCGGTCAATGTGGTAGGCAGTGGCAATACGGTCGCCGCCAATGGTGGGGACAGCCTGTCAGCGAATGGCGATACGATCCTGATCGCAGGAATCAACAATTCGCTGACGGGTTCAGGTAATACGATTACCAGCAGCAATATTTCCCTGGCAATTGTAAATGCGTCGGCAGTCGCAAATACAATCACTGGTGATCACGATGTCATTGCTGTCAGCCATAGTGTGCTCAATCTGAATGGGTCGAATGAGGTCGTGTCCGGTAACGATGATGTGATCACAGTTGCACACGGTGAAAGCGTCATCATCAGTGGTGCAGGCAACACCGTCACAGGGTCTTCTGACCGCATCACGTTATCTGGTGATAACAGCTCGCTGACTATCCAGGGGAACGGCGACAACCTGACGGCGTCGGGTGTCAATGACCGGATCATTGACAATCGTGCCGATGGCTCGTCGGTTCTCTACGGTTGGAACAGCAGTGGGACCGAAACGGAAACCGTTTATTCCGAGGCCAACGACGGTGGTCAAATAATCGGTGGATATGGGTATTCGGGGCCGGGTATAGGTGTTGACGTCCCGGTTGGATATGGCGGCGATGATGGTGGTGATGGAGGTGATGGCGGTGGCTATGGCTTTGCGGGTGATCGATCTCTAGTGTCGTCTGCTGTTGGCAAGAACATCGGCGCCATCGCGCAATACGATCTCAATCACGCAAACCTGTCTGCCGCGGATGCTGCTGAGGTTGCGCAGCATCAGGTCCAGGCCATAGCGAGCCTGGCATCCACAACCGGAGCAGGTTCCGCAGTGCTTGAAGGCGCCAAATTCGACCAGCAGGTCATTACCTGGAGTCTTGCGGACACTCAGGGAACCCAGGCCGCGCAATTCAGTGGCTATATGGGGAGTGCCGACGAGTCGGTCGTTCAGGGCGCTTTTAACACCTGGGCTGCCGCCATGCCGGGCGTGACGTTCAAAGAGGTGGCCGACTCCGCGCAGTCTGACATCCGGCTGGGCTTTGGCGATTTCAACACCGCGACTACCGGGGTTATCGGCTACACCAGCTATCAGGCCAATGACGGTCAGATTGAGCCCGATGCCATCGTGCGCGTGGAGGATTCTGCCCAGGATGCGCTGACAACAGGCGCCGACGGGCAACAGATCTACGCCGGCACCGACGCCACCCTGTCGCAAGTGTTGCTGCATGAAATTGGCCACGCGCTGGGCCTGGGAGACAACGCCGATCAAAACTCGGTGATGAACTACCAGCTCACCACCAGTAACCGGGCGCTGGACCGTACGGACCTCGGCGGTATCGGTTCGCTTTATGGTGCTGGCGCGAGTACCGCGCCAGTGGGCGGCAGTGGTGTGAGCCAGTTGATTCAGGCCATGTCTACCTTCAATGCGGATGCCGGTGTCGCCGATACCGCCTTGCTGCCGGCCTCGTTATCAACGAGCAGCATCACCTTGGCCGCCACCTCGCGCGCGGCCTGACAGGCAGTTTTCAAAGCGTAAAAGCTGTCACGACATCCGCGTGGTTTGCAGCGGATGTCGTGCTCCAGCTATGGCGCAACGACGCCTGTCCACAACACGTTGACCGTTCTGATCGAACAGGGAACAACTTTGAAAACCAGATTTCATTTTATTTCCGGCCTGCCACGCTCAGGCTCGACCCTTCTCTCGGGCCTCTTGCGCCAGAACCCGCGTTTTGCGGCCACGATGACCAGTCCCGTGGCTGCACTTGTCGGCACCGTGCACCCGAAGATGTGCGGCGGCGAGTTCGGCGGGTTCTTTGACGACACCAAACGGGCAGCCATTCTGCGGGCGGTGTTCGAGTCTTATTACGCCGACACACTCGCGACGATGCCCGGCGACGCGGTGGTGTTCGATACCAATCGCACATGGACCGGGCGCGCTGCGTTGTTGGGATCGATTTATCCTGAATCGCGGATTATCTGTTGCGTACGCGATGTTGGCTGGATCATCGACAGCATTGAAAGCATGCTCGCGAAAAACCCTTTACAACTTTCACGCATGTTCAATTTTCAACCCGGTGCTTCGCTTTATGCGCGAGTTGAAACGCTGATGAATTCGGACAATGGCCTGATTGGTTTGTCCTGGAGCAACCTGCGCGAAGCCTGGTTTGGCGCAGAAGCAAAACGTCTGATCGTGGTGCCTTACGACCATCTGGTCAAAGAACCCGCTCGTACCTTGCAGCGGCTGTATACGGAGTTGGGTGAAGCTTATTTCGAGCACGATTTTCATAACGTTGCGTATGACGAGCCGGACTACGACGCCCACATCGGCATGCCAGGTCTGCACAGCGTCCGAAACAAGGTCGAATACCGTGAGCGTAAGCCGTGTATTCCACCGGATGTCTTTGCCAAATATGCGAGTACCCACTTTTGGGATAAGGCCGAACTCAATGTTCGAGGTGTGACCATTGTTTAAACCGAGGTTGTCGAGGCGATCTGATCAATCACGCGGTGAGTTCCAGGTCAAAAGGATGAGTGCTCAGGCATGGTGAGTTTTAGTCGAGCGGCCCTGCGTACTGGCGTCGCGTGTGTTCTTTTTTGTGTGGGTACGGGCCAAAGTTTTGCTTTCGAATTAGGGCCAACTGATCCGTTGCGGCAGTTGAATGGTGTATCCACAACGCCGGCCAATCACATGTTCGATCCGTCGTCTGCATGGGACGTATGTGCGGGCGATGCAAAGACCGATCTGACGTTACTCGATATCGTCTCCAGCGCGTTGTGCCACAACCCGAAAACCCGGGACGCCTGGGCCAATGTCAAAGTCCAAGCTGCGCAGGTCGGTGTATCCGAGGCCGCCTATTTGCCGACGTTGAATGGCACGATACAAACGGCAAAAGATAATTCGACCAGTCATGGTACGTCAGCCGATCCGTTCGACGTTCAATCCAGCAGCCGCTACCAGAGCGCCGGATTGACACTGACGTGGCTGCTCTATGATTTCGGCGCCCGATCGGCAGGCGTCGATTACGCCAAGAGCAAGCTCGCATCCGCTCTGGCGGGACAAGACAGCGCATTGCAGACGGTGTTTGCCAATACGGTCAAGGACTACTACGCCGCCTTCGTCGCGCAAAAAAACATGCAGGCGACGCGAGACATTGAAGCAGATGCAAAGCGTGTATTGGACGCGGCAACGGTACGAGTACAGCACGGCGTGGCGGCCGTCAGCGATCAGTTGCAAGCGCAAACGTCGTATTTCCAGGCGACCTTCAATCGCCACAAGGCCGAGGGCGATTGGTTGTCTTCGCTTGGCTTGATGGCGATCGACATGGGACGACGTCCCAATCAACCCTTGCATCTGGTCGACGCGGACAACGTCACTTTGCCCACCAAGTCCTTTGGGCGGTCTGTCGATCAATTGCTGCAAACCGCCCAGGAGCGACACCCTTCATTAATCGCTGCCCGAGCTGATCTGGCGGCGGCGCAAGCCAACGAAGAAGTCGTCCGGGCGCAGGGCCGACCGACGATCAGCTTTGTCGGTAAATACAACTACGATAATCAACCCCAGAGCTCAGGCGCCGGTCAGCAATATTTTGGTGAGACCGTTCGGGACCGCTCGGTCGGGCTACAAGTCAACATCCCGCTTTTTGAGGGGTTTACCCGAACCTATCAAGTGCGCGGCGCGCAGGCTCAGGTCGAAGGCAAGGAAGCCAGCTTGAGCGATGCTGAACTGCAAGTAGCGTCCAGTGTCTGGACCGATTACCAGACATTGACGGTAGACACGGAAAACGTGCACACCAGCCAGCAAATTCTCGACAGTGCCCATCAGGCATTCGATGCCGCGCAAGCGCGCTATGCAAAGGGTGTGACCGGTATCCTTGAGGTCATCACGACCCAGACGGCATTGGCCAACGCGCAGCAACAGCAGATCAGCGCGCTGGCTGGCTGGCAGAACGCACGCATTCAATTGGCGTCGAGTTTGGGGAGCCTGGATTTGAAGAGTCTTTACTCGACGCCTTGAAGTCCGCTCGGAGAATCCGTACCGTTTTGGTTGGTTTTGTTCCACGACTGACCAGTCTCCGGTCATTGGTGATTACCTGATGTACCCACTTGGTAGCCACCAATAGTAGGTGCGCTGCTCGACAAGCGAATGGAGAGGCGAGCATTTGAGAAGGCACAGTCGGTTGAGCGCCCTCTACAAGGGGCAATACGTTTAGCTTCAGCAACTCATCGCGAATATCCAAAATTTGATGGCTTGATGAAATGCTCCCGGCCTACCTGAAAAGAACAGAAAAAACCCGCAACCGAGTGCGGGTTTTTTTGCTTGAACGGTGCGCGTTATCCCTTACACACCCATCGCCAGTTTCCCACCCGACAACCGACGCTTATACGCGCTGTCCCGACTCGCCAGCCACCAGTACAACGGCGTCGTAATCAGCAACCCGACCACCCAGGACAAATCCGCGCCATCGATGTGCGCCGAGATCGGCCCGACGTACAGCGGCGTGTTCATGAACGGAATTTGCACCACAATCCCGATCGCATACGCCAACAACGCCTGTGGGTTGTAGCGGCCATAAATCCCGCCATCGACGTGGAAGATCGAATCGATGTCGTACTGACCTTTATGAATCGCATAGAAGTCGATCAGGTTGATCGCGGTCCATGGCACCAGCACCACGAGTAGCACCAGCACCATGTCGACGAAGTGGCCGATGAAGTTGGCGGAGGCGCCGACGGCGGCGAAGCAGCAAGCGCCCAGGACGATGATCGAGATCACGGCGCGGCTTTTTGCCGTAGGGATCCAGCGGTAGGCGAAGGTCTGCACCAGGGTGATCAGTGACAGCACGGCACCGTAGAGGTTGAGGGCGTTGTGGCTGATGACGCTGAGCAGGAACAGCAACAGCATCAACGGGCCGATGGAGCCGGTGGCGAGTTTGACCGCGTCCATGGTGTCCATGCCGACGGGCGTGGCGAGGACCGCGACGGCGCCGAAGATGAACGACAGGCTGGAGCCGAGCACGGTGCCCAGATACGTGGTCCAGAAGGTCGAGGCCACGGGCACATTGGCCGGCAGGTAGCGCGAGTAGTCGGAGACGTACGGTGCGAAGGCGATCTGCCAAAGTGCGGCCAGGGACACGGTGGCCAGCCAGCCTGAGATGTTGAAGCTGCCGCGGGTGAGGAAGTCGGCAGTCTGCACGTGGGTGAAGATGTAGCCGAAGCCGAGCACGATGCCGGCGCCGAGCACCCAGGTGCCGATGCGGTTGAGCACGTGGATGAAGCGGTAGCCGATGATGCCGATGATGCCCGAGCCGAGGGCGCCGATGACGATACCCACCGGCACCGGCACGCTGTCGACCACGCCGTGCAGGGACTTGCCGGCGAGGACGATGTTGGAGGCGAAGAAGCCGATGTACATGATGCCGGCGATCAGCACCACCAGCAGTGCGCCGAGGGAGCCGAACTGGGCGC
>Ga0105858_1000361_pt1 | contig 20375 bp, 19 predicted proteins | sample OrgsoiDNA_201062_FD_89683 | JGI IMG/M metagenome (GOLD analysis project Ga0105858, IMG submission 89683) | Permafrost soil microbial communities from the Arctic, to analyse light accelerated degradation of dissolved organic matter (DOM) -... | ecosystem: Environmental > Terrestrial > Soil >...
AGCTGGCTTGCCTGCGATGGCATCACTGTGGTCTGTCTGATAGACCGAGGTGTCCGCATCGCAGGCAAGCCAGCTCCCACAGTTGATTGGGTTATCAAGGCAGGAGGTGGTCTGCCTTACAACCCCACCACATCCTCCGCCTGCAACCCCTTCTCGCCGGTCACCACGGCGTATTCCACCTGCTGGCCCTCGGCCAGTGAGCGGTGGCCGTCACCGCGAATGGCGCGGTAGTGCACAAACACATCCTTGCCGTCCTCGCGTTGAATAAAGCCATAGCCCTTTGCATCGTTGAACCACTTCACATTGCCGGTTTCGCGCGTTGCCATCAGTTTTGCTCCCACATGCTTTTTATTGTTGAGTCAGTCGCATTGAACTGCCGAGTATAAGACAGGCTCAAAAACGTTCAACTCAAGTTTACATCGCTGCTTTTTTGCCGATTTTCGGCGAATACGGCACACTACCCGCCCGAGCGCCTGCTCGGTTTTTTCCACTTGAAGCAGCACGCCTATGACCCGCTCTCCGTTCCGCCGTCTGGTGTTTGGCACCTTGCGCCGACTGTTGTACCTCTGGGTTCGCTCGGAGACGATCAACCAGTCGTCCCTAACCCTTAACCTCGACCGCAGCCGGCCGGTGTTTTACGTCCTGCAATCGCCCTCCCTCACCGAATTGGCCGTGGTCGATACCGAATGCACCAAGGCCGGCTTGCCGCGCCCGGTGCTGCCGGTCTCGGTAGGCCCGCAGATCGAACCCGCCGCGTTCTTCTACCTCACGCCCGAACCGGATTGGCTCGGCCGTCAGGACAAGCGCGGCGCACCGCCGACCCTGACCCGGCTGGTCAACACCCTGACCGAACACGCCGAAGAGAATGCACAAATCATTCCGGTCAGCGTGTTCTGGGGCCAGTCGCCCGAGAGCGAGTCCAGCCCGTGGAAATTGCTGTTTGCCGACAGCTGGGCCGTCACCGGGCGCCTGCGCCGTTTGCTGAGCATCCTGATCCTGGGTCGCAAGACCCGCGTGCAATTCTCCGCGCCTATCAACCTGCGTGAATTGATCGAGCACAATAAAGGTCACGAACGCACCGTGCGCATGGCCCAGCGCATCCTGCGGGTGCACTTCCGTAACCTGAAGACCGCCGTGATCGGCCCCGACCTGTCGCACCGGCGCAACCTGGTCAAAGGCCTGGTGAACATGCCGTTGGTGCGCCAAGCCATCAGCGAAGAGGCCGAACGCGAGAAAATCTCCCCGGAAAAAGCCAAGGCCCAAGCCTTGCGCTACGGCAACGAGATCGCTTCGGACTACACCTACACCGCGATTCGCTTCCTGGAGGTGGTGCTCAGCTGGTTCTGGAACAAGATCTACGACGGCATCAAGGTCAACAACATCGAAGGTGTGCAAAAGGTTGCCCAGGGTTACGAGGTGATCTACGTACCGTGTCACCGCAGCCATATCGACTACTTGCTGCTGTCCTACCTGCTGTTCAAAAACGGCCTGACCCCGCCGCACATCGCCGCCGGTATCAACCTGAACATGCCGGTGATCGGCAGCCTGCTGCGCCGTGGCGGTGCGTTTTTCATGCGCCGCACCTTCAAGGGCAACCCGCTGTACACCTCGGTGTTCAACGAATACCTGCACACCTTGTTCACCAAGGGCTTTCCGGTGGAGTACTTCGTCGAAGGCGGACGCTCGCGCACCGGGCGCATGCTGCAACCGAAGACCGGGATGCTGGCGATTACACTGCGCAGCTTTTTGCGCTCCTCACGCATGCCGATCGTCTTCGTGCCGGTGTACATCGGCTATGAACGCGTGCTGGAAGGCCGCACCTACCTCGGCGAGCTGCGCGGCGCGAGCAAGAAAAAAGAGTCGATCTTCGATATTTTCAAGGTGGTCGGCGCGCTCAAGCAGCGCTTTGGCCAAGTCGCGGTCAACTTTGGCGAGCCGATCAAGCTGGCCGAGTTCCTCGACGCCGAGCAACCCGACTGGCGCGCCCAGGAGCTGGGCCCGAACTACAAGCCGGCGTGGCTCAACGAAACCACCAACCGCCTTGGCGAGCAGGTGGCCCGCCACTTGAACGAGGCCGCCGCGGTCAACCCGGTGAACCTGGTGGCCTTGGCGTTGCTTTCCACCACCCGCCTGGCCCTGGATGAACAGGCCATGGCGCGCCAATTGGACCTGTACCTGGCGCTGCTGCGCCGCGTGCCCTACTCACCGCACACCACCTTGCCGGAAGGCGATGGCCTGGCGCTGATCAAGCACGTCAAGGACATGGACCTGCTGTCGGAGCAAAGCGACGCCCTGGGTAAGATTTTGTACCTGGACGAGCAAAATGCCGTCCTGATGACCTACTACCGCAACAACGTGCTGCACATCTTCGCCCTGCCGGCGTTGCTGGCGAGTTTCTTCCAGAGCAGCTCGCGCATGAGCCGCGAACAGATCCTGCGCTACACCCGTGCGCTGTACCCGTACCTGCAATCGGAGCTGTTTATCCGCTGGTCGCTGGATGAGCTGGACGCGGTGGTCGACCACTGGCTGGAGGCGTTTGTCGAACAAGGCCTGCTGCGCTTCGAGAATGAGGTGTACCTGCGCCCGGCACCGAGCTCGCGGCATTTTGTGCTGCTGACGCTGCTGTCCAAGAGCATTGCCCAGACCCTGCAACGCTTCTACATGGCGATCTCGCTGCTGCTCAACAGCGGCCAGAACACCATCAGCGCCGAAGAGCTGGAAGACCTGTGCACGATCATGGCTCAGCGCCTGTCGATCCTGCATGGCCTCAATGCCCCGGAGTTCTTCGACAAGAGCCTTTTCCGACATTTTATCCAGACGTTGCTGGAGCAAGATGTGCTGCGTCGCGATGAGGCCGGCAAGTTGAGTTATCACGACCTGCTCGGTGAGTTGGCCGAAGGTGCAGCCAAACGCGTGCTGCCCGCCGATATTCGTTTGTCGATCCGCCAAGTGGCGTTGCACCGCGTCGATGGCGCAGCCGAAACGCCGACCGAACCCGAGCCGGTAAACGCTGAAGAAAGCCGCTAGAGTGAACGAGGCGTCGGGCGGTTTCCGGCGCCGTTGAAAAGGAGCTGTACCATGAAAAAGATCATCCTCCTGGGCCTGACCGCCCTGCTCGGAGCCTGCCAATCCATGACCCCCAAGGCCAGCCTCGACGGCGAAGTGTTCTACCTGCAACGCATCGCGCTGCCGCCCGCCGCCACCTTGAGCGTCAGCCTGCAGGACGTGTCCTTGATGGACGCTCCGGCCGTGACCCTCGCCGAACAGAAAGGCCCGGTCAAAGGCCAGGTGCCGCTGCCGTTTCACCTGAGCTACGACCCGGCCCAGATCAAGCCGGGGCACACGTACTCGGTCAGCGCTCGCATCGAGCTCGATGGCAAGCTACTGTTTATCACCACCGAGCGGCACGCCGTGCAACTCAACGGCCAAGACCCACAACCCCTGCGTCTGCGGGTTGATGCGGTCGCACACTGATTATTCCCAGCTTAAAAAAGGAAGCGTCCATGCTCCGTAATTCTCTTCGCCTCACTGCCCTGTGCGCCGGCCTGCTGCTTGGCGCCAACGCCATGGCGGTGTCACTTGGCAGCCTGTCCCAGGGCGACGCCAGCGGCGGCCTCAAGGATGCACTGACCCAAGGCGCACAGATCGCCGTGAAACAACTGGGCGTACCCGGTGGCTTCAGCAACAACCCGCAAGTGAAAATCGGCCTGCCCGGCAAACTCGGCAAAGTCGCCGACAAGCTGAAAATGTTCGGCATGGGTGATCAGGTCACGCAGCTCGAAACCAGCATGAACAAAGCGGCAGAAACCGCCGTGACCCAGGCTCAGCCGATCCTGGTCAATGCGGTGAAGAACATGAGCGTGACCGACGCCAAGGGCATCCTCACCGGTGGCCAGGACTCGGCCACTCAATACCTGAACAAAAGCAGCCGCGAAGAGATTCGTGCCAAGTTCCTGCCGATCGTCAAGGCCGCCACCGACAAGGTCGGCGTCGCCCAGCAATACAACGCCCTGGCCGGCAAGGCCGCAGCATTCGGCGCGGTTGATGCCAAAAGTGCCAACGTCGAAAGCTACGTGACCGAACAGGCGCTGGACGGCCTGTTCAAGATGATCGCGCAGCAGGAAGAAACCATCCGCAAGAACCCCGCCGCCGCTGCCACCAGCCTGGCGAAGAAGGTATTCGGCGCGCTGTAACCGCTCGCAGTAAACCTTCGACACCTGCGCCAAGGCCGCTGTTCACGGGCCTTGGCGCCGTTGTTTCAGCCCTGGATAACCGCCTGCGCCAACCGCCCAAGCATGAGCGTGGCAAAACAACAAATCGCCACGGATGCCACGCGGTTGATCTTCAGTGGCGTGAGCCACGTCTTCTGAACCCCTTCAAAGCGGCTGCCCAGCACGATCCAGGCAGACCCCACCGGCACCACCACCAATGCCAGCGTGGCCATGAACCCGGCATAGCCTTGCAACGATGCAAATGCGCTGATCGGAGCGATGAACGAAACGATCAACAGGCCTTTGGGATTCATCACAGTGAGCCAGAAAAAATACAGGCCAGAGAAGCGGTCACGGATCGAATCGATGGCGCTGTATTTGCGTTGCCACAGCTTGAACGAGACATACAGCAGGTAGCAGCCCGCCGCCAGTTGCGTGGTTTTCAACGCCCACGGCGAATGCGCCGCCAGATACAGCCATGCCACGCCCCACACCGAGACCTGCAACAGGTACGCCAGGCACTCGACCAGCGCCAGCGTCCACGACGCCCGGTACCCGAACAACACCCCGGCACGAAACAACAGGGTGTTGGTCGGGCCAGGGGCAAGCAGCAACAACATTAAGGCTGAAACAGTGGCCAGCATGATTACGCGACGTCCTTCCTCACTCGGAACCACGCAGCATACAGGGCCGGCAGGAACAACAGGGTCAACGCCGTCGCCACAATCAACCCGCCCATGATCGCCACGGCCATTGGCCCGAAGAACACGCTGCGTGACAGTGGAATCATGGCCAACACCGCCGCGAGCGCCGTCAGCACAATCGGGCGGAAGCGTCGCACGGTCGCTTCAATGATCGCTTGCCAGGGTGTCAGGCCAGCCTTGATGTCTTGCTCGATCTGATCAACCAGGATCACCGAGTTGCGCATGATCATGCCCGACAAGGCGATGGTCCCGAGCATGGCGACAAACCCGAACGGCTGGCGGAACACCAGCAGAAACAAGGTCACGCCGATAAGGCCCAGCGGTGCCGTCAGAAACACCATCGCAGTGCGTGAGAAGCTGCGCAGTTGCAGCATCAGCAAGGTCAGGACCACCACGATAAACAGCGGCACACCGGCCTTGACCGAATTCTGGCCACGCGCGGAGTCTTCAACGGTGCCGCCAACCTCCAGCAAGTAACCTTCCGGCAGTTCGGCGCGCACACCTTCAAGGGTCGGCAGGATCTGCTGGACCAGGGTCGCCGGTTGTTCCTTGCCATAGATGTCGGCGCGCACAGTCACCGTCGGCAGGCGGTTACGGTGCCAGATAATGCCCTCTTCGAAGCCATATTCGAGGGTGGCTATCTGCGACAGCGCAACGCTTTTGCCGTTGTCGGTCGGCACGGCCAGGCTTGGCAACAACGCCAACTCGGTGCGCTCGTGCACGGTGCCGCGCAGGAGGATTTCGATCAACTCGTTGTCCTCGCGGTACTGGCTGACGCTTGCACCGGTCAGCGAACTCTGCAGGAATTTCGACACGTTGGCGGTGCTTACACCAAGGGCGCGGGCGCGGTCCTGATCGATATTGAGGTAGACGATTTTGCTCGGCTCTTCCCAGTCCAGGTGCACATTGACCACGTGGGTATTTTCACGAACCTTGGCCGCCACTTTGCGGGCCAGGGCACGGACCTCTTCGATGTGTTCGCCAGTCACGCGAAACTGCACCGGGTAACCCACCGGCGGACCGTTCTCCAGGCGTGTGACCCGCGAACGCAGTTCGGGGAATTGCTCGTCGAGGGTTTCGATCAGCCAGGTGCGCAGGCTTTCACGCTCTTCGATGGTCTTGGCCAGCACCACAAATTGCGCGAAGCTCGCGGCCGGCAATTGCTGGTCCAGCGGCAGGTAGAAGCGCGGCGAACCGGTGCCGACATAGGCCACATAGTTGTCGATGCCAGCGTGCTCCTTGAGCAGCGTCTCCAGGCGTTTGACCTGCTCGGTGGTGTTGCTCAGGGAAGCCCCTTCAGCCAGCTTGAGATCGACCATCAGCTCCAGGCGGCCGGAGGCCGGGAAGAACTGTTGCGGCACAAAGCGGAACAGCGCGACCGAGCCGATAAACAACAGCAACGTCAGCACGATCACGGTTTTACGCCGACGCACACACCATTCAACCAAACGTCGTACACGCTGATAGAACGGTGTGCCGTAGGGATCGGGCCCATCGGTGCCGTGCTTGGCAGCATGAATTTTCGCCAGGTCCGGCAGGAGTTTTTCCCCCAGGTACGGCACAAACACCACGGCGGCCACCCATGAGGCCAGCAGTGCGATGGTCACGACCTGGAAAATCGAGCGGGTGTATTCACCGGTGCTCGATTGCGCGGTGGCAATCGGCAGAAATCCTGCAGCGGTGATCAACGTACCGGTGAGCATCGGGAACGCAGTGCTGGTCCAGGCGAAGCTCGCGGCCTTGAGCCGGTCGTAGCCCTGCTCCATTTTGATCGCCATCATTTCCACGGCGATGATCGCGTCGTCGACCAGCAGGCCCAGGGCCAGGACCAATGCGCCGAGGGAAATCTTGTGCAAGCCGATGCCCAGGTAATACATGGTGGCAAAGGTCATCGCCAACACCAGCGGAATCGCCAGGGCCACCACCATGCCGGTGCGCACACCGAGGGAGAAGAAGCTCACCAGCAACACGATCGCCAGTGCTTCGGCGAGTACCTGGACGAATTCGCCGACGCTGGTTTTCACCGCGGCCGGTTGGTCCGACACCTTGCGCAGCTCCATGCCTGCCGGAAGGTTCTTCTGCAGGCGTGCGAATTCACCTTCGAGGGCCTTGCCCAATACCAGGATGTCGCCGCCGTCACGCATGGCCACGGCCAGCCCGATGGCGTCTGCGCCCATGTAGCGCATGCGCGGTGCCGGTGGATCGTTGAAACCCCGGTGGATATCGGCCACGTCGCCAATGCGAAAGGTGCGGTCACCGACGCGAATCGGGAAATTGCGGATCTCCTCCACCGTCTTGAAGTTGCCGGACACACGCAACTGCACACCCTCGGTCGGGGTTTCGAAGAAGCCGGCGGTAGAGACGGCGTTCTGCTCCTGCAACGCCTGCTGCACGGCGGCCAATGGCAGGCCGAGGGTGGCGAGCTTGAGGTTGGATAATTCAATCCAGATTTTTTCGTCCTGCAGGCCGAGCAGCTCGACCTTGCCTACATCCGGCACACGTTGCAGTTGAATCTGGATGCGGTCGGCGTAGTCCTTGAGCACGGCGTAGTCGAAACCGTCACCGGTCAACGCGTAGATATTGCCGAAGGTGGTGCCGAATTCATCGTTGAAAAATGGCCCCTGAATATCCGGCGGCAAGGTCTGGCGAATGTCGCTGATCTTTTTGCGTACCTGGTACCACAAGTCCGGAATCTGCGCCGAGTGCATCGCGTCGCGCGCTATAAAAGTGACTTGGGATTCACCGGGGCGCGAGAAAGAAACGATGCGCTCATAGTCGCCGGTCTCCATGAGCTTTTTCTCGATACGCTCGGTGACTTGGCGCGAGACTTCCTGGGCCGTGGCTCCAGGCCAGTTGGTCTTGATCACCATGGCCTTGAAGGTAAACGGCGGGTCCTCGCTTTGCCCCAGCTTGGTGTAGGACAGCGTACCGACGACCGCCAGCAGGATCATCAGGAACAGTACGATCTGGCGATTACGCAACGCCCATTCGGAAAGATTGAAACCCATCGGGGACTACTCCTTGTTGGCCGCCAGATTCACCACGCGGTTGGAGCGATCCACCGGGCGCACCTGCTGGCCCTCATGGAGCACATGCACGCCGGCCGCAATCACCCAGTCGGTGGGGGCCAGGCCTTCCAGTACCGGCACGGTTTTTTCACCAAAGGCGCCGATCCGCACCGGCGTGCGCTTGACCGTGTTGTCTGGTTGCACCAACCAGACGTAGGACGCGCCATTCTCTGCACTCAGCGCTGACAGCGGCACCGCCAGCGCAATTACGCCGTCAGCCTGTATGAATACGCGGGCGCTCTGGCCCAGTTCGGCCGGGACTTTGCCGCCGGTGAAGGCAACGCGGGCGGCAAAGGTGCGCGATTTTGGATCGGCAGCGGGCGACAGTTCACGGATACGCCCGGCAAAACGTTGGTCGGGCTGGCTCCACAATTCAACCGACACCGGCTGGCCGATCTTGAACCGGCCGAAACCTTGCTCCGGCAGGCTGATCAGCACTTCGCGCTCGCCATCGGTGGCCAGCGTGAAGACGGTTTGGCCGGCAGACACCACTTGGCCAACTTCCACCGCGCGCTTGGCGACCACACCGTCCTGGGGGGCGCGCAGCACGGCGTAACCGGCCTGATTGCTGGACACGTCGAACTCGGCCTTGATCTGCTTGAGGCGTGCTTCACCGGATCGGTAGAGGTTTTCGGAATTGTCGTACTGAGAACGGCTGACCATCTGACGGTCCATCAGGGTCTTGTAGCGATCTCGCTCGGTGCGCACCAGGCTCAGGTTGGCTTCGGCGGCGGCCACTTGGGCGCGCGTGGCTTCCAGTTGCAGGCGTACGTCCTGCGGATCGAGTTCGGCCAGCGGTTGGTTGGCCTTGACCCGCTCGCCCTCCTCCACCAGGCGCTTACTGACTTTGCCGCCAATGCGAAAGGCAAGGTCCGGTTCATAACGGGCACGTACCTCGCCTGGAAAGCTGTCCATCGCCTGCGCCGAGGGCTGCGGTTGCACCACCATGGCTGGACGGGGGGTGGTTTGGGCCGCTTCTTCATGGCCGCAGGCGGCCAACAGGAAGATCAGGCTGACAGGCAACGCAAGGGGCAGGAAAGTGCTGCGCATGCTGAAGGACCTTTCGCAAATGGAGCTTGGAATAATTATACTGGGCAGTATGTTATTAATACCAAACTCACCAGTCCAGTATTAAAGGTGAAAATGTCCGACAATCCTGTAAACACCAATAGCCCCGGGCGTCCCAAGGACATGGCAAAACGCCAGGCAATCCTCGACGCGGCGAAAAATCTGTTTTTGAGCAATGGCTACGCCAGCACCAGCATGGATGCTGTGGCAATGGAGGCCGGCGTGTCGAAACTGACGGTCTACAGCCACTTCACCGACAAAGAGACGCTGTTCACCGCCGCCGTCGTGGCCAAATGCGAAGAGCAGCTGCCGGTGATGTATTTCGAGCTGCCCGCCGGCATGCCGGTGGACACCGTGCTGCTGAACATCGCACGGGGCTTTCATCGGCTGATCAACAGCGAGGAGTCGGTAAACCTGCATCGCCTGATGATGACCACCGGCAATCAGGACGTGAAACTGTCACAGATCTTCTTTGAAGCCGGGCCCATGCGCATGCTGCAGGGCATGGAGCGCCTGCTCAGCCGTATCCACCAGAGCGGCGCCCTGAGCATCGACAAACCGTTTACGGCGGCCGAGCACTTCTTTTGCCTGCTCAAGGGCACGGCGAATTTCTGCTTGCTGTATGGCTGCGGCGGGCAACTGAGCGAAGAAGCCGCCGAGGCGCATGTGCAGGAGGTAGTGGGGTTGTTTATGCGGGCTTATCGGCCCTGAGCCTTGCAGCACGTTGAAAGACCTCTTCGCGAGCAAGCCCGCTCCCACCTTGGAATGCATGCCAAATGTGGGAGCGGGCTGGCTCGCGAAGAGGCCCGGCAAACCAATGAAAATTTAGGGCTTGAGCGCTTTCTTGGGATAAATGTCATACCGGCTCGACTTGCCATCCAGCGCATGGCTAGGCTTTGGCCCTTCAATGCACGGCGCCTTGCGGGGACGCTTGACCACCACGCGGTGACTGGCCAATGCCAACGCCGCGGCGAGTAAAGCCGGCGCATCCGGATCATCGCCCACCAACGGCCGGAACAGGCGCATTTCCTTCTTTACCAGCGCGGTTTTCTCACGGTGAGGGAACATCGGGTCCAGGTAGATCACCTGCGGCGGCTCACCTTCCCAATTGCGCATCACGTCGATGGAGTTGCCCTTGAGCAACTTCATGCGCGCCATAATCGGCGCCACTTCAAAGTCATCCGCGCCACGGGCCAGGCCGTCTTCGAGCAAGGCGCCGATCAGCGGCTGGCGCTCGATCAGGCTCATCTCGCAACCCAGGCTGGCCAGCACGAACGCGTCCTTGCCCAGCCCCGCCGTGGCATCCAGCACGCGTGGGCGCACGCCTTGAGCGATGCCCACAGCCTTGGCGATCATCTGCCCGCTGCCACCGCCGTAGAGACGCCGGTGCGCCGCGCCACCTTCGACAAAATCCACGCGCACCGGCCCCGGCGCATCAGGCCCGAGCTGTTGCAGTTGCAAGCCGTGCTCGCCCACTTGCAGGGCAAAATCCGCCTCCTCCAGCTGCACAGGCAGGCCGAGCTGCGACGCCCACTGCTCGGCACGCGCCTGAAAACCTTCGGCCAAAGCCTCGACCCGAATGCGGCTGGCCGCTGGTTGTTCGCTCATCAATCGCTACGCTCAAAAATATTAAGGATCGGCAAACAGCGGCCGATAAAAACAACAGTCAGGTATTTTGCCAGAGCTGAGCGTCGACCGAGAAAAATGTCAGACATTCTTCCCCTAACCATCGGTGTACTGCCAACCCACAACCACTACGGCCTGCGCAATACTCAAGCGCTGGCCGGGGTGAGTCATGTGTGGCAGGACTTCTTCGCCCGGGCGCTGGCCGAGCAGCTCGGCGACACGCCGGACGCGCGCGCCGCCAAGGCATCGGCTCCCAGAGACCCGGCGGTAGAACCCAGCGAAGGCGCCGACCTGCTGTCGCAGATCCTCACCCAGCGTGAATGCGAGGTGAAAGACACCGAGATCGCCCCGCCAGAACCGCTGTTCCTGCCGATCGCCGAATTCGAAACCGAGTTGCTGCCGCCACCCGCTACGCCGTTCCCGGCGCAAGAAATCGTTGCCCAACAGCGCCAGCAGAACTTCGAAAGTGGTTGGGTACGACCGCTCGTGCTGAGTGCCGGCCAGCCGCTGCCTGAGCCTGGCCCGGCGCCGGAACCCCAGCCGCTGCACCTGCCCATCGCCGAGTTCGAACTGGACTTGCTGCCGCCGCCCGCCGCGCCTTATCCAATGGAAGAGCTGGTGGCGCAACAGAAAGCGCTCGACTTTGACTCCCACTGGGCACGCCCATTGATCCTCAACAACCTGCGCCTGGCCGCCTGACGCTCAGCGACACACTCCCCACCGCCCCATGTCCAGATGGAAATGGTTGCGATGAGCAGCGTTGTAGTCCGGGCTCAACACCACATTGAAATCATCGCAGGCGCCATCGCGCACCTGGCGCAAAAACCGCGCGCTGTCGCCCGTCCCCGGCCAATCCTTGAGCACATTGATGCTGCGCCCATCTGCCAGGCGAAAGCCGGCGATATCCAGGGCATTGGCCGAGGCGTGCTGACTGAGCCGCCCCTCTGCACGGTTATACAGGTTGCGACAGGCGAAGCTGCCCAAGTGATCGACCCGCGTCACCGCCTGGCCAAACACCGCCTGCGCCGCAGGTTGCAGGCTGTGGCGTTCGAACAGGGCAAAGGCCACCGCCAGTGGGCAACTGGCCAGAAAGCTGCTGCTCAGGGCCACGTCAGCGCCTTGTACGCGCAAGACATTGCGCAATGGGCACGTGGCATCAGCCGGGCTGTCAGCCTGATGGCTGACGCGCAAGCCCGAGGTTTTCAGCACCTGATCGCACAGCGCTGGATCATCCTGCAGGCGGCCGAGCTTGAAGCGCGTGAGCAGGTTCGGCTTGGCACGCACGTCCAGCGGCGCCCAGGGGTTCCACTCGGCAGGCAACGGCACCCAGCCACGCCACACGCCCACTGCAAACACACCCGCCAGCAACAGCAGCGCACCGCTCACGTTGAGAAAACGCACGGCTCAGCCCTTGAAGAATTGGTTGGCCTGGCTAAATGGCATCTTGCGCTCGGTGAAGGTAAAGGTGCCCAACTGGTAGACCTCCTGCGCGGCGCGGTAGAACTCGCCATACGCCGCCAGCGCCATGGCCGAGCCGACACTGATGCGGCGCACGCCCATCTCGCTCAACTGCGCAACGCTGAGGTTCAAGCCACCGGACATCAACACATTCACCGGTTTGGGCGCGACCGCCCTGACCACTGCCAACACGTCTTCGGCACTGCGCAGCGCCGGCGCATAGAGCACGTCGGCGCCCGCCTCGGCGTAGGCCTGTAAGCGGCGAATGGTGTCAGGCAAATCCAGGCGACCATGCAGGAGGTTTTCGGCGCGGGCCGTCAGGGTGAACGCAAATGGCAGGCTTCGGGCAGCCGCAACCGCCGCTTCGACGCGCTCAACAGACAAATCAAAAGGATAGATCGGGTCGACGGCAATGCCTGTGGCGTCTTCGATGGAGCCACCGACGATGCCCGTGGCGGCCGCGCGCAGGATGGTCTGGGCGCAGCCTTCGGGGGTATCGCTGAAACCGTTTTCCAGATCGGCCGCCACCGGCAGTGCCGTCGCCCGAACGATGGCTGACGCATTGCCCAGCGTGTCCTCCAGCGACAACGCACCTTCCGCATCCGGCCGACCCAGGCTGAATGCGTAACCCGCGCTGGTGGTGGCCAGGGCTTCAAAACCCAGGCTGGCGAGCATGATGGCCGAGCCGGCATCCCACGGGTTGGGCATCACGAACGCGCGGTCACGCTCGTGCAAGGCTTTGAAGGTTTCGGCGCGAAGGGTTTGGGCATCCATGTCTGACTCCTGGCGGAAAAAGGAGCCTTAGAGTAACCCCAGTTGCTCCGCTGCGGGTTCTCGATGCAAGGTCGGCAGCGGCGGCAGGCCCGGCAAACGCGCCATCAGCTGTTGATGAAAACGCAGCGCCAGTTGCGCGGCGAGGCGGTTATCCGAGGTGTGCAGAAACACATACGGCGTGCGCCCTTCCTCGATCCACGCGGCGACTTTTTCCACCCACGGCGCCAGGAACGGGTCGTTGGCTTCCAGCTCCGGATGACCAATGAGGCGCACTTGGGGAAACAGCGTCAGCGCCGCCGGGCGCGGCGGCACCTTGGGTTTCTTGGACTGTGCGTGCAGCACGGCGGCTGAGGTAGAGGTGCAACTGAACAGAGCACGCGGGTCGAGGCAGATCCGCTCGACGCCACGGTCACGCAGCAGACGGTTGAGGCTGCGCTCGTCATCGCCCTTGGCGAAGAACGCCTGATGGCGCACTTCCACCGCCAGCGGGCGTTCCAGTCCATCAATAAAACCGGCCAGTTCACCGAGGCGTTGTGGCGAAAAGCTCGCCGGCAGTTGCAACCACAGCGGCGCAACACGCTCACCCAATGGGCTCATCAAGCCGACAAAACTTTGCGCTGCCGGCAACTGTCCAAGCAGGTCGCCACTGTGGCTGATGTCGCCGGGGAATTTGGCGGTGAAGCGAAAATCCGCGGGCATGACTTCAGCCCAGCGCTGCACGGTGGCGGCCGAGGGTCGGGCATAAAACGTGGTGTTGCCTTCAACGGCGTTGAAGACTTGGGTATACAGCGAAAGGTAATCGCTGGCGCGGGCGTCGGCTGGGTACAGGTACTCGCGCCAGGCGTTTTCACTCCAGGACGGGCAACCGATAAAGTAAGGCAGACGCATCAGATATGGATGTCGAGACCCAGCACTTCCATATCCCATTCGACAAAGCCGGCAGTGGTCAGGTAGCTGGCCAGGGCGGTAGCAACGCTTTTGCTCATGGAGCGAGGGAAGACCATGTCTTGCTGACGCGCGGGAAGACCGCTGATACGCGCGCCGGCTGAACCTTGGGCGCTGGAATGAGAACTGGCATGCGACTCGGATTGGACCTCGATGAAGTCCGGCGAATCCTCGACGGAATCGTCTACCGTCACGTTCGCCTTGCGCGGCTTACGTTTGAGGGGGTAGGACTGTGAGGAGAAGCCGTCTATACGCATACATGCAGACTCGGTATCAATGATGGCAATTTAGCGGCACTTTCCGTGGTGCGCAAATGCTCTGGTGATAACTAGAACACATAATTTGTAAAAGGTTTAAAAACGCGGGCAAATTCTGACGATTGGCGAAATTTGCCCCACATCTCCATCATTTTTGACGTCAAATAATCCCGCGCTCAGCCTTGGTCTGCGCGACCTTATCGCGCAGGTAGACCGGCGCCGCCTGATCAGCCGGAATCGCTTCGCCACGCTCGAAAGCGAAGCGTGCCAGCGTCAGCAAGTCCTGGGCATGAGGCAACATCCCAGCGTCCTGGCCCGCCAGTTTCACGCCAATGCGCTCGCCATAACCCCAGCCAGTGCCGGCACCGAACCAGTCACCGCTGGCATCGGCCGGCAACACAGAGGACTGCGGCGATTGCACCGCTTCCACGCCCACCAGGCGCATTTCACCAGCGTGCTCGCGGTAGCAGCCCCAATAGACTTCGTCCATGCGCGCGTCGATGGCCGCGGCGACTTGCGACGCGCCGTGTTCACGCAAGGCGCGCTGGGCCAGCACTGCCAGGTTGGAGACCGGCAATACCGGACGCTCCAACGCAAAGGCCAGGCCCTGGACCACGCCGATGGCAATCCGCACACCGGTGAACGCACCCGGGCCACGGCCAAAGGCAATGGCGTCGACGGCAGAGAGCGTGGTGCCCGCGTCTTCAAGCAGCTGCTTGATCATCGGCAACAGCTTCTGCGCATGCAGGCGCGGGATCACCTCGTAGTGGCTCGTTACCTTGCCATCGTGCAGCAAGGCAACGGAGCAAGCTTCAGTCGCGGTGTCCAGGGCCAGCAGGGTGCTCATGGGTGTAGGTGTCCAAGTCGAAAAAAAGTGCGCCAGTATAAACAACAACGGCCCGCAAGCGGGCCGTTGTCAGTGAAGCCGATCGATGGATCAGCTCAACGCTTGCAGCACCTTGGCGGTGATGGCTTCTACGGAGCCGACGCCAGGGATATGGCTGTACTTCGGCTTGCCGTGGGCGGCAGACAACTTCTGGTAGAAATCCACCAGCGGCTTGGTCTGCGAATGGTAGACCGACAGGCGATGACGCACGGTTTCTTCAGTGTCGTCTTTACGCTGCACCAGGTCGTCGCCGGTGACATCGTCCTTGCCAGCCACTTTAGGCGGGTTGTAGACGATGTGGTAAACGCGGCCCGAGGCTTCGTGAACACGACGGCCAGCGATACGCTGGACGATTTCTTCGTCTTCAACTGCGATTTCAACCACGGCATCCAGCTCTACGCCGGCTTTCACCAAGGCTTCGGCCTGGGGAATGGTGCGTGGGAAACCGTCGAACAGGAAGCCGTTCTTGCAGTCTTCCTGGCTGATGCGTTCCTTGACCAGGTTGATGATCAGGTCATCGGAAACCAGGCCGCCGCTGTCCATCACGCTTTTTGCGATCAGGCCCAGCTCGGTGCCGGCCTTGACGGCCGCGCGCAGCATGTCGCCGGTGGAGATTTGTGGAATGCCGAATTTTTCAGTGATGAACTTTGCCTGAGTACCTTTACCGGCCCCGGGAGCTCCCAGCAGAATGACGCGCATCGATGTGCTCCTCAATTTTTTATAGAGATGACGCTCGGATTCGCCGCGTGGGGCCAATCTCGTAAAAATATGGGTCTAGGCCGATGAAACGGCCAAAGGCTGATCAAGATACACAGCGGGCTCTATCCATACAAGCCGCCGAAAGTCGCAGGAACCCACGCCCGGCATGCGTCACAGGTCGGGGGTGCCTGAGTGCAACCTTGCCCCGCAAACGCCGACCGCCCTTTTCGGGGCGGTCGTCATGGTTTATCTGCAAGCCGTTGAGAACACGCAGAAAACCTTAACCGGTGTTGCGCAAACCGGCGGCAATACCGGCCACAGACACCAGCAGCGCCTGTTCCAGAGGGCTGTCCTGTGCGGCCTCCTGCTCACGCGAGCGCGCCAGCAACTCGGCCTGCAACAAGTGCAACGGGTCGAGGTAGGTGTTGCGCAGACGGATGAACTCAAGTGTGTCCGGGCTATGGGCCAGCAGTTGCGACTGGCCAGTCAGGCCAAGCACCACGCTGCACGCCTGCGACAATAGGTCGCGTAAGTGCGCACCCAGCGGCAGCAGGTCCGGTTGCACCAGACGCTCGTCATACAGGCGGGCAATATCGGCATCGGCTTTGGCCAGCACCATTTCCAGCATGTCGATGCGCGTGCGGAAGAACGGCCATTGCTCGCGCATCTGCCCCAGCAGCTCGCCTTCACCACGCTCCAGGGCCTTGCTCAGTGCTGCTTCCCAGCCGAGCCACGCAGGCAGCATCAGGCGGGTTTGGGTCCAGCCGAAGATCCATGGAATGGCCCGCAGGCTTTCGATCCCGCCCGCGCGTCGCTTGGCCGGGCGACTGCCGAGCGGCAAGCGGCCGAGCTCCTGCTCTGGCGTGGACTGGCGAAAGTACTCGACGAACTGCGGATTTTCCCGCACCACGGCGCGGTAGGCGCTGACACCGTCTGCTGCCAATTCATCCATCAAATGGCGCCAGGCAGGCTCCGGTGGTGGCGGTGGCAACAGCGTGGCTTCCAATACGGCGGCCAGGTAGAGGTTGAGGTTCTGCTCAGCGATGTCCGGCAAGCCGAACTTGAAGCGGATCATTTCGCCTTGCTCGGTGGTACGGAAACGCCCCGCCACCGAGCCCGGCGGCTGCGACAGGATCGCCGCATGCGCCGGGCCGCCGCCACGGCCGACGGTGCCGCCGCGACCGTGGAACAACAGCAACTCCACCTGTTGTTCGCGGCAGATATCCACCAAACGTTCCTGTGCCCGGTACTGTGCCCAGGCGGCGGCAGTGGTGCCGGCATCCTTGGCGGAGTCCGAGTAGCCAATCATGACTTCCTGCGGGCCTTGCAACCGCGCGCGATAGCCCGGCAATTGCAGCAGGGTTTCCATCACCGGCCCGGCGTTATCCAGATCGGCCAGGGTTTCGAACAGCGGCACCACTCGCATCGGCCGCTGCACGCCCGACTCTTTAAGCAGCAGCTGCACCGCCAGCACATCGGAGGCGGCGCCTGCCATCGAGATGACATACGAACCGAGCGACGCAGCCGGCGCGGCGGCGATTTCCTTGCAGGTGTTCAACACCTCGGCCGTGTCCGCCGACGGTTTGAAGTAGCCCGGCAGCAGCGGTCGGCGATTGGTCAGCTCCTGAGTCAGGAAACTGATGCGCGCCTCTTCGTCCCAGTCTTCATAACGACCCAGGCCCAGGTAATCGGTGATTTCGGTCATGGCCGACGAATGCCGGCTGGAATCCTGGCGCACGTCCAGGCGTACCAAAAACAGGCCAAAGGTCACCGCACGGCGCAGGCAGTCGAGCAACGGGCCATCGGCGATCACGCCCATGCCGCACTCGTGCAGCGACTGATAACACAACTCCAGCGGGTCCAGCAGGTCACGGTTGTTCTGCAACACTTCGGCCGGCGCCGGGGTGTTGGCGGTCAGCGAGGTGTGCGCCCATTGGCGCGTGGCGCGCAGACGTTCGCGCAGTTGCTTGAGCAAGGCGCGGTAAGGCTCGACGCTGTCGCCCACCTTGGCCTGCAACGCCGGGCTGGCCTGTTGCATCGACAGCTCGGACGCCAGGTGATCAATGTCGCGCAGGTACAGGTCCGCCGCCATCCAGCGCGCCAGCAACAGCACTTCACGGGTCACCGGCGCGGTGACATTCGGGTTGCCGTCACGGTCGCCGCCCATCCACGAAGCAAAGCGAATCGGCGCTGCCTCCAGCGGCAGGTGCAGGCCGGTGGCGGCGTGCAAGGCATGGTCGGCTTTGCGCAAGTAGTTGGGGATGGCGTGCCACAGCGAATGCTCGATCACCGCAAAGCCCCATTTTGCTTCGTCCACCGGGGTGGGCCGTACGCGACGGATTTCTTCGGTGTGCCAGGCTTCGGCGATCAGTCGTTGCAGGCGTTCACGGATCTGTTCGCGCTCGGCGCTGGTGAGGTCGCGGTGGTCCTGCAGCGCCAGTTGCGCGGCAATCGCATCGTATTTCTGAATAAGGGTGCGCCGCGCCACTTCGGTCGGGTGGGCAGTGAGGACCAGTTCAATCTCCAGCCGCGCCAACTGGCGGGCCAGCGACTCATTGCTGTGACCTTCGCTTTGCAGGCGGGCCAGCAACTCGGGCAACACACGGGATTCGAACGGTGCCGGTTGCGACTCATCGCGCCGGTGGATCAGTTGGTATTGCTCGGCAATGTTGGCCAGGTTGAGGAACTGGTTGAAGGCCCGCGCCACGGGCAGCAGTTCGTTTTCCTGCAATTGGTTCAAGCTGGCGCTCAGTTCCTCGCCGGCGGCTTGTTCGGCGACGGCTCCACGGCGGTCGGCCTTGGCGCCTTTGCGGATCTGCTCGATCTTGTCGAGAAAGTCGTCGCCGTACTGCTCTCGAATGGTGTTGCCCAACAGCTCACCCAGCAGGTGAACATCCTCACGCAAGCGTGCATCGATATCACTCATCAGCCAATCTCCAGCCAGAAATCCGGGACGCGCAGGTGTTCCAGAGTGCCGCCCGCGTCGGTTTCTGACAAGACACTTTAAACCTTGTGAGTTGCAGCTAGTCTCAACAGTGAGTCGCCGCGTTATCCGCGCTGGCGGCCGGACACTCATCACCGCCTGCTACTGCGGGCTCATTGAGGTTGCCATGAAGATTCGAGAACTGGCCCAGCATTGGGAAGAGAACGCCACGGGTCGCTTGACCAAGACCGAATACGCGATTCATCTGGATGTGGAGTCTGCTGCACGGCTGGCCGCCATTGCCGAAATGTACCCCAAGCGCCACACCGAAGAACTGCTCGGCGAGCTGATCGGCGCCGCCCTTGAAGAGCTGGAAGCGAGCTTCCCCTACGTCAAGGGCCAGCACGTGATTGCCACCGACGAAGAGGGTGACCCTCTGTACGAAGACGTTGGCCCGACGCCACGCTTTCTCACATTGTCCCGGCGCTATCTGCATGATTTGTCAGACACTGCTGAAGAAAAAAAGCACTGATACACGCCCGCCAAACCTTGTTTAACCCAAGTATTCCGGGCCTTTCACGGGCTCGGAGTACCTCTGCGCGTTGCAAAAGTTCCAACTTTTAAACGCTGACCATTCAGTCAGATATTTTTTTAGGCAATTCGCCATCTTCTCTGAACTTTTGAAAAAAGCCTCCGGTCACAGCCAGTAAGCCATCACTTGGAACGGCCGTTTGAAAGCGTGTTTCGAGCTTAACCGCCGAGACCCGAACCGCTGACCAGTGCCATGGATTTTGATGTTTTTCAGGAGTTACCCAATGGAGTTGAAGACGATGAAGACCAGCACTGCCAAAACCTCGTTTAACCACCTGCGCGGGCTTAAATTGGCCGCGCTGGCAATCGGCACCAGCTTCCTTCTGGCGGGCTGCGCCGGCAACCCACCGACTGAGCAATATGCCGTGACCCAATCTGCGGTCAACAGCGCTGTGAGCGCCGGCGGCACCGAGTACGCAGCCGTGGAAATGAAGTCGGCTCAGGACAAGCTCAAAGAAGCCGAAATCGCCATGCATGACAAGAACTACGACAAGGCTCGTCAGCTGGCCGAACAAGCCGAGTGGGACGCTCGCGTTGCAGAGCGCAAAGCCCAGGCCGCCAAAGCCCAACAGGCTGTGAAGGACTCCCAGAAGGATGTTCAGGAGCTGCGTCAGGAAGGCATGCGCCCAGCTGTTATCCAACAGCAATAAGCCAACGCCCTGATTGCATTGCACCCGAAATCGAATTGAAAGGACGACACGACTATGCGTAAACAATTGATGATCCCTGCCCTGCTGGCGATGAGCGTTGCCCTGGCGGCCTGCTCCACCCCGCCGAACGCGAACCTGGAAAACGCACGGACCAATTTCTCGGCCCTGCAGACCAACCCACAAGCCACCAAGCTTGCGGCGCTGGAAACCAAGGACGCCAGCGACTGGCTGGACAAGGCTGACAAGGCCTACCGCGACAAGGAAGACGAGAAGAAGGTCGACCAACTGGCCTACCTGACCAACCAGCGCGTTGAAGTGGCCAAAGACACCATCGTGCTGCGTGAATCCGAAGCCAAGCTGAAAAACGCTGGTGACGAACGTGCTCGCGCCCTGCTGCAAGCCCGTGATGCCCAGATCAAGCAACTGCAAGACAGCTTGAACGCCAAGCAAACTGATCGCGGCACCCTGGTGACGTTCGGTGACGTGCTGTTCGCCACCAACAAGTCCGACCTCAA
>Ga0105858_1000374_pt1 | contig 19727 bp, 17 predicted proteins | sample OrgsoiDNA_201062_FD_89683 | JGI IMG/M metagenome (GOLD analysis project Ga0105858, IMG submission 89683) | Permafrost soil microbial communities from the Arctic, to analyse light accelerated degradation of dissolved organic matter (DOM) -... | ecosystem: Environmental > Terrestrial > Soil >...
GCTAATACGTTGCCGGCAGAACCGGCACCAATAATGATGTAATCGTAATCCATTGATTTCTCCTATGCGGAAGGCGGATTAAAAGACCGAACTGAATTCGCCCAGCTCAACCTGCACGGATTTAACTTGTGTGTAGTGCTCGAGGGTGCTGATACCGTCCTCGCGGCCAACGCCGGAGTGCTTATAGCCGCCAACCGGCATGGCGGCGTCAGATTCACCCCAGGTGTTGATCCAGCAAATCCCCGCTTCCAGCTGGTGGATCACGCGGTGCGCGGTATTCAGATCTTGCGTCACCAGCCCGGCGGCCAGACCGTATTCGGTGTTGTTGGCGCGGCGCACAACTTCGTCTTCACTTTCGTAAGTCAGAATGCTCATCACAGGCCCGAAGATCTCTTCGCGCACGAGGGTCATATCATCGCGGCAGTCGGTGAAGACCGTCGGTGCAACATAAGCGCCTTTGGCAAAGTCGCCGACAATAATGCGATCACCGCCGGCCAGCAGGCGCGCACCTTCGCCTTTTCCGATTTCGATATAACGCAGCACGGATTCCATGTGCGCGAAGCTCACCAACGGACCAAAGTTGACGTTCTCGTCCGTCGGATCACCCAGACGGATGCGCTGCACGCGTTCAAGAATTTTGGTTTCAAACTCAGCCTTCAATGCGGCAGGCACGAATACGCGGGTACCGTTGGTACAGACCTGGCCGGAGCTGTAGAAGTTGGCCATCATGGCAATGTCAGCCGCTTTATCGAGATTGGCGTCCGGGAAGATAATCAGAGGAGATTTACCGCCAAGCTCCATCGTGACCTCTTTCAACGTCGAGGCTGACGCGCTGGCCATCACTTTCTTACCGGTAGTGACACCGCCGGTGAAGGAGATTTTGGCAATATGCGGGTGGTCTGTCAGCGCCTGCCCGACACTGGCACCGCTGCCAGTGACTACGCTGAAGACACCATCCGGCAAGCCGGCTTCGGTGTAAATTTCGGCCAATTTCAGCGCAGTCAGTGAAGTGACTTCGCTCGGTTTGAAGATCATCGCATTGCCTGCGGCCAACGCGGGGGCGGATTTCCACAGGGCAATCTGAATCGGGTAGTTCCAGGCGCCAATACCGGCTACCACGCCGAGCGGTTCGCGGCGAGTGTAGACAAACGCCGAGTCGCGCAGCGGAATTTGCTGGCCTTCGAGAGCCGGAATCAGCCCCGCGTAATACTCCAGTACGTCTGCGCCGGTGACGATATCTACCGCCGTTGTTTCGGACAGGGGTTTACCGGTATCAGCCGTTTCTATGGCGGCCAGTTCGTCGTTGCGTTCACGCAGAATATCTACCGCGCGGCGCAAAATGCGCGAACGCTGCATGGCGGTCATTGCCGCCCAGACTTTCTGCCCCTGGCGTGCAGCGCTGACGGCTAAATCAACATCTTCGGCGGTAGCGCTTTGCAGCGTGGCAATCACTTCACCATTGGCCGGATTGATGGCATCAAACGTCTCGTTGCCGGTGCTTTCCTGATAGCGTCCATCGATATACAGTTTTTGGGTGCCGTAGCGTGACATTATGGTGTTCTCCTCGGTCGGTGCGTCTGAATTCAGGCAGTCGGGCGGGACTGCGAAATTTGTGACTCAATAAAGCGATAAGTTATTTGTAACGCCTCATCGCGATTAAAAGCTTTGCCGCTGAGCGCAGCCCGTAACCACAGGCCGTCAATCAGTCCGGCCATGCCCTGAGCGGCTAAACGCGCCGCTTCCTTTGGCAGAAACTGCCTGAACTCAGAACATAAATTTGAATAGAGCCGGCGGCTATTCACCTGCTGCAAACGGTGCAGTTGCGGGTGATGCATGCTGCTGGCCCAGAAGGCCAGCCAGGTTTTCATCGCCGCGCTGTTGGTCTGACTGTCGTCGAAATTCGCTTCGGCGATGGCATGTAACCGCGCCGTCGGGGCGTTGTCGTCCAGCCGTGATAAACGCTCCTGAACCCCCTCCCCCAGATGACTGAGCAAATAACGCATGGTGGCTTCCAGCAGACCATTCTTGTCACGAAAGTAGTGACTGATGATGCCGTTGGAGACGCCAGCGCGGCGGGCAATCTGAGAAATGGAGGCTTCATGCATCCCCACTTCGTTGACTGCCGCCAGGGTTGCCTCAATCAATTGCTGCCGTCTGATGGGCTGCATTCCTACTTTGGGCATGGGTCCGACTCCTGAAAAAGAGGTCTTCCGAATACCATTTTTTAACCATGATTTCGGACGTTCTTAACCTTGTTGCTGACTCTATTTAACTTTTTTTTGATTGAACGTTCAATCAAAAATGAATATATTTTATTACCAATACGTTAGTAATTTGTATGCTAATTGCATTTGCATTGGCTCTAATTGATTGAAAATAAGTTAATTATTCATATAACAGGGGATACGATGGCTTCTGTCGATAAGACTGACAAACTGTCCGATAAACCACGTGACGAACTCAATAAGGTGGTATTTTTCACCTCTGCGGGATTAATTCTGGCGTTCACGCTGATGTCTATTTTCTACACCGAATTGTCGGGGAAATGGCTCAGCCGATCGCTTAACTGGGTGTCTGCAACTTTTGGCTGGTATTACATGCTGGCTGCCACGCTGTACATCGTGTTTGTAGTGTTCATTGCCTGTTCGCGCTTCGGTTCGATCAAACTCGGCCCTGAACAATCCAAACCCGAATTCAGCATGATGAGCTGGGCTGCGATGTTATTCGCCGCCGGGATTGGCATCGATTTGATGTTCTTCTCCGTCGCCGAGCCGGTGACACAATATATGCTGCCCCCTGAAGGCCAGGGCCAGACGCTGGAAGCTGCCCGCCAGGCGATGACCTGGACACTGTTCCACTACGGCCTGACCGGCTGGGCGATGTACGCCCTGATGGGCATTGCGCTCGCCTACTTCAGCTACCGTTATAACCTGCCGCTGACCATCCGTTCTGCCCTCTATCCGATTTTTGGCAAACGCATTAACGGCCCTATTGGCCACAGCGTAGATATTGCTGCCGTCGTTGGGACTATTTTTGGCATCGCCACCACGCTCGGCATTGGGGTAGTACAGCTCAACTACGGGCTGAAAGTGCTGTTCCAGATCCCGGAAAACCTGACGGTACAGGCGTCTCTGATTCTGCTTTCCGTGGTCATGGCGACAGTCTCGGTGACTTCCGGGGTGAATAAAGGCATCCGTATTCTGTCTGAACTGAACGTACTGCTGGCCTTGGGGCTGATCTTGTTCTTGCTGTTCTTTGGCAATACCGAGTTCCTGCTCAATGCGCTGGTGCTGAACATTGGCGATTACATCAACCGCTTTATGGGCATGACGCTCAATACCTTTGCTTTTGACAGACCGACCCAATGGATGAACAGCTGGACCCTGTTCTTCTGGGCATGGTGGGTGGCATGGTCGCCGTTTGTTGGCCTGTTCCTGGCGCGTATTTCACGCGGGCGCACTATCCGTCAGTTCGTGTTAGGTACGCTGATCATTCCGTTCGTCTTTACCCTGCTGTGGTTGTCGATTTTCGGTAACAGCGCGCTGTACCAGATCATTCACGGCAATCTCGATTTTGCCAACGAAGTGATTGCCCACCCGGAACGCGGGGTTTACAGCCTGCTGGCGCAGTATCCCGGCTTTACGCTGAGTGCTTCGGTCGCCACCATCACCGGCCTGCTGTTTTACGTGACTTCAGCAGATTCCGGTTCACTGGTGCTGGGTAACTTCACCTCAAAACTGGCGGATATTAATAACGATGCACCAAACTGGCTGCGTATTTTCTGGTCGATCACTATCGGGGTTCTGACCCTCGGTATGCTGATGACCGACGGGGTATCGGCGCTGCAAAACGCCACGGTGATCATGGGGCTGCCGTTCAGTTTCGTGATTTTCTTCATCATGGCCGGATTGTATAAATCACTGCGTCTGGAAGATTTCCGCCGCGCCAGTACGTTACAGTCGCTGGCCCCCATGCCCGCGGCTGGCGGTGACGGAGTGCTGAACTGGAAGCAGCGTCTGTCTCGGGTGATGAACTACCCTGGCACCACGCATACTCAACGCATGATGGATCTGGTGTGCCGCCCGGCAATGCTTGATGTCGCACAGGAGTTGAAACTGCGCGGTGCCAAAGTGGAGTTCAACGAACATGAACCGGCAGAAGACGAGAAAATAAATCATCTGGAGCTGATTGTGGCTCTCGGCGAAGAGCAGAATTTCGTCTACCAGATCTGGCCGGTGCGTTACGCGGTGCCGGGCTTTACCTACCGCGCGCGTTCGGGTAAATCACATTATTATCGTCTGGAGACCTTTCTGCTGGAAGGCACACAGGGTAACGATTTGATGGACTTCACCAAGCATCAAGTGATCAACGACATTCTCGATCAGTACGAGCGTCACCTGAACTTCCTGCACCTTAACCGTGAGGCACAAGGCAATACGCTGACGTTTCCCGAGTAAGACTACACAGGCATAAAAAAACCCGCGCAAGCGGGTTTTTATTTTAATGACGGACCAGTAATCTGAGCCTCTCTGCGGCATCGGGTAAGTTAATCACACCTGCGGCGCAATCAACCGTCAGCTCTACCAGAGAGTCACTTTTCGCCAGTTGCACACCATTACGCTTAAGGAAAATCAGCGCAACCATCAGGGCTGTACGCTTATTGCCGTCGGTAAATACATGCCCTCTGGCGACAGCAATCAGATGCGCAGCCCCCAAGGTGATGACATCACTGATACTTTCATATTCATGTAGATTGATCACCCGGGAGATAATTGCCTCTACCCTTCCCGGATCAGATAAACCTTGCAGGCCAGGGGTCACCGTCAAAATTCTGTCGTGAAGCTCCATTATTTCCTCAGCGGAAATAAATTTTAATCCATTCATCTATCTGCCAGTGCGCGAATAGCTTCACCGTGAATTCCCATCATCTCTTCAAATTCACGATCCAGCTTGTGTTTAATAAATGCCTCGTACTCGTCCGCACTGATGATGACAGCTGGTGCCTTACCCCGACGGGTAATCGTGATCGGCTCACCGTCTACGGCCAGCTGAATGACATCAGCTAAGTTTTGTCGGGCGTCTGTGTAGTTGAATTCTTTCATGAGTTTTTGAGTTTTTGAGTTTTTGAGTTTTTGAGTTTTTGAGTTTTTGAGTTTTAGGAGTACATATAAACCGTACAGGTTTAATGTACTCCTAAAACTTTACTTTGGCAAACAGAGAACTGTCGGTAAGTCCTGTCCGCACGAAGGTTTAGCCCCATGAGGCCAGTTCCGCCCGATGGACATCGTTAATTTTCACCCCCGCATTTGCCAGCTTTTCCTCGGCTTCCTCAATATCTTCGCTGTCAATTTCCAGCGTCTCCTGCGTGCTGCCCTCCTGAGGGGTAAGTGCCAGTTCCACCATGATCGGGAAATGGTCTGAGCCCATAGGTGGCAGGCGTTGCAGGTCAATCAGGGTGAACTCTTTGCTGTGGAATACATGATCCAGCGGCCAGCGCAGGAAGGGATAACTGGCGTGGAACGTGTTGTACATACCACGGCCACGGCGCGGATCGAGCAGACCACTGATCTTCATAAACAGCCGCGTGGTGCGTGACCAGGCCACGTCATTCAAATCGCCAGTCACAATGGTCGGATAAGTAGCACGCGCGGCCGTGTGACCCACGGCTACCAGCTCGCCATCGCGATTGGTCGATTCATCATCTTCAGTCGGACTCGGCGGCATCGGATGCAGACAGTGCAGAACCACGTGATCACCCGAAGTCAGTTCGACGCGAAAGTGCATCGACGGAATGCCCTCGGCTACCAGAAACTGAATTTTGCCGTTAAAGATCGGCAGGCGCGAGTAAACGTGCATGCCATATAAATTGTCGAGTGGGCATTTCAGGCTGTGCGGATAATCCACGTCGAGGGCTGCCATCTGATCTTCCCACCACTGATCGGTTTCGAGCAGAACGAGAATATCCGGCCGGTGTTCTTTCACAATGTCCAGCAGGCGGGCTGATTTACGGTTAGTCATCAGTACGTTGCAGTTAATTATTTTCAGCCGCGGATGACCGTTGGGAATAGTCTTTTTTACCTGTACCGGATAGAGAGGGGTATAAGGCAAAATCCACCAAGCCTGATATACCATGCAGGCCAGCGACAGCAGCACGATCAGCGTGGTGAGCGCCCCTCCGGCAGGCAAGATCCACAGCTCAGTCAGCAGGAACAGCAGGGACAGCGTTGCCATTTGCAGCCGAGGGAAATCCCACACCCGCACCCACCAGCGCTGATTTTTCGACAAGGGTAACAGCGTCAGCAACGTCATGATAACGGTCAATACGCTGACAATAATTCGAAGTGTATGCATTAAATCAGGACTCACTCAGGGTATCGGCGTGACGCCAGTGCAACTGCGGGGAAAGATAACACTGGTTCTGTGCAGGTTGCTGCTCGTTAATCAGGCCAGTGACCATCTCAAAACAGTGGATCGCCAGCGCGCGGCAATCCTGTGCCACGGTATCAATTTTTACCGAGAGAGAATCATACAGATAGTGGTCATCGAAACTGCACAGGTGGATATCGCTTTCCAGCAGCTTGTGCTGGCTCATGTAGCGCAAAACCCCTTCCATCAGTCCGCAGGAGGCGACAAACAGCGCCTTCGGTGGACGTCCGAGCCGGGCACACAGGTTAGCAAACATCTCGTATCCTGAACCTGGATGGTAATTACCGTAGAGGATCCATTCGGGTTTGAGGCTCACTCCGGCGCGCTCCAGCCCGAGCTGATAGCCCGCCAGGCGGTCGCGGGTCGGGGAGATCCGAGGCTGCCCGCCGAGGAAGTAAAACTCCTCCTGCTGATGTTTCGCCACCTTTTCGACCAGCGCAGCCGAAGATTCGATGGCCTCACAGACCACCAAGGGCAGTTGGGTATCGCTGATATGGCGGTCAAACAGCACCACCGGCAACTGCTGACTTATTTTCAGATATTCCGCGTCATTAAGCATACTGGAGGCGACAATCAGACCATCGACCTGACGCTGAATCAGGTTGTTGACCACCATCATCTCCTGACTGGTATTTTCATCCGTACAGGCAATCAGCAACTGCATGCCGTTTTCACGGCACAGGGTTTCAAGTTCATTGGAACAGGCGGCGAAACCGTAGTTGGTCATCTCCGGCACCACCAGTCCCAGCGTATAGCTGCGCGTCACATTCAGCGAACGGGCATGAATGCTGGGTTGATAATGGTGTTCAGCCGCCACAGCGAGGACGCGATCGCGGGTAGCATCAGAGATGCGAAATTTTTTGCTGTGCCCGTTAAGCACCTGGCTGGCGGTGGATTTGGACACGCCAGCCAGTTCTGCAATACCGCTGATAGTGATGCGTTTGCTTTTTTTCACTGCGCCATATTCTATTGTCTGGAAAGAATTTTATTCTATCACGCAATCCGACAAGGGCCAGTAGCACAGCGCCATGCTCTCCTGTCCCATAAGGCGAATATGTGCGGGCTGCGTCGGGAAATAACGCGACGACATCACGGCAGCCCCCTGATTGATAAAAATCTCCACGCTGGAATGGTCGCACAGCAGGCATAACTCCCGCAGTTCCCCGCGCCAGTAGCGATGTTCAAGGTCTCCACTGCGCAGATTTCGCCGTGACAGCGCGAGCCGTTCGCCATCCCATTGCAGCGTAAGCACCCCGCCAAGTTCGGCACTGAAAGGCATGCTGGTCTGAATCAGCAACTCTGCCTGTGAAACATCCCAGTGCGGTGCCTCATCGGCCATACCCTGCCACCTCTGCTCTTCCCCCCGCAGTTGCTGTAGTTCGCGGGCGGGTTGCTGATAGATTTTACCGCCGTGCAGGGTCAATTCTCGCGGACAGGTCATCGTGTGGATCCAGCCCTGCTGGACGGTCGGCTGATAAAATTCATCACCGTCAGGAATACCCATCCAGCTGAAAAGCAGCCGCCGCCCATCATCGCTGAGCGTGGTTTGCGGTGCGTAAAATTCAAAACCGAGATCCAGTTCAGTGAACTCGCCGTGCGGGAAAGCGCCGGTTTGGTGATCCAGCTGGCCGGTAAAATAACCGGCCTGAAACGAATTCAGATACCGCTCACTTTGCGCCGCCACCCCCTGCGGGCAGCAGATCAGCACGTCAGTTTCACCGAGCGAAAACAGATCCGGGCACTCCCACATGTAGCCAAAATCACCCAACCCGTTCAGGCCGGAGCCGGCGATCTCCCCCACGACTCCCCAACGGGTTAAATCTGCCGAACGCAGCAACAAAACTTTGCCATGCAGATTGATGTCCTGCGCACCCAGCACCATGTACCACAGGCCGTTATGCTGCCAGACTTTTGGGTCACGGACGTGACCGCTGTAGCCGTCGGGCAAGGGCAAAACCGGCCCGCTTTTATTAAATTCTCCACGCTCATTTTCACGTGCCAGACACTGGAAAGCCGTGCGCGTACCGTCGGGATATTTGACATTGCCGGTATACACCAGCGTCAGCGTGCCATGGTCAGACACCGCGGAACCTGAGTAACAGCCGTGGGATTCATACGCTTCAGTTGGTACCAATGCGACCGGTTCGTGCCGCCAGTGAACTAAATCTGCCGAGCTCCAGTGGCCCCAGAACTTTGCTCCGTGCGCACAGGCCAGCGGATTCCACTGATAGAACTGATGATAGCGGCCATCGTGCTGAATAAAACCGTTCGGATCATTGAGTAACCCTACCGGCGGTGCCAGATGCCAGGCCGGACGGTGCATATCTGCGCTGGCCCGCGCCTGCCCGGACATCACTGCTCGCAGCGCCTGTTTGAGTAAAGAGGCTTCTGACATTATTCGCTCTCCGTTTTATATTTCAGCAGCAGGGAGATAAGGAACGCGCTGCCAAAGGCAATCCCGAGACCCACCATGTAGCTGAGCATGGAGCTGGCCTGCACAATCGCCAGCCCCGGAATACCGGTTAGCCCGACGGCAGTCATGTTGACGTGCATCGCGACCACCCACGCGCCGCCGAGTGCGCCGCCGGCCAGTGCGGCCAGGAAGGGTTTCATAAAGCGCAGGTTAATCCCGAATATCGCCGCTTCCGTTATTCCGAGCATGGCTGAGAACGCTGACGGTACGGCAATCGCTTTAATTTTGGCGTCGCGCGTTTTGAAATACACCGCGAGACAGGCGCCCCCCTGTGCCACGTTGGCCATTGACCAGATCGGCAGCAGGAAATTGACGCCAATATTCGGGTTCCCCAGCAGTCCGGCTTCAATGGCATGAAAACTGTGGTGAACGCCGGTGATCACAATGACCGAGTAAAGCCCGCCAAACAAAAGCCCCGCCATCCAGCCCGCGTGGGTGATAAGTGCACTGAGCACAAACGAGATGCCATCGCCCAACGCGCGCCCCGCTGGCCCGATGATCAGTAGTGCGATAAAGCCGGAGATCACAACGGTAAAGAACGGAGTGAGGATTAGATCCAGTGCATCAGGAATGACTTTTCGCAGGCGTTTTTCGATAAAACTCATAAACCACACGGCCAGCAATACCGGGAACACCGTGCCCTGATAGCCAATCATGGCGATCTCCAGACCAAAGAAATTCATGGTATGGAAACCACCCGCCACGCCCCAGGCGTTGGTCAGTGCGGGATGGGTCAGGATGCCACCAAGCGTCGCGCCCAGATAAGGGTTACCGCCAAATTCGCGGGCCGCCGTAAAGCCAATCAGGATCGGCAAAATGATAAATGCCGCCGAGCTGAACATGTCGAGCATGATAAAAATCGCGCTGTCGGCATTGGCCCAGCCATACGTTTTAACCATCCCCAGCAAGCCCATCAACAGGCCGGAGGCCACGATGGCCGGAATGATCGGTACGAAGATATTCGACAACATGCGTGCCAGACGCTGGAAGGGATTCAACTTCTGTGCGGCAATATTGGCCGCTTCGGATTTACTGGATTCGCTGATGCCGGCCACTTGAATGAATTCTGCATGGACTTTGTTCACCAGACCGGTGCCGAAGATAATCTGAATCTGCCCGGCATTGCTGAAACAGCCCTTAACGCCCTCAACTTTTTCAATGGCGCTTTTGTTGATCAGACTGTCATCGACCAGCACCAGACGCAGGCGCGTGGCACAGTGTGCGGCGCTGGCAATATTCTCTCTTCCGCCCAATAAAGGGAGTAACTCGCGGGCAATTGCGTTGATATTCATAGCGTTCCTTATATAACCCTGAACGACAGCGCCTGATTAACTCAGGCGTGCCTTGCTGGTGCACAATCTTGCCGGCTTAGAACCAGGTTTCCATCTGGATGCCGAAATTCCACTGCCCGCCGGAAGTAAAGCCGTCGGTACCGAATGAATCGCTGGAGGAGTAGTTATCCAGGTCTTTGCTCCAGTCCATGTAACTGGCAAATAATCGTATTTCGGGACGGCTGAGAATATCGCTGATATCCCCTACTTTGAAGGTCGGGGCGAACGTCAGCTTATAGAACCCTCCTTTCACTTTGTTGTTGTCTTTATAGCCCTGCGGGTCGAGATCCATATATTGGTAACTGCCCTCGTAGGCCAGCGCAAAGTTTTCGGTGATCTCCTGAATCAGGCGGGTGTTGAAAGTCAGCCATTTGTAGTTATCACCCGAGACATATCGGTCTTTGCTTTGCTGGGCCAGAATGGCCGGGGCAATGCTCCAGTTTTTACCCAGCGGCGTAATACCATAGGTTGCCAGGCGAAGCGTACTGGCGTCGTCAGTCAGATGCCCGTCAGACCCTAACGCTTTCACCTCGGCCCCTAACCCGTGACCGTACAATAATGCCGTTTTCGAAGAGCCATCCCGCAGGCCATAGAAGCTCTCGCCGTGGTACGCCAGCATAGAGTGGAAGCCGGCATCGGCGGCATGGCTGTTGACACTATTGCCGCTGTTTTCACGGTCCTGATTATTTTTGGCGCGTAATCCACTGACCATCCACTGGAACGGACCCGCATAGTTATTGGCGGTGAAGATGTAGTTTTCGATGCGCGTGTCGTCGTGATTATTGCCGTTATCGATATCGTCGAAGTTCCGACCGTAAAGGGAGAAGTTACTTTTCAGATTCTCACTCCACTTCACGTCATAAATACCGCCACCGGTTCCCGCGAGGAAGATCACGTCGGAATCCAGCCAGTGAATATCGAAGTTGTCGCGGTCAAAACGCTTACCGGCCCACAGTGTGGAATCTTTCACCGCGCCGCTAAAGGTCGGCAGCGATCCCAGTTCCACAAAGGCCTGACGTACGTTGAGATCGCTGGTTTCACCGGTCCAGTCGTTATAACTCCGCTGCCCATCGGCCAACATCACCTTGTAACGTGTGGTGGCACCGCTCGCCAGTTGCTGTTTGTGTTCCAGATTCAGCTCAACGTAGGTGTTATTTTCGTTGCCCAAACGGCCTACCGCGCCACCGGTTTGCCCTGCAGGCGTGAGGTAGGGGCCGCTTTCGGTAGAGGTGCCGGAATCATTCATGATCACGCCTGAACGGGCATAGCCGTGGAACTCAAAACCGCTGTCGCCACTCTCTTTCATTTTGCTGTTGTTAGCTAACAACTCGGTGCGTTTAGCTACGTCGGCGGTCTGTTGTTCTGTGTTCTCGGCATGTTTAGCCACTTCAAGGGTTTTCTGCTCGTTGCTGGCGGTACGTGTTTCCAGCCTTTTCACCTGCCTTTCTGCGTCCGTGGCGCGGGCTTCTGCTTTGGCTGCACGACTCTCGGCCAACTGCAGACGTTTTTCCAGCGCATTCAAGCGGGCTTCGATGGCGCTGGTGGTCGGATCGGCACCCTGGGCCGCCCCCGAAAGAATAAGTCCAATGGCAACAGCCAGATAACGTGGTTTCATCATTATTTTTATTTCCAGAGGAGGTTAATTATTATGTGAAACGTCAGTTTGCTAAATTGCTAAACTGGTTTTCCTGCACACCATAATCACTTGCCGCGTATTCCGGCAACGAAGTTCAGCGGTTTTATTCTATAAATGTGATCACTCTGGCAAATCTGGAGTTATTGAATGAACCTCAATAAGCTTGTTATGCTAAACCGGTTCTTCTAAAGTGGCTGACGGGAAATTTACGCAGGGAGTGATGATGGGAAATCGAGTTTGGGTTATCGGGGATGCGGTGGTGGATTTGATCCCTTCCACCAATAATCAACTACTGAAATGTCCGGGCGGTGCGCCCGCGAATGTCGCGGTGGGTATCAGCCGGCTAGGGGGTGATAGCGCCTTCATTGGGCGCGTGGGAGAAGACCCTTTCGGGCGTTTTTTATGCCAGACGCTGCAGGATGAAGCCGTGAACATCGACTTTATGTACCGCGACCCTTATCACCGCACCTCCACCGTTGTGGTTGAAAACGACGCCAGCGGTGAACGCTCGTTCACGTTTATGGTACGTCCGAGCGCCGATCTGTTCCTGCAACCCGCCGATATTCCGGCTTTTGAGGCCGGTCAGTTTCTTCATCTATGCTCGATTTCCCTCTCCGCTGAGCCCTCACGGTCCGCCGCCTTTCTGGCGATGGCGCAGATGAAAACAGCCGGGGGTAAAGTGAGTTTTGATCCGAATATTCGCCATGATTTATGGCCAGACGAAGCGCAACTGCGTGAATGTCTGCATCAGGCGTTGTCGCTGGCTGATGTGGTGAAGGTTTCTGAGGATGAGCTGGAGTATCTGACGAGTGAAACGCTGATTTCAGAAGGCGTTATCCGCCTGTGTCAGCACTACAACCCGGAGCTGTTATTGGTCACGCAGGGTAAAGAAGGCGTGTTGGTCTATCAGAAAAAAGATGCGTCACTGAAACACTACTCGGCCCCGACGGTAAAAGCCGTCGATACCACCGGTGCGGGTGATGCCTTTGTCGCCGGTTTGCTGGCCGGTCTGGCCGAGCGTGGCAAGGATGAGTGCCCTGAGATGCACTGGCAGACGACCATTCGCCAGGCCATCGGCTGTGGTGCGCTGGCAACGACGGCAAAAGGTGCCATGACCGCCCTGCCCGATGCTGTGTCGCTGGCCGCCTTTACCCGTCAGGCATTCGCATAATTCTGGCATTAGTTTTACATAACAAAACGCCGCTGCTTCATCGGTACGAGGTGAAACAGCGGCGCGAGAGTGACTTTACTGCGGGGAATTATTGACTGGGAGGCACATGACACCAGTTGCGTTGCTCGACGATCCCGCCGTCTGGCGAGGTGTAGCCAATACAGCCCAGAATCGAGTCAAACAGCTTCTCATGGAATACCGGTTTCTTTTCGGCAGCCAGTTTTTGCAGCTGCTGGAAACCCGCGCGATTCTGGTCATCGGAGAGGAATTTATCTGATGCCCACACCATGATCGGCACCGTACGCTGTTCCGGTGGCGCGTGGTCACGCGGCGTACCGTGGAAATGCATACTTTTGGAAATCGACTCACCGTGATCCGACGCATAAAACACGATGGCGTTCTTATCACGCAGCTGGTTAAACACCTGCTCGAGGAAGTAATCGGTATAGAGCAATGAGTTATCGTAGGCGTTAATCATCTCCGGCGTTGAACAGGAATCATCGATGCCCATGCACTCCGGCTGGTACTTAGCGAATGAACGCGGGTAGCGGTCAGAGTAGAGATAATGGGAGCCCTTGGTGTGCAAAATGATCAGATGCTTGCCTTCGGGATGGTTAGCCATCGAATCTTTCATTTCATCCACCAGCAGCATGTCATCGACAGGTTTACCGGCGTTACGCTTCTCTGAGGCGATATTCTCGCGCAGCGAATAGTCATCGGCGCGGGTTTTGTTGTAGAACCAGGCTTCACTTTGCATGGAGTAAAGTTCAGAACTCCAGCCGCTGCTCTTCATTACAGAGAAGACGTTGGCTTCTTTCAGCGTACGCTGCGGCGCTTCAGACGCCCCGCCTTCGCGTACAAACATGCAGCGCAGCGAAAGTTTGGTCGCGGTGTCACAGGAGTAGCCTTGCAGAGCGGCAAGATTCTTCTCTTTGCTCAGGTAAGGCGTATTGTCACGATCGTAGCCATAAATCCCCATGTGGTCACGGCGCGCACTTTCACCAATCACAAACACCACGTAAAGATCTTTGACATCTTTTGGCGGCACGTAAGTGAAGTGTTTAGCCGGATCGAACAGATTCTTGGTATCTTCTGCTTTGCTGTAAGAGCTGTACGCGAACAAGCCGAGCGCCGAAAGCCAGTTGGAGGGGGAATAAGTCCCGGCCACGACGCCACCGTAGCTGGCCATCATGCGGTTATTCACCACATCATGTTTATCCTGCACCTTGCCCATCAGTTGCAGAGGCAGATAGCAGACGAGGCCAGCCATGACCAGCAGCCCCCCTTTTTTTAGTAACCCTTTCGGCGAACTCTCTTTGAATGCCGAACCCGGCATTTTGCTCATCCACAGCAATAGCAGCGGCAGCAGACTGAACAGGACCGTCCAACCCACGAAATGTGTGCCAATGGACTCTTTAGACAGATCGATTGAATCCGACGCCAGTGCTGCTGCCAGAATACCGTAGCCAATATCGACGTTGAACAAAATCATGTAATAGCTGGCCGCCGCTGACGAAATGACAATCAGGCTGAGCAGCAGGCGGAAAACGGTCTTGCCGGTGAAAGAGACGAGTAATGTCAGGAAGTAGACCAGTGCGAACGATGCGAGCATTTCTACCGCAATGGACAACAGGTTGTCGTAATGCAACTGGCCAAAGCGACGGAAGAAAATCGGAAGGTTAAGCAGGATCCCCAGGTAAAGCGCAATGAACAGAGAAATTTTCTGTTGCGAAAGTAAGCGTAATTTATGCATCAGTGAGTGGAGCTCTTTTGTAAAAGTCAGTGTGCGTTGTGCTGCCCGCGCATGTCGACATGTTAAAGGCAGGCGTCAGAGTACACGTCGATAACTTATTCTGACCAGTAACCAATGCATTTGTTTCGGCTTCAATCATTTCAGTCAATGTAATAATGTAACCATGTTGACGAAATACTTATATTTCAATAGCCTGAAATTTCGCTTTCCTTACAATTTTTTTAAGTTTGTTGAGCAACTATTGAGAAATTGTGGCGATCTTTTCCTCATTAAGGGTCGGGAAGTGTAACGTAAAGCGCGTCTGACCTTGGTCCAGACTCTGCACGGTTACGCTTCCCTGATGCAGCGCCATAATGGCCTGTACAATAGATAACCCTAACCCATTTGAGCTGCCGCCTTCGCTACGAGAAGCATCGGCGCGATAGAAACGATCAAACAATTTCTCCCGCTTGCCATCTGGGATCGGCGCCCCCGTGCTGGTGACGTGGACGCGGGTTGCCTGCCCGCCCTGCTCAACCTGCACGCAAATCTGCGTATTTTCATCACCATAGCGGATAGCATTGGCCACCAGATTGCTCAACGCGCGCTGAAATAAAATGGCGTCGGCATACAGCATACCCTCGCCTTTACACACCAGTTGCATCCCACGTTCCTCGGCCAGCCCTTCGAAGTAATCCACCACACGGGCCGTCTCGGAGGCCAGCGCCAGCGGCGTGATATTCAGTACCGACCGGGCATGGGAGGCACGGGCAAGAAACAGGATATTTTCGACCATGCGCGAGATGCGTTCCAGCTCTTCCATGTTGTTTGCCAGCAGCGTCTCGTACTCTTCCGTGCTGCGCGGCTGATAAAGCGCCACCTGACAATGGCCCATCAGCGCGCCTACCGGCGTACGAATTTCATGCGCAAGATCGGCAGAGAATTGGGTCAGGCGTTCATAGCCTTCAGCCAACCGGTCAAGCATCGCGTTGAAAGAGTGAATCAGCTGCTGTAACTCCTGCGGCGCATCCTCAGAACTCAGGCGCGTAGAGAGACTGGTCGGATGGATCTGTGCGGCTTCCTGCGCCATTTTATGCAGCGGCCGCAGGCCACGGCGGATCACGCCAAACCCCAGCACGGCAATCAGGATATAAGCGAACACGACAGCGCCGATGATCTCCAGACGGAAAGCCGCCAGCATCTGTGCCTCACCCGTCATAAAGTGTGCGGCTGAGATATCCACCGTGCGGCCATCTTGCATGCGTACTGCTGCGGAGGTAAAGCGTACGGGTGTGCCGTCAGGCGCGGAAAGAGGGTGAACGGTATCGAGCGTTAACTCGCGGCCATCGGCGACCGGTTTAACATCCGGTAAAGGCAGGCGCGACGGGTTGACATTGATGATCGGTGGCTGGTTTTCCAGCCTGAATTGCAGGATATCCCGCTCGTTGCCGAGCATGTTTTCAAACAGCTCAGGACTGCGACTCAGTTGCGACAGTGGGAAATCATTACTCAGCAGATGACGGAAATATTGCACCCGCCCGGTGACCTGATAATCGGCGCGGCGGATGAGCTCTTTTTCCATCGAGTAGTAGAGATAAAACCCGACAGCACTGACCACCAGAGCGGCGATCAGCGCAAAAAGCAGCGTAGCACGCAGGGTCAGCGACATGGCATGTTTTGGCCTGTTGACGGTAGCTGAAATACTCATATGCGCACTTCGCAAACGTAGCCGATACCACGCACGGTATGGATCAATTTGACCTCAAATGCCCGGTCGATTTTGGCCCGCAGGCGTTTCACCGCCACGTCCACCACGTTGGTGTCGCTATCGAAATTCATATCCCACACCTGTGAAGCAATCATGGTACGCGACAGCACTTCGCCTTCCCGGCGCATCAGTAAGTGCAGCAACATAAATTCTTTATTGGTGAGTGCAATCACCTGTTCCTGGCGCGTCACGCGGCGGCGCAGCACGTCCAGATGCAGATCCGCCAGCGAAAAGGTATCCGCCTCGCGGGCCGTCGGCCGGCGCAGCAACGTGCGGATACGCAGTACCAATTCAGTGAACGAGAAAGGTTTGATCAGATAGTCATCGGCACCCAGCTCCAACCCGTGGATACGATCCTGCACTTCATCACGCGCGGTGAGAAACAGTACCGGCACATCACTTTTTTTGCGCAGCACTTCCATCACCTGCCAGCCATCGAGACCGGGCAACATGACATCGAGGATGACGGCGTCATAGCCCTCTTCCAGCGCCAGAAACAGGCCGTCGGCCCCGTTACGCGCCAGATCCACACGATACCCCGCCTCACCTAACCCCTTTTTCAGGTAGTCACCGGTGCTGATGTCATCTTCAATAACCAGTATCCGCATGCAGATCGCCTATGATTCCGTGAATCGTTGGCAGGATCTTATCAGTTCTCTTGCACATGTTTGATGACAATTTTGTCATCAAGTTGTCATCTCAAGGTTCCGGTTTATCGTCCATTCTTGATCTACACAAATCGCGTGGTGGCAACACCACGGCCTTGATAGACATGCAAATATGGAGAGTTAAAATGATGAAATCAACGCGCCTGGCGGGCTTATTGTTGAGTTCCCTGCTGATGTGCAGTGGTGCATTCGCCGCCGACAACGTGATCAAACCTACCCGTGGAACCATTGATTCTGTTAATGATTCCTCCATTCAGGTTACCACCCGTCAGGGCGAGAAACTGGATGTCAAACTGACCGACCAGACCAAAATCAACAGCGTAACCAAAGGCCAGATTTCCGATATTAAAGCCGACAGTTTTATCGGCACTGCGGCAGTTCCACAGGCCGACGGCACGCTCAAAGCGCTGGAAGTTCACGTATTTGCGCCAAGCTTGCGCGGGAGTGGGGAAGGTTTTAACCCGTTTGAATCCGCTGACGGCAAAATCAATACCATGACCAACGGCACCGTCGGCAAGCTCGTTAACAGTCATGGCCGCACTCTGACCGTGAAATACCATGACGCCGAGAAAACCGTGGTCGTCCCTGATGATGTGCCGGTGGTGTTGCTGGCACCGGGTGACCGCAGCCTGCTGAAACCTGGCGTGAAAATCGTGCTGTTCGCAACTAAAGATGACAAAGGCCAGCTGGCTGCCCGCGGCATTGCTGCCGGTAAAGATGGTGTCGCGCCACCGATGTAACGTTTTTCGTCGGTAGCCTGTGTCTGACAATATGCCGACGAAGAATGAATATGTGCACTAAGCAGTAACCAATGCGGCGCGGACCTCCCTCTTTCGCGCCGTTTTGCTATCTGATGTGCCCTTGTTTGACCACGCAGGAGAGACCTCGTGAGCCATCAACCCTCTGTGAAAGTCCTACCCCATAAGCCGCCGCGCCAAAGAAGAATTCATCCGTGGCCGGTTCGCCTGTGTCACTGGATAAATCTGCTCGCCATGATCGGTATGGTGATGAGCGGCTGGGGAATTTATAACGCCGATCCGCTGTTCAGTTTTCTCACTTTCCCGCAAAGCACCACGGTCGGCGGCTGGTTGGGCGGTAATATTGCCTGGCATCTGGCCGTGATGTGGCTGCTGGCGGCCAATGCGCTGATCTATCTGATCTGGGGTTTGTTCAGCGGCCATTTCAAACGTAATTTTTTCCCATTTACCCCTAAATCTATCTGGCGCGATGTTGTACAGGCGCTGACCTTTACGCTCCCGCACAAGCTCGGCGAATATAATGCTGTGCAGAAAGTGATGTACGTTGGGGTGCTGTTGCTCGGTGCCCTGCTGGTGTTGTCAGGGCTTTCTATCTGGAAGCCGGTCCAGTTCAGCGGGCTGGTGTGGCTGTTTGGCGGTTTCGACATCGCGCGCTATGTTCATTTCTTTGCCATGAGCGGCGTGATGCTATTTGTAGTGGTTCACGTTGTGATGGTGCTGCTGGTACCAAAAACCTTCATGACCATGATCACCGGCGGCAAAAAGCAGCCCATAAAGGAGAGCGCTGATGAGTGAGAAATCTAACCGGCCAAAAATCATCGTCGAGCCCGATCAGCGTAAACAGCTGGTGAACCTTCAGCGGCGGCTGTTGTTGCGCTCTGGTCTGACGCTGGGGGCGGTCTCGATGCTCACTGGCTGTAATTTACAAGACGGCGATGAGGTCGACAAAGTGCTGTGGGCCATGTCGCGCTGGAATGACCGGGTGCAGGGCTGGCTGTTTGGCGGGCAGAAGCTGGCTCAGACCTACCGTGCTGATCAAATCACTACGCCGTTTCGTTTCAACGCCTTTTATCCTGAGTACAACGTGCCGGACATTGATATTCCCAACTACCGGCTGGAAGTCTCCGGGTTGGTGCAGAAAAAAGCGTCCTGGACGCTGGAACAGTTACAGCGCCTGCCGCAAGAGAGCCAGATCACCCGGTTGATTTGTATTGAAGGCTGGAGCGCTATTGGCCAGTGGCGCGGCGTACCGCTGAAGACATTCCTTCAGCATATCGGTGCAGATCTGAGTGCGAAATATGTCGGTTTCAAATGCGATGACCGCTATTACTCCAGCATCGATATGGCCACCGCGCTGCATCCACAAACCATTCTGGCGCTGGATTTCGGCGGAAAACCGCTGCCACCCGATTTTGGCTACCCGTTACGCTTACGCATGCCGACCAAGCTCGGTTTCAAGAACGCCAAGCATATCGGCGCGATATTCGTCACCAACGAGTACCCCGGCGGTTACTGGGAAGATCAGGGATATAATTGGTTTAGCGGGATTTGATGTTGCGGATTGGTACAGATTGAATCCATAAAAAAACCGCCTCAAAAGAGGCGGTTTCAGTTTCGAAGATGTGCAGCAGCATCTGGCCTGCTACAGTTTTCGAATAATTAGAAGCGGTAACCCACGCCTGCGATCCAGGTGCCAACGTCAACGCTACGAATGCGAGACTGCTCGTAAGAGAAGTCCAGAGCAACGTTTTCGATTGGGTTGAA
>Ga0105858_1000377_pt1 | contig 19632 bp, 15 predicted proteins | sample OrgsoiDNA_201062_FD_89683 | JGI IMG/M metagenome (GOLD analysis project Ga0105858, IMG submission 89683) | Permafrost soil microbial communities from the Arctic, to analyse light accelerated degradation of dissolved organic matter (DOM) -... | ecosystem: Environmental > Terrestrial > Soil >...
GAGGCGCTGAAAGTCAGCCTGTGGCGCGTGTTCTTGCGTAGGATGGATTTGCGCCAACATCGCAAAATCGTGCTGATTGACAACTATGTGGCCTACACCGGCAGCATGAATATGGTCGATCCGCGCTTCTTCAAACAAGATGCGGGCGTGGGTCAATGGGTTGACCTGATGGCGCGAATGGAGGGTCCTGTCGCGACCACCATGGGGATCGTGTACTCCTGTGATTGGGAAATTGAAACCGGCAAACGCATTCTGCCGCCCGAGCCGGATGTCAATCAGATGCCTTTTGAGCAAGAGAGCGGCCATACCATTCAAGTGATCGCATCAGGTCCTGGTTTCCCTGAAGACATGATCCATCAGGCATTGCTAACGGCATCGTATTCCGCCCGCGAACAGCTGGTGATGACCACGCCGTACTTCGTTCCTAGTGATGATTTATTGCATGCCATTTGTACCGCCGCACAGCGCGGTGTGGATGTCAGCATTATCATGCCGATGAAAAATGATTCGATGATGGTGGGCTGGGCCAGCCGTGCTTTCTTTAACGAGTTGCTGGAAGCGGGTGTAAAAATCTACCAGTTTGAGGGAGGATTGCTGCATACCAAAAGTATTCTGGTTGACGGACAGCTGAGCCTGGTGGGCACGGTGAACCTTGATATGCGTAGTCTTTGGCTGAACTTCGAAATTACTCTGGTTATCGATGATGATGGCTTTGGTAACGATTTGGCGCAGGTTCAGGCGGACTATATCGCCCGTTCTCACTTGCTGGATGTCGAGGCATGGTTAAAACGTCCGTTCTGGCACCGTATTATTGAACGCCTGTTCTACTTTTTCAGCCCACTGCTGTAAAAGCCAGGGCGAGAATGTTCTAATATGCTCAGACGCACCCCACTTTTTGACTGATGAGAATGCTATGGATTTGAATAATCGCCTGACTGAAGACGAAACCCTTGAACAAGCCTACGACATATTTCTGGAACTGGCGGGCGACAATCTCGATCCGGCGGATATCCTGATCTTCAATCTGCAATTTGAAGAGCGTGGCGGTGCAGAGTTATATGACCCGGCCGAAGACTGGGTTGATCACGTTGATTATGACCTAAATCCTGACTTCTTTGCCGAAGTTGTGATTGGTCTGGCTGACGCAGAAGACCAGCCGATTAACGATATTTTTGCACGCGTTCTTCTTTGCCGCGAAAAAGATCACAAGCTATGCCATATCTTGTGGAAAGAGTAATTCGTCACACTTAATCTTTTCTGCTGAAAAAACATAAAGAAAAGCCCCGCTATGATAGCGGGGCTTTTTTATTGCCATGCCTCAATAACCTTTAGGCTATCAGAGCGGATCGACTTTTAAGCAGGATACCGCGTGGCGGAAGCTGCCTTCCAGTAATGGGCGCGTTATCGCACACTCTGGTCCGGCAATCGGGCAACGCGTGCGGAATACACAGCCTGATGGCGGATTGATGGGGGAAGGTAAGTCCCCTTCCAGCAACTGAATAACTTTGTTGCGCTCTTTGTCAGGATCAGGCACCGGTACCGCTGACATCAGGGCTCGCGTATAGGGGTGTTGAGGGTTGTGATACACCTCATCATAGGTACCCAGTTCGACGGCATGACCAAGGTACATCACCAATACACGGTCAGAGATGTGTTTTACCACCGCCAAATCGTGCGCGATGAAAATCAACGACAGACCCATTTCACGCTGCAAGTCCTGCAACAGGTTCACCACCTGCGCCTGAATCGAGACGTCGAGCGCTGAAACCGGTTCATCACAGATGATGAGCTTAGGTTCGAGGATCAAAGCACGGGCAATCCCAATACGCTGACACTGACCGCCAGAGAATTCGTGAGGATAACGGTTGATCAGGTTAGGCAGTAAGCCCACCTTCAACATCATCGCCTTCACTTTGTCTTTGATCTGCGAGCGTGGCATTTTCGGATGGTAAGTCTTCAGCGGCTCAGCAATGATTTCACCGATGGTCATACGCGGGTTAAGCGACGCCAGCGGGTCCTGGAAAATCATCTGAATGTCGCTGCGCGTGTGTTGCCACTCGGCGGCAGACATGCCCAGCAAATCTTTGCCCAGCCACGCGACTTTGCCGTCGGTGGCTTTTACTAAACCGATAATCGCGCGGGCGAATGTCGATTTACCACAACCGGATTCCCCTACTACGCCCAGCGTTTCCCCTTCGTATAAACGTAAGGTAACGCCATCCACCGCCTTCAGGGTTTTCGACGGCTGCCAGAACCACTGCTTGCCATCTTTAATGTCGAAGTGCACTTTTAAATCAGCGACTTCCAACAGGACCTTTTTGTCTGGTGGCGCTTCGTTCATCGACGGACTGTGCATTACTGTGTGATCTGTCATACCAACTCCTTGACCGGCTTAAAGCAGGCACGCAAACGACCTTCACCGAAACGCTCCAACGGAGGCGCAGTGTTGCAGATTTCCATCGCATACTGGCAACGCGGCTGGAAAGGACAGCCTTTTGGTAAACGTAGCAAGTTTGGCGGATTTCCAGCGATGGTCGTCATCATTCCACCTTCGGAATCAAGACGAGGAACGGCGTTTAGCAGGCCTATAGAGTATGGATGGCATGGATCATAAAATACATCGCGCGCCTGACCATATTCCATGGTACGGCCGGCGTACATGACTAACACTTTGTCACAGATCCCCGCCACGACACCGAGATCATGGGTGATCATGATAATCGCGGTGTTGAACTCATCTTTCAGTTCATTTAACAGCGTCATGATCTGCGCCTGAACGGTCACGTCCAGTGCGGTTGTGGGTTCGTCGGCAATCAACAGTTTTGGCCGGCACAGCAAGGCCATGGCGATCATCACACGTTGGCGCATACCGCCCGAGAACTCGTGCGGATACATTTTCATACGCTTACGTGCTTCAGGCATTTTTACTGCATCAAGCATGCGCACAGACTCGTCAAACGCTTCGCGCTTGCCCATGTGCTTATGCTGCATCAGTACTTCCATCAACTGCTCACCGACACGCATGTACGGGTTCAGTGAGGTCATGGGATCCTGAAAAATCATTGAAATCTGTTCGGCACGCAGCTTGTTTAGCTCACGCGGTGGCAGATTTAGAATCTCACGGCCGTTGAATTTAGCTGAACCACCGATGCGCCCGTTACTCGCTAACAGCCCCATTAAGGCGAAGGCAGTCTGCGATTTACCGGAACCTGATTCGCCGACGATACCCAGGGTTTCGCCCGCACGGAGGTCAAAGTTTAAATCGTTAACCGCCGTGACGTCACCGTCTGGCGTGCCAAACGTCACACGCAGGTCTTTAACATCAAGCAGAATTGGCGGCACTTGTCCGTCAACGGCTGCGGGTGCAGCAAAAGTGGAATGTTCAATGGTGCTCATGGTTGCACTCCTTAACGATCTTTCGGGTCGAGGGCATCACGCAAGCCATCGCCGATAAAATTGAAACAAAACAGAGTCACAACCAGGAAGCCTGCAGGGAACAGCAGTAACCACGGTGAAACTTCCATCGAGTTGGCGCCGTCACTCAGTAACGCGCCCCAACTGCTTAACGGTTCTTGCGTACCCAACCCAAGGAAGCTCAGGAAAGATTCAAACAGGATCATACTCGGTACTAACAGTGAGGCGTAAACCACCACCACGCCCAGTACGTTTGGCACGATGTGACGTAACACGATATTGCGTGTTGACACACCACTCACTAACGCCGCTTCGATAAACTCTTTACGCTTAAGGCTCAATGTCTGACCACGCACGATACGCGCCATGTCCAGCCATGAAACCATGCCGATAGCCACGAAGATCAGCAAAATGTTTTGACCGAAGAAGGTCACCAACAAAATCACAAAGAACATGAACGGGAAGGAGTTAAGGATCTCGAGAAAACGCATCATTGCTGAGTCGATTTTACCACCGAGATAACCCGAAACCGTGCCGTACAACGTCCCGAGGATCACCGCAACAAACGCTGCCGCCACGCCTACCATCAGTGAAATACGGCCACCGATAGCAACACGAACCAGCAAATCACGGCCTGAAGAATCGGTGCCGAAATAGTGGTGGGAAGCAAAATCGGGTGCCGCTGACATCATGTTCCAGTCGGTGTCGGCATAAGCAAATTGCGACAGAAGAGGCGCAAAGGCAACAAACAGTGCGATGAACGCCAGAACGATCAAACTGGTGACTGCCGCACGGTTACTGATAAAGCGACGTCGTGCATCCTGCCACAAACTACGGCCTTCGATTTCCAGCTTTTCGCTGAAATTCTCCAGAGTGTCGCTGTTTTTCTTACTAAGCATCATTGACAAGCTCCAGCATTAATAACGGATTTTCGGATCGATAACGGCATACAGCACGTCGACGATCGCGTTGAACAAAATGGTCAGCGCACCAACCAAAATGGTCAGACTCAGTACCAGAGAGTAGTCACGGTTAAGTGCACCGTTAACGAACAGCTGGCCGATACCCGGTAATCCGAAAATGCTTTCGATAACCATTGAGCCGGTAATGATACCGACGAAGGCAGGTCCCATATAAGACAACACCGGCAGCAGCGCAGGTTTCAAGGCATGGCGGAAAATAATGCGATGCAGGGGTAAACCTTTGGCGCGTGCGGTGCGAATAAAGTTGGAATGGAGAATTTCAATCATAGAACCGCGGGTGATACGCGCGATACTGGCGACATACGCCAATGAAAGAGCCACCATCGGCAAGATCATAAACTTAAGCTGACCACCGTTCCAACCGCCGCCCGGTAACCACTTCAGGGTAATGGAGAAAATCAGCACCAATAAAGGCGCAACCACAAAGCTCGGGATAACAACGCCGGTCATGGCTACCCCCATTACCGTGTAATCCCATTTGGTATTCTGATTAAGCGCGGCGATAACACCGGCAGAAACACCAAACACAATCGCCATGATGAAGGCCGCCAATCCAAGTTTCGCCGAAACCGGGAAAGAGGAAGCCACCAGATCATTAACGGTGTAGTCCTTATATTTGAACGACGGGCCAAAATCACCTTTTGCCAGTTGTCCTAAATAGTTGAAATATTGCTTATAGATGGGGTCATTGAGGTGATATTTGGCCTCAATGTTCGCCATAACTTCTGGCGGAAGATTACGCTCACCTGAAAATGGACTTCCCGGTGCGAGACGCATCATAAAAAACGAGATGGTGATCAGAATGAATAGCGTCGGAATCGCTTCCAGACAGCGGCGTAAAATAAACTTTAACATTGCCCGTACCTGTTTCTAAGCCTGCACTACAGCTTGATAGTTTTGGCTTTATCGCAGCAATACTAAAAAGCTATTGCGGCGGTGGCTCTTTGCTTCAGCGCTGAAACGGTCAGCGCTAAGAACACTACCCTTATCAAATAATGAGCAGGACATCTCGGGGATGCCCTGCTCGTTCACTGATTAGTGTTTGATAATGTAGAGATCTTTAACGTAGACGTTATCCTGTGGATCTTTACCGGTGTAACCACCCACGTATGGTTTCACCAAACGGGCATTCACGTAGTAATAAACAGGAACGATAGCGGAGTCTTTATCCAGTTGCTGTTCAGCTTTCTGGTACAGAGAAGCACGTTCTTCATCCGTCTTCGCGGTCAGAGTATCAGCAATCGCTTTGTCGAAGGCGGCGCTCTTATAGTGTGCGGTGTTGTTGCTGCTGTTAGACAGTAACATGTTCAGGAAGGATGAAGGTTCGTTGTAGTCAGAACACCATGCAGCGCGAGAAACGTCGAAGTTACCCTGATGACGGGTATCCAGGAAGGTTTTCCACTCTTGGTTTTCGAGTTTCACATCAACGCCCAGATTTTTCTTCCAGATAGCCGCTGCAGCGATAGCCAGTTTTTTATGCAGATCTGACGTGTTGTACAGCAAGCTGAAGGTCAATGGTTTAGCGTCGGTATAACCCGCTTCTGCCAGCAATTTCTTCGCTTGTGCGTTACGTTGATCCTGAGTTTCTTTGAACCAGGCCGGTGGAGTCAGTTTACCGTCAGCACCATCGGTGTAAGGAGGAGTAAAGCCATAAGCCGGCAGGTCGCCCTGTGCTTTCACTTTATCAACGATGATATCGCGATCCAGACCCAGTTTCAGTGCCTCACGAACACGTGCATCAGTGAACGGGGCTTTCTGGTTATTGATTTCGTAATAATAAGTACACAGATATGGGTCAACATGAACTTCTGTTGGGATTTCTTTCTTCAGTTTCTGGAACAGTTCAATCGGCATGTTGTTGTAAGTCATGTCAATTTCGCCGCTGCGGTAGCGGTTAACGTCAGTCACTTCGGAAGAAATCGGCAGGTAAGTTACCTGATTGATCACCGTTTTCGCGTTGTTCCAATATTCAGGGTTACGCTCAAGAACGATACGTTCGTTGACTGTCCACGCTTTCAGTTTGTATGCGCCATTGCTGACGTAGTTGCCTGGTTGAGTCCATTTGTCGCCAAATTGCTCGACAACTTTCTTGTTCACCGGTTTCATCGCGGTGTGGGAGAGCATTTTCACAAAGTAAGGCACTGGCTCGCTCAGGGTGACTTCCAGAGTATGGTCGTCGATGGCTTTCACGCCCAGCGTGTCAGGACTTTTCTTACCGGCAATGATGTCATCGATGTTAACGATGTGACCATATTGCAGGTAGCTTTCGTATGGGGAGGCCGTCTTAGGATCAGCCAGACGCTGCCAGCTGTACACGAAATCGGCAGCGGTAACAGGATCACCGTTTGACCATTTAGCGTCTTTACGCAGGTGGAATGTCCACACTTTAAAATCTTTGTTATCCCAAGTTTCAGCAACGCCTGGGATCACGTGACCATCGGCATTCGATGTATTTACCAGACCTTCAAGCAGGTCGCGGATCACGTTAGATTCTGGAACACCTTCCACTTTATGTGGGTCAAGTGACTGAACTTCTGAACCGTTATTACGAACCAGCTCTTGCTTATCAGCCAGTTGTACGCCAGCTGGAACGTCAGCAGCAAAGGCGGTGCCCGCAGCTGCTACACCCAACGCGGCCATAACGCAGGCAGCGAGGATAGTTTTCTTTGTGATGTTGGTCATTTTTATTCAACTCCAGTTTTTATTATGAACTTGCGCACAATGGAGCAAGATAAACCCTTGCTGGGCTTTTGGTTAATCGCAGGCAGGAACGAATTGCCTGATAGAAAAACCGCATGTATCTAGTCGCTTTTAATAAGACGACTATCCCCTACTACATTTTCTAACGTTCTAACGAATGAAATTGAAGACTGTTAATCGTCTTTCAACATCAGAGATCATTTCAGGAAGACCCCCTCCTTTCGCTCGCCGTGTTTGCCGATATTACATTTACTGTCGTAATACCTTTTTCAAACCCAGCAAGCCAATGCTTAATTTGTCTTAACAATGCGAATTGAGATGAACGCCATCGGGCTGCGCTGTTCAGCAGTCTGAAAAATGTAACGTTGTGGGAACTAAAGTGCCGTGTGTATTACTTAAAACGAGACATGCATCAACGGTGCCACATTCAACAATGGAGGAATACTGAGAAGCAGGGAGCACAGAGGCGCTCGTTTGATGCAAGGTTTCAACCACGACATTCTCCAAAAACAAATGAAATTGCTTAATCTAAATCTCTTAGCAAGATCCATTCTCACTTCGGCATTTGCCCGAAACAACTTCCATTTGTGAAGACGTCCCGAAAATTATCAGAACCCCGTTAACTGCGCCAATAAATTTTGCAGAAATGTTACGCGTTTCTCCTTTACTGTTATTGGAGCCGTTTCGGTTATGCGCAACACCCCATCAGAATCAAATCTCAACCCACTGTATAACAAAGAGTTATGAAGTTTTCTTTCGTAGAAAAATCCTCATCCACTGTTTAAAAAAGAGACTGATACAATAAGTTAACATTTTGTGTCTTTTAAGAATAAACACCTGTTTCTGGTGGTGTTAACACTAATAACATCTCGATACATCCGGCACAAGCCCTACAGAATGATGTGATTAAATTAACGCCGATACGGGCAATAAAAGTGTCAAAAAAGGGAATTTTTACCCAAGGAAAGTTCTAAAAATAACAGTTTGAGTTATAAATAAGCACGGGAAGAGGGTTTGGGCGACATTAGGGTGCAAATGGTCATTTATGTGACATTAGTTGCACCATATTAAGGCATCTCGATTATTAGCGATATTAATAATGTTGACAGCTAATACCGAGAAAAAAGAAATTGGAAGAGAATTTCTTCTTAAGTTGGTTTAAAGCAAGCCTGGGAAAATGGCTTTAATGCCTGTAACGATAAATTCGATACCCAGTGACATCAGCAAAAGGCCCATGATGCGGGTGATCACGTTGATACCCGTTTGCCCCAGCAGTTTGACCAATAACGGCGCAGCGCGGAATAACAACCAGCAGCTAAATGCAAAAACCGCGATTGCCACCGTTAAGCCAAGCAAATTCTGCCAGCCATGAAAACGGGAACTCCAGACGATAGTAGAACTGATGGCTCCAGGCCCTGCCATTAAAGGAAGCGCCAGCGGCACAACACCGACGTTTTCGCGAATCGCCGTTTCTGACTTCTCTTGCTTATTCTGCTTATCTTCACCCAGCTTGCCGCTAATCATCGACATGGCGATGGTGACCACCAGAATGCCGCCAGCAATACGGAATGAGTCAATAGAGATACCAAAGATATGCAGGATCGCATCGCCCAAAAATAGCGCTGTCCATAAAATGATAGCGACAGAAAGGTTGGCCGTCATATTGGTTTTGTTTCTACCGGCAGCCGCTTGATAGCTCGTCATGCTGATAAAGACCGGCAGAATTCCCACTGGGTTCACCAATGCGAAAAGCCCAACAAAAAATTTGATATAGCCGGAAAAATCTAACAAAGATTGGCTCACGCAGAACTCCGCACAAAATGCCAGTAGAAGGTAGTGTTAATGGGCGCTAATGTACTGGAATTGCCCGTTGTGTGCCACGTCATTTTATGGTTTTTATCACCAGATATAATAAAAAAAGCAGTGTTAAAAACCAATGTTAAAAATATTCACCACTCACTTGTACTAAATGTATGAATTTCTGTTAAAAACTGCTGATGAAATGATAATAACTCTCACCCGCACCGAGCTGAAAGGTGTCAGCCACCACTTAACGTGATCCAGATCAAATATCCCCTGCCTACAAGTAGGTATGCTTTTCACGTAGCCAGTGAATAGGCCCAAAGATAAAAGCTTAGTGGATTAGAGATTATTAAGCCTTATCAACTACAGGATGTTCTTTTTCGTTGAGAGCTTTTTGAGCAAATAAAGAGACAGAGTTAACATACTGAGAACAATGATTTTATTTTGTTTCCAACGGTATGCCATAGCACAGCTATACTAACTTCTGGCGGATTATTTACTAAAAGAGTTTAACCTTATCAGGAGAGCATTATGGCTGTAACAAATGTCGCTGAATTGAACGCACTCGTAGCACGAGTTAAGAAAGCCCAGCGCGAATATGCCAACTTCACCCAAGAACAAGTAGATAAGATCTTTAGCGCCGCTGCTCTGGCCGCTGCTGACGCCCGTATCCTCCTTGCAAAATTGGCTGTTGAAGAATCTGGGATGGGTATTGTTGAAGACAAAGTGATCAAAAACCACTTCGCTTCCGAATATATCTATAACGCCTACAAAGATGAAAAAACCTGCGGCATCCTGTCGCAAGACGACACCTTCGGTACCATTACCATCGCTGAACCTATCGGCATCATTTGCGGTATCGTACCGACCACCAACCCAACCTCCACGGCGATTTTTAAGGCGTTAATCAGTCTTAAAACGCGTAACGGTATTATCTTCTCCCCACACCCACGCGCAAAAAATGCTACCAACAAAGCCGCAGACATTGTCTTGCAGGCAGCGATTGCGGCGGGTGCGCCAAAAGACCTGATCGGCTGGATTGACGAACCAAGCGTTGAGCTTTCAAACCAGTTAATGCATCACCCGGACGTCAACCTGATTCTCGCCACTGGCGGCCCAGGCATGGTGAAAGCAGCCTACAGTTCTGGTAAACCAGCCATCGGCGTGGGTGCAGGTAATACCCCGGTTGTCGTTGATGAAACGGCAGATATCAAACGTGTTGTCGCATCAATCTTGATGTCTAAAACCTTTGATAACGGTGTGATTTGTGCTTCTGAACAATCTATTATCGTGGTTGATTCCGTCTATGACGCAGTGCGTGAGCGCTTCTCTTCTCATGGCGGATACTTACTGCAAGGTAAAGAGCTGAAAGCGGTTCAAGATATCATCCTTAAAAATGGCGGCCTGAATGCAGCCATCGTCGGCCAGCCAGCGACCAAAATTGCCGAAATGGCAGGCATTAAAGTTCCTTCCCAAACCAAAGTACTGATTGGTGAAGTGAAAAATGTCGATGAATCCGAGCCGTTCGCTCACGAAAAACTGTCCCCTACTCTCGCCATGTATCGTGCTAAGAACTTTGAAGATGCGGTAGAGAAAGCCGAGAAACTGGTAGAAATGGGCGGTATCGGCCATACATCTTGCTTGTACACCGACCAAGATAACCAACCAGAACGTGTTAACTATTTTGGCGACAAAATGAAAACTGCACGTATTCTGATTAACACCCCAGCATCACAGGGGGGTATCGGTGACCTCTACAACTTCAAACTTGCTCCATCACTGACTTTAGGTTGCGGCTCATGGGGTGGTAACTCCATTTCTGAAAACGTCGGTCCTAAACATCTGATCAACAAGAAAACTGTAGCGAAGCGAGCAGAAAACATGTTGTGGCACAAACTACCGAAATCTATCTACTTCCGCCGCGGTTCATTACCTATCGCATTGGAAGAAGTGGCGAGCGACGGTGCAAAACGCGCCTTCATCGTAACGGACCGTTTCCTGTTTAATGCTGGTTATGCAGACCAGATCACCAGTGTACTGAAAGGCCACGGCATCGAAACTGAAGTCTTCTTCGAAGTAGAAGCGGACCCAACGCTGAGCATTGTTCGTAAAGGTGCTGAGCAGATGAACTCCTTCAAACCAGACGTTATTATCGCGCTGGGTGGTGGTTCACCGATGGATGCCGCAAAAATCATGTGGGTCCTGTACGAACATCCAAACACTCAATTCGAAGATTTGGCCTTACGCTTTATGGACATCCGTAAACGTATCTACAAATTCCCGAAAATGGGCGTGAAAGCGAAAATGATCGCGGTGACGACAACGTCCGGTACAGGTTCAGAAGTGACGCCATTCGCCGTTGTTACCGATGATGCAACCGGTCAGAAATACCCACTGGCTGATTATGCGTTAACTCCAGATATGGCCATCGTGGATGCCAATTTGGTGATGAACATGCCTAAATCATTGTGTGCTTTCGGTGGTTTGGATGCAGTGACTCACGCACTTGAAGCTTACGTATCGGTTCTGGCTAACGAATACTCAGACGGTCAGGCTCTGCAAGCGTTGAAATTGCTGAAAGAATTCTTGCCAGCAAGTTATAAAGACGGTGCGAAAAACCCTGTGGCTCGCGAACGTGTTCACAACGCCGCAACCATCGCCGGTATCGCGTTTGCTAACGCCTTCTTGGGTGTTTGCCACTCAATGGCCCACAAGTTGGGTTCTGAGTTCCATATTCCGCACGGCTTAGCGAATGCCATGCTGATTTCCAACGTCATCCGCTATAACGCCAATGACAACCCGACCAAACAGACTGCTTTCAGCCAGTATGACCGCCCACAAGCGCGTCGTCGTTATGCAGAGATTGCAGACCACTTAGGCCTGAGTGCCGCGGGTGACCGTACTGCTCAGAAAATTGAAAAACTGTTGACCTGGCTTGACGAAATTAAAGCTGAATTGGGCATCCCAACGTCAATTCGCGAAGCCGGTGTTCAGGAAGCCGATTTCCTGGCGAAAGTGGACAAATTGTCTGAAGATGCATTCGATGACCAGTGTACGGGTGCTAACCCGCGCTACCCACTGATTGCCGAATTGAAACAGATTCTGCTGGATACATACTACGGCCGTAAATTCAGTGAAGAGGAAGCTGACGAAGTGGTTGTCGCAGCACCTGCTGTTAAAGCTGAGAAAAAATCTGCTAAAAAGTAATGAGTCAGAAGCATTAAAAACAAAACCCGCCGATTGGCGGGTTTTTTATTTCCAGAACCTCAAGCATGACCAACAAGGGCACCAGTCACCTAATTCACGACGACCGCTACGTTACTTTTCTTACTGAACGTCAGTCGCCCCACCCGCGCACGCTGCCATGGCCTCTTTGAAGTGTTTACGACAAACAGATACATAGCTCTCATTCCCGCCGATAACGACCTGTGCGCCATCATGAAGCGGTTCACCGTGTTCATCCAAGCGTAATACCCGGTTAGCCTTGCGCCCGCAGTGACAGATGGTTTTGAGTTCGACCAATTTGTCTGCCCAGGCTAAAAGATATTCACTTCCTTCAAATAACTCACCGCGAAAATCGGTGCGTAAGCCATAACATAATACCGGAATACCTAATTCGTCGACCACGTCAGTAAGTTGCGCTATCTGTGCTTTAGTCAAAAATTGGCTTTCATCGATGAGTACACAATGAATGGGTTGCTCGCGGTGTTCCTGCGTTACCAGAGCGAATAACTCACTGTCTTTATTATACAACTGCGCCTCGGTTGACAGCCCGATGCGAGAACTGACTTTACCCACACCAAACCGATGGTCAAATTCAGCTGTTAATACCAACGTGCGCATACCACGCTCTTGATAGTTATATGATGACTGTAACAAAGAGGTGGATTTCCCTGCATTCATCGCAGAATAGTAAAAATAAAGCTGAGCCATAAAATGGCGACTCCGTAAGTATATTGAAAGGTAACCCGCTAAGTTTCCAATTGTATCATAAGCCCTACACACACTGACATTAGCTTGTATGCTCGCGACAAAATGGCGTCAAAACAGTCTTTTATTCCCATCATTCAAGTCACAGTTATTTACAATCAAATATTAGGAATAAGATTAAGGCATATAAATTTTTACTTTGCGCGCGACCCTGTTTGCTATGGCAATCGATACGATATAAGCCAGCATACACGTATGCCTGCGCTTATTTTTCCTTAAGGCAAAGTCAACGTCGATACTGAATCAGATTACCCAATGAGCTATCGCCTATGGCACTAATAGCCTAGAAGTTGTTAGCGACTTCCTTACATAACTGTTGTTTGGGGAACGGTGATTAGGCTTTTTATTTCTAGCTTGTAGCGACCATTGTTATAAAAATCTATGCATAAGCTCACAAAAATCCGTCCCGTTGATATTGAAATTTCGCTTATAGTCACCAGATAAATAGGGTTCTTTTGGACGGTTATATTTTTATCAACTAAAGTCATTAAGGTGTTAATTGGTAAATTCGAGTGATGTAAACAAATTGGCTATTGCAGAACGCGAAAGAGCAATCTATTATTAGCTCAACGCCCCCCACCAATATAAATTGAGACTAGTATAATGAGCGAAGCATTAAAGATTTTGAACAACATCCGCACTCTGCGTGCGCAAGCAAGAGAATGTACTCTGGAAACTTTGGAAGAGATGCTTGAGAAATTAGAAGTTGTGGTTAACGAACGTCGCGAAGAAGATACTCAGGCAGCTGCTGAGATCGAAGAGCGTACTCGTAAACTGCAACAATACCGCGAAATGCTGATTGCTGACGGTATTGATCCTAACGAATTGCTGCAAACTATGGCTGCAACGAAAGTCGCTGGTAAAGCTAAACGTGCTGCACGTCCTGCTAAATACAATTACATTGATGAGAACGGCGAAAGCAAAACCTGGACTGGTCAGGGCCGTACTCCAGCAGTGATCAAGAAAGCCATCGAAGAACAAGGTAAGAAGCTGGAAGACTTCCTGCTGTAATTATCTATTACCGCTTCTGCTTTATACTTCTCCCAAACCCTGCCCTAAAAGGCAGGGTTTTTTCATTCAGGCTCTCAGTCATATAACGGTGGGTTCCACTTCACACGTGAACAACAATAATCATTTGTTGAAATATCCACCATGCGTTATCCCTTCGCAGATTGTAGATATAAAAAAGGGCTGCCGCAGCAACCCTCATCAACGTAGGCATTATTTTTAATGCTGATAAAAATCACGATACCATTCTACAAAGCGTTGTACGCCCTGCTCTACTGATGTCTCAGGTTTGAAGGCAATCGCGTCATACAAGGCCTGCGTATCCGCGCTGGTGTCCAGCACATCACCCGCCTGCATCGGCAGCATGTTCTTCTTAGCCTTAATGCCCAGTGCCGTTTCCAGCGCTTGAATGTACGTCATTAAGCTTATCGGGTTACTATTACCGATATTATAAACGGCGTAAGGGGCAGAACTACTTGCTGGTGAGCCTTGTTCTACGGTCCAGTCTTTATTGGCAACAGGCACCACATTTTGCAAACGCACCACTGCCTCAGCGATATCATCAATATAGGTAAAGTCGCGATGCATCTGGCCGTGGTTATAAACGTCAATGCTGTTACCAGCCAAAATAGCTTTGGTGAATTTAAACAAAGCCATATCAGGCCTTCCCCACGGTCCGTAGACCGTAAAGAAACGTAGGCCAGTGGTTGGCAAGCCATAAAGATGTGAATAGCTGTGGGCCATCAGTTCATTGGCTTTTTTCGTCGCCGCATACAGCGAAATAGGATGATCAACCGTATCCTCCGTGGAGAACGGTTGTTTTTTATTCAGACCGTACACCGAACTGGAGGAGGCATAAAGCAGATGCCCTACTTTATTATGTCGGCATCCTTCAAGAATGTTTACAAAACCAATCAAATTGGAATCTGCATAGGCCAGAGGATTCTCAAGCGAATAACGCACGCCGGCTTGTGCACCTAAATGAATCACCCGGTCGAACTGATGCAAAGCAAAAAGTTCGGCGATACCTTGGCGATCGGCCAGATCCATCTTTATAAATTCAAAATCTGAATTATTATCCAGCAACGTCAGGCGCGCTAATTTTAGGCTGACATCATAATAGTCGTTCAGATTATCAATACCGATAACCTGATGGCCTTCGTTTAGCAGCTGTTTGGCAACAAAGCATCCAATAAAGCCTGCGACTCCTGTCACTAAAAACTTCATAAGCTCCCCTACAACACTGGATTAATTGATGCACAACGGCCGATGCCGTAGTAAGTAAAGCCGCGTTTAACCAAACGTTCGGGATCAAACAAATTGCGGCCATCAAAAATAACGGGAGTTTTTAACGCAGCTTTCAGGACATCAAAGTCTGGCGCGCGGAAATTTTGCCATTCCGTGCAAATAACCAGCGCATCAGCACCATGCAGTGCGGCTTCTTTGGTACCCATCAATTCAAGATCATCACGGTGACCATAAATACGCTGTGCCTCATTCATCGCTTCAGGGTCATAAGCTTTAATTTTTGCACCGGCTGCCCACAATTGCTCCATCAACACGCGGCTGGAGGCTTCACGCATATCGTCAGTATTGGGTTTAAAAGAAAGCCCCCATAAAGCAAATGTTTTACCTTCAAGATTTTCACCAAAGTGGCGATGAATAAAGGCAGGCAACTTATATTTTTGTTGATAATTAACTTGCTCGACGGCTTGTAATAATTTCGGTTGGTAACCAATTTGTTCAGAAGTACGAATAAGTGCCTGTACATCTTTCGGGAAGCACGAACCGCCGTATCCACAACCTGGGTAAATAAAGTGATAGCCAATACGGGAGTCAGAACCGATGCCTTGACGCACTTTCTCGATATCGGCACCCAGCAATTCAGCCAGATTAGCCATTTCATTCATAAAGCTGATTTTGGTTGCCAACATGCAGTTAGCCGCATATTTGGTCAATTCTGCACTGCGGATGTCCATCAAAATCATGCGATCGTGGTTACGGTTGAAGGGCTCATATAATTCACGAATCGGATCGATGGCATCGGGATTGTCAGTGCCGATAACAATACGTTCAGGGCGCATACAGTCTGCAACCGCGGCCCCTTCTTTCAAGAATTCAGGATTGGAGATGACGTCAAAGGTAATGTCACATCCGCGCTGCGTTAATACTTTACTCATGACTTCGCGAACCTTATCGGCCGTCCCAACGGGAACGGTAGACTTATCGATGACCACTTTCGGTTCTGTCATATATTCAGCGATGGTGCGCGCTACCGCCGTTACGTACTTAAGATCCGCAGAACCGTCTTCGTCCGGCGGCGTACCCACGGCAATAAACTGAATCTGGGCGTGAGCCACACCGTCTTGTGCATCAGTACTAAAGCGCAGACGCCCCGCTTCATAGTTTCGCTGTACCAAAGGTGTCAGGCCGGGCTCAAAAATGGGGATTTGCCCCTTTTTCAAGTTTTCAACTTTCTTTGCGTCGACATCGATACACAGCACTTCGTGCCCGACTTCTGCTAACACTGCAGCCTGTACCAGTCCAACATAACCGATACCAAAAACAGTTACTTTCATCTGAAAATTCCTAGCGGGTGAATTTTTAAGAGGGGGATAAAACGCCCATCATAATTTCTGTGGCGCAGTATAACAGTTTCGCCGCGTAGCGTGCCTTCAATGGTATATTTTGCATAAAATACAGAAGGTCAGAATGGGAAAAAGCAGAAAAGTTCACACCTTATTTTTCACTTTGACTGTAGGCCTAAAGCACAGGCTATTTTTCATGCGGGGCTATTACCTGACATTACTCAGCCGAAACCATTAGCCGTAAACGCCCTCCGGTCCCCCAGACCTGACACTGAAAAGCTTCGCAACGCTGGCTTATTTGATTCGAGAAAGTGGACCCCAAAGTGCCCAGGGGAACACCGTTGCTCAATTGAATCTGGCTATCACCGGTATTCACATTGGCGTGAAGACCCGCGCTGACCAAAATCAGATTCTTTTGCTCGGCGTTATAATACCCTAGCAACAGCGGAAATTGACCTTCCAGACGCGCCTGTTTAAAGACTTGATTGACTTGTTTAAGCAACGTTGACATCTGGGGGAGTCGCTGATGTTGATCACTTAAATGTTCACGCAGCAAACTATTGAAAATGGCACGCAGCAGCAACGCAGCCAATACGCCATTTTCTTTTGCGCGCGTGACATCAAGGCAGTAAAAGCCTAAATCTTTGGAAGAGAGCGCCGCGATATCCAACACTAAGCCAGGAGCATCTGCGGTGGTCAGTTGCCGGTAATTGATCCGGCAATGGGCCAGATTCTGTTGAACAGGAGGTTGTAACTCTTGCAACAATCGAGCAGCCTCACTCGGATTACGGCACAACGCCTCCCAGTCCTGCATCAGATCGCTTTTTTCCAGCGCTTGAGAGGAGAATAACTTCGGATATAGGCTGGCAAGTAATGCTTCGCGTAAACGCTTAAGATCATTGATCGGTTTGAGCAGGACGTCTTCCACGCCCAGCCGTAGCATCGTGGCCACGTCGGTCATCTTGTCAGTGGCTGAAATCACCAGCACCGGAATTTTAGTCCCTTGCAAACGAAGGTTCTCGACAAACTCGATCCCCCCCATCTCCGGCATGGCTAAATCACATAAAATCAGGTCGGGAGGATGATCCTCAACCAACGCCAATGCGTCCAGTCCGTTTACCGCTTCGGTATACGTCGCACCGAGTGAGCTCACATAGCTTGCAAGCACGGATCGAAAGACAGCTTCGTCTTCAACGATCAAAATGTGCTTGCTTGTAAGTGGCTTATCCATCGGGCTCCCTTAAATCTTTGCAACAAATGTTCAATATCTTGTACTAATAGTGGCCCATAACGACCAATTTTGCTTGTCAGATTTGTCAGATTCCTGCAATGAATAGTTAAATTCGTCGCTAATTGCCGCTGTAAGTGCGTTGTCACTGGATAAGGTTGTTAGGTAACATATTGCCCCTTAGCATTCAATCGCGCTTTCTGCGCCATCATTGCCTCTTTCAGGAGTTAACTTGTCACAATCTTGCCCTTGCGGTCGCGATGAAACGTTCGAAAAATGTTGTCAGCCCTTCCTGACGCATTCGGCTTTCGCATCGACACCGTCGACATTGATGCGCTCTCGCTACAGCGCCTATGTGACGAAAAATGCAGACTATTTGCTGGCAACCTGGCATGCCGACTGCCAAGCCGCCCGCTGGCGTGAAAGTCTGGAAGAAGGTTTTGCTACGACGAAGTGGTTAGGATTGAACGTTATTGACGCGTTGCCGGGAAAAAATGCCGACGAAGGCTATGTCGAATTCGCCGCACGCTTTCAAGAACAAGGCTCCGAGGCCGTGCAACTGGTCCACGAACGTTCACGCTTTCTTCGAGTGAATGAACGCTGGTACTATATTGACGGAGTCAAACCGCAGTCTGGTAGAAATGACAGTTGCCCGTGCGGCTCAGGCAAAAAATATAAGAAGTGTTGCGGCCGTTGATTCTGCTTTGCAGAAACTCCGCACTATTTTTACGATATCCCTTTTTAGGATATCCAGCATAAAAGACGTCTAGGACAGGATCCACACCCCATGCCGCAACAAAATATTCAAACCAAAGTATTACGCACGATTTGCCCGGACGCAAAAGGTCTGATCGCCAAGATCACCAATATTTGCTACAAGCACGAATTAAACATCGTGCAAAATAACGAATTCGTTGATCACCGCACTGGGCGCTTCTTTATGCGTACCGAGTTAGAAGGTATTTTCAACGATAACACGCTCCTGGCCGACCTTGACAGCGCCTTGCCAAAGGGTTCCATACGTGAACTGCACAGCACTGACCGTCGCCGCATTGTTATTTTGGTCACCAAAGAAGCCCATTGCCTGGGTGATTTGCTGATGAAATCAGCCTATGGCGGCTTGGATGTAGAAATTGCCGCCGTCATTGGCAACCACGACACGCTGCAAACGCTGGTTGAACGTTTCGATATCCCTTTCCATCTGGTCAGTCACGAAGGTTTGACACGCGAACAGCACGACAGCGCAATGATGGAGCAAATCGACCAATACCAGCCTGATTATGTGGTTCTGGCGAAATATATGCGTGTCCTGACACCGGGATTTGTTCAGCATTATCCGCACCAGGTGATCAATATTCACCACTCCTTCTTACCGGCGTTTATCGGTGCGCGGCCCTATCATCAGGCTTACGAGCGTGGCGTTAAAATCATTGGGGCAACGGCGCATTACGTGAATGACAGTCTGGATGAAGGCCCAATCATTATGCAGGACGTAATTAATGTCGATCACACCTACACGGCCGAAGACATGATGCGTGCCGGTCGCGACGTTGAGAAAAACGTTCTCAGCCGCGCGCTTTATCGCGTTCTGGCTCAACGCGTATTTGTTTACGGCAACCGCACCGTTATTTTGTAATTCGCGGCTTATGGCGGTGTTTTTTGTTCAGAGAAACACCGCCAAGGGCAAAAAAGCATCAAACGAACAACTTACCGTGTTTCAGCACTTTACAGCGCGGTTTCATTTGGTATTATGCGCCCCGTTCACCGCAACAGCCGAAGCAGTGAAAGTTGTTAATGTAGTAAACCACGAATTTCGTGGTGGGGTTCCCGAGCGGCCAAAGGGAGCAGACTGTAAATCTGCCGTCATCGACTTCGAAGGTTCGAATCCTTCCCCCACCACCATCTCAAAGAGTTCTGC
>Ga0105858_1000378_pt1 | contig 19598 bp, 21 predicted proteins | sample OrgsoiDNA_201062_FD_89683 | JGI IMG/M metagenome (GOLD analysis project Ga0105858, IMG submission 89683) | Permafrost soil microbial communities from the Arctic, to analyse light accelerated degradation of dissolved organic matter (DOM) -... | ecosystem: Environmental > Terrestrial > Soil >...
CAAGTGGCACCCACCGGCGGCCGTGGCAGTTTGCCGGGCATCTATATTCGCGGCACCAAATCCGCGCAAAGCCTGGTGCTGGTCGACGGCCAGCGCATCGCCAATACGACCTCTGGCGACAGCGGGCTGCAATACCTGAACATCGACCAGATTGAACGTGTGGAAGTACTGCGCGGCTCGCGCTCGGTGATCTACGGCAGTGATGCGATTGGCGGCGTGATCCAGATATTCACTCGGCGTAATGCCGAGCAAGGCCTGCAGCCACGCTTGAAACTGGGGTTTGGCAGCCACCAGACCTGGGAGCGCAGCGTCGGTCTTTCCGGCGGCGATGAGCACACGCGCTTCAACCTTGGGGCGAGCCTGGATGACACGGCGGGGATCAACGCCACGCATGAGTCGTTTCAAAGCGATAGCGACCATGATGCCTATCGCAATCAGTCCATCAGCCTCAACCTCAGTCATGCGTTCAGCGATGAACTGGAGGTTGGTTTCAATCTGTTGGATAACCGTGGCAAGTCAGCTTACGACAACAGCTTTGGCCGCTACGACGCCGCTTCCGGGCAAACGGTCGGGCAGAAACCCTACACCGATTACACCGTGAGCAGCGCCAGCGGTTATGTCGACGCCCAACTCAATGAGCGCTGGCAATCGCGCCTGGAAGTGGGCCACAGCGAGAATCTTGACACCAAGCGCGATAAGCTCAGTGATGATTTCAGCGTGTTCAACACCTACCGCGACTCGATCAACTGGCAGAACGACCTGACGCTCAACGACCAGAACAGCCTGATTCTGGGCTGCGACTGGTACGAAGACCGCTTCCACGGCAGTACTACTTTTACGGAAAACAGCCGCTGGAACCGCGCCGCCTTTGTGCAGCATCGCTTCCATGGCGAGTGGTTCTCTACGGAGCTGGGCCTACGCCGCGACCAGAACCAACAATTTGGTGGGCAAAACAGCTGGAGCGGCACCCTCACCGTGCCGATCAACCCTGACAATGACGTGCTGCTCAGCTACAGCGAAGGCTTCCGCGCGCCGACCTTCAACGACCTCTATTACCCTGACACGAAGTACAGCAACCCCAACTTGCAGCCCGAAACGTCAAAGAGCTACGAGCTGCAATGGCGCAGCCAACTGAGTGACAGCACGCGCCTGGAAGCCTCGCTGTATCGCACCCAGTTAAGCAACGCGATCATCCTCGACAGCACCAGCAAGCCACAAAACGTGGCGTCGGCGCGTGTCGATGGGTTTGAAGCGGCGCTCAAGCAGGAGCTGTTTGGTTGGCAGAGTAACCTGGGCGCCGCCTTCATCAACCCGCGCGACCGTGACACGGGCCACACCCTGGCGCGTCGTGCACGCCGCACGTTGAACCTGGACCTGGATCGACAATTTGACAAGGTGGGACTGGGAGCCAGTTGGCAGGTCATCAGCAGCAGCTACGACGACGAAAAAAACCGCAACCGCCTGGGTGGATACGCACTGCTGGGGTTGCGCAGCAGTTGGGCGGTGAGCCGTGAAATCCAAATTTCACTAAAGGTCGACAACCTGCTGGACCGCCAATACGCCCGCGCCCGCTACAGCTATAACGCGTCGGACTTTTCCAACAATCAGGACTACCGCGAAGCGGGACAGACCTGGATGCTCGGGCTGACTTGGACCCCGACGCTGTAACGCCCCGGCGCCTCGACCTATCGATTGACCTTTCAGGCAATGGCTCGCTGCCGGAACGAGCATTGAAGTGGCAGGGTCATGTGCGCCGCTCCCCTTGGCGCCTCAACGACGCTCGCGCATGGGTTCATTCGTGCTCAGATACCCGGCCTTGATGGCCTCGGCGCAGTCTATAAACCCATAGGCGTTAACACGGCCGGCCTCGGTAAAGCCGACGTAGAAGTCCTTTTTTTTGCCTTGGTTTTCCAGTTCAAAATCAAAACACTGTGAGCTGCCACTACGAATTGGGGTGATGCGCTTGGGCTGCTGGATAGCGAGAATGTCCTGCTTGGAGGTTCTTTCGCCTCGGCCAGCCTTCTCTACCAGCGGATCAGCCCAGAAATTCATCAACGTTGAGACACCTTCCAGCGTCGTGCAGCCGGTCAGCAAAAGGGCAGTAGAAACACCGATGATCAAACGACGCATGGCCACCTCCTGTAGTGGAATATCGCCATGCGGCACGCATCGCGGGCCATAGAGTAATCCGCTGCTGGCCTAGTCACTCAACGGAAGAATCTTATTAATCGGTAGGACAACACGCCTCTCGCACGCTAGCGTTGCGGGGCAATCAACGCGCAGAGCTTGGCCACCGCCTCGAACATCTGGCCGCTGGGCCGCTCCAGGCCTTTGTCCGGCACCAACAGCAAGCGTCCCTGCGCCACGGCGGCGATCTGCGGCCAGGCTTTCCAGGCCTCCAGCTGCGGCTGATCTCCAGCCAGAATCACTTCGGGATTGCGCTGCAACACGGACTCGATGCTCACCTGCGGCGCAGGCAGCTTCAAATCGGCGAACACATTGCGTGCGCCGCACACGCTCAGCGCATCGCTGATGATCTGCCCGCCGCCTACGGTGTACAGCGGCTGGTTCCATACCTGGTAAAACACCCGCAGCGGCTCGGCGCGCTGATAGCGCTGGCGCAGTTCGGCCAGGCGGTGACGTAACTGCGCTGCTAAGTGTCGGCCGGCGTCTTCGCGACCCACTTGTTGGGCAATGGCTTGGACCTGGGCCGCCAGCTGTTCAAGGCTATGAGGTTCAGCGACGTAGACGGGGATATTCAGGTGCTCTAACTGCTCGCGCTGGGCAGGGCCGACACTGCCGGGCCACAGCAGAATGAGGTCGGGCTTGAGGCTGAGCAAACGCTCCATGTTCAATTGGCCGTAATGCCCCACTGACGGCACGTTCGCCAATGCAGCTGGCCGCTCACCACCGTCGAGCACACCCACCAGCAGGTCGGCGGCGCCCAGTTCCACCACGATCTCAGAGAGTGAAGGCGCCAGACTGACCACGCGCTCGACCGCCATCGCCTGGGCACTCAATACCAGCAGCAGAAGCGTCAGCCAGCGACTTATCATCCCAACTGACGCGGGATGCGATAGAGGTAAAACAGCACCAATGTCGACAATGCCAGCAGAAACAGCGGCACCGCTTCCAGACCGACAAACACCGCCAGCGCGCCGATCCAGGCTGGCAGGGCCGCCACCAACAGCGCCGTACGCCGACGAGCCGCGAGGGTGATCCAAGCCGCCGGTTCTTCGGGCGTATCAAGGGCTTTGGCGGTGGCGATCAGTGCGTGTTTATAGCCGTGAAAATAACGCAGGCTCAGAAACATCGAGGCCACGCCGGCGATAAACAGTGGCATGGCCAAGACGGGAAGCAGGGATTGGGCCTGGCCGAACACCAGGTTGATCACAAATAGCGGCAGCAATGCCAGGGCCAGGTACTGCCACCAGTTAAAGGACAGTCGCCGTTTCACCTGGCCACGGGTCACGCGCGGTCGACCTCGCCCTGATGCTCGTTGCCCATCATGTGGTCGAGCTTGCTGGCTTTGGTGGCCAGGTAGAGCTTGTTGTGCGGGTTTTGCCCGGTGTGCAGCGGCACGCGCTCGGCCACGGTGATGCCCATCTCGGTCAAGGCTTTGACCTTGCGCGGGTTGTTGGTCATCAGGCGCAGGGATTTCACGCCCAGGTGCTGCAGCATTGGCAGGCAGATCGCATAGTCACGCTGGTCGGCGGCAAAGCCCAGGCGCTCGTTGGCCTCGACGGTATCGGCGCCGCCGTCCTGCAGCTCGTAGGCGCGGATCTTGTTCATCAGGCCGATGCCACGGCCTTCCTGGCGCAGGTACAGCAGCACGCCACGGCCTTCGCGGGCGATGGCGCGCATGGCGGCTTCCAGTTGCGAACCACAGTCGCAGCGTTGGCTGAACAATGCGTCGCCGGTCAGGCACTCGGAGTGTACGCGGCCAAGCACCGGCGCGCCGTCGGCGATGTCACCCAGGCTGAGCACAACGTGCTCGCGGCCGGTGGCCTCTTCAAGAAAGCCGTTCATGGTGAACGTGGCAAAAGGGGTAGGCAGCTTGGAAGCAGCGACGAAAACGACGGGCACCGTGTGCTCCTGATTTCAGATTTCACAGAGGGCGCCATTGTAACAGCAGGTTCCTACAGACGCTTAAGCTGAATTATCACTGATAAAGATCAATAGGTTCGATTGGCCTTCGTCCCGGTTCTATGCAGGTCAGAACGGATAAGGCTGCTTCCAGTGTTCGAAAATCGGCTTCAGTTCGCCACTCTTGACCAAAGCCGTCATGCGCTGGTCATACACCGCCATCAAGGCCCGGCCGCGCTCAGTGTCGGCAAAGCCTATGTAAAGCGGCAGCTCGGCGATAGGCGTGAGCCTGAACTGCGAAGGATCGTGCGCCTGGCCCAGCACGTACCTGGCTTCGGTGAGGGAGTCGATGTAGAAGTCGGCGCGGGCGTGCTGCAGCATCGGCAGGATGCCATCTCGGCGTTCGATCTGGTTGAAGTGGTGCAGGTTGGGCAAGTACTCCTCGTACTTGTAGCCGCGTACCCAGGCCAGGCGATAATTGCCCAGCGTGGCAAGGCTTGGCGTCGGCGTCGTTGCCAGCCCGAGGGCGTAGATGTGGTCTGAATCGAAATGCCAGTACGGGTACAACACGCCGCTGGCCTCATCGCGATAGGAACCGACCCAGCCATCCACCTCGCCGCGCTGGGCCAGGCCGACCGAGCGGGTATAGGGCTCGCTGCGGGTTTGCAGCGTGATGCCGGCGGGCTCGAAGACTTGGCGCAAAACGTCCCAGGCCAGACCGCTGCCGTCTTTGTTGGTGTAGTCGTTCCATTCCTCACTGGCCAGCGTGATTTTGCCAGGCACCGGGGCTTGATCCGCTTGCACCAGCAATGCAACGGCGCACAGCATACCCAGCAACCCTAGGCGCACATCCATGGTGGCAGCTTCCTACACGGTGAGAACCGTATAGAGGGTAGCGTAGGTGGCCGGCTTACGGCGTCTCGCGAAAATGCTGATAGCCGCGCACGGCCGGGGTGATGTCTTACCCAATGGCGTCGAGCAAGGTGACGCCCTGCCCCGCCTCGACCCGACCGATCACGTGGATCGGCCAACCAGCAGCCTGCAACGGCGCCAGCTCGACCGGCGGCAAGGTGAACGCCAATACGTAGTCGTCGCCACCGCTCAGGGCCGCCACGCGCGCCTGGTCATCACCCAGAAACGCCAGCAAGGCCGCGGACAACGGCAAGTGCTGACGCTCAATCACCAGGCTGACAGCCGACGCCTTGGCGATATGCCCGCAATCAGCCAACAGCCCGTCGGAGATATCCATGGCCGATGTAGCCTTTGCCCGCAGCGCCAGGCCCAACGCCAGTTGCGGCTGTGGCGACCAGTAGTGCGCCAGCAGCGGCTCGGCGATAGCAGCGTCGGCCGTGCGCTGGCCCAGCACCAGCGGCAAGGCACCTGCAGCATTGCCCAGCTCACCGCCTACACACAGCGAATCGCCCGGTTGCGCACCGCTGCGCGTCAACGCCTGCCCGGCCGGCACACGGCCAAACACGGTCAGGGTCAGGCTCAGCGGCCCGCGCGTGGTATCGCCGCCCACCAGGCCCACGCCGCAGCTTTGCGCCATGGCGTTCAAACCCTGGGCATAGCGTTGCAGCCAATCGGCATCGACCGTCGGCGTTGTCAGGGCAAGGGTAAAGGCAAGCGGATGGGCGCCCATGGCGGCCAGGTCGCTCACTGCCACGGCCAGCGAGCGCTGGCCGAGCAGGAACGGGTCACACGGGTCGGCAAAATGCACGCCGGCCACCAAGGTATCGGTGGAGATTGCCAACTGCTCCCCGGCAGGGAGCGCCAGCAAGGCGCAGTCGTCGCCGATCCCAAGAGCAATGCCTTCGCCGCCCTGCGCACAGGGCGCGGCGGCGAAGTAGTTGCGGATCAGCTCGAACTCACCCATTGGGAAGGTAAGCGCGACTTAGCGCTTGTGTTCCTTCACTTCGGCTTCACGCAGGCGCGGGGCCAGCTTGTCGAGCACGCCGTTGACGAACTTGTGGCCGTCGGTCGAACCGTAGACTTTGGCCAGCTCGATCCCTTCGTTGATCACCACGCGGTACGGCACGTCAACGCGCTTGAGCAGTTCCCAGGTGGACAGGCGCATAACGCACAGTTCAACCGGGTCCAGCTCTTCGATCGTCAGGTCCAGGCAAGGCGCCAGCGCCGTGTCGATCTCGGTCAGGTTGGCATGCACACCGTGCAGGATGTCGTGGAAGTAGCTCTGGTCGGCAAACGTGAAGTCGTTGTCGACGCGGAACTGCGCTTCGATTTCGTTCAACGAAGCGCCGGCCATCAAACGCTGGTACAGCGCCTGGGTCGCGAGTTGACGCGCTTTACGGCGCTTCTCGCTTTTGGACGGCTTGCCGGCATCCGCAGGGCGCGGGTCTTGAGGGTTGAACTGATCGCTCTCGTCGGAAATCACTTGGCCTCCAACTGCGACAGCAGGCTGACCATTTCCAGCGCGGACAGGGCAGCTTCAGCGCCTTTGTTACCGGCCTTGGTGCCGGAACGCTCGATGGCTTGCTCGATGGAATCTACGGTCAGCACGCCGAAAGCGACGGGCACGCCGAACTCCATGGACACTTGGGCCAGGCCCTTGGTGCATTCGCCGGCCACGTATTCGAAGTGCGGAGTGCCGCCACGAATGACCGCGCCCAGGGCGATGATCGCCGCGTATTCACCCTGCTGAGCAACTTTTTGCGCAACCAGTGGAATTTCGAAGGCGCCAGGGGCACGGATGAGAGTGATGTCGCTCTCGCTCACACCGTGGCGAACCAGGGCGTCAACGGCACCGCTTACCAGGCTTTCAACCACGAAGCTGTTGAAGCGGCCAACCACCAGGGCATAGCGGCCTTTGGGGGCGATGAAGGTACCTTCGATGGTCTTCAGGGTCATTCGACAAATCTCTTAAAGAGCCGGGACGCGAAAAGTGCGTCCCTCAGTGATGATTTAACCGCGAACAAGGGGCAAAAATCGCCAGCCTTTATTCGGAGGGCACGTATTCTACAACTTCCAGGTCGAAACCGGATATCGCATTAAATTTCATTGGCGCGCTCATCAGGCGCATTTTGCGTACGCCCAAGTCACGCAGGATCTGCGAACCGGCACCGACGATGCTGTAGGTGGTCGGTTTTTTCACCGGCACGTGGTCGGCGGTTTCGCGGATATGCGCCAGCAATACATCGCCGTCCAACGGGTGACCGAGCAACAGCACCACACCGCTGCCTGCCTCGGAGACCGCAGCCATGGCGGCGCGCAGGCTCCAGCGGCCGGGCTGCTTGACCATCAACAGGTCGCGCAACGGGTCCATGTTGTGCACACGCACCAGGGTCGGTTCTTCAGCACAGATTTTGCCCAGGGTCAGGGCCATGTGCACGTCGCCCTCCACTGAATCACGGTAGGTCACCAAATTGAATTGGCCCAGTTCGCTGTCCAGCGGCTGCTCGGCAATCCGCTGAACGGTACGTTCGTGGATCATGCGGTAATGAATCAGGTCGGCAATGGTGCCGATCTTGATGTCGTGTTCGGCGGCAAACGCTTCAAGTTCAGTGCGACGGGCCATGGTGCCGTCGTCGTTCATCACTTCGCAGATCACCCCGCTCGGCTCGAAACCGGCCATGCGCGCCAGGTCGCAGGCGGCTTCGGTGTGGCCGGCACGCGCGAGGGTGCCGCCCGGCTGGGCCATCAGCGGGAAGATATGGCCGGGGCTGACGATGTCTTCGGCCTTGGCGTCTTTGGCGGCGGCGGCTTGCACGGTGCGCGCACGGTCGGCCGCAGAAATACCGGTGGTCACGCCGGTGGTCGCTTCAATCGATACGGTGAACTTGGTGCCGAAACCCGACCCATTGCGTGGCGCCATCAAGGGCAGCTTGAGCAGCTCGCAGCGTTCGCGGCTCATGGGCATGCAGATCAGCCCGCGAGCATGCTTGGCCATGAAGTTGATGTGCTCAGCCTTGCAGGCCTCGGCGGCCATGATGATGTCGCCTTCGTTCTCGCGGTCTTCGTCATCCATCAGGATGACCATCTTGCCTTGGCGGATGTCTTCAACCAGTTCTTCGATGCTATTGAGCGCCACGCGGCACCCCCTTGGTCAGGATTTAAGGTAGCCGTTAGCGGCTAAAAAACTTTCAGTGATGTTCCCGGCAGTAGGCTCTGCGGCCTTATCGCCCAACAGCAGGCGCTCCAGGTAACGGGCAAGCAAGTCGACTTCCAGATTCACCCGGCGACCTGGCTGATACGAGGCCATGATGGTTTCGCTCAGGGTGTGGGGAATGATGGTCAGTTCGAATTCGGCGCCATTGACGGCGTTCACGGTCAGGCTGGTGCCATCGACGGTAATCGAGCCTTTGTGGGCAATGTACTTGGCCAGCTCTTTGGGTGCGCGGATGCGAAATTCCACGGCCCGTGCGTTTTCGCTGCGGGACACCACTTCGCCGACGCCATCAACATGGCCGCTGACCAGGTGGCCGCCCAGGCGCGTGGTCGGGGTCAGGGCTTTTTCCAGGTTGACCGGGCTGCCGGCCTTGAGGTCGTTCATCGCGGTGCAGTCCAGGGTTTCCCGGCTGACATCGGCAGCAAAGCCGTTGCCAGGCAGCTCGATGACGGTCAGGCACACGCCGCTGACGGCGATGCTGTCGCCCAGCTTGACGTCGCCCAGGTCCAGCTTGCCGGTTTCAACCAGCAGGCGTACGTCGCCGCCTTTGGGAGTCATTGCACGGATGCTGCCGATGGATTCGATTATGCCGGTGAACATTTCGTTCTCCTGAAAACGAGGGGCTGTCGCTCAAGCGCGGGCCGGGAATTATACGCTCGCTGCTGGCATAGGGATGGCAGTGACTCGCCAGTCGTCGCCTACAGCGCGCATGTCAGTGATCTTGAGTTGGGGGGCGTCGGCCAGCTTCTCAAGCGGCCAGTCCAGCAGAGGCCGGGCGGCGGAGCCAAGGAACTTGCCGGCGACGAATATCACGTACTCGTCCACCAGCCCTTGCTGGGCAAACGCACCGGCCAGGCTCGGGCCGGCTTCCACCAGCACTTCGTTGACGCCACGGGCGGCCAGGGCCACCAGGGCCGAGCGCAGGTCGACCTGACCATCAACGCCCGGCACCACCAGGCATTCGGGGCCACGGGGGAATTGGTTTTCCGCCGTCACGCAGGTGATGACCAACGCCGGGCCGGCCTTGAAGAACGGCGCGTTGAGCGGCACCCGCAGGCGCCCGTCGATCAGCACGCGCAAGGGCGGGCGGGACATGGCAAGTGCGGTGGTTTCATCGTCCAGGCCCAACTCGGCGGCGCGTACAGTCAGACGCGCGCCATCGGCCAGCACCGTGTCGGCGCCGGTCAGCACCACACTGGCCTCGGCACGCAGGCGCTGTACGGCGGCGCGGGCGGCCGGGCCGGTGATCCATTGGCTTTCGCCACTGGCCATCGCGGTACGGCCGTCCAGGCTCATCGCCAGCTTGACCCGCACAAACGGCAGACCGTGCTCCATGCGCTTGAGAAAGCCCGGGTTCAGCGCGCGCGCTTCGCTTTCCAGCACGCCGCTGCGGGTTTGGATACCGGCTTGCGCCAAGCGCTGCATGCCACGCCCGGCCACTTCCGGGTTCGGGTCCTGCATCCCGGCCACCACGCGCGCTACACCGGCAGTCACCAGTGCATCGGCACACGGCGGCGTGCGTCCGTGGTGGCTGCACGGCTCCAGCGTGACATACACCGTGGCGCCACGCGCCTTGGCACCGGCGGCGCGCAGGGCATTCGGCTCGGCATGCGGTTCGCCGGTGCGCTCGTGCCAGCCTTCGCCGACAATCTGCCCGTCACGCACAATCACGCAGCCCACACGCGGGTTGGGGTGGGTGGTGTACACGCCCTTGCGCGCCAATTCGAGGGCGCGGGCCATGTAATGGGCGTCGAGGACAGCTTGTTCGGCAGACGGAGGGTTCATTTTTTGGCAGGCTCACGGGCCAGGCGGTCGATTTCTTCGCGGAACTCATTGAGGTCCTGGAAGCGTCGATACACCGAGGCGAAACGGATATAGGCGACTTCGTCGAGCTTTTGCAGCTCGCCCATCACCAGCTCTCCAACCACCAGGCTCTTGACCTCGCGCTCGCCGGTCGCACGCAGCTTGTGCTTGATGTGCACCAGCGCCGCCTCCAGCCGCTCGACACTCACCGGGCGTTTTTCCAGGGCGCGCTGCATACCGGCGCGCAATTTGTCTTCGTCGAAAGGCTGGCGGCTGCCGTCGGACTTGATCAGACGTGGCAATACCAGTTCGGCGGTTTCGAAGGTGGTGAAACGTTCACCGCAGCCAGAGGCCAGGCATTCGCGCCGGCGACGTACTTGATCGCCCTCGGCGACCAGACGCGAGTCAATGACCTTGGTGTCGTTGGCACCGCAGAAGGGACAGTGCATGGTGGCAGGCAACAAAAAAAGGGAGGGCCATGGTAGCGCATCCCTGTGGCAAGACAAGCCATAGCCTTTACGGTATATAGGCAGGCTTATATGTTTCTTTATTTTAAAGCCACGGATTTTGCCCTTTCTGGAGCCGTACATGCAGTTACGACCACTTGTTTTACTCACCCTGTTCAGTTTTCTGGTCGCCTGCAGCAGCGAAGCCCCCAAGCCTTCGGTGCCTCAACCGACGCCTGCCCAAGAGAAAAAAGTGCCCGGCATTGAAGACCTCGGCCCGCTGCCGGCTTACCAGCGCGAAATCAACGGCACCCTCAACGGCGTGCCGGCCAACGCCGAAGTCGAACTGGCCCTGCTGGTGATTGACGAGCGCAACCGCCCGCAACAACTGCTCGCCAGCAGCGTATTGACCGGTAACGGCAAGCCCCTGGCCTTCCGCCTGCGCTTTAACCCGGAAGCGTTCCCGGCCGGTGCGCGGGTTGAATTGCGCGGTCGCGCCAGCCAGTCCGGCCAGTTGATCCTGCACCTGCCCGCCGTGCGTATCACCCAGGCGATTACCCAGGCCACTGGCCCGCTGCAGCTCGTCCCGGCGCCATGACGCCACCGCTGGACCTGCAACGCGCCCTGAGCGCGCTGATCGGCGACGCGCAACTGGTGCCCTGCCCGCTGCCGGGCACCGCGCTGTCGTTGTGGCTGCTGGACGCGGACAATATGGACCGCGCCTTCAGCCAGGAAGAAACCCGGCGCATCCTGCATGAACCGCCCTACTGGAGTTTTTGCTGGGCCAGCGGCCTGGCGCTGGCGCGTTACCTGGCGGCGAACCCTGAGTGGGTTGCCGGCAAGCGCGTGCTGGATTTTGGCGCAGGCTCTGGCGTGGCCGCAATTGCCGCCGTCAAGGCGGGCGCGCTGGAAGTGGTCGCGTGTGATTTAGACCCGCTGGCGTTGGCATCCTGCAGGGCGAATGCCGAACTCAACGGCGTGGAACTGCGTTATTCAGCCGACTTTTTCGCCGAAGCCGATCGCTTTGACCTGATCCTGGTGGCCGACGTGCTTTACGACCGCGCCAACCTGCCGCTGCTTGATCAATTCCTGACGCGCGGCCGTGAAGCACTGGTAGCAGACTCGCGCGTGCGCGACTTCCAGCACCCGGCTTATCAGCGCCTGGAAGTCCTTGATGCCCTGACCCTGCCAGACCTGGCCGAGCCTTGGGAGTTTCGCAAGGTGAGCCTGTACCATTCGCGGCGCGCTTGAGGCCATCGCGGGCAAGCCGCGCCCACAAGGGAATGCGATCAAGTGTGGAAGCGGGCTTGCCCGCGATAGCGATCTGGACTCCATCACCTTATAGTTGCCCCATTCCCGCTTTATTCGAGACGCCCCATGAGTGAGCCCACGCCGTACATCTTCGACGTCACCACCGCCAACTTCGACCAGGCAGTGATCCAGAACTCCTTCGAGAAACCCGTGCTGGTGGATTTCTGGGCGGAGTGGTGCGCGCCGTGCAAGGCGTTAATGCCAATGTTGGCGAAAATTGCCGAGAGTTATCAGGGTGAGTTGCTGCTGGCCAAGGTCGATTGCGAGGCTGAGCAGGATATCGTCGCGCGCTTTGGCATTCAGAGCCTGCCCACCGTGGTGCTGTTCAAGGACGGCCAACCGGTGGACGGGTTTGCCGGCGCGCAGCCGGAGTCGGCGGTGCGCGCAATGCTGGAGCCGCACGTGCAGATGCCACCACCGGCGGCGGCTGATCCGCTGGAGCAGGCCCAGGCGCTGTTTGCCGAAGGCCGCATCAGCGATGCCGAAGCCGTGCTGGTGACGCTGCTGGGTGAAGACAACACCAACGCCGGCGCGCTGATCCTGTACGCGCGCTGCCTGGCCGAGCGCGGTGAACTGAGCGAAGCCCAGGCCGTGCTCGACGCCGTGAAAAGCGACGACCACAAGGCCGCCCTCGCCGGCGCCAAGGCGCAAATCACGTTCCTGCGCCAGGCCGCCGAGCTGCCGGACGCCGCCGACTTGAAAAGCCGCCTGGCGCAAAACCCGCAGGATGATGAGGCGGCCTATCAGCTGGCGATTCAGCAGCTGGCACGCCAGCAATACGACGCGGCGCTGGAAGGCCTGCTCAAGCTGTTTATCCGCAACCGCAGCTACAGCGAAGGCTTGCCGCACAAGACTTTGCTGCAGGTGTTCGAACTGCTCGGCAATGACCACCCGCTGGTCACCGCGTACCGCCGCAAGTTGTTTGCTGCGCTGTACTAATCGCCGATCCAGCTGTACAGCGGCGTATCCCCGCCGCTGGTCACTTTCACGCTGGCGCTATGGCGCAAACGCACCAGCAGGCGCTTGCCTGATGCGGCGTCACCGGCCAAGCCTTCCAGCTGATCGAGCAATTCCAGCCCGTTGAGTTGCCCGGCCTTGCGCAACAGGTCCTGGGCGTTCTGCCACAGATCATCAGTGTGTTTGACCGGCGCGACAGCGGGCGCGCTCGGCGTGGGCGCGGCCTGCAACTGGGCGCCCAATCGCGCCCAATCGCCGTCGTCCAGCTCCAGGGTCAAGTCCACCGGCATGTCGCCGACAGTTCCACGAATTCGCAACATCGTCCTTACTCCTGCACTTTTCTGACGGGCATGCTCCCACGCGGCTTGCGCAACGCCAAGCGGGCGGTCAAACTCTGGCGCTATTGTTATAAGATCACATAACAAAACTTTCATGTTCTGGAGCCTTCTCATGCGCCGTCTGCTGCTTGCTTTGCCGTTTGCCCTGCTGCCACTGGCAGTTGCCCATGCTCACGATGATCACGAACATGAGCACGGCAGCCTCGGCGCCCACGAGCATGGCGTTGGGCGTCTCAATGCGGTACTCGACGGTCAGGCACTTGAGCTGGAATTTGACAGCCCGGCCATGAACCTCGTGGGTTTTGAACACCAGGCCAGCACGCCCGCCGACAAAGCCAAGGTTGCCGCAGCCCGCAAGTCACTGGAAAACCCACTGGCCCTGTTCAATGTGCCCAAGGCCGCCGGTTGCGTGCTCAGCACCCAGGAACTCAACAGCCCGCTGTTCGGCGACAAGCCGGAAGCCGACCATGACGACGATGATGATGACCACGCCACCGACGGCAAAGGCGCAGCCGCCCACGAACATCATCATGACCACAGCGAAATCCACGCCCACTACCAGTTCACCTGCGCCACGCCGACGGCCTTGAGCAACCTCGACCTGACCCAGGTGTTCAAGACCTTCCCCGCCACTCAGAAGATTCAGGTACAACTGATCGGCCCAAGCGGCCAGCAAGGTGTGGAAGCCACGGCACAGACAGCTACCCTGACATTCTGATTTGAAAACCCAATCACTGTGGGAGCTGGCTTGCCTGCGATGCAGACGACTCGGTCAGTCAGATGCACCGTGTTGATGCCATCGCAGGCAAGCCAGCTCCCACATTGGATCGGCGCCACGCTCCACAACCAGGCGATATTGATTTCACATGACCCAAGCACTGATCGAACTGTCTGACCTGGGCTTCAACTGGCCCGGTCACCCACAGTTACTGGACATCCCCGCGTTTAGCCTGCAAGCAGGCGAAACCCTGTTTCTCAAAGGCCCGAGCGGCAGCGGCAAAACCACGTTGCTCGGCCTGCTTGGCGGCGTGCAGAAACCCAGCCGGGGCAGCATCCGCCTGCTCGGCCAGGAGCTGACCGAACTCTCGGCCGGCGCCCGCGACCGCTTTCGCGTGGACCACACCGGCTACATCTTCCAGCAGTTCAACCTGCTGCCGTTTCTGTCGGTGCGCGAGAACGTCGAGTTGCCTTGCCACTTTTCCAAGCTGCGCGCGCAACGCGCGGTTCAGCGCCACGGCAGCGTCGACCAAGCCGCCGCGACCTTGCTCGCGCATTTGGGCTTGAAGGACAAAGACCTGCTGGAACGCCGCGCCGACTCACTGTCCATCGGCCAACAACAACGCGTCGCCGCCGCCCGCGCGCTGATCGGCCAACCGGAACTGGTGATCGCCGACGAACCCACCTCGGCGCTGGACTACGACGCCCGCGAGGCTTTCATTCAATTGCTGTTCGCCGAATGCCGCGACGCTGGCGCCAGCCTGCTGTTTGTCAGCCATGACCAGAGCCTCGCGCCGCTGTTCGACCGCCACCTGTCGCTGGCCGAACTCAATCGCGCCGCCACGCCCGCAGAGGTTTGAGATGTATTTGTTTCGTCTAGCCATGGCCAGCCTGGCTAACCGCCGCTTTACCGCGATCCTCACCGCCTTTGCCATCGCGCTGTCAGTCTGTTTGTTGCTCGCGGTGGAGCGCGTGCGGGTTGAGGCGCGCAACAGTTTTGCCAGCACCATCAGCGGCACCGACCTGATCGTCGGCGCGCGTTCGGGCTCGGTCAACTTGCTGCTGTACTCGGTGTTCCGTATCGGCAATGCCACCAACAACATCCGTTGGGACAGCTACGAGCACTTCGCCGCCAGCCCGCAGGTGAAATGGGCGATCCCGATTTCCCTGGGCGACTCGCACCGCGGCTATCGGGTGATGGGCACCAACCAATCCTACTTCGAGCATTACCAATACGGTCGCAAACAGAACCTCGAACTGGCCAGCGGCCGCGCCTTTGCCACCGACCCGTTTGAAGTGGTGCTCGGTGCCGAAGTCGCCGAGGCGCTGCATTACACGCTGGGCGACAAGCTGGTGCTGGCCCACGGTGTCGCGGTGGTCAGCCTTGTCAAACACGATGACAAACCGTTCACCGTGGTCGGTATTTTGAAACGCACCGGCACGCCGGTGGACCGCACGCTGCACATCAGCCTGGGCGGCATGGAAGCCATTCACATCGACTGGCACAACGGCGTGCCGGCCCAGGGCAAAGGCCGTATCAGTGCCGATCAGGCGCGCAACATGGACCTCACGCCACAGGCCATCACCGCGTTTATGCTCGGCCTGAACAACAAGATTTCCACCTTCGCCCTGCAACGCGAAATCAATGAATTCCGTGGCGAGCCGATGCTGGCGATATTGCCGGGCGTAGCCCTGCAAGAGTTGTGGAGCATGATGGGCACCGCCGAAAAAGCGCTGTTCGTGATCTCGCTGTTCGTGGTGCTGACCGGTTTGATCGGCATGCTCACAGCGATCCTCACCAGCCTCAACGAGCGCCGCCGTGAAATGGCAATTTTGCGCTCGGTGGGCGCGCGGCCGTGGCACATCGCAACGCTGCTGATCTTTGAAGCCTTCGCCCTGGCCTTGTCCGGCGTGGTCGCTGGCGTCGGCTTGTTGTACGTGTGCATCGCCGCCTCGCGCGGGTATTTGCAGGCCAATTACGGCCTGGACCTGCCGATGTCATGGCCGAGCGAATATGAATGGACCTTGCTCGCCGGCATCCTCGCGGCGGCGCTGTTAATGGGCAGCGTGCCCGCGTGGCGCGCCTATCGACAATCACTGGCCGATGGCCTGTCCATACGTTTATGAGGAAGGCTTCGATGCGTCGCGCCCTGTTTGCAATGTTGCTGTTGGTGGCAGTGCCCGTCTGGGCCGAAGACCAGCCCAAGGATCTGTCATGGCAGGAGATGATCCCCCCGGACGCGCCGCCGGAAGTCCCCAACATGAAACCGCTGCACGACCTGTCGAACATGGCCGACGCGCTGTCGGTCGAGTCGGCGCCAGCCGCCAAGCAGGATTTGCCCAATGCGCCGGTGGTGCAAAGCCTGGACGGCAAGCACATCCGTTTGCCGGGTTACATCGTGCCGCTGGAAGTCAGCGAAGAAGGCCGCACCACCGAGTTTTTGCTGGTGCCGTATTTCGGCGCGTGCATCCACGTACCGCCGCCGCCCTCGAACCAGATCGTGCATGTGAAAAGCGAAGTCGGGGTGAAACTCGATGAGTTGTATCAGCCGTACTGGATCGAAGGCGCGATGCAGGTCAAGCCGTCATCCAGCGAACTGGCCGACGCCGGTTATCAAATGGATGCCGACAAGATTTATGTCTACGAGCTGCAGGAATAGGGGCTTATCGCCCTTTCATTGAGCTGAGTCAAAGGATCGAACGGAACGATCTTTACCATTGGACGTACAACTTTTAACGTCCTTTTGGAGCTCCCATGAACAAGTCTCTGCTCGGCGCGTCCCTCTTCGCGCTCGCCCTCGCCGCCCCTGCCGTCCACGCTCACGAAGCGGGCGACATTCTGATTCGCGCCGGTGCAATTACCGTGAATCCGAAAGCTGACAGCGGCCATGTGAAGGTTGATCAGGGCCCATTGGCGGGCACCAACCTGGGCGGCAAGGCGACCATGAGCAGCGACACCCAACTGGGTTTGAACTTCGCCTACATGCTGACCAACCACGTCGGTATCGAGCTGCTGGCGGCCACGCCGTTCGAGCACGATGTGAAGATCAAGAACACCGCCCTCGGCGCCGCCAATGGCAAGCTCGGCACCCTCAAGCACCTGCCGCCAACCTTGAGCGTCGTGTACTACCCGCTGGATAGCAAATCCGCCTTTCAGCCGTACGTGGGCGCCGGCATCAACTACACCTGGATCTACGACGAGCACGTCGGCAGCCGCGCCGAACAAGCCGGTTTCAGCAACTTCAAGGCCGAAAACTCCTGGGGCTGGGCCGCACAGATCGGCGCCGACTACATGATCAATGACAAGTGGATGATCAACGCCCAGGCGCGCTACATCGACATCAGCACCAAGGCCACCGTCGATAACAACGCGCTGGGCCAAGGCACACGCGCCAAGGTCAATGTGGACGTCGACCCGATGGTTTACATGGTGGGTATCGGCTACAAGTTCTAAGTCACACGGCATAACCCATGTGGGAGCGGGCTTGCTCGCGAAAGTGCAGGGTCAGTCGACTGATGTGTTGACTGACCTTACCCATTCGCGAGCAAGCCCGCTCCCACATTTGGTTTTATAGCGTGTCAGCTGTGGCGGTAGAACCTGTCGGGCATCGCAGGCAGGCCAGCTCCCACACAAAACCGGCTCCCACATTCCGGTTTTGTGTGGTGTCAGCTGTGGCGGTAGAACCGATCCAGCAACGCCGGTAACCCGGCCCGCCACGCTCGAGGCTTGATGCCAAAGGTGTGCAGGATTTTCTTGCAGGCCAGCACCGCGTGTTGCGGTTCATCTGCCGCATCCGGGCGTGCCGCGTGAGCCTGGGCGGTAGGCGACTCGATCGCCAGCGGGTGGAAATTGCGCGCTTCGGTAAGGATCGCCTGGCCCAGCGCCAACGGTGTGGTCGCCTCGTGCCCGGCGTAGTGATACGTGCCCCACAGCGGCGCCGCGCAATCAAGTTGCTTGAGCACCGAGATGATCACCCGCGCGGCATCGTCCACGGGCGTCGGATTGCCCCGGCGATCATCGGCCATCAGCAACTCGTCCGGCTTCTCGGCCCGCGCCAAAAAGCGCCCGAGCGTGCCGTCGACGCTGTCATCCAGCAGCCAACCAAAACGCAGCAGCACATGCTGCGGGCAGGTGGCGCGCACGCTTTGTTCGATGCGCCACAACGCCTGGCCGCGCAGGCCCAGGGGCACCGGCTCGTCCTTCTCGCTGTAGGCGGTGGCGCGGGAGCCATCGAACACGCGGTAGCTGGACGGTTGCAGCAAGGTGATGTTGTGGTGCTGGCACAGCTCGGCCAGGCGCTCGATGGCGAATTCCTGAGCGGCCAAACGGCTTTCGCTGACCGCTTCGGCCTGAAACCAGTCGAAATAGTAGGCGAGGTTGATCAACGCATCGGGACGGGTGTCGTCGAGCAATTGGGTCAGGCTCGCGGCATCCCAGCCGTCTTGGGGCGGTTTGGGTGCGAGGAAACCGATGTCTTCCTCTGCACCGAGGCGAATCAGCGCTTGCCCGAGGGCATTCCCGCCGCCCAGTAACATAAGGCGCATTCGCATAGAGTGTGCAGGCCCGGTCTGTTTGGAACGATGGTTATTGTCGGCAGGCGGATGAAGCCGGCCGTAGGTTTATTCCAGAATCGTTGCATTTTGCGGGTTTGTAGCGCAACCGTCACGGATAAAGTGCGGGGTTGCAACTTGGCACCGCCGGTTGCATATAAGGGGTATGAACCTTCCTGAAACCACGGACACGGTCTTGAACGGCTTTCACCCCGCTGTCAGCGCCTGGTTCCGCAGCTCTTTCCCTTCGGTCACCAGCGCCCAGGCCCAGGCGTGGCCGCTGATTCGCCAGCGCCGCTCCACCCTGATCGCCGCGCCCACCGGTTCGGGCAAGACCCTGACGGCGTTCCTCGCCGTGCTGGATGACCTGGTGCACCAAGGCCTGGCGAATGGCGGGCAACTGCCGGATGAGACGCTGGTGGTGTATGTCTCGCCGCTCAAGGCACTGTCCAACGACATCCAGATCAACCTGCAAAACCCGCTCACCGGCATCACCGAGCAGCTGCAGGCGATGGGCTTGCCGCCCTTGGTGATCCGCACCGCCGTGCGCACCGGCGACACCCCGCAAAAAGACCGTGCGCAGATGCGCAAGCGCCCGCCGCATATCCTGGTGACCACCCCGGAATCGCTCTACGTGCTGCTGGGATCCGACTCCGGTCGGCACATGCTCGCCAGCACGCGCACGGTGATCGTCGACGAAATCCACGCCATCGCCACCAGCAAGCGCGGCAGCCATATGGCCTTGAGCCTGGAACGCCTGCAAGGCCTGTGCGCCGAACCGCTGACCCGCATTGGCCTGTCTGCCACGCAAAAGCCCATCGAGGCGGTGTCGCGCTTTTTGGTCGGCACCGACCGCCCCTGCGCAATTGTCGATATCGGCCACGCCCGCCCGCGTGACCTGGATATCGAAGTGCCGCCGGTGCCGCTCTCGGCGGTCATGGCCAACGACGTGTGGGAACTGGTCTACAACCGCCTCGCCGACCTGGCGCGCGAACACCGCACCACGCTGATTTTCGTCAACACCCGGCGCCTGGCCGAACGCCTGGCGCGGCACTTGAGCGAGCGTCTGGGCAAAACCGCCGTGGCCGCGCACCACGGCAGCCTGGCCAAAGAGCTGCGCCTGGACGCCGAACAACGGCTCAAGGCCGGCGAGCTGCAAGTGCTGATCGCCACTGCGTCCCTGGAGCTGGGGATTGATATCGGTGACGTCGACCTGGTGTGTCAGATCGGCTCACCCGGCTCCATCAATGGTTTTCTGCAACG
>Ga0105858_1000379_pt1 | contig 19562 bp, 16 predicted proteins | sample OrgsoiDNA_201062_FD_89683 | JGI IMG/M metagenome (GOLD analysis project Ga0105858, IMG submission 89683) | Permafrost soil microbial communities from the Arctic, to analyse light accelerated degradation of dissolved organic matter (DOM) -... | ecosystem: Environmental > Terrestrial > Soil >...
CTGAGAAACGGGTGGCAAAAAAAACGCAGCGATCGGGCGATCGCTGCGGATATAAAAATAACGGATTACGTGGGAGTCGCGCGAATTACTCGCCAGCGATTTTCATTTGAGGAAGCAGAACCGAGCCGCACTGAATATTGCTGCGAGTTTCGATATCGCTGCCGATGCTGACCATATTGCGCCACATGTCTTTCAGGTTACCGGCAATGGTTATCTCGCTGACGGGATACTGAATTTCGCCGTTCTCTACCCAGAAGCCTGCCGCACCGCGAGAATAATCGCCGGTGACACCACTGACGCCCTGGCCCATTAACTCCGTCACCACCAGACCTTTATCCATTTTGCGCAGCATCGCGGCGAAATCATCACCCTGACCGGCGATGCGCCAGTTGTGAATGCCACCGGCATGGCCGGTCGTTTGCAGGCCGAGTTTACGGGCGGAATAGCAGGTCATCAGCCAGTTCTGCAACACGCCATCTTTGACGATGTCGCGACGCTCGGTACGCACGCCTTCGCTATCAAAAGGCGTGGACGCCAGCCCTTGCAGCAAATGCGGATGTTCTTCAATGGTTAGCCACTCTGGCAAAATTTGTTTGCCCAGACTGTCGAGCAAGAAGGACGATTTACGGTAAATACTGCCGCCGCTGATCGCCCCCACCAGATGCCCGAACAGGCCCGTCGCCACTTCCGCGGCGAATAATACCGGGGCTTGCATGGTGGGTAATTTGCGCGGTGCAAGGCGTGACAGCGTGCGACGAGCACATTCGGCACCCACCCATTCAGGATTGGCCAAATCACTCATCTTGCGGGCGATGGTGTAGGCGTAATCACGCTCCATGTCGCCATTGTGCTCCGCAATCACTGAGGCCGAAATCGAGTGACGCGTCGAGCAGTAGCTTTGCAGCATGCCGTGGCTGTTACCAAAAACGCGAATGCCGTAGTGGCTGTTGAAACTGCCCCCTTCGCTGTTGGTAATTCGCTTATCGGCAGCCAACGCCGCTTGTTCGGCACGCGCGGCCAGTTCAATACCGCGATCGGCATCTAATTCGGTTGGGTGGAATAAGTCGAGATCCGGCGCGTCAAACGCCAGCATCTCTTGGTCTGCCACGCCGGCAAACGGGTCAGGTGAGGTAAAGCGAGCGATATCCAAGGCCGCCTGCACGGTGCGGGAAATCGCGTCCGGGCTGAGATCGGTTGAAGACGCGCTGCCTTTACGGTTTTGGTAATACACCGTGATCCCCAGTGCGCCGTCGCTATTAAACTCGACATTTTCGACATCGCCAAAACGGGTGCTGATCCCAATACCGGTGGTTTTGCTGACCGCCACTTCCGCGGCATCCGACCCCGCTTTCGCCAATTCCAGAGCCTGAGCTACGGCCTGTTCCAGTGTCTTACGCTGTTCTGCAACTTGATTGACTACGTTCATCAGCCTGCCATCACTTATGAGAAAAAGAGGTTTTGTTATCTGTGAGTCTAACAGACACCGTCCATTATTTCGCACTTGCCGCGTTCAGAAGCGGCTTAATCTGCAACAGAACATGGAGGATTGGGGCATAAACATGCATAATGCGCGCAAGCAATAAAGCACAATGAAAATGACAGGAAAACCTCCTCGAGAGGAAATACCCATGACGAAGAAAATTGACGAATGGTCCGATGACGTTCCTGAAAACGAGAACGAAGAAGATGATGAGATCATCTGGGTCAGTAAAAGCGAAATTAAGCGCGATGCCGAAGCCCTGAAAGATCTGGGTCAGGAGATGGTGGATCTGGGCAAGAACTCGCTCGATAAACTGCCACTCGATGAAGATTTGCGCGCTGCTATCGATCTGGCGCAGAAGATCAAAAAAGAAGGCCGCCGCCGTCAGATGCAACTGATCGGTAAAATGCTGCGTTCACGCGATGTTGAGCCGATCACCACCGCGCTCGACAAGCTGAAAAACCGCCATAACCAGCAGGTTTCGCTGTTCCATAAGCTCGAGCAACTGCGCGACCGCTTGGTGGAAGAGGGCGACGATGCGGTCCCGTCGGTGTTAGAGCTCTATCCTGAAGCCGACCGCCAGCAGTTACGTGCACTGATCCGTAATGCACAAAAAGAAAAGGCGACCAACAAGCCGCCTAAATCTTATCGTCAGATTTTCCAATATCTGCGCGAACTGGCTGAAGCCAAAGACCGATAAGTAACCTGTAAAGCAAGCCATCGGATCCTTTCTGCTGGCTTGCTGTTTCACTTACTCTTTCGCCTTGCCCGCCCCTTTTTCCTGTACGTTAAAGCGTAACGCTCCTTCCAGCTCTTCTTCCGCTTCTTCAAACAGTAAAATCAACGCACCAAAGCGCCGTTTACGACCCGCATTGAGGTGTGCAAAATCTATTTCTACCGGCAGCGCAATCCCACCGGTGACTTCATCCCAGAGCGCGTCCAGATTGGCGCCAAAGCTTTCACTTAACGCGAACTGACGTGCAAACTCGCCGTAAAACGCGGCTAAATCCGGTATGTGATTAAAATCGAAGACCACTTTATTCATCGAATTCACTCCACCCGAACAAATTGTTTATAGTGATCGCGGCTGACGTATATCAGGCCATCGCTGGCGAACAGCACGCGATCCGCTCCCCGTCGACCACAGCGATAATTAATGTCTGCCTCGCGCCAGACGCGCTTATAGGCGCTCGGTAAGCGCCCTTCACGGTTGGAAAAACGGTCACCGCCGATGGCTCTACCCGGCAATACCTGACACAGATTTCCGGCGCGAGCATCCCATCCCGCCTCGCGCGCCTGTTTCTTGCCGATGTAATAATCGGGCAAGCGATGGTTCTGACGTAAATAGCTGACGACGGTTTGCTCCGACGTCAGCGCCGCCAGCGTATCAGAGGATTGTTTCGCCAAAGCGACAGACGAGAAAAGTCCCGCCAGCAGCCCCAAACCTAAACTCGCCCCGATGCTGCATTTTCGCAGCCATAACAATCGATTCATCATCGCTCTTTTTTCAGCCCATTCAGAATAATAGTCTCTCTTTACAGATTACCTAAATGTAGCGTTTTCACCTGTAAATATTCTTCCAGACCTAATACGGAGCCTTCACGCCCCAGCCCAGACTCTTTGACACCACCGAATGGCGCGACTTCTGTCGACAATGCACATTCGTTAATGCCGATCATGCCGCTTTCAATCGCATCGGCCACGCGGAATACGCGCTGGAGGTTTTGGGTGTAGAAATACGCTGCCAAACCAAACGGCGTGGCATTGGCGCGCTGGATCACTTCTTCTTCCGTTTTGAAACGGAAACAGGCCGCCAGCGGGCCGAAGGTTTCATCGGTTGCCACTTTCATGTCGTCATTGGCGTCAGCAATCACCGTTGGCTGATAAAAGTTGCCCCCCAATGCATGGCGTTGACCCCCTTCCACCAAACGGCCGCCTTTTTCCAGCGCGTCTTTGACGTGATCTTCGACTTTCTCTACGCCTTTGATATCGATCAGCGGGCCGACGTTGACGCCCTCCTCCATGCCGTTACCGACCTTCAGCTTGCGTACCGCGTCCGCCAGTTTGGTGACGAACTGGTCGTACACGCCGTCCTGAACATAGATCCGGTTGATGCACACGCACACTTGTCCACTGTTACGGAATTTACAGGTCACTGCGCCTTTCACGGCGGCGTCAAGATCCGCATCGTCAAACACGATATAAGGTGCGTTGCCGCCCAGCTCCATCGACACTTTTTTCATGGTGTCGGCACTGTTGCGCACCAGCGTTTTGCCTACTTCGGTCGACCCCGTGAAGGAGATTTTACGCACGTCGGAACTGGCCATAATCGCGTCACTGATGGCATGAGTATCCCCCGCCACGCCGTTGATCACGCCATCCGGCACCCCAGCCTGTTTCGCCAATTCCAGCAAAGCGAAAGCGGACAGCGGGGTGTTATTGGCAGGCTTAATCAATCCGGTACAACCGGCAGCCAGCGCCGGGCCTAATTTGCGGGTCAACATGGCTAACGGGAAATTCCACGGCGTAATAGCTGCCACCACGCCAACCGGTTCGCGGGTGGCCAAGATGCGGGAACCCTCTTTCACCGCCGGAATAATTTCACCGTTGCCGCGTTTGGCTTCTTCGCTAAACCATTGCAAATAGCTGGCGGCATACTCGACTTCACCCAGCGCCTCTTGCAGCGGTTTGCCCTGCTCAGCCACCATCAGCTCGCCTAAGAACTGCTTGTTTTCGATCATCAACTCATACCAGCGATGCAGAATGTCAGAACGCGCTTTGGCGGTTTTCTTACGCCATGCAGGGAAGGCGTCGCTGGCCGCTTTGATCGCCGCCTCGGTTTCAGCCTGACCCGCTTTCGCCACTTTAGCGACCACGTCACCGGTGGCGGGGTTCAAGACATCAAAGGTTTCCTTGGCTTCATGCCATTTTCCGCCGACAAAATAGCCGGTATTGAACAGGGAATGGGCGCTAAGTTTCGGGTGATTCGTTGACATAGGAAGGGTATCTCCTGGTAATAAACGCCGTTTTAAAACAACGACGTAAGAATGTAAGTGGCTGTCTTTATGCCATTAAGTATAGCGGCTAATACCGACTCTGACGGGCCTACCGCACGGCGTGCTTATACGGCGAAGGGCAAAAAAAAGCCGGAACGATAAGGCTTCCGGCATGATTTACGCAGACCTGAGTGTCAGGCGAGGAACGCATGTTGGTATTTATGCAACATGTCGGCAAGGCGCTTCACTGGCTCGGTGACATTGAGCGGCGCGTCGTGCTCCACCAGTTTTTGCTGGTACTCATTGAGCTCAGAGAGCAACCGCTGATAGTAATAAGTGCGCTTGCCTTCGCCGGACGAGACCACGTGGTCCGCCGTATTACGAATTTTTTTATGGAAAACCGACAGTTCTTCACTGACGGGGATCTCGGCCATTTTCATCCGTTGGTGCGCAACAATCAGCAACAGCGCCAGACGGTATTTGTCGATGTCATTCGGGAACATCACCAGCAGCTGATTCAACTGATGGTAAAGCGCCGGAAGATGATTCTCACGACGGCGGTATTCCTTGGTGGTCAGCGCCGACACCGCGCTGCTCATAAAGCGATTCAGCAACGTGCGGCCGGTTTTATCGCGAGATTTATCGCGGATCAGCAGCAGCACCACCAAGGCGATAATGGTACCAATCGCCTGACCGGTTGCATTGTCGAGAAATGCGGTCACATTAAATTTCATAGGGTTACTGAGTACCAGCACGTTGATGACCCCCGCCAGTAAACCGAGCATCCCCAGGCGGCGTTTTTGCACTTCAATGCCGATGAAAAAGGTCAGAATGCCAAGACACAGGCACAGCAAGAACAGGCTCTGCTGGGTCGCGGGCATGATCAACATGAAGTAAATCGATCCGACTGGGATCGCCAACAGCATACCCACCACGAAGTCGATCGCCATGCCTTTCGGATTTGGCGTGCGCATCGCCAGCGACGTCACCACGGCGATGATCACTACGCAACCGCTGGCTGATGTCCAACCGGTCCACAACCACAGCAAACACCCCGCCGCGCTGGCGACAAAAGTACGCAGTCCGTTAATCAGCGCATGATGGCGCTCGGCTGACGCGGGCCTGACCACCACTTCCGTATTCAGCAGTTCCGCTTCCAGCTTGCTGATACTGCTATTGGTATGAATGCCTTTAATCAGCAACAGCGCCCGTGTCCCGGCCCCGATCCACGAACTGACGGTAAGCAAAATATCTTTGCTGTGGGCGGAGGAGACCGCCAGACGTAGCTGTTTCAACCGGCGATGCACTTCAACCGGCGTTTCTGCCGGTTCGGCGAATAACGCTTTGATTTCCGGCGTCACGCGATCCGGTGAGTTTTGCAAAATAAGGTAGGTTTCACAGGCCTGAGTGATCATGCTGAGCGAGGTACTGTGCAGCGCTTTCAAGCGTTGATTACAACGCTGCCAGCGCGAAGACTCCATCATCAGGCTGCTGCGCATTCCGTTCAGCGCCGTGGTGCTTTTAATCAGGTTGCTCCACGATTTATCGATATCTTCTTTTTCGCCACGGTTGATACAAATGCGCATCAACGCAAACTGGTCGAGCAACAGCTGACTGACCGCGCGATCGATATCTTTTTTGATTGAACGCGGAGAAAACAGCAGGTCAGCCACAATGGCGCAACAAATCCCCAGTACAATCTCACTGCAACGTTCGACCGCAAACTGCGGCGTTTGCAAGGGTGTAGCGGCCGATGTCACCACAATGATCAGCGCGGTATAACCCGCCAACCCCAGCGCGTAAGAGTTCTCAACCCGAACCACCGATGACCACCAGGTACAAAAGCCGGCCCACAAGCAGCATAAAAGCAGCATCACGACCGGCGCGCGCGCAGTAGCAACCACAATCGCTACGGCAGCAATACAGCCGACGAAAGTGCCGATGACGCGCAGAAAACCACGATGACGAATTGCGCCGGCGAACGGCTCTCCACCTGCCGCCATCGCCGGGCCAGACGTCACGATGGCTGCCGTCAGGGCTGCCCAGCGCGGCGTTTCCAGCTGCATATAGAAGCCCAGCACCAACGCGCCGAGAATGGCGAACGTCAGCTTGCAGGCGAATCGAACGCGCGGAATGAGTATGCTGCTCATGGCGGCTTAGCCAAACTCGCGCAGGCGATGCAATAACCGCGCAAACGGCGACAGATGCTCATTTTTAAGATCATGATCGCCGGTGATCACCACCGTAGCCGTGGTTCCCGCCGGATACGGATGTTGCTGGTCGGCATCATCTAGCATGATTTTCACCGGCACACGTTGCGCCAGACGTACCCATTCGAGATTGCTGTCGATGGTCGCCAGTCCATTGGTCGCGGCAGAAGACGAACTGTTCGTCACCGCAGCCGCCACGCTGTCGACGGTACCATGCATAATGCGATTGCTGCCCAGCGGCGTGATTTGTGCACGATCGCCCTTTTTCAAACCCGATAGCTTGGTTTCTTCTAAATAGGCCAAAATATAGAAACTGTTCTTCTTCACCAGCGCAACGGCGGTCGAACCGCGATTGATGTAGTTGCCCGGATGCACGTTCAGGTTAGTGACCCAACCATCAGCCGGTGCGGTGACGACAGTGCGCTGTAAATCAAGCACCGCCAGATCGCGTGCGGCCTGCGATTTCGCCAATTGATGCAGCGCGGTTTGCAGGACGTTATTAGCCTGATCAATCTCTTCCTGTGACATGGCCTGCACGCCCAGTTTCACACGGCGGCCTGCTTCGCGTTTTTTCTCTGCGGCAAGTGCCTGATAATAAGCCACGTCAGCGGAGGCCTCATCGAGCGCCTGTTGGTAACGCGGCTGGTCAATTTTGAACAGCACCTGACCTTTTTGCACCAGTTGGTTATCTACGACAGGTACGTCAGTGACTATACCGGTGACATCCGGCGCGATAGACACCACGTCAGCGGTAAATTTGGCATCACGGGTCCATGGCGATTCCGTATAGAACGCCCATGCCCGGAAGATAGCGATGACAGCCAGGACAACGATGATCAACGTTATTAAGTAACGTATTATTTTTATGGAAAAATTTTTCACGACACCCTCAGATGAAGAAGCAGGAAATCAGGTAGAACAGGCAGCAATAGAGTGCTGTGTTAAATAACGCCGGATGCCAGACGAAGTCATAAATCCCGGTGGGTTGTAATAAACGCCGCAGCAGGAAGAAAACCACTAGCGCCAGAAGCACTTCGAAAAACACCGGAGGAAACGACAATCCGAAAATCACCATTACCGGAAGCAAACTCATCAATCAGTCCTTAGTTTTATTACTGGGTAATTCTCACGGGCGATCGCCCGTCGCCACACGCCCGTATTTTTCATTATTTAGGCAATACAACCGCCCTCTGAGGATCAGAAGGGGGTAAAAGAGACAATGGGTTTGCCAGAAAGTGTGCGAAGGTAAGCATAGGTGTTGCCAGAAATGCCGAAACCTGAGGTTTACACCCGAGCAAGTATATTAGCCTGCTTATTATCAAGTTATCAACGTTCTGTGATCACAATCACTTTTAAGCCAGAGTTAACAATGGAACGATTAAAACGTATGTCAATTTACGCTCAGGTGGTCGAAAGCGGGTCGTTTACCGCCGCCGCACGTCGACTGGACATGAGCGTTTCCGCCATCAGCCAGACCATTTCAAAGCTCGAAAATGACTTACAAGTCAAATTGTTAAACAGGAGTACCCGCAGTTTAAGTCTGACCGAAGCGGGTAAGATTTATTATCAGGGTTGCCTGAAAATGTTGCAAGACGTGCGCGAAGTGCATGAACAATTATACGCCTTCAACAACACGCCCACTGGTACGCTACGCATCGGCAGTTCATCAACAATGGCACAAAATGTCCTTGCTGCGATGACTGCTGAGATGTTGGTAGAGTATCCGGGACTGAACGTTAATCTGGTTACCGGCATTCCTGCGCCCGACTTAATTGCCGACGGACTGGATGTGGTGATCCGCGTTGGCAACCTGCAAGACTCCAGCCTGTTCTCTAAACGTCTGGGCTCGATGCCGATGGTGGTCTGTGCGTCACGCAGCTATTTGAGCCAGCACGGCACGCCGGAAAAGCCGGCCGATATGGTCAACTTCTCATGGATTGAGTACAGCGTGCGGCCGGACAGTGAGTTTGAATTGATTGCACCGGAAGGCATCACTACCCGCATCAATCCGCAGGGGCGCTTTGTCACCAATGATTCACAGACGCTCATCCGTTGGTTGAAAGCGGGCGTGGGCATCGCCTACGTGCCCTTGATGTGGATAATCAATGAGATCAACGCCGGAGAGGTGGATATTTTATTCAGTAATTATCAGTCCGATCCGCGCCCGGTCTATGCGCTGTACAGTGAGAAAGACAAAATGCCGCTAAAAGTTCAGGTATGCATTAACTATCTGACCGAGTATTTCAAAGAGGTCGGAAAAGTGTATCAGGGGTATCGGCAGGGGAAGTTAGAACAAAAATAATGTCTGGCATGTCACAACGGACAGCGGAAAGAAAACGGGAACCCTGAGGTTCCCGTTATGTTTTGTGTCGAAGACTACGCGCTGCCGCCAACGGTAATGCTGTCGAGTTTTAGCGTCGGCTGGCCGACACCCACCGGCAGGCTTTGCCCTTCTTTACCACATACCCCGACGCCTTTATCCAACGCCAGATCGTTGCCCACCATCGAGATTTGTTGCATAGCTTCGATACCTGAGCCAATCAGCGTCGCACCTTTCACCGGCTTGGTGATACGGCCGTTTTCGATCAGGTAAGCCTCGGTGGTTGAGAAGACAAATTTGCCCGAGGTGATATCCACCTGACCGCCACCAAAGTTCGGCGCGTACAGACCATATTCCACGCTGCTGATGATCTCTTCTGGCGTTGATTTGCCCCCCAACAAATAGGTGTTGGTCATGCGCGGCATCGGCAGATGCGCATAGGATTCACGACGTCCATTGCCGGTTGGCGGCACGCCCATCAGGCGCGCATTCAGTTTGTCCTGCATATAGCCTTTCAGCACGCCGTTTTCGATCAGCACGTTGTACTGTCCAGGCACGCCCTCATCATCAATCGCCAGTGAACCACGACGGCCCGGCATGGTGCCGTCATCAACTACGGTACAAAGCTCTGACGCCACCAACTGGCCCATCTGACCACTAAACATAGAGGTGCCGCGACGGTTGAAGTCACCTTCCAAACCGTGGCCTACCGCTTCGTGTAACAACACGCCAGGCCAGCCTGCGCCCAGCACCACCGGCATCGTGCCCGCCGGTGCGGCAACCGCATTGAGATTCAGTAACGCCATGCGCACCGCATCACGGGCATAGGCTTCAGCGCGAACTTCGCCATCCACGCTTTCGAGGAAGTAATCATAACCAAAACGACCGCCGCCGCCGCTTGAACCGCGCTCACGACGCCCATCTTCTTCGACCAGCACGCTGACAGACAAACGCACCAGCGGGCGAATATCCGCCGCTAAGGTGCCGTCCGTTGCCGCGACCAGTACGCTTTCATATACGCCGGTAATGCTGGCACTGACTTCCTGCACACGCTTGTCGGTGGCACGCGCCACGCGATCAACAAGATGCAGCAACTCAATTTTTGCCTCACGCGACAGGCTTTGCAGCGGGTCGAGGATCGGATACAGCGCCTGATAGCCAATTTCGCCCAGCGTATGGACTTTACCGTTACCCTGTTCGCGCACAATGCTGCGCGCCGCCGTGGCGCTTTGGTTCAGGGCATTGAGGGTGATTTGGTCAGCATAGGCAAACCCGGTTTTCTCACCGCTTACCGCGCGTACACCAACTCCCTGATCGATGTTGTAAGAACCCTCTTTGATGATGCTGTCTTCAATCACCCAGGCTTCGTGGAAACTGGATTGAAAAAAGAGATCTGCATAGTCGAGGCGGCGTTCAGCCAGTTGACCTAGCACAGCAAACAGGTCTTGATGACTCAGATTATTAGCGGTTAGTAACCGCTCACTGACTAATGCCAGACTCATAGATTTTCACTCTCTTTGGGGATGAATTGCGCTGACCGAAGGGTTAATCCCTGAGGGTCTGGCAATACCATTGTCATACGGGTTTTTAACAGCCTAACACAGCTCAGTCCGGTATTCCTGCCGCACTCATGGTGCAGCAACCGCTTTAGGCTCTTTTGCTGAACGAGGCTCACGCAGAACTTCGTTAATTTTCGGGTTAGCGATGGTACCGTCGATGTGGTAACGAATCAGTGAGATTTTATTCCACAGCGGCGCCAGCACTTTACTGGCGGCAAATACCGCCGCACCGACAATCGGGTTGATCACAAAGGCGGTAGCGACGCCGACCGTGGCGGAAATTTCTGGCGCGATCACCGCTTCCAGATTTAACCGCTGATTCACTAAGTCTACGCTGCCGGACATCGCGATATCCGCAGCCAGACCGTCCACCAGCAGATCATCGGTATGCAACGTGCCGTCTTTGATCCACGCGGTGGATTTGATGGAATCAAAATAGAAACCTTTGCCGAAGGTGTCGCTGAAATCGAGCTGTAGCTTGCGTAATAGCGCATCGAAGCTGACCAAACGCAGTAACTGACCGGCACGGCCACCGCCGAGATCCACAATCTCACCTTTGCCAAGGTCAGTTTTTAAGGTGCCGTTAAGCGTTTTCAGATCCGGCTTCCACGGCAGGGATTTCCAGTGCAGGTCAAAATCAATATTGAATGGCGCACCGCGCAGTGGCGTAGTGACGCCAAAGAATGAGGTCGCCGCTTCCACATCTTTACCCGAGAGTTTACCTTTAAGACCAGTCGATTCCCCCGTGCTGCCCTGCTTCCAGTCACCTTGCACATCAAGTCGCACAACGCCGGTGTCAATCAGACCATTACGTAATGCCAGCTGGTCGCCACTCGGCGTGATATCCGCATTCACGCGGCGGAAGCTCTGACCGAGGAACCAACAGGCTTCGCAGCGCAGTTCGAGTGCAGGCCAATGGGCGAAGGAAATTTTATCCGCTGCAAACGGATTTTGCGCCGCTTGCCCACCGCTGGCAGCATCGGCCGCGCTCCATTGCGGATTGAAATAGAGGTAGCGCAAATTGGCTTTCCACGGGCCTTGGTCATTCATCGCCAGCGTGCCGTCGATCTCTTTACCTTTAGCGGTAATGTTCATGCCATTGTTGGCCTGCGTGGAGCGCAGCAGCAGATCATTCCACACCTGGCCGCCGAGCGTGAGTTGCGGCGTCGTTAGCGTGATTTCATGCGGGAAGCTGAAAGAAGACATCGGGGTGGCGCTGGCTTTGCCCGCTTTAGCATTCTTCGGCGCTTTCGAAGCGGCGTCTGGCGACAACAGCGCCAGCCAGCTTTCACCATCAAGGGCCGGAAGATTCAACGTTAAGCTGCTGCTGTCAGGCAACGGCGGGGTTTTTGGCGTATTAACCTGCCATGAAGCGCGATCCAGTTGCAGTTGCTTACCCAACAGCCAGCGGCTATTAAAGCGGTCTTTCCCGCCGAGAACGCCCGTCAGGTCGAAGCTTTTCAGTCCGCCTTTGGCGTTCACACTGAGTGGCAGACTATGACCCGCCTTTTTATCCAGTGGGCTCGGTAAGTGACTACTTACATTCTTCAGGTCCGTGTTGACGGCGATACTGTAGTTCGGCGCGCCTTTATGCGGTAAGGAAACGTCTACCGTGCCTTTCCAAGGTGCGCTGCCGCTGATTTTGCTGGCGGCCGCAGGCGGTATGCCGGTGATTTTCGCCAGTTGCCAGTCGCCGTCCAGCCCCACGTTAATGCTGTAGTCATTCGGCTGCTCATGGGTGCTGAATTGCACGTTCAACGGCTGCCCAAACCAAGTGGCACTCAATTGATTACTTTGCAGATTGCCATTGTCATAGGTGAACTGGCCGTTGAGATGTTCAATGGTGCTGTCCAGCGGTTTGATGAACAGGCTGTTGTCATTGAGCGTGACGCCGCCGGTCGCGCGAACCATTTCGCCATCGAGCGGAATATCCAGATGTAAGCGACCACTTACATCGCCGCCAATCTGTAACTCTTCCAGTGCCGCACCCAGCGAATCTTTCAGCGGGGTATCCATAAAGTAGGCACCAATGTCTTTACCGGTCCCCTGAATATCGGAGTCGATAAACAGCTTTTCTTTTAAGTAGTCAGGAATATTAGCGACGACATTATTCCCATTCGCATTGCCCAATTTGGTATGCGCAGCCTTCATAAACAGGCCGTCGTTGAAGAAGTCGAGGTCAATGTCCAGATCGGTCAAGGCCGGCCATTCCGGCTGGAATTGGAAAGTGGAATGACGCAGCGGCACCCAGACTTGGAATTGGCCCTGATTTTCTTTAAACGGGAAATCATGAGGATTGCCGTTAAACGTCAGTGTCGCATTATCGACTTGCCCTGCCTGAATAGCGCCGCTCAGGTAATCCGCCAAATGTTTGCCCATCAGCGGTTCTGGGAAGTAACGCCACGCCTGCCCTGCGTCATACAAGCGGATACCGGTAAGGATCTTCAGCCACGGTTGCCCGTTGGCTGGCTGGCTGTAGTGAAAATCACCGTTGGCCCACAGACCGTTGGCTTTCACATCCACACCTTTTGCCCACAATCCCCAACCGCCGTTATCGACATTCCAGTCGAACGTCCCCTGCGCGGCGCTTATCTCCAGCGGGGCGCGGAACATGTCGCCATAAGGCAGCAGGCTGTCTTGCAAATTCACCGTGAGCTGACCGCGTTGCACGCTGCCTTTCACTGCGCCACGGAAGTGGTTCACACCCGGAAGCAATTTCCAGTGATCCCAACTGATGTCATGCCATGTGGCATCAAAGCGCGTGTGGTCGGTTTGTTTGAGCGGAATATCCAGCGCCAGCGTATCGACCATGCCTTTAGGTTGTAGATCCTGCCAGCGCTCGAGCAACTCAGGCGTCAGGAAGGAGAACGTCGGAATGAGGGGCCCAAGACGTTCGAGTTGCAGCTGCGTTGCGCGCAGGCGCAATTCATCACCCTCGGCAGCGCCGAGGAAGCCGTTATTCTCCGGCAAATAGAGCACGCTCAGCGCGCCTTTAGGCCAGGCAATGCCGTCGGTTTTCAGGTTAAGTTGCTGCGCGTCAATCTGCCAGCCACTTCCCTGACGACTGCCGTGAAGCATCAGGTTATCGGCATCGAGCCGATGCTCCTGCCCGTCACTGGTCCAGGTCGCCGCGCCCTTTTTCACCCAGGCATCACCTGCATAAATATCGCCACTGCGCACCGTCAACCACGCGGCAAGACTGAAATCCGCGCTTTCCAGACCGGTATTGCTGCGCAGCCAGCGGCTAAACCACGGCTTCATATCAATGTCGTCAGCTTGCAGATAAATTTTGCCGTTATTGAGCAAACCGTCGTTGTCGTTCAAATCCATCCGCACCTGCATCACGCCATGCTGGCCGTTAAACGTCGACAGGCTCACCAGCCCTTCGGCGCGGTGACGATTACGAGTATTGAGCCAGGTAAGCTGCGGCACGCTAAATTCAGCGCGCTGACCCGAGGGGGTCATGAAGGAAATATGGCTATTGCGCAGGTCAAAATGGTCGACCTGTTTGAGGAAAATGTCGCTGATACGGTTGGCTTCGAAGCCTTTACCATCGCTGGATTGACCGCCAAAGGTGGCGTTGGTGTCCAGATCGAGGTTATAGAAGGTCAGGTCGCGGAACTGCCACCGCAGATGCAGTAAAGATTGCCAGACGTCGAGGGCCAGAGTGACGCGTTCGACTTTCACGGAGGAGTCCGGCAGCGTGACGCTCAGGCTTTTCAGTTCCAGCGTCGGCCCAAAGGTTTGCCAACTGCCGCTGATTTGATCAAGAGCGATCGGCACGCCGGTTATCGACTCGATTTTCTCGACCAGTTGATCTTGATAGCGGTGAAGCTGGGGCAACGCCAGACGCAAGCCACTGATCACTAGCGCAACAATCACGATAATTGTTGCGCTAATGGTTAACAGTATCCCGGGCAGTCGCCTCAAACTTCTCTCCTTGTCTTCCATTCTGTACGGCCATCAGACCGGCCCAGACTACAATGGAAATCAAACATGGTCACCCAGCGGGTCGATCACATCATAACGACGTCGAACTGCTCTTGGTTATAGAGCGGTTCGATCTGAACTTTCACCTGCTTACCAACAAAAATTTCCACTTCTGCCAGCGCATGTGACTCTTCACCTTTAAGCGCTTCGCCCACAGCGACTGAGGCATAAACCAGAAAACGGTCGGCATCATAAGCATGATGCACGCGAACGATTTCCCGCAAGATCTCGTAGCACACCGTTTCAACCGTTTTCACCGTGCCGCGCCCATGACAGGTTGGGCAGCCGCTGCATAATACGTGCTCGACGCTTTCACGCGTCCGTTTACGGGTCATTTCAACCAAGCCGAGAGCGGAGAAACCATGAATGCCGGTTTTCACACGGTCTTTCGACAGCGCTTGTTCCAGTGAGTGCAGTACGCGACGACGATGGTCTTCATTCACCATATCGATAAAATCGATGATGATAATGCCGCCGAGATTACGCAAACGAAGCTGTCGGGCAATCGCCTGAGTGGCTTCGGTATTGGTATTAAAAATGGTTTCTTCGAGATTGCGATGACCCACAAAGGCACCGGTGTTGATATCCACCGTGGTCATGGCTTCGGTCTGATCGATAATCAGATACCCGCCAGATTTGAGCTCGACCTTACGTTCCAGCGCGCGCTGAATTTCGTTCTCAACATCAAACAAGTCAAAAATGGGCTGCTTACCGGCATAGTGCTCAAGCTTAGCGGTCATTTCCGGTATGTATTCGCTGGTAAATTCCACCAGCAGTTCGTAGGTGAGGCGCGAGTCAACGCGGATACGGTCCAGCGCTTCACCCGCAAAATCACGCAATACGCGGTGCGCCAACGCCAACTCACCGTAGAGTTTGCACTTGGTTTTGTTACGACGTTTGCGCTCCATCACTTTAGTCCACAAACGCTTGAGGAAGGCGGCATCTTGTTTAAGTTCTTCTTCGCCAATGCCTTCGGCTGCGGTGCGGATAATGTAGCCGCCGTGCTCGTCGCAATATTCCGCCACGATGTTCTTCAGGCGGTCACGTTCGGCTTCGCTTTCAATACGTTGGGATACGCCCACGTGGGAAGCACCCGGCATGAAAACCAGATAACGCGACGGCAAGGTAATGTCCGTGGTCAGGCGTGCGCCTTTGGTACCCAGCGGATCTTTCACCACTTGCACCATCAGGTCCTGGCCCTGATGCACCAGTTCGACGATATCGCGAACGTTGAAATTCTTTTGTTCATCACGCGCCACGCATTCGGTGTGCGGCATGATGTCAGACGCATGTAAAAAAGCGGCCTTCTCGAGGCCGATATCCACAAAAGCCGCCTGCATCCCTGGAAGTACGCGGCTCACGCGCCCTTTATAAATATTGCCAGCAATGCCGCGCTTCGCTTCGCGTTCAATATGGATTTCTTGCAAAATGCCGCCGTCAATGTACGCCACTCGCGTTTCCGATGGGGTGACATTGACCAGTAATTCAGCTGTCATGCTTACTCCTCTGCTCGCGTAATGCAGCAAATTCATTGAACAGTTCCTGAGTCTCCACCAAGGGCAGACCCATAACTGCATAATAACTGCCGCGAATTTCTCGGACGAAACACCCGCCCTTTCCCTGAATACCGTAGGAACCTGCTTTATCCATAGGTTCTCCGCTCAGAATATAGTGCTGAATATCTTCTGCGGATAGTGAGCGAAAGGTGACATCAGTCACAACCAGCGTACTGCGATGAGTTTGGCGGTCTGCCAGTGCGATGGCCGTCATGACTTGGTGCTGCCTGCCAGACAAAGCGGCTAACATTTGCGCGGCATGCGCTTCATCCCGCGGCTTTTCCAGTACCTGCCCATCAAGCACCACAATGGTGTCTGCGCCAAGCACCGGAAGATCCTGTGGCGCCACCTTGACCCCCGCCTGCGCTTTTTCACAGGCAAGGCGAACGACATAATCAGCGGGCGCTTCACCGGCTTCTTGCTGTTCGGCAACATCAGTGACTACGCGTTCAAACGTGTATTCGAGAACGGCCTGTAACTCACGCCGCCGTGGAGAACCAGAGGCCAGATAAAGTGCGGTCATGTTGTCCTCATTGCACAGCGAATTGACGGCGGATTTTGCGCATCAGCAGGAATAACCACGGCCAGAGAATGCCGTCGACTACGCTGCTCCAGAACACTTCAGGGCGGAACGATACGTTAACCACCAAAAACTCAGCCCAGAACACCACAACGTCAACGGCCAGCGATAGCAGCATCACGATCAATGCCTGCTGCCAAAGTGCCATATTGCGGAAAAGCTGGAATTTAAACGCCACCAGATACGCGGTCAGAGCAAAAGCCAGGGCGCGCACGCCGAGCGTTGAACCCAGAATTAAATCCATCACGAAACCGACGACAAATCCTGATCCTACGTTGACACGATGCGGTAACGCCATCACCCAATAGATGAGGATCAGCATTAGCCACGACGGCCGAAACATATAGATTTCCTTCGGCCACGGCATCACCTGCAATAACATGGCTATCAGAAAGGATAGCCAAATTATCCAGCGACCGTGGCTTCGGTAGCGATTCATTGCCCGCTCCCACTAGCAGGCCGCGTGGTGGCCGGTTTTGTGGGGACACGTTTTGTGGATGCTGGTGTTGTCGATACCGGCGTTGTGGACACAGGCGTCGTAACGGTGCCGGTCGCAGGCGGCGGAACCGGTGCCGGTGGGCCCATATCACCCGGAGGGGGGAGAACCTGCGGCATCATCTGCATCAAGCGTTCATTGGCAACGCGATGCACTTCGTCCGGAGGCAGGGGTTTATCGCCATTGCTATCGGAGCCCCACAGCAATAACAGATAACGCAGACGTTGCAGACCGGCTGTCGGACGCGCCTGAATCACGGTATAAGCACGCTGATTGTCGACTTTAACCGACGACACTACGGCAACCGGATACCCTTCAGGGAAGCGTCCACCGAGACCGGACGTCACCAGAACGTCGCCTACGCGGATATCCGTATTGCTCGGTAAATGTTCGAGCTGCAGGTCATCCGCACAACCACTGCCAGCGGCAATGACGCGAATATCATTGCGTAACACCTGAATCGGCAGAGCGTGGGAGGCATCGCAAATCAGCAAGACGCGGCTGGTAAGCGCACCGACAGCCACCACTTGCCCGACAACGCCTTTGTCACTGATCACCGGCTGACCCACGTAGACGTTATTATTGCTGCCTTTGTCGATCACCACTTGATCACTGTAAGGATCATTACTGGTGGATAACACCTGCGCCACCATCTTGTGCTCATCCTGACGCAGCGGTGAGCCCAGCAGTTCACGCAAACGGGCGTTTTCTTGTTTGAATTGGCCAAGGATCATCAGATCGCTGTTTTTGAGCAGCAGCTCCTGACGCAATGCGCGGTTTTCGAGTTCAAGAGATTTGCGGGTGGCGAATGTCGCAGAGACCTGATCGAGGAATTCACGCGGTGCATTCGACAAAAAATAGAAAGGGCTGACAGCAGTGTCCATATAAGTACGGATCTTAACGAACGCACCTACTTTGCTATCGGCAAAAACCAGGACAATGGCCGTGAGAATAGCCAAAAAAAGTCGCAGTTGCAGGGAAGGACCCCTGCTAAAAATCGGCTTCATAAAATATGCGAGTTCCTCGGCAACAGAAGGTTTCAGCCAATCAAAGTGAAAGATAACCTGAACAGGAAAAGCTGCAAGCGAATGGGATCGTGCAAAACTGCCTGAAGGGTAAAATCTTCAGGCAGTTCGGCGCGTGATCCCAATTTGACACTGCATACTTTAACGCAGCAGGTTTCACCAGATGGACAATCACCTTCGCGGGCAAGACTTATTCTTGGCTAACGGCGTTCTTCGCTAGACTATCTTCACGAGAACGCGCTTCGCCGAAACTATTCTTCGCTGAATAAGTCGCCGCCGTGCATGTCGATCATTTCCAACGCTTTACCACCGCCGCGCGCAACGCAGGTCAGTGGATCTTCTGCCACGACGACCGGAATGCCGGTTTCTTCCATCAGTAGGCGATCGAGGTTACGCAGCAATGCGCCACCACCGGTCAGAACCATACCGCGCTCAGAAATGTCAGAAGCCAGTTCTGGTGGACACTGTTCAAGTGCAACCATCACCGCGCTAACGATGCCGGTCAGAGGTTCTTGCAGCGCTTCCAGAATTTCGTTGGAATTCAGAGTAAATCCACGCGGAACGCCTTCTGCCAGATTACGACCACGCACTTCGATCTCGTGGACTTCATCACCTGGGTAAGCAGAACCGATACCGTGCTTAATACGTTCAGCCGTGGCTTCGCCAATCAGTGAGCCATAGTTACGACGCACATAATTGATGATCGCTTCGTCGAAGCGGTCGCCGCCGATACGTACAGAAGAAGAGTAAACCACGCCGTTCAGAGAGATAACCGCGACTTCGGTAGTACCACCGCCGATATCAACAACCATTGAACCGGTCGCTTCAGAAACCGGCAAACCTGCACCGATGGCGGCTGCCATCGGTTCTTCAATCAGGAACACTTCACGCGCGCCTGCACCTTGTGCAGATTCACGGATTGCGCGGCGTTCAACCTGCGTTGCGCCAACGGGTACACAGACCAGCACGCGCGGACTTGGGCGCATGAAGCTGTTGCTGTGAACCTGTTTGATGAAGTGTTGCAGCATTTTTTCAGTCACGAAGAAGTCAGCGATAACGCCGTCTTTCATCGGACGAATGGCCGCGATGTTGCCGGGAGTACGTCCCAACATTTGCTTAGCATCATGGCCGACGGCCGCAACGCTTTTCGGTGAACCAGCACGATCCTGACGAATGGCCACAACTGACGGCTCGTTCAGTACAATGCCTTGTCCTTTTACATAAATCAGGGTATTGGCGGTACCCAGGTCGATGGACAAGTCGTTGGAAAACATGCCACGAAATTTCTTAAACATAACGAAAGGATAATCCTGCTAGCTGGGGGCGGAAAATAAAATCCGCCTACTTTAC
>Ga0105858_1000390_pt1 | contig 19235 bp, 15 predicted proteins | sample OrgsoiDNA_201062_FD_89683 | JGI IMG/M metagenome (GOLD analysis project Ga0105858, IMG submission 89683) | Permafrost soil microbial communities from the Arctic, to analyse light accelerated degradation of dissolved organic matter (DOM) -... | ecosystem: Environmental > Terrestrial > Soil >...
CGGCGCCGCGTACGAGCTTGGCCTTGAGTTGTTTAAATGCCTCGTCTCGTTCTTTCTCCTGGCGCTGGAGGAGTCGAAGCGCCTCTCTCACAACTTCGCTGGTAGTCTGATAGCGGCCAGACTTGACCCGACCCTGAAGGAACGCACCGAGTTCAGGCGTCAAAGATATATTGACGGTCGTCCGGTTCGCCATACTGTACCAGTACCGCATGTGGCACATTGTGTCAAGTTGCGCCGACGACGAAAACCGGGGCCCGGCAGACGACGAAAACCGATCGTCCGCCCTACTGGAACAACGCCTCGGCACCGCGCTGAATCACTGCCGCGCCCGCCACTCCGGCTGCCGCCGACACAAAGGCCGCCGCCGCCCCGTTGCGCTTCCACTCTTCATGCACGGCGTGGTATCCCAGGTAGAATATCCACCCTGCCGCGATTCCCAGCGGATACGTAATCCAGCCCGTCCCCAACCGCGGCGCCAGCGCCAGACCCAGCGCTCCACCCGCCAGCGTGGCGCCTTCGGCCAACGTTGCCCAGCCGAGTGCCGTGGCGCGCCGTTTCACCGCGGCCCGCAGAATCCCGCCGAGCGCGATGCCTTCGGGCGCCTTGTGCAGGGCTATGGCCAGCGGCACCGCCACGCGCAGCCCCAGCGGAACCACGCGTTGCACGGTGGCGATGCTCCAGCCGTCCAGGAAGCTGTGGATGGCCGCGGCTGCAATCAACGGCCCCGCGAACCCGTGCAGTTCCTGCGAGCAGGCATTGTGATCGTGATCGTGCGCGCAGGTGGGGCACACCTGGTATACGAAACGGTTCACGCAGAGCAGCAGGCCGTACCCGGCCGCGAACAGCAGCAGGCTCACCGGCCAGCTCAACTCGACCGCCAGTTCCGGCAGCAACCCGAAGAGCGCTACGCCCATCAATACGCCGGCGCTGAACGGCACTACCGCCCGAGCCCGCCGGCGCAGGCCGGTGAGCCACAGACCGAGGGCAGCGCCCGCGAGCCCGACGGCCGTGGCCAGCGCAGGCGCGGCGATCCCCGAAGTTACCGGCAAATTCACAGCTTCTACTGTATAGGAAGGCGGCAGGCCAGGAGGCCTACCCTACGGGTAGACCTGGCGGCCCGAGAGCCATGTGCCGGTGATTTCGATGCGGGCCTGGGCGGGGTCGAAGCGGAATTGGACCAGATCGGCGCGGTCTCCTGGCGCGAGGCCGTTGGTTCGCCCCGGGACTTTGCCCGCCCTGGCGGCATTGGTGGTCGCCATGCGCACGGCGTCCGCGAGAGAAAGTCCGGCCAGCGTCATGAGGTTTTCGACGCCGCGGTCCATTCGCAAGGCGCTGCCGGCGAGACGGTTGGTTCCGGCCAGTACGACGCGGTGGTCGGGTGTTAGATCGATGGCCTGCCCGCCGAGTAAATAACGGCCGGGCGGGGCTCCGGCGGGAGTGGAGGCGTCGGTGACCAGCACCGCGCGGCCGACGCCTTTGGCGCGCAGCGCGACCTTGAGGAAACTGGCCCCCAGGTGGATGCCGTCCACGATGAAACTGGCCATCAGGCGATCTTCGGCCAGTTGATCCCAGATGTAGTTAGGGTGGCGGCGCATCTCGAAGTGCGCGCCGTTACCGAGGTGAGTGGAAAGCGTGGCGCCGGCTGAAACCGCATCGGCGATCTGGCGGGCAGTCGCGTTGGTGTGGCCGATAGAGGCGACCACGCCTTCCGAAACGATGGCTTCAATGTAGCGCGCGGCTTCGGGCCACTCGGGGGAGAGAGTCACGATGCGGACGCGGTTTCGGGTGGCGTCCTGCCAACGGCGGAATTCGTCGAGATCGGGCTGGCGCACCCAACGCAGCGGGTGCGCGCCGCGCGGGCCGTCATCGGGGCAGATGTGCGGCCCCTCGACGTGGAAACCGTCCATGGCTTCGCCATCGGGAAGCGCCTCGCGGGCGCCTGCGAGGTTGCGCAACGCGCCCTCCATATCGTCGGGCGGCCCGGTGATCACGGTGGGGTAGAAGCGCGTGACGCCGGTGGAGAACAGGACCCGCAGCGAGCGGGCGATGTCTTCGTGGGAAACGCCGGGCCGGTTGTAATCGACGGCGGCGAAGCCATTCACCTGGATATCGATCCATCCGGGGGCGAGGTAGAGGTCGGCGGGGGCTGCGGCCGGCGTGACGGAGAGGACGGTATTTTGAAACGCCACCTCGATGGGCGAGCCGCTACTGACGTCGATGCCGGAACAGATCATGAATTAAGTGATTTATGCACAAGTTTGCCACATTGGCGCCTTTGTATGTGCATGGAGCGATAGCGCAAGAAACGTGTTGAAAACGGCGGGTGACGGAAGATTCGCGGTGGCATTCGAGAGCGGGCCGCGATACAAAGGGATAGTCCATGGGGCGGCGCAGCCAGGACGGCAAATCTCGGGGGAGGCGAGTCATTCTGGTTGCGCGGCCTCGTTGGTAGCGCCGTTATTTATGCGGCGTTATTTCGCACCCACGGCGACATGCACCGGGGTCAGCCAGCCGTAGCGATCTTCCCTGACGCCGTTGATGACTCCGAAGAATTCCTTCTGCAACCTTTCCGCGATGGGGCCGCGGCGCCCGCTTCCGATGGCGATTTTATCCACCGAGCGGATGGGCGTGATTTCGGCCGCCGTGCCGGAGAAGAAAACTTCGTCGGCGATGTACAGCATCTCGCGCGGGATGATGGTCTCAACCGTGGGGATGCCGAGGTCGCGGGCCAGCGCGAGAATGCTGTCGCGGGTGATGCCGGGGAGCACGGAAGCGCCGAGCGGCGGGGTGTGGATCTTGCCATCGCGCACCACGAAGATATTTTCGCCCGAGCCTTCACTGACATAGCCGGCGGTATCGAGAGCGATGCCTTCGGCGTAACCGTTGGCGATGGCCTCCATCTTAATGAGCTGCGAGTTCATGTAATTGGCGCCGGCCTTGGCGAGCGCCGGCAGAGTGTTGGGCGCGATACGGTTCCAACTGGAGACGCAGACATCCACGCCTTCGGAAAGGGCCTCATCGCCCAAATACTTGCCCCAGTTCCAGCAGGCGATGTAGACATCGATGGGGTTCTTCAACGGGTTGACCCCGATATCGCCATAGCCGCGCATCGCGATGGGGCGGAGATAGCAGGCTTCCATTTTATTGACGCGTACCAGTTCCAGCATGGCTTCGGCAAGCTGTTCGGCCGAGTATCCGATATGTTCCATACGGTAAATTTTGGCCGAATCGAGCATGCGGCGGACGTGCTCGCGCAGGCGGAAAATGGCCGGGCCGGCTGGAGTGGAGTAGCAGCGGATTCCTTCGAAGACAGAACTTCCGTAGCTCACCACGTGAGAAAGGACATGAATGGTCGCGTCAGCCCAGGGGATGAAGCGACCGTTGTGCCAGATTTTTTCGGTGGGCGTCAACATGCTTAATTATAGCCGAGACTTTGAAATCGCGCCGCCTCATCCGAGGCTAGCCGGAAGGCGGCGAGCACCGTGAATGAACGCTAGAATCACCACGCGGTCCTGGCTGACTTCGTAGATCAGCCGATACCTCTTGACGAACAATTCGCGAACCATATCGTTTGCCAATTCGGGTACAACTCGCCCTCGCATCGGGAACTTGCGGAGCAATCTGGCGGCAGACCGCGCTTCTTCCACGAGGGCAGCAGCATACCGCGGGGAATCTCTGGCGATGAAACTGGCTGCGCATTCCAACTCCTGCCACGCCGAGTCCGTCCAGGTTATGCGTCTAGCCACCGCTTCATCCGGAGTTCAACTTCATCCTGATCTACGAGCTTTTCCTGGTCTGCTTCACGCTGGCCCCGCTCCACGCGCTCGCGAACGTATATGGAGTATTGAACGTCTTCCCAGCTTGCATCGTCCGGAAGCGTGTCGAGAATTCTGCGAATTTCTTCCTTCGTCGTCGCCATGGCGGTGGCAGCCTTTTTCTTTAGTATAGGCGCAGTCGCCAAGCCACCGCCGGGAATGTGGCAGCTACGTAATCACGATCACCTCATGCTCTGCGAGCGACTTCACCTGGAAGGCGGCCCAGCCCTGGCGCACCGCGAGGGCCGGGCGGGTTTTCGACACCAGATATTGAGCGGCGCGTCCCCGTACGTCGACAGGCAGTTTCAGCCGAACCTGGACGGGTCCCACGGGAATGGTTTCGTCGAGCGGCGCGCGCCACGTGCCTTCATTGGTCAGATTGACCAGGTGCAGAATCAGGCGGCCGGGCTGGCGGTAGAGGTGGCAATCGATGAGGCCGGGCAATGCACTTCGAGCGGGATGCGACCGGCGGCGGCCCAACGGAAAATGTTGGCCAGCAGGTTGCCGTGGTCGGGCAAATTATCGCGGCCGTAGCGGCGGTCGAGATCCGCCGGCAGGTACGCGATCCGCGCCGTGCCGCGCGTGTTCAGCACCAGGCCGGGAATGTCCGTTTTGGGCTCGCGCATCCAGGAGGTTTCCGGAGGATTCACTGGAAACGCGGGAATGAAGGTCAGGGGAACGGTTACGCCGGGGTCCGTGCGCAGGCGCTCCAGCGTGCCGCCGAACGGCAGGATGGCGGTCTCATCGAATCCACGCAGCACGGCGTGACGGTCGCCAGTTGCAATTCGCAGATAGGTATGGAGCGCGGCGCGCGCGCCGTTGGTTCCGCCGAAATCGGGCGAGGGAGCGTGAGCGCCGTAAAGATCGGCAAGCGCAAAATCGGCGCGCGGATCGCCCCATTCGTCGTACAGGCTGCTGGGGCCGGTGGCTACCAGGCCGCCGCCGTTTTCGACGAAGCGCCGAACGGCTGTGCACTGAGCATCGGAGAGCGCGCCGACGCTGGGCAATACCAGCGCCGAAAACAATTTGGCATCGCGTTCGATGTGATCGGCATTCACCGGCAGGTACGGAATGCGCGCGCGGATCAGCGCCTGGGTGACGCCGCGATAAGGCGCGTCCACCAGGTCGGCGGCTTCGTCGCGGCCGTAGTAATCGGTGTTGCGCTGCGACCAGACCACGCCAATGGCCGCCACGGGCTGGCGGTTGACGAGGTATTGCTCGTGTTCCTGGTGCCATTGGAATACGGGCTCGGGGGTGTGGTACATGCGGCGGTCTTCATGCCATGCGCCGATGAAGTGCCACCACGGCTGAATGCCGCCGGCTATCCCCTCCAGCATCCACATGCGGGCTTCCAGGGCGGGCTTCGCGGCCACGCGGAAGGTGGGGCTGCCGGCCTGGTACTGCGCCATGCTCTCAGGCATCAGCTTGTCCCAACCGAGCAGCCCGTGCACCAACTTGCCGGTATCGCCATTCTGCTGGAATCCGGATTCATTGGCGCGCGCCTGGTGATCGAGCAGCATGAACTCGGACCGTTTCGCAATTTCCTGGAAGTCGCGGAATGAGCGGCTCTGGCTGGTGATGGAGCCGCTGTTCATGCCGATGTACAGGCAGTTGGGGCCGCCGGCGGTCCTGGTGGTGCGGTTGAAAAGGTCCCAGATTTCCAGACGGCGCTGGTAGTTCCATTGGATCCACTGGCGGTAGACGGCGTCGTTCCAGTCCTTGCGCACGGGAATGGGTTTGCCGGCGGCGGCGCGGAACTTGCGCGCGCAGTTGTCGCAGTAGCAAATGCTGTCGCGCGGCAGGCCGCTCCAACTGTTGTCGGCGAAACCTTCCGGGTGGCTGCGTTCGATGATTTCGGAGAGGACGCCGGGGATGTACTCGTCGTAGTAGGGGCTGTTGACGCAGGTGATGAACTGGTCGGCGGCGCGGTACGGATCGCCCGACTGATTGCGCGCGAACCAATCGGGATGGGCGCGGAAGAAATCCTCGGCGGTGCGATTGCAGTCCATGCGGGCCAGCACCGCGAGTCCGTCTTCGTGCGCCGCTTTGGCAAGCTCGCCATAGAGATCGCGCCCGTTGAGGAACTCGGCCTGGCGATGGAGAGGGAACCTGCTGGGATAGTAGGCGACGATGCCGCCGGCGTTGACGATCACGCCCTGGATGCGCGTGCGCTTCCAGTATTCCCGCCACCACGGGATATCGTAACGGACCGGATCGCGCTCGGTTATGTTGGTCTGGCCCCAGCGGCAGACGCGCCGGTACCACGGAACGGCGGCGCCGGTTTGTGCGGAGAGAGCGGCGGCGCCGGCCGCTCCGGCTTGGAACAACTCGCGCCTGGTTGTCACTTAGATGCCACCTAGAATAGGAGGAGCCAACGCATATGCTTAGGCCAGTATAACCGCGACGCAGGCCAGGAGGCCCACGCTACTCGGCGGCATCGGCGTGGACGGCGTTCATGTGCTCGCGGGCCCGGTCGCGGAGTTCGCCGATATTGGTACCGGTGAGAGCGGTGGCGATGGCCCCGGCAATCAGCAGGGGGAAGGTTTGGACAGCGTAGAAGATCAACGAGAATGTCTTGGCGTCGTTTTGTTCGACCTCGAAAAGCCGGAGGGCGAGGGTGACGGCGAAATTCAGCAGTCCGATGTTGCCAGGCGCGTTGGGCACGGCGGTGGTGAGGCGGACAATGGTCAGGACGCCCGCGGCAACCCAGAACGAAAGGTCGAGGCCGTAGGCTTTCATCAGGGCATAGACGAACACGATCTGCAGCACGAAATAGAGAAGGCTGATGAGCGTGGTGAGGCTAAGAGTTTTCAGGTTGCCCATCAACTGCAAGCCTTCCATGATGTGGCGAATGGTAGAGGCCCAGCGGTTTTCGCCAAGTACGACGTGCGCATGGCGTTTGTGAGAAACGATCCAAAACAGGAAGGCGGTGGCGAGGATCAGAAGGCCTCCAAAGATCTGCACGGAGAGGGTGAGATCGCGAGGCAGGGCTCTGACGAAGCCGGCGGTGAGCATGAACGCGACCAGCATCCAGAGGCCATCGATAATGCGCTCCACGGCGGCCGAGGCGAAACTGAGCGAGAGCCGCAGATTGTTCCAGTGGGCCAGCAGGTAGCAGCGGATGAGTTCGCCGACGCGGAGCGGAAGCACCTCATTGGCGAACAGTCCGATATAGATGGCTTGCACGGTGGTCCAGAAGCCCAGCCGCGCCACGGGAGAGAGCAGCGTGTTCCATCGCCAGCCGTGGACCACGTAAACGGCAAGGTCGGCAATCACTGCTAAGGTAACCCATTTCCAATCGAGCGAGCGGATGCTGGGAAGGAGTTCGTCGAGCGGGTAGCCGCGCAGCACCCATAAGAGACAACCGGCCGAAAGGCCGTAGCCGATCGCTTGGAGCAGCCAGGAAGGGATTCTGCGGCGGGCGGGCACGACATCATGATAGCGTGGCGGCTAAGAGCTTGAGTTCTTGACTCCGGCTTGAGGTACGCTAGCTGATGATGAATTCACTACGTCGTGTTGCGGTGCTGGGGGCGGGGACCATGGGGTCGCGGATTGCCGCCCATTTTGCCAATGCCGGGTTTCCGGTGGACCTGCTGGATGTGGTTTTGCCGGATCAGCGGAATCGGAACGCGGCAGCGCTGGCGGGTATCGAGAATGCCGCGAAACAGAGACCCGGGGCGTTCTTTACCGATCGGGCGATGGGGCTGATCGCGCCGGGGAACTTCGACGACGACCTGGAGCGTCTGAGCGGGTGCGATTGGATCATCGAAGCGGTGGCGGAGAATCTCGAGATCAAGCGCAGCCTGTGGTATCGCGTGGCGGCGGTGAGCAAGGCCGGGACCATTCTCTCCACCAACACCAGCGGCATTCCGCTGGCGCATATTTCGGAAGGTTTCGCGGAGGAGTTCCGGCGGCATTTCCTGGGAACGCACTTTTTCAATCCGCCGCGGTATCTGCACCTGGCGGAGATTATTCCGGGCGCGGAGACGGCGGAGGAGGTGTTGCAGTGGGTGTCCAATTTTTGCGACCTGCACCTGGGCAAGGGCGTGGTGAGATGCAAGGACACGCCGAACTTTATCGCCAACCGCATTGGGTGTTTTTTCGGGGCCACGATTCACAAGCTGACGGTGGATGGCGATTACACCATTGAAGAAGTGGACGCCCTGACGGGGCCGGCGATCGGGATGCCGAAGAGCGCCAGTTTCAGGCTGATCGATATTGTGGGCCTGGATGTGTGGTGCCACGTGCTGCGCAACCTGCACGAGGCGGCGCCCGGCGACCCGGCGCGCGATTTGTTCGTACCGCCGGAACTGATGGAGCGGATGCTGGAGCGCGGGTGGCTGGGCGAGAAGCGCGGACAGGGCTTCTACAAGCGCGTGGGCAAAGGGGCCGCGAAGGAGATCCATGCGCTGGACCGGAAGACCATGGAATATCACCCGGCGCAGAAGCCTCGATTTCCGGCTATCGATGCCGCGCGCAATATCGAGGACCTGCCGCAGCGGCTGCGCACGCTGGTGGCGGGCGAGGACCGGGCGGGGCAGTTTCTGTGGAAGGTATTCCGCGACCTCTGCATCTATTCGGCGTCGATGGTGCCGGAGATTTCGGAGCGCGTGGTGGAGATCGATTGCGCGATGCGGTGGGGATTCGCCTTTAAAATGGGGCCGTTCGAGTTGTGGGATGCGCTGGGCGTGCCGGAAACGGTGGAGCGGATGGGCCGCGAAGGCTGCGCCGTGCCGATGAACGTGGCGATGATGCTGGCTTCGGGCGCCAAGAGTTTCTACCAGGCGGCGGACCACGGCCGCGAACCCGGCAAGCGGTATTTCGACCTGAAGGGCGGCGGGTATGAGGACCTGGAGAAACGGCCGGGCGTGCTGGTGTTGAGCGACCTCAAGCGCGCGCGCGGCGTGGTGAAAAAGAATGCCGGGGCGAGCCTGGTGGATCTGGGCGATGGCGCGCTTTGCCTGGAGTTTCACAGTAAGATGAACTCGCTGGGCGACGACATTGTGCAAATGGTGGCAAGCGCCATTGAGGAGACCAGCCGCGGATTCGAAGCGCTGGTGATTGCCAACCAGGGCGAGAACTTCAGCGTGGGCGCCAACCTGATGCTGCTGCTGCTCGGGTCGCAGGAAGGCGAGTGGGACGAGTTGGATGCCGCGGTGCGGCGGTTCCAACAGGCCGGCATGGCGATCAAGTATGCGGCCAAGCCGGTGGTGTCTGCGCCGTTCGGAATGACGTTGGCCGGCGGCTGCGAGCTGGCGATTCATGCGGGGCGCGTGCAGGCATCGGCCGAGACTTACATGGGGCTGGTGGAAACGGGAGTGGGGCTGATTCCGGCCGGCGGCGGCTGCAAAGAGATGCTGATGCGGCTGGGGAACGCGAAAGCGGCGTTCGAGCTGATTGGGTATGCGAAGGTCTCATCGAGCGCGGCGAATGCGCGGGAACTGGGCTTTTTGCGCGAGAAAGACGGCATATCGATGAACCCGGAGCGGCTGATCGCGGATGCCAAAGCGGAGGCACTGGCGATGGCGGCGAGTTGGGCGCCGGGCGCGCCGCGCGAGGACGTCGCGGTGGAAGGCGACGCGGGCTACGCGCTGCTGAGAATGGGACTGTACCTGGCGCGCGAAGGCGGATACATCACGGAGTACGATGCGGTGGTGGGCGAAAAGCTGGCGCACGTGCTGAGCGGCGGAAGGCTGACGGGGACGCAGAAGGTTTCGGAGCAGTACTTGCTGGACCTGGAGCGGGAGGCGTTCTTGAGTTTGTGCGGGAACCGGAAGACGCAGGAACGGATGCAGCACATGCTGAAAACGGGGAAGGCTTTGCGGAACTAGCGGGATGCGGAAAAGGCTTGGTAGAGGCTCACCGGCAGGCGGACCGCCTGCCCCACCAGGCCCTACGCGCTAGTCCCAAACTCTTTGGCGCCGTACTCCTTCAGCTTGTTATGCAGCGTCTTCAAGCTGATCCCCAGGATCTCCGCCGCCCGCGTCTTGTTGTTCCGCGTATGTTCCAGGGTACGCAGAATCAACCCCTTCTCCGCATCTTCCACGGTGGTGCCGATCTGGAATTGAACGGCATCGGTCGGCACTGCCGCCGCTGGTGGGCCGCCGCCGGCCGCGGATGGCCCGGCGCCCGCTGGAACCGATGCCGCCACCGTGCCGCTGGGATGAACCTGCAGAAACGCCGGCAGATGTTTTACTTCGATCGGCCCTTCTCCGGCCACAATCACCGCGCGCTCCAGCACATTGCGCAATTCGCGGACGTTGCCCGGCCACTCATGGCGTTGCAGCCGGTCCAGCACTTCCGCCGAAATCTCCGTGACCCGGCATTCGTGCTTGCGATTCAGATCCACCATCAGCGCTTCGGCGATGGTCTGGATATCGGCCTTCCGCTCCCGCAGCGGCGGCATGTGGATGTGGAACACGTTCAACCGGTAGAACAGATCCTCCCGCAGATGACCGCCGCGAACCGCTTCCTCGGGCACCTTGTTGGTGGCCGCCACCACGCGCACGTCCACCTCGAACTCGGTCTTCCCGCCGAGCCTCCGGACCTTGGAATCCTCCAGAATTCTCAGCAGCTTGGCTTGCGTCTGCAGCGGCATCTCGCCGATTTCGTCCAGCATCAGGGTGCCGTGCTGCGCCACCTCAAAGCAGCCGGCCCGGCGTTCCGAGGCACCGGTGAACGATCCTTTCTCGTGGCCGAAAAGCTCGCTTTCAATTAGCGTCTCCGGCAGCGCCGCGCAGTTGATGGCCACAAACGGCCCCTGCCGCCGCGGGCTCAGCGCGTGTACCGTGCGCGCCACCAGCTCCTTCCCCGTGCCGCTCTCGCCGGTAATCAGCACGCAGGCCTTGCTCGGCCCCGCCTGCTGCAGCAGCGCAAAAATCTCCTGCATTCTGGGCGACGTTCCCACCAGCTCGCCCAATGACCCCTTGTAGCTGAGCTGCCGCTCCAGGTTCTGCTTTTCGGCGCGCAATTTCGCATGCGTTCCCGCTTTGCGAATCAGGGCCTCCAGCGTGCCCGGCTGAATCGGTTTTTCCAGAAACCAGTACGCGCCCATTTCGTGCACTGTTTTCACGGCGGTCTCGATGTTTCCGAAAGCGGTCAACACGATGGTGGGCGGCATATCGCCCGAATCCCGAAGTTGCTGCAGGAAGCCAAACCCGTCCAGGCCCGGCATGTTCAAATCGGTCAGGATCACGTTAGCGGGAAAATCCACCAGCTTCGCCAAGGCTTCGTTGCCGTCGCCCGCCGTCTCAGGCGTCATGCCCCACGCCGAAATCATCGCCGCCATGCCGCTGCGCTGGCTGGCTTCGTCATCCACGATCAGAACTTTTAATGGTTGGTTCAAGTGGCTCGATCCTATCCTTAATCTTACGCCGTTTGAAGGCCCGGTTTGGAGCATAATGGTAACATTAAAACTACTTCTGCTTTCGGAACGTCTATAGTTCCGGAAGAAAGCCCCGGAGAACGCTTTGAAGAAGGGTTCAGGATCGCACGAAGGATGACATTGGTTACAGTGGTCCGCCTGGCGCGGCGTCGCCTCTTAGGCAACGAATTGTTATCGCAAGGGGCAAATGCGTGCAGCGCCGCCCTGGCCGCATTGATCCTGTTGCTCCTGCTTGGAACGCAGATTCTGAGTTGGCAGTGGGCGGTCGCGATTCCCCTGGCCTCGCTCGCCGCCGGTTTCTACCAGGTCCGCCGGCGCCTGCCTTCGCGCTACGCAGTGGCTCAGCTTGTGGACCACCGCATGGAGTTGGCCGACACGCTCTCCACGGCGCTTTATTTCAGCCAACAGGAACCGGCCTCGCCGGACTCTCGGGAAATTCGCCAGACTCAATTCGAACGCGCCGCCGAACTTGCCCGGTCGGTTGACGTTCGCCGGGCAGTCCCGTACGCAGTGCCGCGCACCATCTACTTAATGGCTGCGCTATTCCTGGTGGCGGGCAGCCTCTTCGCATTGCGCTACGGGCTCAGCAAACGGCTGGACCTCAAACAGCCGCTGGCCAGCATGCTGCCCGAATCCTTCGGCGGAGGCAAGTCCACCGAACACGCGAAGAATTCGCGTCCTAATCCCAAGCGCAATCCCGAAGTGCCCTACGACAGCGGCGCCACCGGCGATCAAGACCGGAACGACCCCGGCCAGCAGGATTCCAGCCAGAGCCTGGATACGGCCAATGAGCCGGACCCCGAGAGCAATATTACGGCGCCCTCCAAGTCCGGCAACGGCAAGAAGCAGACGGACCAGCCCGACGACAAGATGGCCGGCGACGATCAGGAAGCTGCCGGCGACGGCAAGTCGGGCGGCGACTCGGACGAGCCGTCCGGGGAGCAGGGCGACAACAAGGCCAGCCAGCCCCAGAATCAGCCGAACTCCAAGCAGGACTCGAGCAACGCCGGCGAGAATTCCAGCCTGATGTCCAAGGTGAAGGATGCCATGCAGAACCTGCTTTCGCGCATCAAGCCGCAGCAGAATCAGCCGAAATCCGGCGAGCAGAACGCCATGGATCAGAAGGGAAACCAGGCCAAGGGCCAGCAGAACGGCGGCAAGCAGCAATCCAAGGATGGCAAGCAGCAGAACGGCAACCAGCAGGGCGAAGCGCAGGAAGGGCAGAACGGCGAGGAAGCCAAGAATTCCGACAACGCCCAGGGCAAAGGAAGCGGCAAAAGCGATTCGCAACAAGCCAGTAAACAACCCGGCAGCGGCATCGGCAGTCAGGACGGCGACAAGGCCATCAAGGACGCCGAACAACTGGCCGCCATGGGAAAGATCAGCGAAATTCTAGGCAAGCGTTCCGCCAACATCTCGGGCGAAGCCACGGTGGAAGTGCAGACCACCAGCCAGCAGCTTCGGACCCCTTACGCGCAACGCACCAACCAACACAGCCAGGGCGGCGCGCAAATCAGCCGCGACGAAATCCCCGTTTCCTTACAGCCCTACATCCAGCAATACTTCGAGCAGGTCCGCAAACAGGCCGCCTCAGCCGCCAAAAAGTAAGCCGCGAGTTTACAGGCCGTTCCGCAACTTTCATTTTGCATTCACATTATTGTCATTGTACACTCGTTATCCTAAAGCTTCGCTCGAATTGGTATTCTGGTGTTCAAAGGGTCTAACATCTTGAAGAGGTCTGAAAATATGAGACAAGCTCTGTCCGTGTGTCTATTCGCGCTGGCCTTTGCAGCCAGCCCCTCGCTTTTCGGCCAGGCAGCGTCCGGCACCGCCACCATCGGCGGTCTGGTGACTGACCCCTCGGGCGCCGCGGTCCCGGGAGCGGACGTGACGGTCCGCAACGTGGGCACCAACATTGCGCGTAACCTGAAATCCAACGAGGCCGGCCTTTACGAGGCGGTCTCGCTGCAACCGGGCGACTATGAAGTCAAAGCTTCCAAGTCCGGCTTTGCGACACTCACGCGGACGGGCATCTCCGTCTCCGTCGGCCAGCGCGCCGTAGCGGATATGGGGATGAAGATTTCGGCCAGCGCGGAGAGCGTCACCGTGGAAGCCGGCCTGGCCATAGTGGAAACCGACAAGACCGATGTGAGCACGGTTGTCAATCTGAAAGACATGTCGAATCTGCCGATGAGCGGCCGGCGTTGGGATAGCTTCGCGCTTTCGACGCCCGGCACCTCCAACGACGGCGGCTTCGGGCTGCTCAGTTTCCGCGGCATGTCGGGTCTGTACAACAACAACATGATCGACGGCATGGACAACAATCAAGCCTTTTTCTCCGAGGCCAAGGGCCGTACCCGCCTGAATTTTGCCTACAGCATCGACGCCATCCAGGAGTTCCAGGTGGGCAACAGCGCCTTTTCCGCGCAGTACGGACGCGCGGCCGGCGGCGTGGTGAACGCGGTCACGAAGTCAGGGGCGAACCAGATGCACGGAACCGGATTCTACCTGATTCGCGACGACTCGCTGAACGCCGCGAACCCTTTCACCGCTACCACACTGGTCCCCCTGGGCCTCCCCGGCAAGCCCGAGGACCGGCGCCAGCAGTTCGGCGCTTCGGTGGGCGGGCCGGTCAAAAAGGACAAGGTCTTCTACTTCCTGAACTACGAGCAGCAGAAGCATAACTTCCCCATGGCGGTGGTCCCCGGTTCGGGAAGCTTTTTCAACTCGGCATGCACCGCGCCGGGCTGCCCTCAGGTGGTGTCGTTTTTCCAAAGCCTGGTCCAGACCCAGCCCCGCCTGGGCAGCGAGTCCGTGGGACTCGCCAAGGTCGACTACAACATCAATTCGCGCAACACCATTTCCAGCACGGTGAATATTCTGCGCTGGGATTCACCCAATGGAATCCAAACCGCTCCGTCCACCTCCGTCCATTCGAGCATGAACGGGTCCGACGATGTGAGCGACGAAACCGTAATCAGCCGCTGGAGCGCGATCGTCACTCCCACGTTCCTCAGCGAGCTGCGTTTTCAATACAGCCGCGATTTCGAGTTTGAATTGCCAAACGCGCCGGGACCATCGGTGAGCACCACCAACGGCATCAACTTCGGCATGCCCAACTTCCTGCCGCGCGCCGCCTATCCGGACGAGAAGCGCCTGCAGTTTTCGCAGAATGTCAGTTGGCTTCACGGGCACCACTCGCTGAAATTCGGTTGGGACGTGACGCGGGTCGACGATTTGCAAATCAACCTGTTTTCGGGCGGCGGCGTCTATAGTTATTCCACTTTGAACAACTTCGCGCTGGATTGCGGCAACGCGGCGCTCCCGATCCCGTTAACCGGCAACTGCCAGGCGGCCACATCCGGCGGCGGGGTGGTTGGGAAACACTACTCCAGCTTTACGCAGGCCTTCGACACGCTGGGCGCGGCCGGCCAGACCGACTTCAAGACCTGGGATTATGCGGGCTATATCGAAGACAGTTGGCGGCCCGTTTCCAATCTGACCTTCAACCTCGGGTTGCGGTACGAGCTGCAAACCGTGCCGCCGCTGAAGGGCAGCCCGCTCGAGCCGCGCACCGGCGCCCTCAAGACGGACAAGAACAATTGGGGCCCGCGCTTCGGTTTGAGTTGGGATCCCACCAAGGACCAGAAGACCGTGATCCGGCTGGGCGGCGGAATCTACTACGGACGTACTCAAAACTCGACCATCGCCAACCTGATCACCAATAACGGAGTGCGGTTTGTATCCTATACACTGATACCCGCCTCGGCCGGATCGCCCACCTTCCCGACGGTGCTGTCCGCGCCACCCACGGGCGCCGGCGCGAAACCGGATATCGTGTTCGCCGACCCGAACTTCGTCAATCCGATCACCTACCAGGGCGAGTTTTCTATCGAGCGCGAAATCCTTCACAACACCACGCTGACCGCCATCTATATGTTGAACCGCGGCCAGCGCATGCCGGTCTTTCTCGACACCAACCTGCCGGCCCCCGGAAGCGCGACGTTCACCGTTTGCGGAACGGCGCTGAACGGCACCGCTTCCACTTGTTCCAATCCGGCGGGCACCATTACGGTGCCGTTCTTCTCGGGAGCGCGGCCCAATCCCAACTTTGGCTTCATGACCGACGTGGCCAGCGTGGTCAACACCTGGTACAACGGCCTGGTACTGCAGATGAAGCACCGGTTCTCCCAAGGCTTCCAGATAGATGCCGGCTTTACGTGGTCGAAGGCTCAGGACGACGACCAGAACTCGCAAACGTTCACCACCAGCGAAAGCGCGTCAAACCCCTTCAACCTCAAGAACGACTACTCGCTTTCGGACTTCGATCAGCGCAAGCGGTTCACCGTGTCCGGCGTCTGGGAACTCCCCACGCATCACATCCAGTCGTTGGGGTTGCGACGCGCGATAGACGGTTTCCAGATTTCCGGCATTCTGTCTCTGGTCGATGGCCGTCCCTACTCGGGCGCCATTTCCGGAAGCCCCTCGCCGTCGGGCCTCACTTCGGGCGTGCTGGGCGATGGCGGCTCGACACGCTTTCCAACCGTCGGGCGCAATACGTTTACCGGCCCCGGCGCCAATAGCGTCGACCTGCGCCTGTCGCGCGCCATCAAGCTATCGGAGCGCGTGCGTTGGCTCCTGATCGCGGAAGCCTTCAACGTGGCCAACCGCTATGAGATCACGGGCATCGTCACCACGCAATACAGCTTCAGCGGCCTGAACCTGTTCCCGCAGACCACTTTCGGGCAGAGAAACGCGTCGGGCACCAACCTGTTCGGCGCCCGCCAGATTCAGTTAGGCACACGCTTCACCTTCTGAGAAATCGACGGCAAGGGGCCTGTCAGTCCGTCTCGGGGCATTCGGCGCATACAGCAACGACAAGAGTAACGGCAACCTGGACCAACGCCACCGTTTCGTCGGCACGTTTATTGTCCGTCCCAAGTTTACGAACAGCACGAGCGCCTTCGCCCGGTCTTTCGTGAATGGCTGGGAATTGACTGGCTTGCTCACACTGGCCAGCGGACGGCCCAACTTCGAATCCGTCACTTTCTCTTCGACGGCCAACCTTCCGCAGGCATTCACCACCACGCTCAACGGCCTGGGCGGCGACAGCAACACCGGCATCTCATCGCAGGGCTTCTCGGCGGCGAATAAGGGAACGGCGGCCGCGCCGAACTTCGTGATCGCTCCGTGCGCTACGGCTACGGCTTCCGTTTGCGCGCCGACAACGCCGGGCCTTGGCACACTTTCCGGCGGCTTCCCGGACGGAACCAACGCGCGGAGGGCGCAGGCCGGCCTGCGTTTCGTGTTCTAGGGAATTTTTTATTTTCTTGACATACGATACACTTCGTAGTAAGGTCTTCGTATATGGCGCGGCGAAGCGAACTGCCCAGGCCCACGGACGCGGAACTCGAAATCCTCACGGTGCTTTGGAGCCGCGGGCCGGGCACCGTACGCGATGTCCACGAGGCCATCCATCGCCGCAAGCCCACTCAATACACAACCGTTCTGAAAACCCTGCAGATCATGGCGGAGAAGGGATTGGTGCGCCGCAATGAGAAGCAGCGCGCTCACATCTATGAGCCCAGCCAACCGCGCGAGTGGACGCAGCGCCAACTGGCGGGAGATCTGCTGCAGCGCGCGTTTGGAGGGTCGGCCAAGAGCCTGATCCTGGGGGCGCTTTCGGCGCGCAAAGCTTCGCGAGAAGAATTAGCGGAAGTCCGGAAACTGCTGGACGATTATGAGAAGGACGATTATCGGAAGGAGAAGCCATGAGCCTGCCCTTGAACTGGGTGCAAGCTCCCGCTGCGAAAGCGCTGGGGTTGACGTTGGCGCACTTCGTATGGGAAGGGGCCGCGATCGGGCTGGTGCTGGCGGCGGTTCTACGCCGGGCAGGCCGGAGGGCCACCATACGGGCGCCTGCGGCGCACGGGGGTGACGCCTGCGCCGGGCGATTGGCAGGCGCGCCTCGGCCGCCTTCGCCAACGGCTGCGGGTGTCGCGGCCCGTGGCGCTGATGGAATCCTGCCTAGCGGAGGCGCCGGTGGTCATCGGCTTCTTTCGGCCGGTGATTCTGCTGCCCATCGGTCTGCTCACGGGGCTCGGTGCGCAGCAGGTGGAAGCTATTCTGATTCACGAATTGGCTCACGTCCGGCGGTGCGACTACCTGGTGAGCCTGCTGCAGAAATTCGTGGAGGGGCTGTTGTTCTATCACCCGGCGGTCTGGTGGGTGTCGGGCGTGATTCGCGCGGAGCGTGAGAATTGTTGTGACGATGTGGTAGTGGCGGTGTTGGGCGATGCGCACGGATACGCCGCGACCCTGGCCACACTGGAAGAAATCCGCTGGTCCGCGCGCGAACCCGCGCTGGCCGCTACCGGAGGAAATCTGATGCGACGAGTCCGCCGTTTGCTCAATCAACCCGAAGGTCCGCGCCCGAGTGCGGTACCGGTTTTTTCAGCCGCCATCCTGCTGGTGGCCGCGGCTGCGATGCTTGGCGCCTGGCAGACTGCGCCCCAACCGCAGCCGCAAGCCCCTCCGAAGAAAGTGGAGTCGCCTTACCGCAAATGGCTGAACGAGGACGTGGTGTATATCATTACCGACGAGGAGCGCGTAGCGTTCAAGCGCCTGCAGAGCGATGAGGAGCGCGACAAGTTCATCGAGCAGTTCTGGCTGCGCCGCGACCCGACGCCGGGCACGGTCGAAAACGAGTTCAAGGAGGAGCACTACCGGCGCATCGCCTACTCCAATGAGCATTTCGCGTCGGCCGTTCCGGGCTGGAAGGCCGACCAGGGGCGCATCTACATCACGTATGGCCCGCCAGACGAAAAAGAGAGCCATCCAGCCGAAAGATATGAGGAGTGGCTCTACCACCACATTGAAGGAGTCGGAGACAACGTCATCGTGCGGTTCGTGAAGGGTCCCGAGGACGGCGCTCCTTACCGCATGACGGCGGATCCGAAAGGGAAATAGCGAGACAGGCCAGGAGGCCTATCCTACTGCGTTAAAATGGTTGGCGATGAAGCCCGTATTTGCACTCCTTTTCGCTGCTGCGGTTCTGGCGGTGCAGGCCTCGGCCCAAGTGAAGATCACGCCCGGGGCCGAGAAGGTTTCGGTTGAGATCGATGGCAAGCCCTTCACTGATTTCTACGTCGCCGGGACAGCCTTTGGGGCGGAGGTCACCAAGCCCTACTTGTGGCCGCTGCGCGCGCCCTCCGGGACCTACATTACCCGCGCGTGGCCCATGGAGAACGTGGCCGAGGAGGAGAAGATCCTCAAAGACCACCAGCATCAGCGGGGTCTCTGGTTTGCCCACGACAGCGTCAACAAGCTGGACTTCTGGAACAACGAGGCTTCTTACAAAACGCCGAATCGCGGCAAGATCACTCTGAAAAAGTTAGGCGAAGTCAAGAACGGCAAGGACAAGGGGTCCATCGCCGTCACCTTCGACTGGACGGACATGGAGGGCTCGGCGAACGTGCTCACGGAACGGCGCGTCATGACCTTCTTCGCCGGCAAGACCAACCGCGTTTTCGACATCGATATCACGTTGACGGCGAATCAGGCAGTCACTTTCGGCGACGGCAAGGATGGCGTGCTGGGAATTCGGATGCGCCCGGTGCTGCAGGAAATCGCGCAGAAGATTCGCGGCGGCGGCGTGGAGGAGGGGGTTCCGGGCACCGGCCACATTACCAATGCCGAAGGCCTGGCAGGCGAGAAGGAACTGTGGGGCAAACCCTCGAAGTGGTGCGACTATTCGGGCGAAGTGAACGGTGAAAAGGTGGGCATCGCGATTTTGGATCACCCGGACAACCCGCGCCACCCTGTGCGCTGGCACGCCCGGGGCTACGGGCTGTTTGCGGCGAATCCCTGGGGGTTGGCGGTCTTCACCAATGACAAGTCGCAGGATGGTTCCATGACCGTTGAGGCCGGTAAGAGCCTTCGGTACCGATACCGGGTGATCGTTCACCCGGGCGATGCCAGGAGCGCGGACCTGGCGGCGCAATGGAGCAAGTACACGGCTGCCAGATAGCCTCTTC
>Ga0105858_1000393_pt1 | contig 19097 bp, 17 predicted proteins | sample OrgsoiDNA_201062_FD_89683 | JGI IMG/M metagenome (GOLD analysis project Ga0105858, IMG submission 89683) | Permafrost soil microbial communities from the Arctic, to analyse light accelerated degradation of dissolved organic matter (DOM) -... | ecosystem: Environmental > Terrestrial > Soil >...
CTGGTCACATTGGCGCTGTTCTCCGGGCAGCCGGGCGTGGAAGTCTGGCTGTTTGCCGACGGCGAATGGCTGCGGCGTGACCCGCCTGGGCCCATGGTGGCGGTTGAAGCTGCTGGCCTGGGGTATGGGCCACTGGTCGTGGAGAGTTTTGAGCCGTACCTGGATCGGGTCGACAAAATTGTCGCGGCCAGTCGCAACGCTGAGTTGCTGGTCGAGCTTGAAGCGCAGTTGCAGCCCAAGGTTCAGGGGCTGGCCCATGTGTCGCGTTCGCAACCGATTTACCTGGACGTGACGGCGATGCAGGCCAACAAGGGTGATGCCCTGAAAGCCCTGGCTGCGCACCTGGGTGTACCGCTGGAGCAGACGGCCGCCATTGGCGACGGCGGCAACGACCCGGCGATGTTTCACGTGGCCGGTTTGTCGATTGCCATGGGCCAGGCAGAAGAGGCCGTCAAACGTCAGGCCAGCGTCGTCACCGGCAGCAATGTCGAGGATGGTGCTGCACAAGCGTTAGAACGGTTTATTCTGGCGGCGCAATAAGCGCCGTCACGCGCAATGCGTATGCACTGAACTTCCGATCATTGTTTTTACACCAGGGCAATGATCGGAAGTTGCTGTGTTGTCTTACTTGGGCATTGCCCAGGACTGCAACTTATAGCCATCTTTGTCGAGTTCGGCGCGGGCCTGCAACAACAGATCTTCCAACTGAGCCGGGTCGGTGTAGGCACTCGAGGACAGCTGTTTGCTGCCAATACGCGTGTTGGTGCGGTCGATGACGCTCAGGCTGAGGGCGCCATTGCCATCGTGCCAGGCCACGCACTGGAAGGGTTGGAAAGCACGGTCTGCGATCAAAAGAGCTTCGTTGATGCGGAGCGGGGCGTTCATGTGGGTCTTCTCTCTAATGCCCATTCAAGTGAGTACCGTCGGTTGGGCGGGCCAGACGGCGAGTTACTTGTACTGATGCTCGATGGCGGGGTACGGGTCACATGCTAGAGCAAGAAATTTCAACTTTCCGTGATCAACGTCATGTAAGCGGCTGTTTTGAAAGCTGAATAACCGTTGCGGTGCACGGCACTCTTTTACCCGCAAACTTTCAGCGCTGGCTTTGTGCCAACACTTATAGCGAAATGGTACAAGGCGCGCGTCAATACCTTGCTAGTGTTAGCGCCAGACCTCACAAACCTTTGTTTCTAAATAACTTTAATAATATTGGCGCCAAGGAATAGTCATGGTTGTTACACCTGTCCAGCGTCGTCTGCTTGTGGTCGATCCGTGTGATGACTGTCACGGACTGCTGCCCGGTTTGCGCACCGCCGGATGGGAAGTCGACAGCTGTGCCCTTGGCACCGTCGGCGATCGGTCCTGCGATGTTGGCCTGCTGCGCTTGCAGCCCTATCACCTTGAGCGCCCGGAAGCGGTCAAGGAGTTGATCAGCCGCAGTGGCACCGAGTGGATCGCGGTGCTCAGCCAGGACGTTTTGCGCCTGCAAAATGTCGGAGATTTCGTCTGCGAGTGGTTTTTCGACTTCCACACCTTGCCGTTTGACGTGGCGCGCGTGCAGGTCACGCTAGGGCGTGCGTTCGGCATGGCCCGTTTGCGTGGCAAAGGCCATACGCTGATCGATGAGCCCGAGCATGAATTGCTGGGTGACAGCCGGCCGATTCGTGAACTGCGCAAGCTTTTGGCCAAGTTGGCACCGACGGAATCGCCCGTGTTGATTCGCGGTGACAGCGGCACCGGTAAAGAGCTGGTGGCCAAGACCCTGCACCGCAAGTCCCAGCGCCACGCCAAGCCATTTGTGGCCATCAACTGCGGTGCAATTCCCGAACACCTGATTCAGTCCGAACTGTTCGGCCATGAGAAAGGTGCGTTTACCGGCGCACACCAGCGCAAGGTCGGGCGCATCGAGGCGGCTCACGGAGGCACGCTGTTTCTGGATGAAATCGGTGATTTGCCGCTGGAGCTGAAAGCCAACCTCTTGCGCTTTTTGCAAGAGAAGCAAATCGAACGTGTCGGCGGCAGCCAACCCATCCCTGTGGATGTGCGGGTATTGGCGGCAACCCACGTCGACCTGGAAACCGCGGTTGAGAAGGGCACCTTTCGTGAAGACCTGTATTACCGCCTGAATGTGCTGCAGGTGGTCACCGCGCCCTTGCGTGAGCGCCACGGCGATGTGGCGATGCTGGCCAACCACTTTTCACGCTTCTACAGTCAGGAAACCGGGCGCCGCCCGCGCAGCTTCAGCGAGGATGCACTGGTAGCCATGGGGCAGCACCCTTGGCCGGGCAACGTGCGCGAGTTGGCCAATCGCGTGCGCCGTGGCCTGGTGCTGGCCGAAGGGCGGCAGATCGAAGCGGCGGACCTGGGTTTGCTGGGCGAGCAGGCAATTGCGCCACCGATGGCTACACTGGAAGATTACAAGCACCGCGCCGAACGCCAGGCGCTGTGCGATGTGCTCAATCGGCACAGCGACAACCTGAGTGTCGCAGCCCGTGTGCTGGGGGTTTCCCGGCCGACGTTCTACCGATTGCTGCACAAGCACCAGATCCGCTAGGGCGGGTAAAACGAAAGCCCCGCAACGACCCTCATCGTTGCGGGGCTTTTCCTTGCGCGGCTTAAAAGTAGTACGGGAATTTCAAGCTGAACGTAAAGTCCGGCGCATCGTCCGTCATGCCGATCGACAGGTTCGGCACGATGGTCAGGTTTTCCGACGCGGCAATGGTCATGCCCACGTTGAAGTAACCGGCGTTGGCATCGCTGGACACCACCGACTGCCAGTCCTGGCCGTTTTGCTTGATCTTGCTTTTGCGCTGCACCAGGTCCGACACGGAAAACGACATGCTCATTTTTTCGTTAAGGGCAAAGGCGACCCCCAGGCCAAGTTGGAAGCTGTCGCCCAGGCTGATTTTGCCGGGGACTTTCTGGTTGACGTTAGGGCTGATATCGCCGAATGACTCCTCGAAGTTATGCGTATACGACAGCGAGCCGAACAGCACCGCCGGATCGAAGGTCTTCACCAGGGAAATGCCTGGCGTCACCGACCACACACCGTTACCCGTCGGCAGGCTTTCCGGCACGGCCAGGTTATTGTTATTGACTTGCTCGATCAGCTTGATGCCGTAGGGCTCCTGGCCGGTCGGGGCTTTGACGCGCACTGACACCACGGCATCCGGCAGGTTGGCGCTTTCATCCAGAAACTTGTAAGCAATGCCGAAGTTGACATCGCCGATGGTTGGGTCTCGGGTCACCGACGCTTCGGACGTGGCGTTGGAATCGCCGTTGGCGCCGCCCGACTGATAGGTCGACTCGCGGTACACCACCGGCACGTTCAAGTCGAACTGCCAGCGGTTATCCAGGTTGTAGCGCCCGGTCAGGTCCAGGGTCCAACTGTCGGATTTGATTCGGTCCAGGTTAATGTTGCCGAGGAAGATCGAGTCCAGGGCCAAAAAGCCGTTGAGGGAAAGCTGGCGGGCATCGTAGCGGGCATAGGTAAGGCCGGTTTCGAAGCTGAACTTGCCATTACCGAAGAAGCCGCTGGCTTCGTTGTACAGGTTGCTCACGCTTTGTGCCGGGGCCGAGTCGTCCTTGAGGCTTTGCCCGTAGGAACTGCCGCCGCCGGCGCCACCCGAGGCAGCCGCCGCACCTGTGCCAGGCGTATGACCGGCCACGGTGGTGCCGCCTTTCTGGAAGTCGGCGGGGGATTTGGCCAAGCGTTTGGGGGTGGGAGTTGCGGGTTGGTCTTCTACTTGTCGTACGCGTTGTTCCAGTACGGCCAGTGCTTTTTGCTGCACTTCATAGCGTTGTTTGAGTTCCAGCAGTTCCTGTTTCAAGCCCTCAATGTCGGCATCGGGTGCGGCGTATAGCATTGATGCGGGCAAGAGCGTACTCAAGCAAACCACGGCACGTAACGATAGCGATCGATGCATGAAATAAGCCGTCCCTTTCTAATGCGTAAGTGTCGTGGCTCAGCGTAGTTCAATAACCGGAGGGGCGTAGGCCTTTGAGTTGATCAAGATTGAGGTTCTGCGTGAGGTTGTTCAGACCGTTGTTGCCCAGCACCACATTCAGTTGGGTCATGTTGTTTACAAAGTTGCTGTTGCCTTGAATGACCGTGCCCTGCAGGACGTTGCCGCCACCAATTTGCTGCACCACATTGCCCTGGTTGTTACTGGCCTGTAGCGCCATTTGCAGCCCGCCGTTATTGGCCGTGACCGTCACCTGGCCAGCAGCGGTGCCGCCGGTGATCGGCTGGCCAGCCATCAGCGCTTGCCCTGATTGCACGTAGTTGGCAGGCGCCAGGCCGTTTCGGGTGACGTTGATGTCCACGCCGTTGCTGGCGGTGTTGCCGTCGCCCGCTGCGCGCACGCTTTGCGTCACGCCCTGGCCCGTGCCCAGGCCTGCGCCGCCGATGACCGTGCCGGTGCCTTGGGGTTGCTTGGCGATGCCGGTGCCATCATTGCCGGTCACCTGCACATAAAACTGAGGGGTCACGGTGGCTGAGCTGACCTGCATATTGGCCGTGCCAGTGACGGTTGCACCGGCGGCATTGGTCCAGGTGCTGCTCATGACGATCCCGAAGCTGATAATCCGCCCCGGCATGACATAACGGCCACGCAGCTCGGCCATTTCCGAGTCCTTGAGTTCGATCGGCTTGAACGCCGAGGAAGCATAAGCAGGTACTGAGGCTGCCAGGCACATGACCGTCAGCCAGCGTCGAGTGTTCATCGTGTGCTCCTGGAGCGTCCTGCTCCTTATTGCGCTTCTAGAAGAAGTCGCTCTGGATAAAACCGAAGTCCATCAATTCACTGTCACGTACGGGGCTGAATTCGTTCAGCTGGCTCTTGGCGGTCAGTGGGTTGGGCGGCGTGAGCAGGGCGTTGGCCTTGTCGTAGCCCTCGCCGATAACCGCGAACACAATGCCGTTCCAGCCTTTGACGAAATCGTCTTTGGCATAACGCTTGTTACCCAGCACGGGGTCGCCGATATACACCCAGTCCTTGTCGGCCCGCTGCAACACCACGAAGTGCTTGTAGCCACGAATATCCAGCAACACCACCACCGGCACTTTTACGGTGATCAGTACTTGCGGGGTGATCCGGTAGCCCTTGGCGCGCATGTGGATGCTTTCCAGGTAGCGCTTCATGTCCAGCATCGAGAAGCCCTGGGTGCGTACGAGGTTCTGGTCGGCGTTGACCAGCATGCCCTTGATGACGTGGTCTTCATCCACGTCCATCCAATAGGCTTGGCGCAGGATGGTCGCCAGTGCAGCGGCCCCGCAGCTGAAATCGGTTTTCTGTTCCACCAGGTTGGCGAACTTGCGCTCGCGGATGCTCTCGACCTTCTTGTAGACCACCGCGCCGTTAGGCATGACCACTGCCATTTGCGCCGCCCAGGTCGGGCCGGTGAGTGCCAGCAGCAGAAGGAGGGCTCCGAAGCGCATGATCGTAGGACCTGTTGGACACTGGAAATAAAAAGGGCCTTGTTGCCAAGGCCCTGTCTGCATCAGAAGCGAGTGATTGCGACGTTGTTCTGACCCTGGTTGTTGCTGCCCGACAGAACGTTGGAGTTCGACACCCCGGAGCTGAAGTTCATCGAGTTGTTCACGCTGGCGTTGTTGACCACCGGTTTGCTGCTCCAGCCGTGGCCGCTGCTCAGGTTCTGCGTCAGGTTACCCGACACGTCCTGCACGCCGGCGACGGTTGCGGCGCCGCTGTCGCCATTACCCGAGGCGATTGCCACACTGCTGCTGCCCTGGTTGGAGGCGCCCGATGCGGCGTTCAATTGAATCACGCCTGAAGCGTGGTTACCGCTGTCGTTGAGGGACGCGTTGTTTTTGGTGCCGCTGTTGACCACCAGGTTGCCGGTGTTCGACTGTGCGGTGCCGGTGCTGGCGAATACGAAGTCGGCGTCGCCGGATACGATGGCGACATCGTTTTTGCCTTGGTTGTTGTCGCCGCTCAGCACGTTGCCGTTGGCCACGCCGCTGATGTTGTTGTACGAGTCATTCGCCGAAGCGTTGTTCTTGGTTTTGTCATTGAGCACCACGTTGCCGTGGTTGCTTTGACCGTCTTGGGTGGTCGCCGCTGCGGTCGTTGGCGCAGGCTGTGGATGATGGTTGGGTTGACCCGCTTGAGCAGCAACAGCCATGAGCGCAGCGAGAGCGAAAGCCAGTGGTTTGAGGGCCATTGTAGTTTTCATGGTGTATCTCCTTGCTTCTATTAGTTGGTTAAGTGTTGGTACGTTCCAGCTACCGACTCAGCTCCATCAGTTGAGTCGTAAGTTCAGGGTGTTAGCCACTCGGTTCCCCACCCCGGCGCTCTGGTTGACCTGTACCACTCCACGGCTGCCGGTGAAGGCCTGGTCGCTGGTCACGACCTGGCGGCTGCCAGTGGTAGAGGTCAATCCTGAGTCGGTTGCAAGCGCAACGTTCTGTTGCGACATGACGCTGTCGTCGATGCTCTGCGGGCCAGCGCTGACGCTGATTCGCACGGCATTGATCATCTGGTTCTGGGCCCCGGCCGACTGATTGACACTCAGTGCGCCGTTGCCATTGCTGAAAGCGTTGCCCTGGATCATCGTCCTGGCGTTCAGCGCGCGGTCGGCCGCGGCGCCGCTGATTTTTTGCGTGACGGTCACCGTTGCCTGGGCGTTGTGGCCTACAGCGATCGCGACGTTGTTGCTCAACTGTTGCTGATCGCCGGCGGCCTGGTTGATCGAGACCACGCCGTTGTACTGCGTGCCCGAGTTATCAATGCTGGCGTTGTTGTTGCTGTCGGCCATCGCCGCGGTGCAACCGAGCGCCGCCAGTAGCATCCAGATGCGACTCATTTCATCGCCCCCCCGACCATGCCGCCGATGTTGTTCAGCGGTGCGAGGCCGCTGGATATCGCGCCGTTGACCGTGCCCGAAATGCCGCCGCCACTGTGGCCGGCCGCGCTGCTGGCGCCCAGGCCTGGACCGCTGCCGATCGTGTTCAAGCCAGTGATGTCGCCATTGGGCATGATGCTGCGAGTAATGCTTGAGCCGCTGCTGATGCGCCCAATGTCGTTGTCGCTGAGTTCATTGGTGGAGGCGCGCAGGACTTGTGCCGACGGGTTGGCATTGACGGTGTTGGGGTAGGGGTCGACGCCGCGTGAGCGACCGATCACATACGGTTGAACCTGGCGCTCAATCACGATCACGCCATCACCGGCCGCGAGCACTGGAAGGCTTGCGCCGGCACTCAGAACGCAGCTGATCAGCAGGAGGCTCAGTGAGCCTGGATTGTGTGTGTCCACGGCAGTGTTCCTTATTCTTCGCGCTGACCCTAAACAGCGCTGTAAGGGAGAGAGCAGAACGCGTGCCGCTTTTTATTTGTTTTTCAAATTCAGAGGGTTGGGGTTAAAGCCGGGCGACGTGATGGCCGTGCTGTATCAGCGTTGAGACAGTGGCCCTGTGGCCGGGCATGTACGGCCCCGCCTCAAGGTTGTCTCATGGCTGTAACAGTCGGTGTGACAGAACGGTGAATGCGCTCAGCACGGGCGGTTCAGGGCAGGGAAGTGTTTCAAAAGTGGACACTCAGGGCGCAAGCGAGCCCGTACGTGCAAAGCGCATCAGCCTTTGGGGGCTTTACGGGGAATCGAATTGAGCACGGGGTTGCCGTCCTGGTTTTGGGTCAGGTAGACCGGCAAAACCCTGGGCAGGGAGGGGACGAGGTTGTTGACCTCGTTGATGTTGTAAATGCCGCCGATGCGAATGGTCCCGGTGGTGGTGTCTGCCAGCATCACGGGCTTATTCAGGTAGCGGTTGATCAGCGGCAATGCATCGGCCAGCGCCAGGTTGTCGAGCACCAGTTTGCCCTGGCGCCAGGCAAGCGCGGAGTCATTGGCGCTGATCGCGGCGATTTGCGGCGTGGCATCGCCTGTGTGGTAGCTCGCCTGCATGCCCGGAGTCAGCGGCACGCTGCCATGCACGGCGTCGCTGGCGATCTGTACCGAGCCTTCAAGCAACGTTACCCGCACCAGGTCTTCGTATTTCCAGACGTTGAATTGCGTGCCCGTGACCCGCACCTGGCCGTCGCCAGCGCGCACGATGAAGGGATGATGGCTGTCGTGAGCGACCTTGAAAAACGCCTCGCCCTTTTTCAAGGTGGCCCGGCGTTCGTCCTTGTAATGGCTGTAGACCAGCTCGGTGCCCAGGTTCAGCTCCACCTGGCTGCCATCGCCGAGGGTGACCTTGCGCAAGCCCTGGGTGGCTTCGAAGTGTTCATACGAGCTGGGCAACCAGCCCGCTTCCCAGCCCGTGAGGGCGGCCAGCGGCAAGGCCGCCAGGCACACGGCGGCCGCAACGGCGTAGGCGCGCAGCCGTCTGCGCGGCTTGAACGCCAGCACCGCTGGCGCCGGCTCGCTGCGTGGCAGGTGATCGGCCACGTCCCAGATTTCCAGCATGGCTGCGTATTCAAAGGCGTGCAGGGGATGGGCGTCGTGCCAATCTGCAAAAGCCTGACGCTCGCCTGCCGTGCAGTCATCGGCATGCAAGCGCATGCACCAATGCGCGGCGGCGTCGGTGATGGCGTCATATTCGGCTTCTGAAAGAGACTTTTCGCTCATTAACTCATCCTGATTTCGCACATTCTAACCTCCCGAGGCGGATGGCGAGAACAGCCATCATGGCGATTGCACATCAATTGGAACTTATTCTCGTTTGGGAACATCAGAAAAACAGAGGACATGAGTCCGTCATTCCCCCAATGGAGTACGAAAATGCTGAAGAAAACCTTAGTCGCCCTGTGTGCAACCACCGCGCTGCTCAGCGCTGGCGCAGCCCTGGCTGATAAACCGGGTGCGGGCTGGATCACCATCGAGAAAGCCATTGAAACCGCCAAGGCCAAAGCCGGGTATGTCGAAGTCTACAGCGCCGAAGCCGATGACAAAGGCTACTGGGAAGTCAAAGGGCGCAAGTCCGATGGCGTCGTCTATGAAGCGCGCATTGATGGCGCTTCGGGCAATATCCTGCGTGACCAGAAAGACTGACCTCCCGCCGGGAGCCTGCTCAGGCTCCCGCATCCAGCGCTCGGCCCAATTGGCAGATCAAGTAAGTCACCGAGTCGGCATTGGCCAGAATGGTATCGATGCGTTTGTCCGGGTCGCTCATGAAGATCGCCCTGGCATCGTTGAGCGTGCGCGCACCGGTGGTGTTCAACACTTTATTCTTTAAAGCTCGGGTCCAGGGACGGTCACCGAAATCCTCCCATTGCTCGCTGAACACATCCCAGGTCTTGAACAGCATCGTCGCCGGCGTCAAGGTTGACAGTGCTGTGTCGCGCAGGTGAGCAAGGTCCATCAACATCACCGGCGCGCCGCTGATCTGTACATTGATCAGGTCTGTGAACGGTCGCATGGTGTCCAGGTAGGCCAGATCTTCGGTCGCGGAGATCAGGTGCGTTATCTCGTGAATCAACGTCGTCGCGCGTGCGTGCGCCGAAATGTCGAACGGCGCGATCAAGCGGTTTTGATAGATGTCCATGCGCGGGTCGAAGAACCGGTCCAGCAGGTAGATCTTCTTGTCGGCATCGTTGGGCAAGACGAACGCGAAGGTGTCGTGCGCGCTGTACCGGTGGATACCGCTGACAAAGCGCGTCGAATCGGGGGCGGTCAGGGTGGGGTTGACCAGTTCACCGAGCACTTCGTCGACTCGCCGTTCAACCCTGTGCACCTGTTCAGCGGTCAGTGTGATGACGCCGAACAACTCACTTAAAAAACGTCCGACCCGACTGTTCGGGGCTCTTTGCACAGCAAAGTTGACGATGTTGCGCTTGCAGGTGACCGCATAGTAGGTCGCGACGTTGAGTGCTTCATCGATACAGCGCGCCTTCCAGCTGGACAGCGCGGCGATTTCCCGCAACCCCACGGCCTCGATATTGATGGCTTCCCGCTCGGCTGCACGGGTGGAAAGCCTGCCTGCGTAGCGGCTCAAGGTTTTACCAAAGCGTGGGTGATGCCGGTCGAGGTCCAGCACCCACTCGCCCAGCGCGTTGCGCTGCAAATAAGGGCCGTGCTGTACACCGTTGCTGATGCGCCAGTGCTCACCGGCTTTTTTCACCGGGTAGACTTTGCCGGCCACCGGCACCAGGCTGAGAGCGCCGAGGTCATCGTGGTACACGTGGCTGTAGGCGCTTTTTGTCAGGTCGGCCAGGGCCATGTCGTGGTATTCGAAGGTTTGCAGTTGCGTACGCAGCGGCGCTGTCAGGTCTTGCTCCGCCAGGCTGGTCGCGGTGGGGGCAGGGGCCTTGAGCCAATGCTCCAGCGTCGGTTGCTCCGCGGGTGTTGGCACATCGGGCAAAACCCTGTCCAGGCTTGTGCGCAAAGTGGCCATTTCGGCCACGCCTAATGCAAAGGTTTTCAAGGCGTGCGCCCAGCGCTGTTGCTGCAAGTCTTCGGCCGACAGTTTGAACAGTTTGTAGCTGCGCCACACCACCAGCGGGTACGTGAGTTTGCCCGCCATCAGTTGCAGGGTCTTGGGGATTTCGCTGGTCAGCAGGCTGATGATCGCCTCCCACTGTGTTTTGCCCGAGGGCGTGAACTGGCAGCTCAGCATTCGGTTCAGCATCTCGCTGTTGTCCGCAAACAGACGGTTGAGCAGATGACCGCGGATGGGTGATGAGCCCAGGCGAATCTCCGCGTTCTGCTGACGCCCTTGCGGCTGCAGCAGATGGCGGTAAGTCGCCTGATGGGCCGTTTCCAGCTGACCCACGATCCACTCCTGCAAGGCGCCGGGCGTACTGAACTCAGTGAGCAGGGCGGCTTCGTTCGCGTATTCCCTCAATACATGGTGGGAGCTGTAGGGCGCGTACAGCACCACAGGGCCGGAAGCGTTGGCGTGCGGGCCGATCAGGTAGCAACCCAAAGCCTTGACCAGGGCTGCACCCTCGGTGGCCATCAGTTCCAGCGGGCGAATGGTTGCCGTCACACCGCGCACGGTGGCGCGAGCCACGGCGTCGGGCATATCCAACACTTGGCGGATAAAGCTCCAGGCCGAGCCGGACAGCCGCCCATCGAGTTTTTGTTCATGGGCGTATTGCAGCAGTTGCCAGGGCAACTGCTGACAGAACAGGTGACGGCGCTGGCGCGTGTCTTCGGTTTGACCGCCCAGGTGAATGGTCAGCAATGGCTGGTAGAGGCTTTTCAAGTCCAGCTGCCGAACCAGTTGCACCACGGCATGACCATCCAGCGTGGACGGCAGCGGGGTGGCAGTGCGTGAGGTCGGGCGGATCTGCTCGGCGCGCAACGCGGGCAGGTGCCGCAGGGCGAAATCCGTCAGCGTTTGAATGTTGCCTTCGCGTTCGATACGCGCAGGAATCAGGATGTTGTCCGGGTTGACCACCTGCCCGGGAAAGCGCGCATTGAGCAGGGTTGAAAGCGTGCTCATGACCTGTTCGCGCAGGGGCGTGATGCTGTGCAGATAGTCACGCTCTTCCGGCGCACTGAGGCGATATTGTTCCAGCAGTTCGGCGTGCAGGATCTGCTCTGACGGCTGCGCCATGCCCAGCCATACCGGCAGCGCCTGCTGGTTGACCAGGGCGCGGGTAAGCGTGACAGCCCTTTCCAGGTTGGACGGCGGCGCCCGCCGAATCAGCGCGTCCATGCAGTCCTGAAAGCGTTGTACGCCCACTGTCATCGACAGCAGGTGATCCACCTCGCCCGACAGGAACTGGCTGTAGGACTGTTGACGGTTGTTGAGCAAATGATCGTCGATGCGTTGCATCGGGCCCAATTGAAGACGTTGATGAGGCACACGCCTGGAGGCCGGCAAGTTTTCGACAAGGGGCAGGCGCGCCCGCTCATCCTGCAGGCGTTGCCCCACTGCGTCGCGCAAGGCCTTGATCGAATCAAACGCCTCATAGCCGCGACTCACCGTCCAGAGCAACGCCGCACCGGAATGAAGAACGTCCAGGCCGCCGCGTTCCGACAGCACAAAACAATTGGCCAGGGGCTGCAGCGCGTTCTGCGTGCCGACCTTCAAGGTCAAGCCATAGGCATCCGGTATAAAGCCGTTCAGGCCGTGGCGCGTCAGCCTGTCCATGCTGTCGGCATTGAGCACGCTGCCCAGCAGCCCGAGATGAGCCTGCGGCAAGGTCTTGGACAAGCGCCTCAGCTCAGCTTCGCCACTGAGGCCCTGAAACATCGCCTGGCTGAGATGCGAAGGGTGAGTGTCCAGCAGCAGGTGAGGCAGCGCGCGCAAGCCTTGCGTAAACGTGCTCAACACCCGCTCGATGACCGCGTTGAACGTGGCCACGGTCAAACTGGGCACGTGGTGGGCGACACCTTTGCGCCGCTGGTAAAACCCGCTCCGGCTGGAGCCGGTCAAGGCACTGGCCTGCCGGGCGAGGCGCGCGATGAAGTGTTCAACCATGTTCAACGAGGCCTGCGGGGGCCGCTCTTCGCGCTCCAGCGCCGTGGTGGCGTAGGTGTTGATCTCAATAGCGTCGCCACTCAGCGGCAGGTGCCTGCTGGCCAACTCTGCCTCCAGGGCGTGGGCTGCCAGCGCGCGAAGGGGCCTGTATTGACTGCGTTCAAGCACCAGCGCGGCATCGACCGCCTGCAGCCGCTGCAAGTGCGCCCTGGCCTTTTCCGCGATGACCGTGCTGGGCTGTCCACTGCCCGTAGTGATGGGGTGAACGCTCCAGCGCCCGTCGGTTTCCTGCTCCATCAGCCGGCTGTCGAGCAGGGTGCGTACGTCCAGCGCACTGTCGAGCAGAGCGGCCAGGTCGATGCTGCCCGCGCCTTGCCGATAGAGGCCCAGCGCATGCTCCAGGTTGTTGAACTGTTTGGTCGCGATGTCTTCGATCATCTCCTCGAAGACGTTGCCGACCACGCGATGGCCCGTGACGTGCAACGGGTCCAGACCGACAAACAGACTGCGCTCATCCAGGGAGACGACGTTAAGCAGCTCATCTTCATGCCCGGCGGTCCTGAGCATGACCCGCAGCGTGTCGTTAAGGTCATTCAAGTCCTTGAGCACCTGCAGACCGCGCGACTGGGTGTAGAGATAGGCGTGGGTATAGCTGATCAGCAAGGTGCTGGCCAGTTCCACCGTCTGATGATAGGGCGCTTGAATACGCACTTTTTCCACGCTCAGGGTGCTGGCGTAGGCGGTGCGGGCGGCCTGGTCCGAGAGAAACAGGGCGCGCAGCGCCTGGCTTTCTTCAGTGCTCAGGATCGTATTCTGGTGTTTGAACAACAGGTCGGCGCGAAACTTATCACTCATCACCCGGGCAAAAAACCGCAGGCGTGATTGCCCACCGTCGAAGTCTTCGTTCCAGTAGGTCTGGAGCAGGCTGTGCAACAGCTTTGAAAGGAGGCCGCTGGTTTGTTCGACGAGGCTGTCCCAGCGTTGTTGGTCTTCGGCCAATTGCGCCTCGGAAAACGCGCGGGTGTCATGGCCGATGTTGAAGAACGTGTGTGTCTGCCCCGAGGGCCAGGCTTGCTTGACGTAAAACTGCAGCAGCGCATCGCGCAGTGGCATCGAGGCGACCCAGCGACGGTCCGCTGCCGCCGAGGCCTGGCTGAAAAAATTAACCCGCGTATCGCTCTGCGTGAGGCCGGGAAAGCAGGCGCGGGCCATGATGGCGAGCAATGTGTCGAGCATCCAACCCAAGCTGGGGAGCTTGCGTAACTGGTCGAGCATCGCGGTCACATTTTTTTGTTGCCCGGCCAGGATGGCCTGCTCCTGGTCTTCCATGACCGCGCCCGGGATGACGGCGGTGCTCACCGTCAGGTGCAGATTGACCGGCAGTGCATCACGCTCGCCGATGGATACAAACTGCATCAGCTCTTCGCGCTTGGCCGGATGCGCCAGGCGTTCCTGCACCTCAATGAGCAGGTCCGCGCGGCTGTCGAACAGCTCAAGGCCGCCATAGGGGCTGTAGAGCACGGCCTTACTGGCATCGGGTGTGGGGCTCATCATAAACGCCCCGGCCAGCACAACGGCGGGCTTGCCCCCAGCGTTGGCCAGCAGCCTTTCCACCTTCATCGGGTAGCCGTGCACCACCTCATTCTGGCGCGCTGCATCGGTGGCGTAATAGAGCGTGTGCAGCCAATCAAGGTCCTTGACCGAAAACCCCAGCGCGCGCTCTCGCGCTGACGGGGTTTTGCGTTTGACGGTCTGTAGGAACTCATCGAAAAAGTACGGTGGTGTCACTTGCGTCATGGGGCGCTCTCCTTTCACGCGGCGGTCATCAAGCGCCAAAGTAGGAGGTCGCGCAGCACGCTGGGCGGTAGATAACGCAAGCGCCCGTTGACAGCAGGCACAGGAGGCGTTGTTTAATCGGCGGTCTGGATTCTTGTTGTCTCTTCCAATTATAAAATCGGAGCTACAGATGTCTGCCCAGTCCCCGCTCGTTGACAGTCCTGCAGCATTCATCGGTTTCGATGACCTGGTGGGATTGCTGCACGCGATATTCGTCAAGCACGGCACCTCACCGCAGGTTGCCTCGATCCTGGCGCGCAATTGCGCCAGCGCCGAGCGCGACGGTGCGCACAGCCACGGCATTTTCCGTATCCCCGGTTACCTCAGCACGCTGGCCAGCGGGTGGGTCGACGGCATGGCCACGCCCGTGGTCACGGATGTGGCGTCCGGCTTCGTGCGGGTGGATGCCGGCAACGGGTTCGCCCAGCCGGCCCTTGAAGCGGCGCGCGCGCTGTTGGTAGACAAAGCTCGCAGCGCCGGCATCGCACTGCTGGCGATTCACAACTCTCATCACTTTGCCGCGCTGTGGCCGGATGTCGAGCCCTTCGCCGAAGAAGGGCTGGTGGCGTTGAGCGTGGTCAACAGCATGACTTGCGTGGTGCCGCATGGCGCCGACCGGCCATTGTTCGGCACCAACCCCATCGCCTTCGCCGCACCGCGTGCCGACGGCTCGCCCATTGTCTTCGACCTGGCCACCAGCGCCATTGCCCATGGCGACGTGCAGATTGCCGCGCGCAAGGGCGAGCGCTTGCCGCCGGGCATGGGCGTTGACAGCCTCGGCCAGCCGACCCAGGACCCCAAAGCCGTGCTCGAAGGCGGCGCGCTGTTGCCCTTTGGCGGGCACAAGGGCTCGGCCTTGTCGATGATGGTCGAGTTGCTGGCGGCGGCGTTGACCGGAGGCAATTTCTCGTTTGAGTTCAACTGGGCCGATCATCCGGGCGCGCGTACACCCTGGACCGGGCAATTGCTGATCGTCATCGACCCGAGCAAGACGGCCGGGCAAAACTTCGCCGAACGCAGCCAGGAACTGGTGCGGCAGATGCATGCGGCGGGGTTGCGGCGGTTACCGGGGGATCGACGTCACCGCACACGGGCGAAGTCGCAGCAACAAGGTATTGAGCTGGACGCGCGCGAGCTGGCGCGCTTGCAGGCCTTGCTGGAGACGTAAAAAAGGGGCTGCGCCAACGGCGCAGCCCCATGCATCAAGTACGGTGGATCAGTTACGGCGACCCAGCAACAACCCCACCACCAGGCCAAAACCTGCAGAGATGGCCACGGTCTGCCATGGATGGCCGCCGATGTAGGTTTCGGTCGCGTCGACCACCGGCTTGCTGCGCTCGCGCACGTTGGACACCGACTCCAGCGCTTGCTTGAGTTTGATGGCAACCTGTTCGCGCAGGGTTTCGCCTTCTTCGCCTACCAGGGAGGCGCTGCTCTTGAGCAGTTTGTCCGACTCTTCGATCAACGCCGTCAGTTCACTGAAAGCTTGATCCTTGATTTGATCTTCGACAGCTTGGGCAGCAGATTTGCGGGCCATTGTGTGACTCCTTGCAGGTGAATGTGACAGTGAACAATGGAGTGTCAGGCGGCGGCAAAAGTTGCAGTTTTTTTGCCGGGGCCTGTTTTTGGGCAAAATCCGAATCAGGATATTTCGACCTACAGTGTAAGATGTCGTCTATTTGTGCAGCAGGTAATTCCACATGAGCTTCAATCTCGCCAACAAAACCCTCGCCGAACGCGCCGAGCTGGAAGATGAAAAGTCACGCCTCTACGACCTGTGGCAGACCAACCTGGGCAAGGCCAAGGGCGAAGCGGCGCGCTTGTTCGGCGAGCGCGCCAAGCGCAAGGGCAAGTGGGCTGAATGGGTGCGCGCAGAACTCGACGGCATGTCGCCGCCGGAGTTTTCCAATATGGTGCGCAGCGAAGTCAACAAGCTGATGGCCGCGGCAAAATAAAGCACGCCACAATCGCCTCGCGCACCTTGAGCAACAGCGGATCAAGCTGCGCCTGGGTGCGCCAGCCCAGTTCTACCGGGTAAACCGGCAGCGCCAACGGGCAGGGCAGTACACGCAAGCCGGTCATGTGCGCGATGGCCTGGGCCGCATGGCCGGGAATCGTCGCCACGGCCGTGCTGCCTTTGAGCAGATACGGCAGCGCGGCAAAGTGGCTGGTGGACGCGCACACCTGGCGGCTCAGCCCTTGCGCCGCCAACCCTTCATCAGTGATCCCGATAAAACCGCCCGACGACACCAGCACGTGCTCGCGCGCGACGAACTCATCCAGGCTGATAGCCTGCTGGCTGGGCGCCAGGCTGTCCGGGTCGACCAGGCAGCGGTAATCCCCTTCGCCCACTACCTGTCGACTCAGCCTGCGTTCGGCAAACCCGCCCGCGGTGATCGCCAGGTCCAGGCTGCGGTCAAGCAGGGCCGCGGCGACGATCTGGCTGTGGGTCTGGCGGAAGATCACCCGCAGCTTGGGCGCACAATCGGCGATGGCTTCCATCAACCGACGGCCGTAAGCAATTTCGAAGTCATCGGATAAACCCAGGACCACTGAGCGCCCTTGGTAGTCGAGATTGTCCGGATGGACCATGGCCAGGCTTTGTCGGCAGCGGTCCAGCGCTTCGCTGATCACCGGCTTGAGCTGATTGGCGCGCAACGTCGGTGCCAGGCCGCGGCCGGTGCGCACAAATAATGGGTCGCCATACACGTCGCGCAAACGTCGCAGGCCTGCGCTGATCGCCGACTGGGTAACGCCCAGGCGCAACGCGGCGCGGCTGGCACTGGACTCGTCGTGCAGGGCTTCGAAGGTTTTCAGCAGGTTCAGGTCAACCTGGGCGATATTCATTTGGCTCATATCATTCAGCATTGAAGTGGGCTTTATTCATGATCACGGCTGATCGGAGAATGGGCAACCCCCCTTATTTGGAGTGATCGTGATGCCCCTTTCTACCGTGGCTGCCTTGCAAATCGGTGCCTTGCCAGAAGGCAAAGCGCAAACCCTGGCGCAAATCCTGAGCTATGAGCACGAGATTCTGCGCAGCGGTGCGCAATTGGTGGTGATGCCTGAGGCCTTGCTGGGCGGCTATCCCAAGGGCGAAAGCTTCGGCACGCAGCTGGGTTATCGCTTGCCGGAGGGGCGCGAAGCCTTTGCCCGTTATTTTGCCAACGCCATCGACGTGCCGGGCGTCGAGACGCAAGCGCTGGCCGGGTTGTCTGCCCGCACCGGTGCCAGCCTGGTAATCGGCGTGATCGAGCGCAGTGCCAGCACGTTGTATTGCACGGTGCTGTATTTCGAGCCGAACGGCGGGCTGGTTGCCAAGCACCGCAAACTGATGCCCACCGGCACCGAACGGCTGATCTGGGGCACGGGCGATGGTTCGACCTTGCCGGTGATCGACACCGCTGTAGGCCGGATCGGTGGGGCGGTGTGCTGGGAAAACATGATGCCGCTGCTGCGCACCGCGATGTACGCCAAGGGCGTGGACGTGTGGTGCGCGCCGACCGTGGACGAACGCGAAATGTGGCAGGTGAGCATGCGCCATGTCGCCCATGAAGGGCGCTGCTTTGTGGTCAGCGCCTGCCAGGTGCAGGCCTCGCCTGCGGCGCTCGGCGTGCAAGTGGCCAATTGGCCGTCAGACCGTGCGTTGATCGCGGGCGGCAGTGTGATTATCGGGCCGATGGGCGATGTTCTGGCCGGGCCGTTGGTGGGAGAGGCCGGGTTATTGACCGCGCAGATCAATACCGAGGACCTCGTCCGGGCACGTTATGACTATGACGTGGTGGGGCATTACGCGCGGCCGGATGTGTTTGAGCTGGTCGTGGATGAGCGCGCCAAACCCGGCGTGCGCACCCTCACCGAGTGAAGCCGGTCAAGCCGCAGGCGCCGGCAAGCCTGGCGCCTACGGCGTGGCAGGTAGCGTGTTGAGCCACTCTTCGCGGGTTATTTCCCAAATGTCGCGCGCGAAGGTGCCTTCCACAAACCGACCTTCCTGCGACCTGATCAAGCGCATGCCGGTGCGCTCGGATATCCGCCGTGAGCCAATATTGGGCGCCGCCTTGGGCACACGCAGCACGGGGCGTTTGAGTACCTCGAACCAGTACTCGGTCACCGCAGCACTGGCTTCGGTCATCAAGCCCTGGCCTTGCCATTGCGGGCCCAGCCAGAAGCCGCGGTTATCGTCCGGTTCGTCCATCAGGCTGATAGTGCCGATCAACTGCTCCGGTGCACTTTTGAGGCGGATCGACCAATGCCACTGCTCGCCCCGTGCCATGGCCGGCAAGGCGACCTGTTCCAGGTAGCAACGCGCGCCATCGGCCGGGTAGGGCCAAGGTACTGCGGCGTTGAGGTAGCGCACCACGTCCCAATGCGCAAACTGCTGCTGGATAGCCTCGGCATCCGCGAGCACCAGCGGGCGCAGGATCAGTCGTGGGGTCAACAGTACCGGTTGGCGGGCCATCACCAGGTCGCCGTGTTCGGCAGGTCCAGCGTGCCGCGCTCGACAAAACGCTGGGTGCCAAACAGGCCACCCGCCAGTTTGCCGCGCAGCACATAGGGCAGGTTGTTCAAGCTTTGGGTCTGGCTCAGGCCCAGGGTCTGGCGCAATACGGAAAACGCCGAAACGCTCACCGGCACACTCAGCACGGTTTCAGAAAACCGTGGGATCGAGCCGGACTGGTCACTGACCCCGGACGCCAACGGCCGGCCATTGACGTCCAGATCCAGGGCTACGCCGCTGTAGTCGATCGCCGTTTCATTGGGGTTCTGCACCCGCAGTTTCACGGCGAAGCGCACTTCCAGGTCCTGGCTTTGCAGCGGTTCGATGCCCACCACGTTGATATTGACCGGGTCGCGGTTGGGGAACAGGGCGC
>Ga0105858_1000398_pt1 | contig 18953 bp, 17 predicted proteins | sample OrgsoiDNA_201062_FD_89683 | JGI IMG/M metagenome (GOLD analysis project Ga0105858, IMG submission 89683) | Permafrost soil microbial communities from the Arctic, to analyse light accelerated degradation of dissolved organic matter (DOM) -... | ecosystem: Environmental > Terrestrial > Soil >...
GCTGGGCAAAGCGTCACTTACCGACTCGCCTTCGAGCTTCACGCCCCGGCAGAGCATCTGGCTTTCGGCTTCCCACAGCAGGCCAAGGGCGTCCTCGACGGTGGTGACCACTTCAAAGGTTGCACCCTTGGCGTGCGGCTTGAGATTTTGCGCATGCACGGCCACCGTCAGTTCGCTGACCGCGCCCAATGGGCGATGGATGCGAATACGGTTGCTCAGGTGAATCAACCCCAGCAAAGGGAACGGAAAGTTTTTTGCGGTGAGCAATTGCATCTGCAAACCGAACGCCAGGATGTGCGGGTAAGTGGCCGGCAGAATGGGGCTGTCAGCAAAGCCGCAGACCTTGCGATAGGCCGCCACGGCCTTGGGATTGACGCTTACCCGGCAGCGCAATCCCTGTTCGGGCAAGGTGCTGCCGGTGATCTTGCGCTTGAGCGCTGCACGCCAGTACAGCGGCGGTAGAAACGGGGTCGTGCCTAAGGTCTGCCATTCCATATTTACGCTCCCAGCAGGCTTTGCCCACACACCCGCAACGCTTGGCCGCTGACCGCTCCGGACCCCGGTTGGCCGAGCCAGGCCACTGCCTCGGCCACGTCCTGCGGCAAGCCGCCCTGGCCCAGTGAACTCATGCGCCGCCCGGCCTCGCGCAGGGCGAAGGGAATGTGCGCGGTCATCTGGGTTTCGATGAAGCCAGGCGCCACGGCATTGATGCTGATCCCGCGTTCGCTCAACAAGGGTGCCCAGGCCTGGGCCAGGCCGATCAACCCGGCCTTGCTCGCGGCGTAGTTGGTTTGCCCGCGATTGCCGGCGATGCCGCTGATGGACGCCAGCAGCACCACGCGCCCGTTGTCGTGCAGGGTGCCGCTGTCGAGCAGGGCCTTGGTCAGCACCTGCGGCGCGTTGAGGTTGACCGCCAGCACCGCGTCCCAGTATTCCGGGGTCATATTGGCCAGGGTTTTGTCGCGGGTGATGCCGGCGTTGTGCACCACGATGTCGATGCCGTCCGGCAGGTGTTCGATCAATTGCGTTGCCGCGTCTTCGGCGCAAATATCCAGCACCACGGTGCGGGCGCCCAGGCGTGCAGCCAGGGCGTCGAGATCGGCCTTGGCCTGCGGCACATCAAGCACGATCACCTCGGCGCCGTCGCGCGCCAGGGTTTCGGCGATCGAGGCGCCAATCCCACGCGCCGCGCCGGTGACCAGCGCCTTGCGCCCGGCCAATGGGCGAGTCCAATCCTCGACCGGCGTGGCGCAGGCTTGCAGGCGGATCACCTGGCCAGAGATGTAGGCGCTTTTAGGCGACAGGAAAAACCGCAACGCGCCTTCCAGCTGGTCCTCGGCACCTTCGCCCACATACAACAATTGCAACACGCCGCCGCTGCGCAGTTCCTTGGCCAGCGAGCGACTGAAACCCTCCAGGGCACGCTGTGCACTGGCTGCAAAAGGATCGCTGAGGCTTTCCGGCGCTCGGCCAAGAATCACCAGGTGCGTGCTGTGGTCGAGATTCTTCAGCAGCGGCTGAAAAAATTCCCGCAGTTGCTTGAGCTGATCGGTGTGCTGCAGGTCGCTGGCGTCGAACACCACGGCCTTGAGCTTGGGGCCGTGTCCGGGGATCCAGGCAGGTGCGGTCAGCGGTGCGGCACCGTAACTGTAAATAGCGTCCGTGAGCTTATTGGCAAACGGCAGCACGTTGGCCGCCAGTGCGCCGCCGCCCAGCAGCAGCGCGCCTTCCACCGGGCGCAGGCGCCCGGCCTGCCAGCGTTCCAGGCGTACCGGTGACGGCAGGCCAATGGCGGCGACCAGGCGATGGCCGAGGCTTGAGTTGGCGAAGTCGATATAACGGTCAGACATGGAACGCTCTCCGAAGGCTGGGGTTCAAAGGGTTGACCACCCCGGTGCGGTAGTCGTTCGATCAGCCTAGGCTAGGCTGGATGATTCCACCCACAACCTTCAGGGAGCTTTCCATGACTCAATTGCGCCGTGTAGCGATCATTGGCGGTAATCGCATCCCCTTCGCCCGATCCAACGGCCCGTATGCCACGGCGAGTAACCAGGCGATGTTGACCGCAGCCCTGGAAGGCCTGATCGAACGCTACAACCTGCACGGCCTGCGCATTGGCGAAGTGGCCGCGGGTGCGGTGCTCAAGCATTCCCGCGACTTCAACCTCACGCGCGAATGCGTGCTGGGTTCGCGCCTCTCGCCGCAAACCCCGGCCTACGATATTCAACAGGCCTGCGGCACCGGGCTTGAGGCGGCGTTGCTGGTGGCCAACAAGATCGCCCTGGGGCAGATAGAGTGCGGGATCGCCGGTGGCGTCGACACCACGTCCGACGCGCCGATCGGTGTCAATGAAGGCCTGCGCAAGATCCTGCTGCAGGCCAACCGCAGCAAGTCCATGGCGGACAAATTAAAAGTCTTGTTACAACTTCGTCCCCATCACCTCAAACCGGAACTGCCGCGCAACGGCGAACCGCGCACGGGGCTGTCCATGGGTCAACACTGCGAGTTGATGGCGCAGACCTGGCAGATTCCTCGCGCCACACAAGACCAGTTGGCGCTTGAAAGCCATCAGAAAATGGCCGCGTCCTACGCCGAAGGCTGGCACAACGATTTGCTCACGCCCTTTCTCGGCCTGACCCGCGACAACAACCTGCGCCCGGACCTGACCCTGGAAAAACTCGCCAGCCTCAAACCGGTGTTCGAGCGCAGCGAGAAGGGCACGCTCACGGCCGGCAATTCCACGCCGCTGACCGATGGCGCCTCGTTGGTGTTGCTGGGCAGTGAAGCCTGGGCCAAGGAGCGCGGCTTGCCGATCCTGGCGTACCTGCGCGATGGCGAAGCGGCGGCCGTGGATTTCGTCAACGGCGCCGAAGGCCTGCTGATGGCGCCGGTGTACGCCGTGCCCCGTTTGCTGGCTCGCAATGGCCTGACGCTGCAGGACTTTGATTACTACGAGATTCACGAAGCGTTCGCTGCCCAAGTGTTGTGCACGCTCAAAGCCTGGGAAGACCCTGAATACTGCAAAACCCGTCTTGGGCTGGACGCGCCGCTGGGCGCCATCGACCGCAGCCGGCTCAACGTCAAGGGCAGTTCATTGGCTGCCGGGCATCCGTTTGCGGCCACCGGCGGGCGCATTGTCGCCAACCTGGCCAAGCTGCTGGACGCGGCGGGCAAGGGCCGTGGGCTGATTTCGATCTGCGCCGCGGGCGGGCAGGGCGTGACGGCGATTATCGAGCGCTGAGTTGCGCAGAAAAATTGGCATATTGGATGCATTCTTGAGTGCCAAAGGTCGCTAGCCTCTCCCCGAGGCGAGCCGATTGCCGTATAACGAGTGCCATACGCGTGTTTGGTAATAAAGGACCCACAATAAAAGCTGATGAAGACTCCTAAACGCATTGAACCCCTGATCGAAGACGGTCTGGTCGACGAAGTGCTGCGCCCACTCATGAGTGGTAAAGAAGCAGCTGTTTATGTGGTGCGCTGCGGCAACGAATTGCGTTGCGCCAAGGTTTACAAGGAGGCGAACAAACGAAGTTTTCGTCAGGCGTCCGAATACCAGGAAGGCCGTAAGGTCCGTAACAGCCGCCAGGCCCGGGCCATGGCCAAAGGCTCCAAGTTCGGCAAGAAAGAAACCGAAGATGCCTGGCAGAACGCCGAAGTGGCGGCGCTGTTCCGCCTCGCCGGTGCGGGCGTTCGCGTGCCCAAGCCGTACGACTTCCTTGAAGGCGTGCTGTTGATGGAACTGGTGGCCGACGAGTACGGCGATGCGGCGCCACGTCTGAATGACGTGACGCTGGAGCCGGACCAGGCGCGCGAATACCACGCCTTCCTGATTTCCCAGATCGTGCTGATGCTGTGTACCGGTCTGGTGCACGGTGACTTGTCCGAGTTCAACGTGCTGCTCACGCCGACCGGCCCGGTGATCATCGACCTGCCTCAGGCGGTGGATGCGGCGGGCAACAACCACGCGTTCAACATGCTGGAGCGGGATGTGGGCAACATGGCTTCCTACTTCGGGCGCTTTGCCCCGGAGTTGAAGAAGACCAAGTACGCCAAGGAAATGTGGGCGTTGTACGAAGCCGGCACCTTGCACCCGGCCAGCGCGTTAACCGGCGAGTTCGACGAGCCGGAAGAGTTGGCGGACGTGGGCGGTGTTATTCGCGAGATTGAAGCGGCGCGGTTGGACGAAGAGCGCAAGCAAGCGATTCGCGCGGCGGATGATGCGCCACCGACCAAGACCGCGGAAGAACCGCCGCCGCCCTGGATGCAGTGATCTAACAACGGGCCTTCGGCCTGGTGAAGAGCTGATGTGGGAGCGGGCTTGCTCGCGAATGCGATGGATCAGTCAAATGATGTATGACTGACACTACGCATTCGCGAGCAAGCCCGCTCCCACATTTAGTTCTGAGGTGCCTGATCAGCATTGATCAGGCGCAACAGCTGCCAGACGCCAACTCCTTGAGAATCGGGCAATCGGGCCGATGATCGCCCTGGCAGTGCTCCACCAGGTCCTGCAATGTGTCGCGCAGTTGCCCCAGCTCCAGAATCTTCTGGTTCAGTGCCTCGATGTGCTCGCGCGCCAAGGCTTTTACATCGGCGCTGGCGCGCTGGCGGTCTTGCCACAAGGTCAGCAGCTTGCCGACTTCCTCCAGCGAAAATCCCAGATCCCGCGAGCGTTTGATAAACGCCAGTGTGTGCAAGTCGTCGCTGCCGTACACGCGGTAACCGCTGTCGGTGCGGTGGGCGGCTTTAAGCAGGCCGATGGATTCGTAGTAACGAATCATCTTTGCGCTCAGCCCGCTCTGACGGGCGGCTTGGCCGATGTTCATGGGCGTTGATCCTCCAAATCCTTGGGCTTCCAGGTTTTCAACAGTAACGCATTGCTCACCACACTGACGCTGGACAGGGCCATGGCCGCGCCCGCCAGCACCGGGTTGAGCAAGCCGAATGCCGCCAGTGGGATGCCGATCAAGTTATACACAAAGGCCCAGAACAGGTTCTGGCGGATTTTTGCGTAGGTCTTGCGGCTGATCTCCAGCGCGGCCGGCACCAGGCGCGGGTCGCCGCGCATCAAGGTGATGCCCGCCGCGTGCATCGCCACGTCGGTGCCGCCCCCCATGGCGATGCCGATATCGGCAGCTGCCAGGGCCGGAGCGTCGTTGATGCCGTCGCCGACCATCGCCACTGCGCCGGTCTTTTTCAGCTGCGCGACGATGGCGGCTTTGTCGGCCGGAAGTACTTCGGCGTGTACATCGTCGATGCCCAGTGCCTCGGCCACCACACGGGCGCTGCCGCGGTTGTCGCCGGTGAGCAAGTGGCTGCTGATGCGCCGGGCCCTGAGTTGTTCCACGGCCTCCAGTGCGCCGGGCTTGAGCGTATCGCCAAAGGCGAACAGGCCCAGCACGCGCGGTTGCGCGCCTCGTTCGATCAACCAGGACAACGTGCGCCCTTGGGCTTCCCACGCGCTGGCGGACGCCGCGAGGTCACCCGCGCTCAAGCCGTTTTCTTCCAGCATCCGGCGATTGCCCAACGCCAGTTGTCGGCCGTCGAGGGTGCCCGCAATACCGCGCCCGCTCAGCGCTTGGCTGGCAGTCACATCTGGCACGTTCAAGCCTTGGGCGTTGCAGGCATCCAGCACGGCTTTGGCCAGCGGGTGCTCGCTGCCGCGCTGCAGTGCGCCGGCGCGTTGCAGCAGCAGCGACTCATTGCCATCCAACGCTGCCAAATGCGCAATTTTCGGCGCGCCGGAGGTGAGGGTGCCGGTCTTGTCAAAGACCACGGCGCTGACTGCATGGGCGCGTTCCAGGGCTTCGGCGTCTTTGATCAGGATGCCATGGCGCGCAGCGACGCCGGTGCCGGCCATGATCGCGGTGGGCGTGGCCAGGCCCAACGCACACGGGCATGCAATTACCAGCACCGCCACGGCATTGATGATCGCGGTTTCCAGCGGCGCGCCGTAGAACCACCAGCCCACCAGGGTGATCAGCGCCAGTACCAGCACGGCGGGCACAAACACCTGGCTGACCTTATCCACCAGTTTCTGGATCGGTGCCTTCGCCGCCTGGGCGTCTTCCACCAGACGAATGATGCGTGCCAGCACGCTTTCGGCCCCCAGCGCCTGGGTACGCACCAGCAACCGACCTTCACCGTTGATGGCGCCGCCGGTGACCTTATCGCCAGGCTGTTTCGGCACCGGCAGGCTCTCGCCGCTGATCAAGGCCTCGTCGGCATGGCTTTGGCCTTCCATCACTTCACCGTCCACCGGGAAGCGCTCGCCGGGTTTGACCAGCACCCGGTCGCCGAGCTTCAACGCGCTGATGGCGACGTCTTCTTCGCGGCCGTCCAGCACTCGAATTGCCCGCTCCGGGCGCAAGGCTTCGAGGGCGCGGATGGCGCTGGCGGTCTGGCGCTTGGCGCGGCTTTCCAGGTATTTACCGAGCAGCACCAGCGCGATCACCACAGCCGAGGCTTCAAAGTACAGGTGTGGCATGTTGCCAGCGGGCGTGGTGAGCCATTCATAAATGCTCAGGCCATAACCGGCGCTGGTGCCAATGGCCACCAGCAGGTCCATGTTGCCGGCGCCAGCGCGCACGGCTTTCCATGCGGCGCTGTAGAAGCGCGCACCCAAGATGAATTGCACCGGCGTAGCCAGGGCGAATTGCACCCAGGCGGGCAGCATCCAGTGCAGACCGAAGGGCTGCACCAGCATCGGCAGCACCAGCGGCAGGGCCAGCACGATCGCCAACAGCAGCGACCAACGCTCGCGATGCAGGCGTTGGGCTTGATTGGCGTCGGTGGCGGTTTCGCTTTGCGCCAGGGTGGCGGTGTAGCCAGCCTTGTCGACGGCGGCGATCAGTACGCCGGGGTCCATTTGGCCCAGCACTTCGACGTGGGCGCGTTCGTTGGCCAGGTTGACGCTGACACGTTGCACTCCCGGCACCTTGCCCAGCGCGCGCTCGACACGGCCGGCACAGCTGGCACAGGTCATGCCGCTGATGGGCAGCTCAAACGTGGTGGTTCCATTCATGGGGCAGTCCTCCAGAGACGATGCCCCTAGGATCAACCTTGACCTGTGGGGAAGGTCAAGGGGCTATTTGCCTCAGGCGGTTGGCTGGCCGGCGCTGACGACCGTGAATCAGGCGCGCACACAAGGACCTGAGGCCGGCAAGGCAGGTGTTCAGTATTCGAGGGCGGCGGGTTTCAGGTACATGCCGTCCGGGCCTTGGGCAATACGCAACTTGCGCACATCACCGGCCTTCAGCGTGATGTTCTGCGCGGGCGGCGCGAGCATGCCCGGCAAGCAGCCAGGGGCTTGGCCCGGCAGCAGTTTCAAGCGCAGTGACACGTTGCCCGCCGGCAAGTTGAACGACGTGGCCTGTTCCTGGAACAGGCGCCCGGCCAACTGGTCCTGGATATACAGGCCGATCTCGCAGCTGGTCGGCACTTCCAGGCGCTCGCGGGAGATGATCAGCACCGCATAGTCTTCATCGGCGAAGGCCATGGGCGCAGCGGCAGACAAGCTCAACAGGCCGATAAGGGCCAAAAACGACCAGCGCATGGCGAATGCTCCGTGGTTCAAATCCAAGATGGATGAAGCTTGGCCGAGGCGGCGGCTGAATACCAGCCCGGCGGATGTATTTGAAACTTGACCTTGCCATCGTGGCAAGGTCGAGACTGGCGCCCACCTCATCAAAGGAGTCATGTCATGCAAGTATTCAACGTGGAAGGAATGACCTGCGGCCATTGCGTTCGGGCGGTGACCCAGGCGGTGCAGAGCAAGGACCCTGCGGCGAGCGTCAACGTCAACCTGGCGGCGAAGGAAGTCGGTGTTGAAAGTCGCTTGTCTGCCGAGCAGGTTATCGAGCTGATCACCGAAGAAGGCTACAGCGCCAAGCTCGCGTGAGTTTTCTGATAGTTAGCGAGCTAACGTAATGTTCATGGCACCCAAGCGCGGCTAGACTGTCGGGCTGCCGACTCACTTGGGTGTCTGATGAACCTCCGCATAATCCTGATTCTGGGCGCCTTGAGCGCCTTCGCGCCGTTGGCGATCGACTTTTACTTGCCGGGCTTTCCGGCAATGGCCACGGCGTTCGCCACCGACGAAAAACATATCCAGCTGACGTTGGCGGTGTATTTCGGCGGTCTGGCCATCGGCCAATTGATCTACGGCCCGCTGGCAGACCGCTTTGGCCGGCGCGTGCCGCTGCTCAGTGGCGTAACGCTGTTTACCGTCGCCTCCTTTGCCTGCGCGTATGCGCCGTCCCTGGACTGGCTGATCGGCGCGCGCTTCGTGCAAGCCCTCGGCGGGTGTGCGGGCATGGTGATTTCCCGTGCGGTGGTCAGCGACAAATGTGATGCCGTGGGCTCAGCCAAGGTTTATTCGCAACTGATGCTGGTCACCGGCCTGGCGCCGATCCTCGCACCGTTGGCGGGTGGCGTGATGGTCGGGTTGTGGGGCTGGCAGTCGATTTTCCTGGCGCTGTCGATATTCAGCGTGATGGCAGCCATCGCCGTGGCAGTCGGCTTGCCGGAAACCTTCCCGGCCCATCAGCCGCGCCAGCCACTGTCCGGTTCGCTGCGCCGCTACGGCGCGCTGTTGTCGGACCGCGTGTACCTGGGCTACGCCCTGACCGGCGGCATCTCGATTGCCGGGATGTTTGCCTACATTGCCGGCTCACCCTTTGTGTTCATCAAGCTCTACGGCGTGCCTGCCGAACATTACGGTTGGCTGTTCGGCTCCAACGCGGCCGGCTTTATCCTGGTGGCGCAGCTCAATGCGCGGTTGCTGGCCAAGCGTGGCCCGGCGTTTTTGTTGTCGCGCACGGTGTGGGTGTATGTGGCGGCGGCGCTGTCGCTGTTGGGCATTGCCGCCTTGCGCACCGACGCGTTGTGGCCGTTGCTGGTGCCGCTGTTTATTTGCATCGCCAGCCTTGGCTGCATTTTGCCCAACACCTCGGCCTGCGCCATGAGCGGGCAGGGCGCACGGGCCGGCAGCGCCTAGGCGCTGCTGGGCTGCATTCAGTTTGGTGTGGCGGCGGGCGCGGCGTCGCTGGTCGGCGTGTTGCACGACGGCACGGCAATGCCGATGGCGATGGTCATCAGCTTGTGCGGTGTACTGGCCGTAACGATTGCGATGTCGACCCAGCGCCTGCAACGGGCAAGGGCCGTGCAAGCGCAGGTCTGAGGTGCGGATCAGCCAGCGGCGGAGCGTTGCTGGCTGAGGGGAATGCGGTGCGGCGCCTGGATGCGCGCTTGCAGGGTGTCGGCGAAGGCACGGGCCTCGGCCTCAGTGCGGAAGGTGAACGCGTCGCCGTCGAGGCTGACCTGCCATTTGTTGCCTGGGGATTTTGCTAACGCTCTTATCAGGATCTTCATTGCTGACTTCCTCACGTAAAAGAATCGTGGCAAAGGCGGCCAATATAAACCCGAATGCGCTCACAAATATGACAAAGGTCAACTCTCTGACTAGCGGTGTCGTCCATTACTCAGAGGAATAAAGGACGACACTGACAGACCGTTTTAAAACCCTTCCAACACGATCTTGCCCTTGGCCTTACCGCTTTCGAGCAGCGCGTGCGCCCGGCGCAGGTTCTCGGCATTGATCACACCAAAGTGCTCGCCCACCGTGGTTTTCAAGGTGCCGGCGTCGATCAGTTGAGCCACGCGGTTGAGCAGGTTGTGCTGTTCGATCATGTCCGGCGTCTCGAACATCGAGCGCGTGTACATGAACTCCCAGTGCAGCGACAGGCTCTTGCGCTTGAGCTTGCTCACATCCAGCGACTTCGGATCGTCGATCAACGCCAGCTTGCCTTGTGGCTCCAGGGCTTCCACCAACTGGTCGAGGTGATGATCGGTCTGGGTCAGGCTGGCGACGTGGGTCACCTGTGGGTGGCCGGCGTTTTTCAGCGCTTCGCTCAGCGGTTGGCTGTGATCGATCACCAGGTCGGCGCCAAGCGCCTTGGCCCATTCCTGGGTTTGCGGACGCGAGGCGGTGCCGATGACTTTCAGTGCGGTGAGCTGGCTGGCCAGTTGGGTCAGAATAGAACCCACACCCCCGGCGGCGCCGACGATCAGCAGGCTCTGGCCTTCATCTTCCTTGCCTTCACGCACTTGCAGGCGTTCGAACAGCAACTCCCAGGCCGTGATGGCGGTCAGCGGCAGCGCGGCGGCGTCGGCAAACCCCAGGCTCTTGGGCATATGACCGACGATGCGCTCATCCACGGTGTGCAGTTCGCTGTTGCCGCCCGGGCGTACCAGCGAGCCGGCGTAGAACACCTTGTCTCCGGCTTTGAACAGGGTCACTTCACTGCCAACGGCCTTGACCACACCCGCCACGTCCCAGCCCAGCACCTTGGCGGCACCGTTTTCCGGGGCGACGTTCTGGCGCACCTTGGTGTCCACCGGGTTGACCGAGATGGCTTTGACTTCCACCAGCAGGTCGCGCGGGCCGGCGACTGGCTCCGGCAGCTCGATGTCTTGCAGGGAGTTTGGATCGGTGATGGGCAGTGCAGCGTAGTAGGCAATGGCTTTCATGGGGACTCCGGAAAAGGGCAGTGATCAGGCAAGAAATTTCAGGCGCTTGAGTTCGAAGTGTTCGATCACATCAGCGGCCTTGGCGCGGAAGTTCTGGATGTGTGCGCTCTGGTCGTGGTCGGCCAGCGCTGCGTCATCGCTCCAGCGTTCGAGCATGTAGAAGGTCTCGGGATGTTGCAGGTCCTGGTGCAGGTCGTATTGCTCGCAACCGGCTTCCAGGCGGGTCGGTTCCAGCAGACCGCGCAGCAGGGTCTCCAGGGTTGCCCCTTGGCCGGGTTTGGCGATCAGCGTGGCGATGACGTTAAAGGCAGTGGACATATTCAACTCCTGGCACGTGGTGAACGGGATGGGCAGATGATTGGCTATTTCCCGTGAAGATAAAACCCGCTAAAACAGCAGTCTGTTTCAATAAAATTTTGATAATCGGCGGTAATGCATGCTGCGTTTTGATGATTTGCAGTTGTTTGTACGCGCGGCAGACCTGGGCAGTCTGTCGGCTGCCGCGCGGGTCATGGACCTGTCGCCCGCCGTGGCCAGCGCGGCGCTCAAGCGCATCGAAGAGCAATTGGGCACGCGGTTGCTGGCGCGCTCTACCCGCAGCCTGCGGTTGACCGCCGAAGGTGAAGGCTTTCTGGAATATGCCCGCGCAGCCTTGAGTTCGCTGGACGAAGGGCGGCGCTTGTTGGCCAGCGGCCAGGACCATGTCAGCGGTGTGCTGCAGCTGTCGGCGCCGTCGGATTTCGGGCGCAACCAACTGTTGCCCTGGCTCGATGAATTCCAGCGCGAGTACCCGCAACTCACCGTGCGCCTGCTGTTGGGCGACCGGATCGCCGACCTGTTCCGCCAGCCGGTGGATATCGCCCTGCGTTACGGCGAGCCTGAAGACTCCAGCCTGATCGCGCTGCCCATCGCCCCGGACAACAGGCGTGTGCTGTGTGCCGCGCCCAGCTACCTCGCACGGCATGGCGAGCCGCGGCATCTGGAGCAATTGGCGCAACACAATTGCCTGCTGTACATGCTCGGCAGCCGCGTACACGACCACTGGGGTTTTCACGATGGCAAGCGTGAAGTCAGCCTGACGGTGAGCGGCGACCGCTTCAGTGATGACGCCGATGTGGTGCGGCGCTGGGCAGTGGCGGGTGTCGGTCTCGCCTACAAGTCCTGGCTGGATGTGAGCAGCGACGTGCTGGCCGGGCGTCTGCGCGTGATCCTGCCGGAGCTGCGCGGTGAGCGCACGCCGCTCAACCTGCTGTGCGCGCATCGTGCGCAATTGAGCAAGCCCATCAACCTGTTGCGGGAAATGCTCGTGGCCCGCTGTGCGACATTGACTGCGCAATGGCCGGAGCGATTGAGCACCGCGCAATAGCCTCCATCAAAGCAAGAAATTTCACTCAGATCCTGTCCCTATCCGCGCTGTCAGACGCCGCGGAACGGGCGGTTTGCGCCCCTATACTTCGGTTCCAACCGCAGCAGACAAATGGTTTAACAAGGAGTGAATACATGGAAGAAGCACCCTGCATCAGTCACATCGCCAGCTTGCTCGGCGAGCCCAAGCGCACCGCCATGCTTTGGGCCTTGATGGACGGGTCGGCGAAATCGTCAGAGGAACTGGCGATGCTGGCCGGGCTGTCGTCGGCTTCGGCGATCGCGCATTTGTCGCGTCTGACTGGAAGCGGTTTGCTGCGGGTTGAAGCCCAGCGTGGCAAGCGCGTGTTTCGTGTCGCCGCCGTTGACGTCAGCGTTGCGATCGACGCGTTGGCCAGTACCACCATGGCCAGCGCCGTGCGCAGTGCGCCGCAGGGTGTGCCGCCGGCGCTGGTGGCGCCCGCGTCGTTGCGCCGAGCCCGGTTATGCCATGGCCACCTGGGCGGAGAATTGGGCGCAGGGCTTTACCAGCGCATGTTTCAGGCGGGATGGATCGACCGTCATGAACAACGTACTGAGGTCACCGTTACGGGCGCGCAGCGCCTGGCAGGCCTGGGCATTTTCACCCACGCGTTGGCCTCGCCCCTGGCGTGCGACTGCTTTGACTGGAGTCAGCAGCAACCGCACTTGGGGGGCGCTTTGGGGGCGGGGCTGTTGCAGCTGTTTTTGCAGTCGGGCTGGGTCAGCGTGATCAACGAGTCCCACGCCCTGCTGTTCTCGGACGTCTGGCTTGGGGAAATCAACCGCCTCGCCGCGCCCCAGGAAGGCAATGGTCGCTCAGAGTTTCAGTCAGGTCGCATCCAGCAATAACCAGGCAAAACGATACCGCACACTCGCTTTGGGGATTTTTCATACAGGGGGTGCGGCATGGGCATGCAAGGCTATAGCGCAGCAGAACGGCTGGAACGGTTGCCCATCAGCGGCTATCACCGAATCATCTTCATCATCATCGCGCTGGCGTTTTTCTTCGACTCCATGGACCTGGCGATGATGACTTTCCTGTTGGGGTCGATCAAAACCGAGTTCGGCCTCAGTACGGCCCAGGCCGGGTTGCTGGCCAGTTCGAGTTTTTTTGGCATGGTGGTCGGTGCATCTTTATCCGGAATGTTGGCGGACCGGTTTGGTCGCAAACCGGTGTTCCAATGGAGCATCGTGCTGTGGGGCGTCGCCAGCTACCTGTGTTCGACGGCGCAGACGGTGGAGACGCTGACGCTGTTTCGCGTGTTGCTGGGGATCGGCATGGGCATGGAGTTTCCGATTGCGCAGTCGATGCTTTCGGAGTTGATTCCTGCCAAGGGGCGCGGGCGCTACATCGCCCTGATGGATGGCTTCTGGCCGTTGGGTTTTGTGGCGGCGGGTGTGCTGTCTTACTTCCTGCTGCCAGTGATTGGTTGGCGTGACATCTTTTTGGTGTTGGCAGTACCGGCGGTGTTTGTGTTGGCGATCCGGTTTTTTATCCCGGAGTCGCCGCGCTGGCTTGAGCAGGCCGGACGGCACGCGGCGGCGGATAAGGTGTTGCAGCGTATCGAGCAAAAAGTGCGCGTTTCGCTGGGGCGCGCCGACTTGCCTGCGCCAATTGCCCTGCCACGGGTTGAGAGCGTGCCGGGGACGTTTTTCTCGGCGTTTGAGCAGCTGTGGTCGCCGCAGTATCGGCAACGCACGATGATGATCTGGAGTGTGTGGTTCTTTGCATTGCTCGGCTTCTACGGGCTCACCTCCTGGTTGAGCGCGTTGTTGCAGCAATCGGGGTTTGCGGTCACTCAGTCGGTGTACTACACGGTGATCATTTCCCTGGGCGGGATTCCCGGGTTTCTGATGGCCGCCTGGCTGGTGGAGCGTTGGGGGCGCAAGCCGGTCTGCGTTGTGACCTTGCTGGGCGGTGGCGTGATGGCGTTTGTGTACGGGCAAAGCGCTGTGTTTGGCGGCAACGTGGGGCTGCTGATTACGTCGGGGCTGTTGATGCAGTTCTTTCTGTTTGGCATGTGGGCGGTGCTGTACACCTACACGCCTGAGCTGTATCCCACGTCGGCGCGGGCAACCGGTTCCGGGTTCGCTTCGGCGATTGGTCGCGTGGGCTCGTTGCTCGGGCCGTTGGTAACGGGGCTGGTGTTTCCGATAACGGGGCAGGGCGGGGTGTTTGCTTTGGGCGCGCTGTGTTTTGCCATAGCGGCGCTGGTGGTGTGGGTATTTGGGCGGGAGACGAAGGGCAAGACGCTGGAAGAACTGACCGAAGTCTGAGGAACAGCACACCACCACTGTGGGAGCGGGCGTGCTCGCGAAGGCGGTGTTTCAGTCGACACAGGTATTGACTGATACATCGCCTTCGCGGGCAAGCCCGGCTCCCACATTGATTTTGTCGTGTCAGCCGTTGTTGCTTAAGGCTTCACGAGCCGCGCATCCAGGCTGTTCTGCGCCAGGCGTTTGGCCTGGTCCTGGGTCATGCCCAGCGAGGTGTACAGCGCGTGGAAGTTCTCGGTGACATAACCGCCGAAGTACGCCGGGTCATCCGAGTTCACCGTGACTTTCACGCCACGCTCGAGCATGTCGAGGATGTTGTGCTGGGCCATGTCGTCGAACACGCACAGCTTGGTGTTGGACAGCGGGCACACGGTCAGCGGGATCTGCTCGTCGATGATCCGCTGCATCAAGCGCTCGTCTTCGATGGCGCGCACGCCATGGTCGATACGCTGGATTTTCAGCAGGTCGATGGCTTCCCAGATGTACTCGGGCGGGCCTTCTTCGCCGGCGTGGGCCACGGTGAGGAAGCCTTCGTGGCGGGCACGATCGAACACGCGCTGGAACTTGCTCGGCGGGTGACCCATTTCCGAGCTGTCCAGGCCTACAGCCACAAACGCGTCACGGAACGGCAGCGCCTGGTCGAGGGTTTTCTCGGCTTCGGCTTCGCTCAAGTGGCGCAGGAAACTCAAGATCAAACCGCTGGTGATGCCCAGTTGCTGCTCGCCATCTTTGAGCGCAGCGGCGATGCCGTTGAGCACGACTTCGAACGGCACGCCACGGTCGGTGTGGGTTTGCGGGTCGAAGAAAGGTTCGGTGTGAATCACGTTCTGTTCTTTGCAGCGCAGCAGGTAGGCCCAGGTCAGGTCGTAAAAATCCTGGGAGGTGCGCAGCACATCGGCGCCCTGGTAATACAGGTCGAGAAACTCTTGCAGATTGTTGAAGGCGTAGGCCTTGCGCAGGGTTTCGACGTCGTTCCAAGGCAGTGCAATCTTGTTGCGTTCGGCCAGTGCGAACAGCAACTCAGGCTCCAGCGAGCCTTCCAGGTGCAGGTGCAATTCAGCCTTGGGCAGGGCGTTGAGCCAATCGTACATTTTCTAAATTCTCATCAGGTGCAATGGCGGCATTCTACAGGCCATGGCCGAAATAATCGGCAAAACCTGACCAGCAGGAGAGTATTGGTTTTATTCGTGCAAGGGCCACGTGAACTAAGGTGTAACGAAACGTTAGCGGCGTGGTGCAGTCTGTACCCCATCAATGACTGATTTGCTGCATGAAAAGGCCCGGAATGCTCACATCCCTCAAGCAAGAAAAATACATGGTGCTGGCGCTGATTGCCGCCATCGTCGCCTACCCGTTGGAGCACTGGATGCTGCACAGCGGGCAGATGGTGGCGTTGCTCAGCGGCGTGGCGTTGATCGTCTTCATCGTCGTGGCCTCGATGCGTGTTGCCCACCACGCCGAGCAACTGGCGGAAAAGGTCGGTGACCCTTACGGCACCATGATCCTGACCCTGGCCGCCGTGCTGGTGGAAGTGGTGATCCTGGCGATCATGATGAGCAACGAGCCGTCGCCCACCTTGGTACGCGACACGATTTATTCGGCAGTGATGCTCGATATCAACGGCATCCTCGGCCTGGCTGCGCTGATGGGCGGCATCAAACATGGCGAACAGTCCTACAACGATGACTCGGCACGCAGCTACAGCGTGATGATCCTCACCGCCATGGGCGTGTCGATGGTGGTGCCGGAATTCATCCCCCAGGCCGACTGGAAAATTTACTCGGCGTTCACCATCGGCGCGATGGTGCTGCTTTACACCCTGTTTTTGCGCATGCAGGTGGGACCGCACAGTTACTTCTTCAGCTACAGCTACCCGGAAAAACGCCGCAAGAAACAGCCGGAAGAACAGCAGGAACCGCCAATCAGCCTGGCCTTCTCCATTGGCACATTGGTGTTTGGCGTGGTTGTGATCGGCGCACTGGCCGAGGTGATGTCCAAGACCCTCGACCTGGGCCTGGAAGGCACGGGCGCGCCGCCGGTGATCACGGCGATTGTGGTGGCGGCTATTTCGGCGGCGCCGGAAATTCTGACGGCCTTGCGGGCAGCCTTGGCTAACCGCATGCAGTCGGTGGTCAACATCGCACTTGGTGCATCGTTGTCGACGGTGATTTTGACGGTGCCGGTGATGGAGGCCATGGCGCTCTACACCGGCCAGCCGTTCCAGATGGCGATGACGCCGGTGCAAACCGTGATGGTGTTGATCACGCTGGTTGTCAGTGCGATCAACCTCAACGATGGCGAGACGAACGCCATCGAAGGGATGACCCATTTCGTGTTGTTTGCGACGTTTATTATGCTGTCGCTGTTGGGGTTGTAGAAACCGCAGAACTCAATGTGGGAGCTGGGTTTTGTGGGAGCTGGCGTGCCTGCGATGCAGACACCCAGGTTTTTCAGTTGCACCGAGATGATGCTATCGCAGGCAAGCCAGCTCCCACATTTTGATATGCCTGGCTTAGGTTCCGGCGATCAGCTGTTTCGCCGCCTGTGTGTGATCGGCAATCAAACCTTTCAAATCCAGGCCTTCAACCTGCCCGTCAATCACCCGCCATTTGCCCCCGATCATCACCCGATCCGCCCGGTCGGCGCCGCACAGCAGCAGCGCCGAAATCGGATCGTGACTGCCGGAAAAACGCAGCTCATCAAGCTTGAACAGTGCCAGGTCAGCCTGTTTGCCCACGGCCAGTTCACCGATATCCGTACGCCCCAGTAATTGCGCCGAGCCTTTGGTCGCCCAGCCCAGCACGCCTTCGGGGGTGATCTTTTCCGCGCCGTAACGCAGGCGCTGGATGTACAAGGCCTGGCGGGTTTCCAGGATCATGTTCGAGGCATCGTTGGACGCGGAGCCGTCCACGCCAAGGCCAATCGGCGCACCGGCGGCGAGCAGGTCCAGGGTCGGGCAGATGCCGGAGGCCAGGCGCATGTTCGAGCTTGGGCAATGGCAGATACCGGTACCGGCGGCGCCCAGGCGCGCGATTTCATCCGGGTTGAAGTGAATGCCATGGGCCAGCCAGGTGCGTGGGCCGAGCCAGCCGACGCTGTCGAGATAATCCACGGTGCGCAGACCGAAGCGCTGCAGGCAGAAGTCTTCTTCGTCGAGGGTTTCCGCCAGGTGCGTGTGCAGGCGCACATCGAGGCTGTTGGCCAGTTCGGCGCTGGCTTGCATGATTTGCGGGGTGACCGAAAACGGCGAGCAGGGCGCCAGGGCAATCTGGATTTGCGCGCCGTCGCCGCGCTCATGGTATGCGCGGATCAGGCGTTGGCTGTCGTCGAGGATCACTTGGCCTTGTTGCACGGTCTGCTGCGGCGGCAGGCCGCCGTCGGCTTCGCCCAGGCTCATGGAACCGCGCGTGAGCATGGCGCGCATGCCCAGTTCGCGCACGCTTTGCACTTGCACGTCGATGGCATTTTCCAGGCCGTCAGGGAACAGGTAGTGGTGATCGGCCGCGGTGGTGCAGCCTGAGAGCAGCAATTCCGCCAAGGCGACTTTGGACGCCAGGGCGAGCTTTTCCGGGGTCAGCCGGGCCCACACCGGGTAGAGGGTTTTGAGCCACGGGAACAACGGCTGGTTGACCACCGGTGCCCAGGCGCGGGTCAGGGTCTGGTAGAAGTGATGATGGGTGTTGATCAGCCCCGGCAGGATCACATGTTCGCGCGCGTCAAACACCTGTGCGCAGGGCACGGCAGGCTCTTGTCCCCAGCCCAGCAGTTCGGTGATCACACCGTCTTGCAGCACCAGGCCGCCACGGGCATCGAGGCCATTGGCAGTGAAAATCGCGAGGGGGTTTTTTAACCAGATACGGGTCGCAGGCATTGGCCGGCTCCTCTGAATGATGGGTTCAGGTTTGCCAGCTCAGTGTTGCCCTGTCTGCTGATCCAGGGTCGCCGGTTGAGGCGAGGTCGATAGATTACGTGGAGTTCCGGATCCGGTCCAGCTGCAGGCGCGAGGTGCTCTTGAGTCACCAATGCCGTTCAGTTAAGCAGTCCCCTGTGGGAGCGGGCTGGCCCGCGATAGCGGTGAGCCAGTCAACATTAATGTTGGCTGGGCCGACGTCTTCGCGGGCAGGCCCGTTCCCGCCTGTAGAACCGGGGTATTACCAGGCGATGGTGTCGCCTTTGTAGTCCACGAAGTGATGGCCGCCCTTGCCCGTGTAGGCATTTACCTGATCGATCAGGCCGCGCACGCTGGTGTCTACATCAATGAGCGCGTTTTCACCGCCCATATCCGTCTTCACCCAGCCCGGGTGCAGCGACAGCACGGTGAGCTTGTGGTCGCCGAGTTGGGTGATAAAGCTGTTGGTCATGGAGTTGAGTGCAGCCTTGCTGGCCTTGTACAGCGCCAGGTCCGCACCGTCGGGAATGGTCACGCTGCCGAGCACCGAGCTCATGAAGGCCAGCACGCCGCTGTCTTTGCGAATCTGCCCGACAAAACGCTGGGCCAGGTTGATCGGCGCCACGGCGTTGGTGAAGAACAGCTGGCCGACTTCCGCCAGGGTGGCGTGGCCAGGCTCTTGATTGGCGGGGCCTTTGACGCCGGCGTTGACGAACAGCAGGTCGAAGGTGCGGTCCTTGAGGCGCTGGCTCAGAGCGATCACGGCTTGCTGATCGTCTATGTCCAGCTTCTCGACGTGTACCGGGCCTGCGGCTTTGAGCGCATCGGCCTTGTTCGGGTCGCGCACGGTGGCGGTCACATCCCAGCC
>Ga0105858_1000401_pt1 | contig 18897 bp, 14 predicted proteins | sample OrgsoiDNA_201062_FD_89683 | JGI IMG/M metagenome (GOLD analysis project Ga0105858, IMG submission 89683) | Permafrost soil microbial communities from the Arctic, to analyse light accelerated degradation of dissolved organic matter (DOM) -... | ecosystem: Environmental > Terrestrial > Soil >...
GTCACCCATGACCAGGAAGAAGCCCTGACCATGTCCGACCGCATCTTCCTGATGAACCAGGGCAAGATTGTGCAAAGCGGTGATGCCGAGACGCTCTACACCGCGCCAGTGGATGTGTTCGCCGCCGGTTTCATCGGCAACTACAACCTGCTCGACGCCGACAAGGCCAGCCAATTGCTGCAACGCCCGATCAGTGGGCGCATTGCGATTCGCCCGGAGGCCATCGAACTGAGCCGCAGCGGCGAACTCGACGCACTGGTGCGCAGCCACAGCCTGCTGGGCAACGTGATTCGCTACCGCATCGAGGCACGCGGCGTGGAATTGGTGGTGGATGTGCTCAACCGTTCCGCCGACGACCTGCACCCGGATGGCCAGCGCCTGGCACTTTCCATCGACCCCAGTGCGTTGTGTGAAGTAGCCTGACGCCACGATTTATTTCAGAGAGCATGACGGATGGCATTGGTAATTTTTGATTTGGACGACACCTTGATCCACGGCGACTGCGCCACCCTGTGGAGCGAGCAGATGGGCCGCCTGGGCTGGGTCGACCCTGAGTCATTCATGCGCAAGAACAACGAATTGATGGACGCCTACGGCCAGGGCAAGCTGCGCATGGAAGCCTTCATGGACTTCAGCCTGGAACCCATGATCGGCCGCACGCCGGAAGAGATCGAGCACCTGGTAGAGCCGTGGGTCGAGGACGTCATCGAGCCGCTGATCTACAGTGACGCCACCAAGACCATCGCTCGCCACCGCGCGAACGGCGACCGGATTCTGGTGATTTCCGCGTCGGGCACCCACCTGGTCAAACCGATTGCGGCACGTATTGGTATTGATGAAGTGCTGGGCATCGACCTGGATGTCAGCCATGGCGTGTACAGCGGCCATACCGTGGGTGTACTGACGTACCGTGAAGGCAAGATCACGCGGTTGCTGGAATGGCTGGAGCAGGAAAGCGAGACGCTCGACGGCGCGTATTTCTACTCGGATTCACGCAATGATTTGCCACTGCTGCTGAAAGTGGATCACCCGCAGGTGGTGAATCCGGATCCGGTGTTGCGTGAGCATGCGCAAAAGGCCGGCTGGCCGATTCATCACTGGGTGTGACACTGCGCTAATTGAATTGAAATCCAATCCACTGTGGGAGCGGGCTTGCTCGCGAAAGCGGTTTGTCAGTGAAGAATGTTTCATCTGACACTCCGCCTTCGCGAGCAAGCCCGCTCCCACACTTTGATCTCATTTCAGCCGGAGACGGGTGTCAGACCAAACTCTCGTCAATCACCAACACCAATTTCCCGGAAATCTGGTTGCTCGCCAACTCGGCAAACGCCGCCTCGGCATCCTTGATCGGGAAGGTCTTGGCCAGTTGCGGGCTCAAGCGTCCCTCGGCAAACAGCGGCCATACCTGCTGGCTCAAGTCACTGAACAGGTCTGCCTTGAACTGATCGCTGCGGCTGCGCAGGGTCGAGCCGAGCAGCTGAATGCGCTTGCCCAGCACCTGCGCCAGGTCGAGCTGCGCGTCGCGCCCGCCCATCAAGCCGATCAATACCCAACGGCCGTCCAGGGCCAGCAGCTTGAGGTCCAGCGCGGCGTAGTTGCCACCCACCGGGTCGAGGATCACATCGAACGGCCCGAAATCGCTTAGCCCTTCAATGCCGTCATTACGTACCACGCCGCCCTGGGCACCGAGTGCCTCGCAGTACGCCAGGCGCTGCGCCGAGCCGACGCTGACCCAACACGGGCTGCCAAACGCCTTGCACAGCTGGATCGCCGCCGAGCCCACGCCACTGGCGCCGGCATGCAGCAAGACTTTTTCACCGGGCTTGAGGCCCGCCAGCTGGAACAGATTCAGCCACGCCGTGCTGTACACCTCGGGCAGAGCCGCTGCTTCGGTCAGCGACAAACCTTCCGGTACCGGCAGTACATGGCGCGCATCCACCACCACTTCTTCGGCCATGCCGCCACCGGCGAGCAATGCGCAAACGCGGTCACCGACCTGCCAGGACGCCCCCGGCCCGACCTCACTGATAACCCCGGCGCACTCAAGACCCAGCACGTGGCTGGCGCCAGGCGGGGGTGGATAGAGCCCGGCGCGCTGTAATAAATCGGCGCGATTAAGGCCCGCAGCCGCCACACGAATGCGAACTTGGCCTACATCGCAGGTAGGGCTGGGTTCTGTCAGCCACTCCACATGACCTTCAACGCCTTGCAATGCTTTCACAGTGCCTCCATAGTGAGTCTGGACTGAGCCCGTAGCTGTAGCGCCGGGCTTTTTGCATTATGCGACCGGATCATATGGAACCGGCTCCCTCAAAGACGGCCTAATATGCGTTATCAATTGCCCCCGCGTCGAATCAGCATGAAGCATCTGTTCCCCAGCACCGCCCTCGCTTTTTTCATTGGTCTCGGCTTCGCGTCGATGTCGACCAATACGTTCGCAGCCAACAGCTGGGACAACCTTCAGCCTGATCGCGATGAGGTGATTGCAAGCCTTAACGTCGTCGAGTTGCTCAAGCGCCATCACTACAGCAAGCCGCCGCTGGACGACGCGCGCTCGGTGATCATCTACGACAGCTACCTCAAGCTGCTGGATCCGTCGCGCAGCTACTTCCTGGCCAGCGATATCGCTGAGTTCGATAAGTGGAAGACCCAGTTCGACGACTTCCTCAAAAGCGGCGACCTGCAGCCCGGCTTCACCATCTACAAGCGTTACCTGGACCGCGTCAAAGCGCGTCTGGACTTCGCCCTGGGTGAACTGGACAAAGGCGTCGACAAGCTCGACTTCACCCAGAAAGAAACCCTTCTGGTGGATCGCAAGGACGCGCCTTGGCTGACCAGCAGCGCCGCCCTTGACGACCTGTGGCGCAAACGCGTCAAGGACGAAGTGCTGCGCTTGAAGATCGCCGGCAAAGAGCCCAAGGCCATTCAAGAGCTGTTGACCAAGCGCTACAAGAATCAGCTGGCACGTCTGGACCAGACCCGTGCCGAAGATATCTTCCAGGCCTACATCAACACCTTCGCGATGTCCTACGACCCGCACACCAATTATCTGTCGCCAGATAACGCGGAAAACTTTGATATCAACATGAGTCTGTCGCTGGAGGGCATCGGTGCCGTCCTGCAAAGCGACAATGACCAGGTCAAGATCGTGCGTCTGGTGCCGGCAGGTCCGGCAGACAAGACCAAGCAGGTCGCCCCGGCCGACAAGATCATCGGCGTGGCCCAGGCCGACAAAGAGATGGTCGACGTGGTCGGCTGGCGTCTGGACGAAGTGGTCAAGCTGATCCGCGGGCCAAAAGGCAGCGTGGTGCGTCTGGAAGTGATTCCGCACACCAATGCACCGAACGACCAGACCAGCAAGATCGTTTCCATCACCCGTGAAGCGGTGAAGCTTGAAGACCAGGCCGTGCAGAAGCAGATCCTGAACCTCAAGCAGGATGGCAAGGATTACAAGCTGGGCGTGATTGTGATCCCGGCCTTCTACCTGGACTTCAAAGCGTTCCGTGCCGGTGATCCGGACTACAAGTCCACCACCCGCGACGTGAAGAAAATCCTGACCGAACTGCAGAAGGACAAAGTCGACGGCGTAGTGATCGATCTGCGCAACAACGGCGGCGGTTCCCTGCAGGAAGCCACCGAGCTGACCAGCCTGTTTATCGACAAAGGCCCGACCGTGTTGGTACGCAACGCTGACGGCCGTGTCGATGTGCTTGAGGACGAGAACCCGGGTGCCTTCTACAAAGGGCCGATGGCGTTGCTGGTCAACCGCCTCTCGGCTTCGGCCTCGGAAATTTTCGCCGGCGCGATGCAGGACTACCACCGTGCGCTGATCGTCGGCGGCCAGACCTTCGGTAAAGGCACCGTGCAGACCATTCAGCCGCTTAACCATGGCGAGCTGAAACTGACACTGGCCAAGTTCTACCGGGTTTCCGGGCAGAGCACCCAGCATCAGGGCGTGCTGCCGGATGTCGACTTCCCGTCGATCATCGACACCAAGGAAATCGGCGAGAGCGCCCTGCCTGAAGCCATGCCGTGGGACACCATCCGCCCTGCGATCAAGCCGGCGTCGGACCCGTTCAAACCGTTCCTGACGCAGTTGAAGGCTGACCATGACGCGCGCTCCGCCAAGGATGCCGAGTTTGTGTTCATCCGCGACAAACTGGCCCTGGCCAAGAAGCTGATGGAAGAGAAAACCGTCAGCCTCAACGAAGCCGATCGCCGTGCGCAGCACACCAGCATCGAAAATCAGCAACTGGTACTGGAAAACGCCCGCCGCAAGGCCAAAGGCGAAGACCCGCTCAAGGAACTGAAGAAAGAAGATGAAGATGCGCTGCCGACCGAGCCGGAAAAAACCAAGCCGGAAGACGACGCCTACCTGTCTGAAACAGGCCGGATCCTGCTCGACTACCTGAAAATCAGCAAACAGGTGGCCAAGCAGTAAATGATGGCAATTTAATGTGATCGCTCCTCGGAGTGTCATCATATAGACATCATTCTGTCGTGAAATGAAGGACCGCAGGCGCCAAGCCTGCGGTCCTTTTTTTTCGATCGAGATCGCCATGACCATGACCGAACAGCTGAATGCATTGGGCTCTATCCTGGCTCAAGGCAGTTTGCACAGCCTGTTCCAACCGATCATTTGCCTGTCCGAACGGCGCATCCTCGGCTACGAAGCCCTCAGCCGTGGCCCTTCCAATAGTCCATTGCACTCCCCGGTCGCGCTGTTCTCAGTGGCCGGGCATGCCGGGCGCCTCAGTGAGCTGGAGATGGCCTGCCGCGAAAGCGCGTGTCGACGGTTCAGCGAACAGAAACTGCCAGGCAAGCTGTTCCTGAATATCTCGCCGGAATCCTTGATGGAGACCGCGCATCAACCGGGGCGCACTTTGCAATTGCTGCGCGACTTCGGCATTCCCCCCAGCCAAGTGGTGATCGAACTCACCGAGCAGACCCCCACCGACGACTTCGATCTGCTGCAAACCGCACTGCACCATTACCGCGACATGGGCTTCGCCATCGCCCTGGATGACCTGGGCGCCGGCTATTCCAGCCTGCGGTTGTGGTCGGAGCTGCGCCCTGACTACGTGAAGATTGACCGGCATTTTATCGACGGCATCCATCAGGACGCGCTCAAGCGTGAGTTCGTCGGCTCCATCCTGCAAATCGCCAGGGCGTCGCGGGCACAGGTCATTGCCGAAGGTATTGAGCTACCCGAAGAACTGGCGGTGTTGACCGAGATGGGCGTGGACCTGGTCCAGGGCTACCTGCTTTGCCGCCCGCAGGAGCAGCCGCCCCAGGAAGCACGCCTGATGCTGCCCAAGCAGGACAACGCCAACCTCGCCCTCAGCGAAGAAGGCAGCGACCTCAGTGCCCTGCTTAACGAGCAGCCGGCGGTGGATCAGGACACTGCCACCGCCCAGGTGCTGGAGTCGTTCCGCCGCCAGGCCAATCTCAATTCGCTGGCGGTGCTGGACGGGCGTGGCCACCCGGTCGGCATCGTGCACCGGCATTCGTTATCCGACGCGCTGCTCAAGCCCTTCGCCACCGACCTGTTCGCGCGCAAGCCCATCAGCCGTTTGATGAGCGATGACTTTTTGGCGGTTGAATTGAGCCAATCGCTGCAGCAAGTCAGCCGCCTGCTGACGAGCCGCGCGCGGCAACGGATTGAAGAGGATTTCATCATCACGCTCAATGGCGATTACCTGGGCCTGGGGCGGGTGATCGATGTGCTCAAGCTGATCACCGAGCTGAAGATCCAGCAGGCGCGTTACGCCAACCCGCTGACGCTGCTGCCGGGTAACGTGCCGATCCAGCAATGCCTGACGCGGCTGTTGCAGCAACAACGAGAGTCAGTGATCTGCTACGTGGATATCGACAGCTTCAAACCGTTCAACGATATCTACGGTTACGGGCGCGGGGATGAGGTCTTGCTGTGCCTGGCGCAGTGCCTCAACGACCGGGTTGACCCCAGCCGCGACTTTGTCGGGCATATAGGCGGCGATGATTTTTTGCTGGTGCTCGGCCCACAGGATTGGCGCAAGCGGCTTAACCAGTTGCTGGATGATTTTCACACCCAGTGCCGACGCTTCTACCGCGCCGAACACCTCGACGCCGGCTGCTTTGTGGCATTGAACCGCCAGGGCGCGCGTCAGGAATTCGCCTTGCTGTCGCTGTCCATCGGCGTGGTGCATTTATATCCACAGGCCTGTGGGCAACTCGATGCCAGCCAGTTGGCGGAGCTGGCCTCGCAGGCCAAGCACCACGCCAAGGATGTGGCGGGCTACAGCATTCATGTGATCGACAGCATGGACATGCTGGCCCACACGCTTTAAGCCTCGGCAGATTCCGGATAATCGTATTCAAACACGCGCACCACTTCCGAGGCGTGCCAGGATGCGGCGGCCATGCCATCGGACGGCCCACTGAAACGCCCCAGGCGCTCCACGCATTCAAAGAAACCGGTACGCGGCAGCCGACTGGCCCCCTGGCTGATCACCAGTGAGCTGCGCAATGGTTGCTCGGCCTTGGCGTCCAGCGCGGCCAGGTGCTCAAGGGCGGCGGCCAGGGTCTGCATCGCCGGCGTGGGAAATTGCAGGCGCTCCAGCAGCGCGCGGTAGGTCAGCAGATGACGCTGGCGGCGCGCCTGATCCAGTTCGTTGAGTAATCCATCCCAGTGTTGACGGCTGATACGTAGGCTCAAGATTCATCCCTCCAACCTGCAACGCCCAATTCCCAGGCCAGGCTGCGGCGAATGGCGGCATCCGGCTGGCGTTCACCACTTTCAATCAATCCGAGATACGAGGGGCTGATACCCACGGTGCGGGCCAGGGTTTCGATGGCCAGTCCCCGGGTTTCACGCAGGCCGCGCAGGTCCGCGAGCGGGCGCAAAGCCTGATCGGGAGCGACCTGAGCGTCAGAAGAAGGAGGGAGTACTGGTTGTTGCTGACCGGCGGCTTTTAGTAGCGCCTGGTACTGGTCCCATGGCAACACCGCGTACTCGGGTTCGCCATTGCGTGAAATTATCTGAATATCCATGACTGCCCCGTAGGATAACAACACTCACTAAGTAAGCTCTTTCCTTAGGAGTGTAATCCTAACAGCCACAAAGGTCGCAGGGGGATATCCGTGTGATCAGTTTTTTTGCGGGTTTTCCTCAGCCAGCAGCGCAGGCGTCGCAGGCAGGCGCTCAACCACCGCGAGCTTTTCCGGGCGCTGGGCGTCGCGCCAGGCGCGAAAGGCGCTCAGTTCGCCGTCCAGGGTCTTCATGACCCATGCCAGCACGGCGATGTCATCGAGCATGCCAAATACCGGGATAAAGTCCGGGATCGCGTCAATCGGGCTGAGGAAGTACATCAAGCCCGCCACTACCGAAATCAGCGCCTTGGGGCTGATCGCCCGGTATTCGCCGCGCCAGTAGGCCAGGCACAGGGCCTGAAGCAATTTGAGATCATCCTTGAGCTTACCCAGGCGGTTGCCCTGGCTTGAGCCTTTTGCGGCGACGGCAAACAGCAGGGTTGGCAAACGCCCACGGCCAAGCAGACGCGCGGCCATGGGCAGGAAACGGGTGAAATTGAACGGTGGTTTCATCTGTCACTCCAGTTCCAGGCGACATAAAAGGTTATCCACACAAATTGTGGATAACCTTGTGAACAGAGCCTGTTTTATCGGCTGAAAGCCACGGACTACAAGGCTTGCAGTCAGATCGGGCGTTTTTTGCGCACATAAAAAAAACCCAAGATTTCATTGACTTGGCGTTGATGTGCGGCTACCCGTGCTCGAGTCTTATATCAGACTGTTTCAGCTTGCAGGGGTTCGTTTGAATTTACGTCGGGTGTGAATCAGGCGGATTTACCGGGCCGCAGATACGACAACGCCCCGTCGAAACGGGGCGTTGTCTGTTCAGGCGCCGATTACTTCTTGGCGGCTGGAGCAGCAGGTGCGTCAGGGGCTTCAGCCTTGGCTGGGTCCTTGATGGCCAGCAGTTCCAGGTCGAATACCAGCACGGAGTTGGCTGGAATCGCCGGGCTCGGGCTCTGAGCGCCGTAGGCCAGGTCAGACGGGATGTACAACTCGACCTTCTCGCCAACGTGCATCAGTTGCAGGCCTTCGACCCAACCCGGGATCACGCCGCTGACCGGCAGGTCAATCGGGCTACCGCGATCAACGGAGCTGTCAAAGGTCGTGCCGTTGGTGAGCTTGCCGGTGTAGTGCACAGTTACCACGTCGGTTGGCTTAGGCTGAGCGCCATCGGCCTTCTTCACGATCTTGTACTGCAGACCGGAAGCAGTGGTCACTACGCCGTCTTTCTTGGCGTTTTCTTCGAGGAATTTCTTGCCGGCGGCTGCCGACTCTTCGCTCATTTTAGTCATACGTTCTTCTGCACGCTTCTGCAGTGCGGCAAACGCTTCAACCAGTTCGTCGTCTTTCAGCTTCTGTTCTTTCTTGCCGACGGCATCTTCGATGCCTTGGGCTACCGCTTTGGAGTCCAGGTCATCCATGCCTTCCTGGGCAAGACTTTTGCCCATGTTCAGGCCGATACCGTAGGAAGCTTTCTGCGCCGGGGTTTTCAGCTCTACGCTGGTCTGCGAATCACAACCCGCAAGTACCAGGCTAACCAGGGCCACCGCCGCCGCCAACCGATGCTGTTTCATGCTATTTCCTTGTTCGTGCGCCAAAAGGGCATTCGAGTAAAGTCGCGAGCTTATCAGGCGGCCACGACCAATGGCTACCGGCATGTGAGCAGGAAACTTCCGATAAGTTCACGTGTTTAAAAGCATTTTCATTCATGATGGAGGCCCGCGACGGATCGCGGGACTGCCTGCAACCAGGCTCATGGCCACTTGCCGCACCTATGGCGTAGTGGCATAACAACGCGACAACTCGACAAGGATAGTTATCTTGCGCATTTTTTCCCGTGTTTTGCTTCTGATATTGCTCGCACTCGGCCTGCTGCTGGCCGTCGTGCTCTATTACACCATCAACCCCAAGCTGCCCGACTACGTGCCTGTGCAGCAGGTGCGCTACCAGGATCAATGGAGTGCCGCCGATCGCCAGACCTACTACTTCACGCCTCAGGGCACTCAAGTTAAAGGCCTGCACTACGACTGGTTCACCGCCCTGGAGCTGCCGTTCTCCGAACAGCGTTTTGCCACGCCCGAGTACCTGGCGCGCTTTGGGTTTCTGGTAGACCCCAAGCAGGTCCCTACCGCGCAGAACCCCGGCAATCTGCCAGTCGGTTTTGCCCGCCACCAGAATGCCGGCAGCGCGGTTGAATACCTGGATATCACCTGCGCCGCCTGCCACACCGGCGAGCTGCACTTCAAAGGCCAGGCCCTGCGCATTGACGGCGGCTCGGCCCAGCACGTGCTGCCCTCCAGCGTGCCCACCTTGCGCGGCGGCAGCTTCGGCCAGGCACTGGTGGCCAGCCTGGCCGCCACCTATTACAACCCATGGAAATTCGAGCGCTTTGCCCGCCAGGTGCTGGGGGATCGATACGACGCCGAACATGGCCAGCTGCGTCAGGACTTCAAACGGTCGCTCAACCAATTCCTCAAAGTCGCCTGGAATGACACCCACCGCGGCCTCTACCCCACCGAAGAAGGCCCGGGCCGTACCGACGCGTTTGGCCGCATCGCCAATGCCAGCTTTGGCGACGCTGTCTCGCCGGACAATTACCGCGTTGCCAATGCCCCGGTGGACTACCCGCACCTGTGGGATATCTGGACCTTCGACTGGGTGCAGTGGAACGGTTCGGCCCAGCAACCGATGGCGCGCAACATCGGTGAAGCCCTCGGCGTCGGTGCGACACTGGACTTCTTCGACAGCGCCGGCCAGCCCCTTCAAGGCCAAGCGCGCTACCCTTCCAGCGTGCGCGTGCGTGACCTCAACCTGATCGAAGAAACCCTGCAACGCCTCAAGCCGCCCACTTGGCCGGAAGATCTGTTCGGCGCCATCGACAAACCCCTCGCCGCTCAGGGCCGCGCGTTGTTCGCCGAGAACTGCGCCGGTTGCCATGTGCCCGCTGTCAGCCAAGTCAATGGCCGCCCGGTGCAGCAGGTGAAAATGCTCCCCGTTGAATACATCGGCACCGACCCCGGCACCGCCAGCAACATCGCCGACCAGCGCTACGACCTCAGCGCGCTGCAATGGGACCCGGCGGAACTGGCCACGCTCAACGTCGAACTGCACCCGACGCCGACTGCGCCGCTGGACCTGCACAACCTGTCGGTGGCGCAAGGCCTGGCCTACGTCACCGCCTTTGTCGAAGACCACGCCTACCGCGCCGCCGGCGTGACCCCGGCCGAGCGGCCAAGCCTGGACGGTTTCGGCCTGCCTATCGGTGTGCGCGAGGTACGCGCCTACAAAGCGCGGCCACTGGCCGGCGTGTGGGCCACGCCGCCATTCCTGCATAACGGCTCGGTGCCGACGATCTACCAATTGCTCTCGCCTCAGGACGAGCGCAGCACCACCTTCTATAAAGGCACGTTTGCCTACGACCCGCGCCACCTGGGCTTTGAAACACAGGCGTTCAAGAATGGCTTCCGGTTCGATACCAACGTCACCGGCAACCACAACAGCGGCCACGAATTTCGCGCCGGCCAACGTGGCAATGGCGTGATCGGCCGCGGCCTGCAGCCGCAGGAACGCTGGGCGCTGCTGGAATACCTCAAAGTACTGGGCGGCCCGCTGGAGCAACAGTTGCCATGACTATTGGATCTGACTACAAGGAATCTTCGATGCTCGCGCGTCTGTGGCTGCGCCTCGGCGCGTTTTTGGGTAAAACCCTGTTATGGCTGGTGGGCCTGGGGCTGCTGGGCTGGCTGATCGCTGCCGCCTGGTTTGCCTGGCAGCACAGCGGCCCGGTGTCGCCGGACGAGCAGATCCCGCCCGGTGAAGCGGCCATGACCCAGGGCATCATTCAGACAGCCGTGCGCATCGTCGATCAGCACCGCGAAGGCACGCGTTACCTGCGCGACGCGCATGCCAAGGCTCACGGCTGCGTGAAGGCGCACGTCAGCGTAGTGGCGGATCTTGACCCGGCATTGCGCCAAGGCGTGTTCGCCGAGCCGGGCAAAACCTGGCAGGCGTTGATGCGTCTGTCCAATGGCAATGCCTACCCGCAATTCGACAGCATCCGCGATGCGCGGGGCATGGCGCTCAAGCTGCTGGATGTTCCGGGCAAACAGTTGATGGCGGATCAGCAGGCGCGCACCGAACAGGATTTCGTGATGTTCAGTCATCCGAATTTCTTTGTCAGCGATGTGGCGGAGTATGCGCAAAACATCGGCGCCCAGGCCGACGGCAAGAAGGTCCTGGCGTTCTTTCCCAAGGCAGACCCGCGTAGTTGGCAGGTGCGCCATTTGTTTATCGCGCTGGCCACACTGTCGCCTGCGCCGGCCAGCCCGACGCAGACGACTTACTTTTCGGTGTCGCCCTACAAGTTCGGCGCAGCCAATGCCAAGTTTCGCGTAGCGCCTGACCCGCTCAGTTGCCCTGAGTATGTGTTGCCCAAGCAGAACCAGGACCTGCCGAACTTTCTGCGCAGTGCCTTGAGCCAGCAGCTGTCGACCGACCGTGTGCCGGCGTGTTTTGTGTTGCAGGTTCAGCGGCAGAATCCGCAGAAATTCATGCCGATCGAAGACACCAGCATTGAATGGAAGGAGAGCGATGCGCCGTATGAGACCGTGGCGACCGTGCGGGTTGAGGCGCAGGATTTTGATACGCCGGCGTTGAATCTTGCTTGTGATAACCAGTCGTTTAATCCGTGGTTTGGGCTTGAGGCGCATCGACCGATTGGGGGGATTAATCGGTTGCGCAAGGCGGTGTATGAGGCTGTGAGCGACTATCGGCATAGTCGTAATTTGTGAGGTGTCGGGGGTGGGTACATATCCGTTTTTTGGGTGATGGCGGGTATGGGTTCCGCCCTTACGGCGGGTCACTTTGGAAAAGCCCCAAAGTAACCCGCTGTAAGAGCGGAACCCCAAGCCGCCGTTACCGCAGCAACGGATATGTACTCCCCCCCACCAGCCCGTAAAGAACCCGTATAAATTCCAACTTCCCCATAACGATTACGTCGTCCCTATTGAGCAACTAACCCCCCACGCTCTACCGTCACGTCCTACCCCCAAAACCCGTAGGAAGTCATCGTGGAAAGTTCAACTTTAGGCATGGTCGTCCTGTCAATGATTGCGCTCTTCGGCACCGCCGCGTTTTGCTTTGAGCACCTCGCCACCCGCGGCGAAAAGAAAAAGAAAGCCAAATAAGCTGATCACTGAAATCAGCAGAACCCCAGTTTTTCAAGGGATACCCCGGCACCGGGCTATCCCTTGTTTTCGTTCGTCCAGCCAAAACCCATCTATATACCGTCTTAATACCGCCCCCTGTAATCAGTGCCCGGGCTTGATACCCAAGCGCATAACCTCCCCCGCTTCTTCAACAAGGGGAGTTACACCGTGCTCACACTGACCTTCATTTATGTCGCCAGCGGCTTATGTGCCGTGGGCCTGTTCGCTTACCTGGGCTACGCCCTCATCCGCGCTGAAAAGTTCTAGGGAGTCCGCCATGTACGACGTGATGTTTATCGGCCTCTCCCTGATGTTTTTTGTTGCGACTGCCATGGCCATTGTCGCCATGGGCAAGCTTTGAACGGAGCCACGACATGCTAAGCACTCTGCTGGAATTTGCGCTGGTCCTGGGGTTGATGACCGGGCTCGCCGTGCTGATGGGCAAGTGGCTGACCCGGGTGTTTACCGGGACCGGCCACGCCCTGCCGGAACGTTTTACCTATCGCCTGCTGGGCATCAACCCGCTGGAGACCATGGGCTGGGCCCGCTATGGCTCAGCGCTGCTGCTGTCGAACGCGGCGATGATGCTGCTCGGCTATATCGTCCTGCGCTTGCAGGCGCTAATGCCGATCAACCCGCTGGGGCTGGCCGCGCAAACCCCGGACCTGGCGTTCAACACCGCCGCGTCCTTTATTACCAACACCAACTGGCAGGCGTACTCGGGTGAAACCAGCCTGTCGAACTTCAGCCAGATGGCCGTTATCACCTTTCTGATGTTTGTCGGCGCCACGTCCGGCGTGGTCGCGGCCGCAGGGTTTATTCGCGGATTGAGCCGCTCAAGCTCGGCCGACATTGGCAACTTCTGGGTCGACTTCACTCGCACCCTGTACCGGGTGATGCTGCCGCTGTGTGTGGCCATGGCGCTGGTGTATGTGTGGCAAGGCATGCCACAAACCTTCGCCTCACAAGCCTTGGCGACAACCCTGGAAGGCGCGCAGCAACAGCTGATCGTCGGCGCGGTCGCCAGCTTTGAATCGATCAAGCACATCGGCACCAACGGCGGCGGCTTCTTCAGCATGAATGCCGCGCACCCGTTCGAGAACCCGACGCCGCTGACCAACATCCTGCACATCCTCAGCATGCTGCTGATCCCGTCGGCACTGACCTACACCTTTGGCAGCATGCTGCTGCAACGCCGTCAGGGCTGGGTGTTTTTCGGCACCTTCCTGGTGATGTTCATCGGCTTCCTCGCGCTGGTGTACGGCGCCGAGCAAACCGGCAACCCGTTGCTGACCCAGGCCGGCGCCAACCAGACGCTGTCGATCGAGCAAAGCGGCGGCAACATGGAAGGCAAGGAGCTGCGTTTCGGCATCGCCGACAGCAGCCTGTTTATCGCCACCACCACCGCGGCCACCACGGGTTCGGTCAATGCCATGCACGACTCGCTGACGCCCATGGGCGGCTTCGTGCCGTTGGCGCAGATGATGCTCAACTGTGTGTTCGGCGGCGACGGCGTGGGCTTTATCAACCTGATCCAGTACGCGCTGCTCACGGTGTTTCTGGTGGGCATGATGATTGGCCGCAGCCCGGAATTCCTCGGCAAGAAAATCGAGGCCCGCGAGATGAAACTGGTGATGCTCTCGGTGCTCGCGCACCCCATCAGCATTCTTGGTTTCACCGCCCTCGCCGCCCTGTGGCCGGACACCATGGCCAGCCTCAACAACCTCGGCCCGCACGGGTTCAGCGAGGTGCTCTACGCCTACACCTCGGGCACCGCCAACAACGGTTCGGCGTTTGCCGGGCTGAACGCCAACACACCCTTTTTCAATACCACCATTGGGCTTGCGATGTTGATCGGGCGCTTTTTCACCATGCTGCCGATGCTCGCCGTGGCCGGTTCGCTGGCGATGAAAAAGACCGTGCCGGCCGGTGCCGGGACCATCCCCACCGCGACCCCGCTGTTCATGCTGCTGGTGGTGTTCGTGGTGCTGGTGGTCGGTGGCCTGACCTTCTTGCCGGCGCTCGCGCTCGGCCCGCTGGTGGAGCAACTGCAGTTGCTGTCCGGCCAGACGTACAACTAAGGACATGTTGATGACGACTCAATCGATATTCAAAGGGCTGCTGCGTCCGGTGCTGGTGTCGGCAGTGTTTTTCATGCTGCTGACCGGCCTGGCGTACCCCGCTTTCACCACCGTGGCCGCGCAACTGTTGTTCCCGTATCAGGCCAGTGGCTCGCTGATTGAACGCGACGGCCTGGTGATCGGCTCAGCGTTGATCGGCCAAAACTTCACCAAGCCTGAGTACTTCCAGGGCCGCCCGAGCATGACCCTCGGCGCCGACCCGCAAGACCCGAGTAAAAGCGTGTCGCAGCCCTACAACGCCGGTTCCAGCGGCGCGAGCAACCTGGGCCCGACCAGCCAGAAACTGCTGGACCAGGTCGCCGCACGCGCCAAGGCCTATCGCCAGGACAACGGCCTGCCGGCCGACGCCCCGGTGCCGGTGGACGCGGTCACGGCTTCCGCCTCGGGCCTCGACCCGCATATCTCGGTGGCCAACGCCCGGCTGCAACTTGCACGGGTAGCGCGCTTGCGCCATATCCCCGAGGCCGACCTGCTGCAACTGCTCAACGACCACACCGCCGCACGCACCCTCGGCCTGCTCGGCGAGCCACGGGTGAATGTGCTGCAACTCAACTTGGCGCTGGATGCACATCAGCCCTCTATTGCGGTCAGTGAGTAAGAGATTGCCCTCATGAAAAATGCTCGTTTACCTCTGTTTGATCGACGCATCGTGCTCACTGCCGGCGTCGATGCGTTGAAGAAATTGCTGCCTCAGGCGCAATGGAAAAACCCGGTGATGTTCGTGGTGTACCTGGGCAGCATTCTCACCACCCTGCTGTGGTTCCAGTCCCTGGGCGGCAAGGGTGAAGCGCCCAGCGGTTTTATCCAGCATCACCTTGTGGCTGTGGTTCACCGTGCTGTTCGCCAACTTCGCCGAAGCCTTGGCCGAAGGCCGCAGCCGCGCCCAGGCCGCCAGCCTGCGCGGCATGAAACGCCAGACCCTGGCCAAGTTGTTGCAGCAACCGCGCCACGGCGCCGCCTGGCTACCGCTGGAAGCCGGCCTGCTGCGCAAAGACAACGTGGTGCTGATCGAAGCCGGCGACCTGGTGCCGCTGGACGGCGTGGTGATCGAAGGCGTGGCCTCGGTGGATGAAAGCGCGATCACCGGCGAATCGGCACCGGTGATTCGCGAGGCCGGTGGCGACTTTTCCTCGGTCACCGGCGGCACGCGGGTGCTGTCGGATTGGCTGGTGGTGCGCATCAGCGTCAACCCCGGCGAATCGTTCCTGGACCGCATGATCTCGATGGTTGAATCGGCCAAGCGCCAGAAGACGCCCAACGAAGTTGCGCTGACGATTTTGCTGGTCGGCCTGACCCTGTTGTTCCTGCTGGTGATCGCCACGCTGAGCCCGTATTCGATCTTCGCCGTGGCCATGAGCGGCAGCGGCAGTGTGATCAGCGCCACGGTGCTGGTGGCTTTGCTGGTGTGCCTGATCCCCACCACCATCGGCGGCCTGCTTTCGGCCATCGGCGTGGCGGGCATGAGCCGGATGATGTCGGCGAACGTCATCGCCACCTCGGGCCGGGCGGTCGAAGCCGCGGGCGATGTCGACGTGTTGCTGCTGGACAAGACCGGCACCATCACCCTGGGCAACCGCCAGGCCAGCAGCTTCTTGCCGGCGCCGGGTGTGAAGGAAGCCGAGCTGGCGGACGCTGCGCAACTGGCGTCCCTGGCCGACGAAACCCCGGAAGGCCGCAGCATCGTGGTGCTGGCCAAGCAGAAATTCGACATCCGCGCGCGCGACATCAACGCCCTGGGCGCAAGCTTTGTGCACTTCACCGCGCAAACGCGCATGAGCGGTGTGGACTTGCCCGAAGGCCGTGCGATTCGCAAGGGCGCGGCGGATGCGATTCGCAGCCATATCGAAGCGCTGGGTGGGAGTTTCCCGGCAGCATTGCAGGCCAAGGTCGATGAAGTGTCGCGACGCGGCAGCACGCCGTTGGTGGTGTGCGACGGCGCCAAGGCGCTGGGCGTGGTGGAGCTTAAAGACGTGGTCAAAGGCGGCATCAAGGAGCGCTTCGCCTAGCTGCGGCGCATGGGCATCAAGACCGTGATGATCACCGGCGACAACCGCCTGACCGCCGCCGCGATTGCGGTGGAAGCCGGCGTGGATGACTTCCTCGCCGAGGCGCGCCCGGAAGACAAGCTGCAATTGATCCGCGACTACCAGGCCCAGGGCAAGCTCGTGGCCATGACCGGCGACGGCACCAACGACGCGCCGGCACTGGCCCAGGCCGATGTGGCGGTGGCGATGAACAGCGGCACCCAGGCCGCCAAAGAGGCCGGCAACATGGTCGACCTCGACAGCAACCCGACCAAGCTGATCGAAGTGGTCGAGGTGGGCAAACAGATGCTGATGACCCGCGGCGCCCTCACCACCTTCAGCGTGGCGAATGACGTGGCGAAGTACTTCGCAATCATCCCGGCGGCGTTTGTCGCCACCTACCCGCAGCTCGGCGCGTTGAACGTGATGCACCTGAGCAGCCCCAACTCGGCGATTCTCAGCGCGGTGATTTTTAACGCGTTGATCATTGTCGCGCTGATTCCGCTGGCACTGCGCGGCGTGACGTACCGCGCGATCGGCGCGGCGGCGCTGCTTAACCGCAACTTGCTGATCTACGGGCTGGGCGGTGTGCTGGTGCCGTTTGCCGGGATCAAGTTGATCGACATGCTGCTTAGCGGGTTGGGTCTCGTGTAGCACCGCCAAACCAATGTGGGAGCGGGCTTGCTCGCGAAAGCGGAGGGTCAGTCAGTGCATGTGTGACTGACCCTCCGCATTCGCGAGCAAGCCCGCTCCCACAGGTAACAGCACTGTATTCACCAGGAAGAATATGCCCGCATTAAACGATGACCGCCCCGACCCCGACGCCTTATTGGCCCGGGTACAGCTGGAAGAACAGGCCGCCTTGCGCGGCAAATTGCGTATCTACTTTGGCTCCAATGCCGGCGTGGGCAAAACCTGCGCGATGCTCGCGGCGGCGCAACGCGAAGTTGCGCTGGGCCGCGACCTGCTCGCTGGCGTGATAGAAACCCACGGTCGCGCGGAGACCGCCCAGTGGCTCCAAGGCTTGGAACAACTGCCACGCGCCGCCCTGTTGCACCGCGAGTTCGCCCTCAGCGAATTCGACCTCGACGCCGCCCTGCGCCGGCACCCCGCGGTGGTACTGGTGGACGAATTGGCCCACAGCAACGTACCCGGTTCGCGCCACCCCAAACGCTGGCAAGACATTGAAGAGTTGCTCAGCGCCGGTATCGACGTGTGGACCACGCTGAACGTCCAGCACCTGGAAAGCCTGAATGATTTGGTCAGCGGCATCATCGGCATTCGCGTGCGCGAAACCGTGCCGGATCACGTGTTCGATAACGCCCACGAAGTGGTGGTGATCGACCTGCCGCCCGACGATCTGCTGCAACGCCTCAAGGACGGCAAGGTGTACCTGGGCCCGCAGGCCGAGCGCGCGTCGCGGCATTTTTTCCGCAAGGGCAACCTGCTGGCGTTGCGCGAACTGGCGCTGCGGCGCACGGCGGATCGGGTCGACACACAAATGCGCGTGTACCGCCGCGAGCGTTCGATCAGTACCGTGTGGCCCGCCCGCGAGCGCCTGCTGGTCGGCGTGGCGGGCGATGCTGGCGACGAGCGCCTGGTGCGCGAAGCTGCGCGGCTGGCGCAAAAACTCGAAGCCGACTGGATCGTGGTGCACGTGGCCGCGCATCAAGGGCGTGGCGCCAGGCGCTACCTGACGGCGATGAAAACCCTGGCGCTGGCGGCCGAATTCGGTGCCGACACCGCCACACTGCCGGGCATGGACGTGGCCGAGGCGCTGGCCGCCTGCGCCCGCGAGCACAACGCGAATCGCCTGGTGCTGGGCCATCATCCGCGCCGGGCCTGGCGGTTCTGGCATCAATCGGTCAGCGACCGGATCAGCCGGCACCACCCGCAAATCGATCAGATCGTGATTGCCCACGGGCTGCTGCCGGGCAAGCCGCCGGTCGTCGAAAAAACCGGGCCGGCGGCGGGCACACGGCTGGCGTATCTGTGGGCAACCCTGGCGTGTTTCGCCGCCACTGCGGTCGCCGCCCTGCTGCTGCAGGTGTTTGACCTAGCCAACGTGGTCATGCTGTTTTTGCTGACGGTGGTGCTGGTGGCCCTGCGGTTTGGGCGCGGCCCCGGCGTGTGGGCGGCGATGCTCGCGGTGCTGTGCTTTGACTTCTTTTTTGTGCAGCCGCGTTATTCGTTCACCGTCAATGACACCCAGTATTTCTTCACCTTTGCGCTGATGCTCGGCATCGCCCTGATCACCGGGCAACTCACCGCGCGCTTGCGCCACGAAGCCCGCACCGCCGCCGCCCGCGAGCGACGCGCCACCTCCCTGGCGCGGCTGGCCCGCGACCTGTCGGCCGCGTTGACGGTGGAGCAAATCAGCGAAGTGGCCCTGCGCACGTTCAGTGGCGTGTTTGAAGCGCGGGTCGGCCTGGCGCTGCCGGACGCCGCCGA
>Ga0105858_1000416_pt1 | contig 18550 bp, 19 predicted proteins | sample OrgsoiDNA_201062_FD_89683 | JGI IMG/M metagenome (GOLD analysis project Ga0105858, IMG submission 89683) | Permafrost soil microbial communities from the Arctic, to analyse light accelerated degradation of dissolved organic matter (DOM) -... | ecosystem: Environmental > Terrestrial > Soil >...
GCCCTCGCTGCCATCGATGTAGGTCTTGATCGCTGTGGTTTTGAACTGCGTGGAATATTTGCCCATGGTGAACACCCCAAAAGTCAGGATTGGTGTCCAACTTTTGGGGGTCAGTTCACTCTGTGGGAGCGAGCTTGCTCGCGAAGCGGTTCAAACCAACCCCAGCTCCCGCTTCACCAACTTCAGCAGATGCGCGATGTCCAGCGGCTTGAGCAGGAAGTCCACCACGCTCAGGTGCATGGCATCGATGGCATCACGCACACTGGCATCGCCAGACACGATGATGATCGGCAACGCAGCCCGTTCCGACTCTCGGATCTGACGGATCAGGTCGATCCCGTCGCACGGGGCCATGCGCAGGTCAGTGATCAGCAAGCCAATGGAATGCCGGGTATTGAGCAATTGCAGCGCGCTGTTGCCACCGGCCGCAGTAAAGCAGCTGATGTCATTCAGGCTAAGTATTTCGGCCAGGAGTTCGCGAGCCTCTTTATCGTCATCGACAATGAGTACACGTTGCTGCGACTGGTCTGGCGGCGCGAGCATCACCTCATTGAGGGCTTCGCGCTCTTCATCGCTCAAAATATCGTGTTCGGACATACCCGTCTCATCAATGCCTTGGCCTAGTTCTGACAGCGATTCCCGAGAATCGGCTATACGCTTCGTCGGCTTTCCCGGCCAGTAACAGAACGCTGATCCCCGCGCTCGCAGACAGCGGTTTTACACGAAGCCACAGGGCAGCCCAAAGTCTTTTTGACACCCTAGACTTACGTCCAATGGGCACTGACCCTTTGGCGGTCGACCATGGCCTCAATAAAAACAGTCGGTCATGGCCATGAGTAAAGCTGACGCATTCACCCAGGCAGGCAAAACAGCGGTGCTGCAGAACATCCACGGCACCATGCAATTCCTGCAGAAATTCCCGCCGTTCAACCAGATGGAGCACGCGCACCTGGCGTATCTGGTGGAACAGTGCCAACTACGTTTCTACGCTGCGGATGAAAGCATCATCAAGCCTGGCGATGGGCCAGTAGCGCATTTTTATATCGTCAAGCAGGGCCGGGTGGTGGGCGAGCGTCCACATTCGGCCAAAGGCGGCACCGAAACCACCTTCGAGATCACCACCGGCGAGTGCTTCCCGCTGGCAGCATTACTGGGTGAACGGGCCACCCGCACCGAGCATCTGGCCGCCGAAGATACCTTCTGCCTGCAGTTGAACAAGCAGGCGTTCATCAAGCTGTTTGCGCTCTCGACTACCTTCCGCGATTTCGCCCTGCGCGGGGTCAGCAGCCTGCTGGACCAGGTCAACCAGCAAGTGCAACAAAAGGCCGTGGAAACCCTCGGCACGCAGTACTCGCTCAATACCCGGCTGGGCGAACTCGCCATGCGCCACCCCGTGACCTGCAGCCCCGATACCCCGCTGCGGGCAGCGGTGAAGCTGATGGACGAGCAACAGGTGGGCAGCATCGTGATTGTCGACCCGGCCAAGAAGCCGCTGGGGATCTTCACCCTGCGCGACCTGCGTCAGGTGGTGGCCGACGTCAACGCCGACTTCGGCCAGCCCATCGAACGCAGCATGATCCACAACCCCTTTCACCTGAGCCCGGACGCCAGTGCCTTCGACGCGGCCATCGCCATGACCGAGCGGCACATTGCCCACGTTTGCCTGGTCAAGGACCAGCGCCTGTGCGGCGTGGTGTCCGAGCGTGATCTGTTCTCCCTGCAACGGGTGGACCTGGTTCATCTGGCACGCACCATCCGCACGGCGCCGCGCATCGAAAGCCTGGTCAACCTGCGCGGTGACATCGTGCAACTGGTGGATCGCATGCTGGCCCACGGCGCTTCGTCGACGCAGATCACCCAGATCATCACCCTGCTCAACGACCACACGGTGTGCCGCGTCATCGAACTGACACTGGAAGAAAAAGGCGACCCCGGTATCCCGTTCAGTTGGCTGTGCTTCGGCAGCGAAGGCCGGCGTGAGCAGACGCTTTATACCGATCAGGACAACGGCATCCTGTTCGAAGCCCGGGACGCTGCAGAGGCGGGCGAGATCCGTACCCGCCTGCTGCCCATCGCCGAGCGCATCAACCAGAGCCTGGCGCAATGCGGATTCACCCTGTGCAAAGGCAACATCATGGCCAGCAACCCGGAGCTGTGCCTGTCCCGTGCCGAATGGGCGCGGCGCTTTGGTGCCTTCATTCGGGAAGCGACCCCGGAAAACCTGCTGGCGTCGAGCATCTACTTTGACCTGCGAGTGGTGTGGGGCGATGAAAGCGGCGGCGACCAGTTGCGGCGCGGGATCCTCGCGCAAGTGGCGGACAATCGTTTGTTCCAGCGCATGATGGCCGACAACGCCCTGCGCCAGCGGCCACCGGTTGGGCGCTTTCGCGATTTCGTGCTGGCGCGCAAGGGCGGCGACAAGGCCACGCTGGACCTCAAAAGCCAGGGCTTGACCCCCTTTGTCGACGGCGCCCGCCTGCTGGCACTGGCCAACGGCATCGAAGCCAATAACACCCTGGAGCGCTTGCGTCAGCTGGTTGCCCGTGAAGCCATCGACCCGCTGGACGGCGCGGCGTACGAAGAGGCTTATCACTTCATCCAGCAAACCCGCATGCAGCAACATCAACTCCAGAGCCGACAAAACCAGCCGTACTCCAATCGCATCGACCCCGACATTCTCAACCACCTGGACAGGCGGATTCTGCGTGAATCGTTCCGCCAGGCCCAGCGCCTGCAAAGCAGCCTGACGCTGCGTTATCAGCTATGAGCCTGTTCCGGTGGCTAAGGCCGCGCAGCACAAGACAGACGCTCGATGCGCAGCAGCAACAACGGCTGGCGCAATTGAAGCCCCCCGCCGCGCTCAACGAAAACCCGCTGCGCCAGCAACGCTGGGTGGTGCTGGACCTGGAGACCAGCGGCCTGAACATGAACCGCGATCAGGTGCTGTCCATCGGTGCAGTGGTGATCGAGGACGGGGCCATCGACCTGGGCCAGCAGTTCGAACGCACCTTGTTACGCACCGACCACAAACTCAGCCCGGCGGTGCTGATTCACGGCCTGGGCCCGAGCGCCATCGCCGCTGGCAGCGAACCCGTGCAAGCGCTGCTGGATTTCATGGAGTTCTTGGGGGACAGCCCGCTACTGGCCTTTCATGCCGGGTTCGACCAGCACATGCTCGCCCGCGCGCTGAAAGACAGCTTGGACTATCGCTTGCAACACCGTTTTTTCGACGTCGCCGAAATGGCCCCCATGCTGCGCCCCGATGCCAATTTGCGGCAGGCCGGGCTGGATGACTGGACACGCCTGTTCGGCCTGCACGCCGAAGAACGCCACCACGCCAGCGCCGACGCGCTGGTCACCGCCGAACTGGCGTTAATCCTTTTCAGCTACGCCCGCCGCCAGCAAATCGACAGCCCTGCCCAACTCGACCAGCACCTGTGCCAATGGCGCAGACGGCAGCAGCGGCATTCGTTTTGATGGACGGTGCAATCAACTGCGGGTCAACTTTTCCAACGCGGCATCGGCCAGAAATGAGGACCTGCTCTTGATGTTGTGATCCCGTACATAACGATCAATACGTTGTATTACAAAACCTGGAAGCGTGACGTTGACCTTCTCGGTCTTGCCCAGGTAAGGCGAAACGTCAATCTCAAGCATCCCCCAGCCCATTTCAGCGTAATCGGGATCATGTTGATGGGATTTGGCCGAGCCAGGCATAGGGAGCGGCTGACCGTTGGAAACTATCTCCTCCAGCAGAATGTGGGCGATTTCAATGGCAGCGTTGTAGGCCTCCTCAAAACTGTCGCCCGCTGTCGCCGCCCCAGGAATGTCAGGGATATGAATACCGATTGCCGTGTTTTCATCGCCCCATTCGATTGCGATCGGGTATTGCATAAGGTGCTCCTGCTCGATAAACGGCTGACTTAAACCAACCATGCGCGCCTCCTGATGCTTTTGACTGTCCCCACCGGTAAATCCTTTTTGGGATGGGGTACAGGAATCGAATTCGGATTGTGCGGATGGGTGAAAATGTGATGGCTGCCACTGATTCTTTGAAGCGTCCAGCCTGCAGCTTCAAGCTCTGCAATCAATTCTCTGCTCTTCACACCACCAGCTCCTTCTGATGAATAACGGGGCAATGGTGCTAGGAGCTTTATCCTAGGGCAATGCTAAAGATGTATCCAGAGTTATAAAAATCCCTGATCGTTCACACGCTGGAGCTTGGGAGCGATCAACACACCAACCATCCGGCAGCCAGGCACTAATTGCGCCATTTCATCGCCTCTGACACAATCGCGAATAATTCTCGTTAGTTAAAACACTTTTCCGGGGCCGTCCGTGTCGTCAGTCCATAACGCTCAACACCAGATCGTCGGTGCGCTATATCGCGACCATCGCGGCTGGCTGTTAAGTTGGCTCAAGCGCAATGTGGCTTGTCCGCAACGAGCTGAAGACCTGAGCCAGGACACCTTCGTGCGGCTGCTGGGCCGGGATGAGTTGAATGAGCCTCGCGAGCCCCGTGCTTTTCTGGTGGCCATCGCCAAAGGGCTGTTGTTCGACTACTTCCGCCGCGCCGCGCTGGAACAGGCTTATTTGAACGAATTGATGCTGATTCCCGAGGCCGAGCAGCCTTCACTGGAAGAGCAGCAGCTGATCCTCGAAGACCTGAAAACCATCGACCGCCTGCTGGACAAGCTTTCGAGCAAGGCCCGCGCGGCCTTTCTCTATAGCCGCCTGGAAGGCCTGACCCACGGTGAAATCGCTGAACGTCTCGGGGTGTCGGTCCCCCGGGTGCGTCAGTATCTGGCGCAAGGCATCCGCCAGTGCTACGTGGCGCTGTACGGCGAGCCAACGTGAGTGCATTGAACGCCAAGCCGGTCTCGACCAAGGTTCTGGATGCCGCCATTGCCTGGCAATTGTGCCTGGACTGCGGCAACGGCAGCGACGCCGAGCGTGAAGAGTTCGCCAAGTGGTACTCGGCCAGTGACGAACATGCACGGGCCTGGACACAACTGGGCATGCTCGACCAGCGCTTCGCCATCGGTTCGGCCCCCGCCCGCAATGCGTTGCTGCAATCCCAGGACGGCGCCAGACGGCAGGTGCGGAAAATGGGTCGCAAGCTGGGTCGCGGGCTAGCCAGCGTGGTGCTGGTCTGCGGGCTGGCGTTGTTCATGGGCAATCGTTATTTGCCAGTGGATTACTGGCTGGCCGATCAGCGCACCGCAACCGGTGAGCAACGCTCCCTGCGCCTGTCGGACAACACCCTGATCCGCCTCAACACCCACAGCGCCATCGATGTGCGATTCGACGCCAAACAGCGCCGGGTGATTCTGCAGGACGGGGAGATTCTGGTCGAAACCGGCAGCCACGATGATCCACGCCCCTTTATCGTCGAGACCCGCGAAGGCCAGATGCGTGCCTTGGGCACCCGCTTCCTGGTCAAGCGTGAAGACGACGGCACGCTGCTGAGCGTGTTGCAGTCGGCCGTCGCGGCCCACACGCAGAACGATGAACACGAACAGATTCTGCACGAAGGCCAACAGGTACTGCTGCGCAGTGATGGCCTTGACCCGGCGCTGGCACTCACTCCCGGTGCCGATGCCTGGACGCGGGGCATGCTGGTGGTGGACAACGTGCGGCTGGGCGACCTGATCAATGAGCTGAGCCGCTACCGCACCGGGCATTTGGGCGTGGCACCGGAAGTGGCGGACCTGCGCATCACCGGCACCTTCCCGCTGACCAACACCGATCTGGCCCTCAAGGCGCTGATGCCAACGCTGCCGGTGCAGCTCGAGCAGCACACCCATTGGTGGGTGACGGTGGTTGCCAGTGATGACAAAACCAGCCCGGCGCATCCCTCCGGTGGCACACCGGCAAAACCGTGATTAGGAATGTAAATACAAATTAATTTCGATTGGACCTATCACTTTTTTGATTTCGTTCGGCACATAGGCATTGAGAACAGTTTCCATTCAGGAGCCGCCCATGTCCCGCACGCTTGAAACCCTTCTGCGCCCCAGCCTTCTGGCGATGGCCATTGCTGTTGCTGCACCGTTGGCCTACACCCAGGCAGTGGCCGCCGATCAGGCCTCCAGCGTTCGCGCCTACAATCTGCCCGCCGCGCCCCTGGCGACGACCTTGAACCAGATCGCCAGTCAGGCAGGTTTGACCCTGGCGCTGGATCCGGCGCTTGCCTCCGGCCGTACCTCGGCGCCCGTCCAGGGCCAGTTCGACGCTACGGGCGCCTTGCGTCAGGCACTGCGCGGCACCGGCCTGCAACTGGTCCAGACCAGCGCTGGCACCTTCGGCCTGATGGCCGCGCCAGACGGCGTTGTCGCGCTGCCGGAAACCAGCATCCAGGGCCAGACCAGCTACGAAACCGCGTGGGGGCCGGTGGAAGGCTACACCGCGACCCGCACCGCCGCGGGTACCAAGACCGATACCCCCATCGTCGAGGCGCCGCGTTCGATCTCAGTGATCAGCCGCAAGCAGATGGAAGACCGCGCCGTACAGAACCTCGACGAAGCCCTGCGCTACATGCCGGGTGTGGTTGCCAGCAGTTACGGCAGCGACCCGCGTGCCGACTGGTTGCGGGTACGCAGTTTCGAACCGACCCAGTTCCTGGACGGCCTGCCGCTGCCAAAGGGCTCTTACTCGAACCCGAAAATCGAAACCTGGGATCTGGATCGCATCACCCTGCTGCGCGGCCCCTCCTCCTCGGTCTACGGCCAGACGCCACCGGGCGGCATGCTCGACATGATCAGTCGTCGTCCGGAAGCCGAAGCCAGTCATGAAGTGCAACTGCAAGTGGGCAGTGACTACCGCAAACAGATCAGCTTCGACAGCACCGGCAAGCTCGATGACGAAGGCAAGTTCCTGTACCGCGTCGATGGTGTGATACGTGACAGCGGCACCCCGATCGATCACGTTGAGGACAAGCGCTACAACATCGCGCCGAGCCTGACCTGGAACATCGATCCCGACACACACCTGACGATCCTGACCCACTTCACCCGTGACGATACGGGCATCAATGGGCAGTTCCTGCCGCTGCAAGGCACTATCCTGCCGTCGGCTGCGGGCAAGATTTCCCATCACAAGAACCTGGGTGATCCGGACGCCGATTACTACGACCGTACCTATTACGCACTGGGCTACGCGTTCGATCACCGCATCAACGACGTGTGGCAGTTCCGTCAGAACCTGCGCTACACCAAGAGCGAGCTGGCGTTCCACGCGACCTACCCGACCTACATGCCTAACTCGGTCCAACCCGACGGCACTCTGTCGCGGATCTACGACAAGGTTGATGAGAACATCGGCCAGTTCGCCCTGGACAACAACTTCCAGGCGGACTTCCAGACCGGTCCATTCGCCCACACCCTGTTGCTCGGCCTGGACCACCAGCGTTCGGACACCAGCTACCACTGGGTTGAAGGTGCGGCGCCCAACTCCAACGTGATTCACCCGATTTTCGGCCAGCCGTTCCCGAACGTCGTGCCCGCCACGTTTTATGACTACAACCAGAAGACCAACCAGACCGGGCTGTACGTACAGGACCAGATCGCCCTGGATAAGTGGCGCCTGACCCTGGGCGGCCGTGAAGACTGGGTGCATACCGGCACCACGTTCTTCAACAACAACGACGCCACCAACACCCAGCGCGACAAGGCATTCAGCGGCAACGCCGGGCTGAGCTATGTGTTCGATTCCGGCATTACGCCGTACATTTCCTACACCGAATCCTTCCAGCCCAACGCCGGTGCGGCGGCATCGGCCACCGAGTCCTTCAAACCCACCGAGGGCAAGCAGTACGAAGTGGGCGTGAAGTATCAGCCGCCGGGCAGCAAGACTCTGCTGACCGCTGCGGTGTATGACCTGCGCCAGAAGAACATCACTGTCACTCAGTCCAATATCACCAGCCAGGTGGGCGAAGTGCAGGTCAAGGGCCTGGAACTGGAAGCTACGTCTGACGTGACCGACAACCTGAAACTGGTGGCGTCCTACAGCTACACCGAGACCGATATCGTCAAGGGCACCGACCAGGGCAACCGCCTGAAACTGGTGCCACGAAATGCCGCGTCGGCCTGGGCTGACTACACCTGGCACACCGGCCCGCTGGATGGTTTCGGCATGGGCGCAGGCGTGCGGTATGTGGGTGATACCTACGGCAGCACCAGCAACATCCCCACTGCCCATGTCGGCTCGTACACCCTCTACGACGCTGCGGTGCATTACGACCTGAGCCGCCTGAGCAACAGCTTCAAAGGCGTCTCGGTGGCGGTCAACGCCAACAACCTGTTCAACAAGGATTACCTCTCCACCTGCGACGGCACCTGGTGCTACTACGGTGACGAGCGCAACGTACTCGCCAGCGTCAATTACAAGTGGTAACCCCCGCTTGCGGTTGAAGCCGGTGATGTGAAACAAGGGCCACTTGCTGCAAGTGGCCCTTCTGCTTTTGGAAAAACCATGAAAAGCCAGACTATCCGCCGCTGGTCCGTCGTTCATACCTGGACCAGCCTGATCTGCACCCTGTTCCTGCTGCTCCTGGCGGTGACCGGTCTGCCGTTGATTTTTCATCATGAAATCGACCATCTGCTGGGCAACACCCCAGAACTCAAACAGATGCCCGCCGGCACGCCCCACCTGGACCTGCAGCAACTGGTGAAGGCCGCCGAGGCCTATCGACCGGGTGAGGTCATGCAGTATTTCGGCTGGGACGACGATACCCCCGACGGCGTAACCGCAATCATGGCGGCGACCGCTGGCACAGAGCCGAACTCATCCCACACCTTCATGCTCGATGCGCGCACCGGCGAGGCGTTCGAAACCCCGTCGGCCAATGGCGGTTTCATGATGCTCATGCTGCGCCTGCACACCGATATGTACGCGGGCACGCCGGGCATGCTGTTTCTGGGCTTTATGGGTGTGCTGTTCGTGGTGGCGATTGTTTCCGGCGTGGTGCTTTACGCGCCCTTCATGCGTCGTCTGAAATTCGCCAGCGTACGCCAGGACAAATCCACCCGCGTGCGCTGGCTCGACCTGCACAACCTGATCGGTGTCGTGACCCTGACCTGGACACTGGTCGTGGGCCTGACCGGGGTGATCAACGCCTGCGCGGACCTGGTGATCGCCGCCTGGCGCAACGACAGCCTCGCCGCCATGATCGCGCCTTATCGCGATGCGCCGCCGTTGCTGCAACGGGCTGCGGCGACGCGTTTGCTGGAGATCGCCGAAACTGCCACGCCCGGCATGAAGGCTGATTTCATTGCCTTCCCCGGCACGCGCTTTTCCAGCGAGCACCACTACGCCGTCGTCATGAAAGGCGCGACGCACCTGACCTCGCACCTGCTGACACCCGTATTGATCGACGCCAGTAACCTGCAAGTCACCGCCATCGTCGACCGCCCGTGGTACATGAGCGCCCTGGTCATGTCACAGCCGCTGCACTTCGGCGACTACGGCGGCATGCCGATGAAAGTGCTGTGGGCGGTGCTCGATGTGCTGACTATCATCGTACTCGGCAGCGGCGTTTACCTATGGTGGGTGCGCAGGCGTGCCGCCAGGGTTCCACGCGGGGAGCTGGCGCAGTGAAGAAGAAATCGCAATTCTGGAAAACCTTCGCAGCCCCGGGCTGGATCGCCCTGCTGACCGCCATCGGCCTGTTCGCCGCACTGCTGGGCGACGGCGCCTGGGATTTTCTGTCCTGGCTGGGGCTGGGGATTCCGGCGGTATTGAGTGTGCGGGGGTTGTTGGGGCGTAAGGCGTGATTGCAGTTTGAGAGCGATCTGTGGGAGCGAGTTCATTCGCGATGCGATATGTCAGCCGCCGCAGATGTTGAATGTGCTGGCATCTCGCGAATGAATTCGCTCCCACAGGATTCGCATCTGCCACAGGTATTTGTTTTAGACCCGAATCCCCGGTCGCTCCCACCTGGCATCAAAACTATCGCTCAATCCCCAAACGGCCCTGCCGCAACAAACGCCCCGCCCTGATACACCCGCACCGGGTCATCGGCGGCTGGCATTGGCTGGGTTTCGACTTTCTCGCGGAAGACTTCCGACGTGTCCTTGGGCTGGAAATTCAGGTGCGCCGCAAAGCGGTTGTCCCACCAGACGTTTTTGTTGTCCGACATACCGTAGACCACGGTGTGGCCAACATCGGGGGTGAACAACGCCTGGCCCAGCAAGTGAGTGAGGTCTTCGAAGCTCAACCAGGTGTCGAGCATGCGGCGGTTCTGCGGTTCCGGGAAGGATGAGCCGATACGGATGCTAACGGTCTCGATGCCGTAGCGATCGAAGTAGAACGTCGCCATGTCTTCGCCATAGGATTTCGACAAGCCGTAGTAACCGTCCGGGCGGCGCTGGCAGTGGGCATCCAGGGTTTCAGTCTGCTTGTGAAAACCGATCACATGGTTGGAGCTGGCGAAGATCAGACGTTTGACGCCGTGCCGACGTGCAGCCTCATAGATATGGAACACACCACTGATGTTGGCACCCAGGATCTCTTCAAACGGGCGCTCAACCGAAACGCCGCCGAAGTGGACGATGGCATCCACGCCTTCGACCAGTTGATGAACGGCTTGCTTGTCAGACAGGTCGCAGGCCTGCACTTCTTCGCTGTCATCGACGGCCGGGGCCATATTGGCGATATCGGACAGGCGAAGAATGCGCGTAAAAGGCCGCAAACGCTGACGAAGTTCCTTGCCCAGGCCGCCTGCGGCGCCAGTCAGCAAAAGACGATTGAAGGGCTGTTGCACGTGGGGAGAAGTCTTCATGAACGGTTCTGTCCTCGTTTTTCTAGTTGTTATCGGTAATGGGTATCAAATCTGGTTATCGGTCGTCATATGACTACGATTATTAGCGACAGAGACCCCCTCTTGTCAACGCAGAGCCTCCTTTGGACAACAGCGTAGCAACGGATCGCCTCACCCTTCAAACCTGCCGCGCCTCTCGTTTTGTGCACCAGTCGAAACATAGAGAAATACTATAACGAGATTGAGGTATTTCCATTGACAACAAAACGTGGGTTTGCCTAAATCGTAGTCATACGACGACGTATAACGACGCCGACTACAAAAATAATAGAAGAGTGGAAGTTATGAAAATCAAAGGCATCCGCTGGTGGATGGTCGCCCTGATCACCGCCGGGCTGGTCGTGAACTACCTGGCTCGAAATACGCTCTCCGTCGCTGCTCCCACGATGATGAGCCAACTTAACATCTCCACCGAACAATACTCCCACATCGTCTTCGCCTGGCAGATGGGCTACGCCTTCATGCAGCCAGTCGCGGGCTACATCATCGATGCCATCGGCACCAAACTCGGGTTTGCGATTTTTGCCGTGGCTTGGTCACTGGCCTGTGCCGCAGCCGCACTGGCTACCGGCTGGCAGAGCCTGGCGGCGCTTCGTGCGTTGCTGGGTGTCACCGAAGCCGCGGGCTTCCCCGCAGGTATCAAGGCCACCACTGAATGGTTTCCCGCCAAGGAGCGCTCTGTCGCCATCGGCTGGTTCAACGTCGGTACGTCCATCGGTGCACTGCTGGCGCCGCCGCTGGTGGTCTGGGCGATTCTCAACAGTGGCTGGGAAGTGGCGTTCGTCGCCGTGGGGGTTCTGGGGCTGATCTGGAGCGCCGCCTGGCTGCTGTTCTACAAGCACCCGCTGGATCAAAAACTGCTGGGCGACAAGGAGCGTGACTACATCCTTGCCGGCCAGGAAACGCACCTGAAGAACGCCGTCAAAGAGCCCGCCAACTGGAGGAAGATCCTCGGCAACCGCAACTTCTACGCGATCTGCTCGACACGACTGCTGACCGAGCCCGCCTGGCAGACGTTCAACGCCTGGATTCCGCTGTACCTGATGACCGAACGTCACATGAACATCAAGGAAATCGCGCTGTTTGCCTGGCTGCCGTTCCTGGCCGCCGACATCGGCTGCGTGCTGGGCGGTTACCTGAGCCCGTTGTTTTACCGCTACTTCAAGGTATCGCTGCTGACCTCTCGCAAGATGGTGATGCTGGTCGGCTGCCTGTGCATGATCGGCCCTGGCTGCATCGGCCTGGTGGACAGCCCTTACGTGGCCATCGCTCTGCTGTGCCTGGGTGGTTTTGCGCACCAGACCTTGTCAGGCGCCATGTTCGCCATCACCTCGGACTCCTTCGGAAAAAACGAAGTGGGCACGGCAACCGGGCTCGGCGGGATGTGTGGCTTCCTCGGCGCGGCAGCCTTCACGCTGGTGTTTGGTGTGATGGTGACGAAGATTGGCTACAGCCCGCTGTTCGTGGTGCTGGCTATTTTCGACCTGGTGGCCGTGACCATCATGTGGCTGGTAGCCAAAGAGCTGACCACTGCCCTCAAGACACCACAAGACCAGGCCGCCCCGGACGATGGCAAGGTGCTGCCTGCTGCCTGATGTGAGTCGGCTCGGGCAGTGCTGCTGCCCGAGCCGTAACACGACATTGCAGACGCCACCAGCGCTCACTAGTCTATGAGCTCCCTGATTCGAGGAATCACCATGTCAGCCCCCAGCATGACGCTGCACTACAACCCCGCCTCGCCTTTCGCTCGCAAAGTGTTGGTCCTGCTGCATGAAACCGGTCAGGCCGAACGCGTTTTGCTCAAGACCACCATCGTCAGCCCGATCAGCCCCGACACGGAGCTCAACGAAGATAACCCCGCTGGCAAGCTCCCGGCCTTGCGACTGGCCGATGGCAACGTGCTGCACGACAGTCGGGTGATTCTGGATTACCTGGACCACCTACATGCAGGCAGCCCGTTGGTACCCCGTGAGGGTTCTGCCCGCTGGAGACGCCTGACCCTGGCCTCCCTGGCCGATGCGCTGCTGGACGCCGCCTTGTTGATTCGCTACGAAACAGCGGTGCGCCCGGCTGATAAACAGTGGGACCAATGGCTCGATGGCCAGCAGGAAAAGATCGAACGTTCGCTGAGCTACTTCGAACAGGAAGCCGTGACGGAACTCAGCACCGGCTTCGACATTGCTTCCATTGGCGTGGCCTGCGCCCTGGGTTACCTGGACTTCCGCCAACCCGACCTGAACTGGCGCAACAGCTACCCGCGACTGGCCAACTGGTATGCCGACGTCAGCCAGCGGACATCGATGCAGAAATCGCGTCCACCGGTTTGAGCTGGTCCGCTCCTACAGTTGATTTATGTTCAGGCCAGCATTCCAGGTCGCCGCAAGACCTTGTAGGAGCGGACTCGTCCGCGAAAGCGGTGTTTCAGGCGCGGAAGATATCGCCTGTGTCGACGTCTTCGCGGACAAGTCCGCTCCTACACAGGCCGTGTTTGCTGCGCGACAGCGCGGTGTCTGGACGAAGGGCGCCCTCCTTCATCAGCAATCGGGCCGGTCGGCCGTATAACGCCGGGCCGGATTGACCGCCGCGCCGAACTCGCGCAGCGCCTTGGCACCGATCAACAACGGGTAGTTGAAGTGGCTGCGGTCCACCAGGTTGACCTCGACGGTACGCTTGACGTTGCCCAGGCACATTTCCAGATCTACCACCGGGCGCGTGGCGGGGTCGACGCTGGCACCTTCCTCTTCCTCGTCGCCATCAAGTCGGTTCTTGATGCGGCTGATGCGTGAAACCTTATGCTCGTACACCTTGTCGATAGCGTCCTTGGTCGCCAGACGGAAACGCACCCAGTCCTCGCCGTCGCGCTTGAACAGTTCGATGTCCTTGGCCGACAGCGACGCGGTCAGCGCACCGGTGTCCATCTTGGCCTTGAAGATATCGCCGATTTCCGGCAACTGGATGTACTCGTAGCGACCATACAACGTCGGCTCGGCAGCCATGACCGGCAACGCGAGCAGGGACAACAGCGCCAAAATCGATTTCACGTACAGGTTTCCTCGCAAAGGGTTAGGGGTGTGCTTGCGCCCAGCTGTTAGACCGTTGAATTGCGCTTGGTTCGGTCTGTCAAAATTCATCGCCAGCATAGCCGTTACAGCGTGAAACATTTGTATTCGATCACCGGATTTGGCGGATCCGACGCTGCTGCTTATCATTGCCCGCCCAAAAATCCACAAGAGTCACTTATGCGCCGCCTGCTCACCGGCAGTTTTGTCACGTTGCTGCTGTTACTCAACACGCTGGTTTTCATTGGCCCGTTGCTGGTCTTTGCACTGCTCAAACTGATGTTCAAGGGACGTTGGCGTGATCGCAGCTCATGGGCCGTGATGTGGATTGCCGAAACCTGGGCTGAAATCGACAAGCTGATCTTCGCCCTGTGCATCCCCACCCGTTGGGAGATCCGGGGCGATGAGCGCCTGCGCAGTGACACCTCGTACCTGGTGATCAGCAACCATCAGTCGTGGGTCGATATCCCGGCATTGATCCAGGTGTTCAACCGGCGCACGCCTTTCTTCAAATTCTTCCTCAAGAAAGAACTGATCTGGGTACCGTTCCTGGGCCTGGCCTGGTGGGCGCTGGATTACCCGTTCATGAAGCGCTACAGCAAGGCCTTTCTGGCCAGACACCCGGAGCTCAAGGGCCAGGACCTGGAAATCACCAAAGCGGCCTGCGAGCTGTTCAAGCGCCAACCGGTGACCGTGGTCAACTACCTGGAAGGCACTCGCTTCACTGCGGCGAAACAGGCGCAACAACAGTCGCCCTACTCCCACCTGCTCAAGCCCAAGGCCGGTGGTGTCGCGTTCGTATTGGCGGCGATGGGTGAACAGCTGGATGCCATTCTGGACGTGACCGTGGTGTACCCCGGCGCACGGATTCCGGGTTTCTGGGATCTGCTCTGCGGGCAAGTGCCACGGGTGATCGTCGATATCCGCACCCTGCCCCTGGACCCTGCGCTGTGGCAAGGCGATTACGAAAACGATCCCGTGTTCCGGGAGAAGGTCCAGGGGTGGGTCAATCAGCTATGGCTGGAGAAGGATGCACGCATCAACACGTTACGTGGTGATGCTTAACAATTTGTAGGAGTGGACTCACCCGCGATGGCGGTGTGTCAGTCACCTGACATGGCTCAGGACTGACGCATTCGCGGGCAAGCCTCGCTCCAACAGTTTTGAATCAGCTACCCGTACCCCACAACTTGCCCAGGCTTTGCAGCGCCGAGCCGCTGGCACCCTGATTACCGAGGTATTGCAGGATGATCGGCGCAAACTGACCGACCATCGAACTGTCCATCCCCAGCGCGCTGAATGCCTTGTTCACATCGCCCATGCTCTGCACGTTACCCAACGCGCTGCTGGCGGCAGAGCTGACGCCCGAACTACCCCCCGAATTACCCAGCAAACCGCCCAGGCCACCCAGACTGCCCAGGGCACTGCTACCGGATAGCTGGTCCAGGCCCGGAACGGACTTGGTCAGGCTCGAATAGTCACCGCTGCCCAACTTGTTCTTCGCCAGCCCCAGCAATGCGCCGGTCCCGCCGACCGCTTGTTCCGGGGTGACATTGAGTTGAGAGCCCAGCGTGTTGGCAAGGCCCGCAGCCTGTGAAGTCGCCGATGACTTGTCGCCACCTGTCGCGCCGGATACAGCACCTGCCACGTCGTTCAGGTTAAAAGCAGCAAATGCCGGGCTCGCCGCAAAAGCCATCAGGGTTGCCAGTGCAACACCGCGTGTAATTTTCATTTGAAGCAACCTCGTCAGCCATGGAATCCGGCAATCAGTGCCGGCGAAAACACGTTTTTGACCGTTGTGACAGGTCTATTGTTCCCACCCCTCCTGCAAACCCCGCAAAACACGCCGTCTGCATCTATTTTTCAAACGTCTGCATCCAGTCGGTGATCCCCCGCGTATATCAAGCACGGACAGACCTTTCTGACCGCCTAATTCCAACAAGGATCACCACAATGAAGCGCATCCCGATTAAGGCTCCACTTATCGCAAGCTTGCTGACGTTGGCGTTGTCCACCAGTTTCGTTTACTCCACCGCCCAGGCTGCCGACATGACCCACCCCAGCGTCATGGTGGGTGGGCAGGCCATGATGCCGAACAAGGACATTGTCGATAACGCGGTCAATTCCGCCGACCACACCACCCTGGTGGCCGCAGTTAAAGCCGCAGGGCTGGCGGATACCCTCAAAGGCAAAGGCCCATTCACCGTGTTCGCACCGGTCAACTCGGCATTCGCCGCCCTGCCCGCTGGCACCGTGGACACCCTGCTCAAGCCTGAAAACAAGGCGACCCTGACCCACATCCTGACCTACCACGTAGTGGCCGGTAATCTGGACATGATGGAGCTGGCCAAGCGCATCAAGGCTGGCGGCGGCAAGACCGAACTGACCACCGTCAGCGGCGGCAAGCTGTGGCTTATGATGAACGGCCCGCACAACATCGTGATCAAGGATGAAAAAGGCGGCGTGGCCGACATCAGTACCTACGACGTGACTCAATCCAATGGCGTGATCCACGTGATTGACCGGGTTCTGATGCCAAAAAGCTGATGCTTTGACCGACGTGCCCGCCCGGGCATGTCGGTGCTTTCCAAGCGGAGTGTAAAAAGGTGAATGGCATAACGGCAGATGGAAGTAGGGCCCAACCTGGGCTAACCTGCGATCAAGTTGCAAAACCGCACGGCCGTTATCTTCACCTCGTCTGGAGAAATACCATTCCTTCTGTCGACACCGATGAACTCGGGCAACTGCTGGCCCAATGTTCCCTGGGCAATCGCCGCGCTTTCGAAACCCTGTACCGCACCGCCTCAAGCCGATTGTTCGCGGTTGCGCTGCGTTGCATGGGCCGCCGGGCGCTGGCCGAAGAGGTGTTGCAGGAAGCCTTCGTGCGTATCTGGCACAACGCTTCGCGCTACGACGCCAACCTTTCAAAACCGATGACCTGGATGATCAACATCACCCGCAACCTGGCCATCGATCAACTGCGCAGGCACCGTGAAGAACCCCTGAGCGATGAACAGGCTCAGGCCTTATTCGATGAAAGCCCCTCGGCACACGATCAGCTGGACAGTGACCGCCAGGCAAGCGAGCTGCAACGCTGCCTCGATAAGCTTGAAGGCATGCAGCGCCAATCGATCATCACGGCCTATTTCCATGGCATCTCCCACGCGGACCTCGCTACGCAGCTGGCCGCCCCGCTGGGCTCCGTAAAATCATGGATTCGTCGCGGCATGGAGCGTCTGCGCAGGTGCCTTGAATCATGAACTACCAACGTCCCGAACTGCGCCGCGCGCTGGCTGCCGATTACGCCATCGGCCTGATGCCGCTGACGGCCCGTCGGCGCTTCGAACACCTGATGCTGGACGACGCGGCACTGCGTCTGGAACTGGCGCAGTGGCAGGAAACCCTGTCCACCCTGACCGCGCCGCTGGAAGAACAAACCGCACCCGAACATGTGTGGCCTGCCATCGTCGCGCGTATCGAGCCGCAACGCCTGCACGTGCCGGAAAAACGTTCGTTCTGGAACTGGATGCGCATCACAGCAGTGGCCTGCTCACTGATCGTAGTGATCGGCCTGGGCGTGCTCTACAACCGCGACACCATCAACTACCGCGCGACACTGACAGCAGACAACCAGCAACCGGCGCTGAATGTTCAGGCCCATGCCCGTTACCTGAATGTCGAAGCCGTCAACGTCGCCGCCGTCGAAAGCGGCCGCAGCCTGGAACTGTGGGCGATCCCGGCAGATGGCGTACCGGTTTCCCTGGGCGTATTGCCCAACGATGGCAAGGGCCGTGTGGAGTTGAGCGAAGCACAGCAGAAACTCATTACCACACCGACAATCCTGGCCATCACCCTGGAACCGCAAGGCGGCTCGCCAACCGGCAAGCCGACCGGGCCGGTTTTGTATAAAGGGGCATTGGCGGCGTTGTAAAACCGCGACGTCCAGCCAAGACACAAAACCTGTGGGAGCGAGCTTGCTCGCGAAGAACGATGACGCGGATTGCCTGAACAACCGCCGAGTCTGCTTCGCGGGCAAGGTGGATCGCCACCCTGGTCGTCCCAACAGGATCGGAACAGCAAAGACGTCGAACCTAGCATTTCTGCTAGTAGGCAAAGCGCAAAAAGCGGTCGAGACTAATACCTCGACCGCGCGCTTCCCGAGAGGACAACCTCATGCCTGCTGCCAAAGACGTTGTGCTCTGCCGCTACCACTACGACCCACTTGATCGCCTCGTGGGCCACTCACCTGCGGGGGCGGATAGTGTTCAGCGCTTCTACCAGAAGAACCGCCTGACCACGGAAATACAGGGCCTGGTTCAGCGCTCGATTATCCAGACCGAGGACCAGTTGCTGGCGCAACACGAGGGTGGCAACTGCACCCTGCTCGCCACCGACCAGCAGCGTTCGGTGCTGCACGAACTGACTGCCACCCAGCAGCGTAGCGTCACCTATACGCCTTACGGCTTTCGCTCACAGCAACTCGACTTGCCCGGTTTCAATGGCGAGCAACCGGACCCGGTGACCGGGCACTATCTGCTGGGTAATGGCTATCGAGCGTTCAACCCGGTGTTGATGCGCTTTAACAGTCCGGACAGTTTGAGTCCGTTTGGTGCGGGTGGGTTGAATGCGTATGCGTATTGCGTGGGGGACCCGGTTAATCGGGTGGATCCGA
>Ga0105858_1000419_pt1 | contig 18503 bp, 17 predicted proteins | sample OrgsoiDNA_201062_FD_89683 | JGI IMG/M metagenome (GOLD analysis project Ga0105858, IMG submission 89683) | Permafrost soil microbial communities from the Arctic, to analyse light accelerated degradation of dissolved organic matter (DOM) -... | ecosystem: Environmental > Terrestrial > Soil >...
GGAATGATGAATGGATAAGATCGAAGTTCGGGGCGCACGCACCCATAATCTCAAGAATATCAACCTGATTATCCCGCGCGACAAACTGATTGTTGTCACCGGCTTATCGGGTTCAGGCAAATCCTCACTGGCATTTGACACGCTGTACGCAGAAGGCCAGCGCCGCTACGTTGAATCGCTGTCTGCTTACGCTCGCCAATTTTTATCCTTAATGGAAAAACCGGACGTTGACCACATTGAAGGTCTTTCTCCGGCGATTTCGATTGAGCAGAAATCCACGTCGCACAACCCGCGTTCGACGGTCGGTACCATTACTGAAATTCACGATTACCTGCGCCTGCTGTTTGCCCGCGTGGGTGAGCCGCGCTGCCCGGATCACAATGTGCCGCTGTCAGCGCAGACCGTCAGCCAGATGGTCGATAACGTGCTCGCGCAGCCGGAAGGCCAGCGTTTGATGCTGCTGGCGACCATCATCAAAGATCGTAAAGGTGAGCACACCAAAACGCTGGAAGGCCTGGCGGCACAGGGGTACATCCGCGCGCGTATCGACGGTGAAGTCTGTGATCTGTCTGATCCACCAAAATTAGAATTGCAGAAAAAGCACACCATCGAAGTGGTGGTTGACCGCTTTAAAGTGCGCGACGACATCGCCCAGCGTCTGGCCGAATCGTTCGAAACCGCGCTGGCGCTCTCCGGCGGTACCGCCGTAGTCGCCGACATGGACGACCCGAAAGCGGAAGAAATGCTGTTCTCCGCCAACTTCGCCTGTCCAATTTGCGGCTATAGCATGAGCGAACTGGAACCGCGGATGTTCTCGTTCAACAACCCCGCGGGTGCTTGCCAGACCTGCGACGGCTTGGGCGTGCAGCAGTTCTTCGACCCAGAACGTGTGGTACAAAACCCAGAACTGTCTCTCGCTGGCGGCGCGATCCGCGGTTGGGATCGCCGTAACTTCTACTATTTCCAGATGCTGCGCTCATTGGGCGAGCATTATAAATTCGACGTGGAAGCACCGTACAGCGAACTGAGTAACGACGTTAAAAGCTCGATTTTGCAGGGTTCTGGTAAAGACACCATCGAGTTCAAATACATCAACGATCGTGGCGACACCTCGATTCGCCGCCACCCGTTTGAAGGCGTATTGCACAACATGGAGCGCCGTTATAAAGAGACGGAATCCAGCGCGGTGCGCGAAGAGTTATCGAAATACATCAGCAACCGCCCTTGCGCGTCTTGTAAAGGCACGCGTCTGCGCGAAGAAGCGCGCCACGTATTTGTGCAAGAAACCACGCTGCCGCAAATTTCTGATTTCAGCATCGGCCATGCGATGGACTTCTTCCAGAACATGAAGCTCAGCGGTCAACGTGCGCAGATTGCGGAAAAAGTGCTGAAAGAGATTGGCGATCGGCTGAAATTCCTGGTCAACGTCGGTCTGAATTATCTGTCACTGTCGCGTTCAGCAGAGACACTGTCGGGCGGCGAAGCCCAACGTATCCGTCTGGCAAGCCAGATTGGTGCCGGTTTGGTCGGCGTGATGTACGTGCTGGATGAGCCATCGATTGGTCTGCATCAGCGCGATAACGAACGCCTGTTGGAAACCTTGATCCACCTGCGTGACTTGGGTAACACGGTGATCGTGGTGGAGCATGACGAAGACGCGATCCGCGCGGCCGACTACGTGATCGACATCGGTCCCGGTGCAGGCGTTCACGGTGGTGAAGTGGTCGCCGAAGGATCGGTTGAGCAGATCATGGCGGTGCCAGAATCCCTGACCGGCCAGTTCCTCAGCGGCAAACGTGAAATCGCGCTGCCGGAACAGCGCGTACCGGCAGACCCAACGCGCGTATTGAAGCTCTCAGGTGCCACGGGTAACAACCTGAAAGACGTGACGCTGACGCTGCCGGTTGGCCTGTTTACCTGTATCACCGGCGTGTCCGGCTCGGGTAAATCGACGCTGATCAACGACACCTTATTCCCGCTGGCCCAGCGTGAGCTGAACGGCGCGACTATTGCCGAAGCGGCCCCTTATCGTTCCATCGACGGTTTGGCGCATTTCGACAAAGTGATCGACATCGACCAAAGCCCGATTGGCCGTACACCGCGTTCCAACCCTGCGACCTACACCGGCATTTTCACGCCGGTGCGCGAACTGTTTGCCGGCGTGCCGGAATCCCGTGCGCGTGGCTACAATCCGGGCCGTTTCAGTTTTAACGTCAAGGGCGGGCGCTGCGAAGCCTGTCAGGGCGATGGCGTGATCAAAGTCGAAATGCACTTCTTGCCGGACATTTATGTACCCTGCGATCAGTGCAAAGGCAAACGCTATAACCGCGAAACGCTGGAGATTAAGTACAAAGGCAAGAGCATTCACGAAGTGCTGGAAATGACTATCGAAGAAGCGCGTGATTTCTTCGATGCGGTGCCTGCGCTGGCGCGTAAGCTGCAAACCTTGATGGATGTTGGCCTGACCTATATCTGCCTCGGCCAGTCGGCCACCACCCTGTCGGGCGGCGAAGCACAACGTGTGAAACTGGCGCGTGAGCTGTCCAAACGCGGTACCGGTCAGACGCTGTATATTCTTGATGAACCGACCACCGGCTTACACTTTGCCGACATTCAGCAACTGCTGGCGGTCTTGCATCAGTTGCGTGACCAAGGCAACACCATCGTGGTGATTGAGCATAATCTGGACGTGATCAAAACTGCGGACTGGATTGTCGATCTGGGGCCGGAAGGCGGCAGCGGCGGCGGCGAGATTTTGGTGTCAGGCACACCGGAAACCGTGGCGGAGTGCGAAGCCTCGCACACCGCGCGCTTCCTCAAACCGTTGCTTGAACACCATAAGCAGAAAGCCAAGAAATCGGCGTAATGTTTATTCCCTTCTCCTCTCACGGGGAGAAGGGGTTCTATCGGCCAGTTAAGGCTGGTGAATCTGCGGCAGCTGACTCAACCTCTCCCACGCAAAATCCCAAAACGTTCTGACTTTTCGCGGCATTCGCTGCACTTTCTGCGCCACCAACTGCACCGGCATCGGCAACGGTTCTTCGTCTGGCAATAGACGCACCATGGTACCCGCCGCGATATCATCCGCCACTTGATAGCTCAGCAACCGCGCAATGCCGTGGCCCGCACGCACCGCCATCAGTTGGGACTCGGCTTCGTTAAACAGTAAGCGCGGTGCCAGCCGCACCCGCTGACCGTCTTCATGGGGGCCGAACCGCCATTCATTGCGCGGCGCTTTTAATTTACTGAGGATCACCTGATGCTGGGCTAATTCGGCGGGTGCGCGGGGTTCACCCTGTTTCGCGATATACGCCGGACTGGCGACCAGCATGCGGGTCACCTCACCGACTTTGCGCGCTACTTTGCTGGAGTCCTCTAAATGACCGATGCGGATGGCGAGATCTAACCCTTCGTCAATCAGGTCCAGATTGCGGTCGTTGAGCGTCAGGTCGATCTGCATATCAGGGTGAAGCGTCAAAAATTCCATCACCAGGGGCGTGATATGTTTGCGGCCAAACTGCACCGGTGCGGTCAGGCGCAGCAGCCCGCTGAGCTGCGTTTCGGTGGTGTCGAACAGCGCCTCCTGATAGTGGCCGATCAGCACCTGCGCCCTTTCTGCCAGCCGCGCACCGGCTTCGGTCGGTGCGAGACGCCGCGTTGTACGCTCAACTAAACGTGCGCCAAACCGCTGCTCGAGCGAGGCAATCGCACGGGTGATGGCCGGTGCAGAGCGGCCCGTTTTACGTGCTGCCTGCGCCAGACTACCGTATTGCAGCACCGCGACAAAAATCTCCAGCTCATCCAGACGATCCATAAATTATTCCAAAAATTGAAACAGTCAATTTCAATATTGGCGGATTCACTTCGTTTGTTGCAAGAGTAATCTGTCAATAAATCACTCCAAGGAGAAACCTCATGCCCCAGATTCAGCTTTATGGCACACCGCTTTCCGGCCACAGCCACCGCGTGACGCTGTTGCTTAACATGCTTAACCTGCCGTTCGAATTCATCGAAGCCCCTGCCAGCGTGCGCGAAACCGCAGCATTTCGTCAACTCAGCCCGACGGCACAGATTCCGGTGCTGGTTGACGGTGACGTGGTGCTCACCGACAGCAACGCCATTCTGGTCTATCTGGTAAAACGCTACGCGCCGAACAGCCATTGGCTGCCAGAAGAGGCGGTACAGGCCGCACGCGTTCAGCAATGGTTGTCGAAAGCCGCCGGTGAGATCCGCTACGGCGTAGCCTCTGCCCGCATGGTGGCGCAGTTCAAAGCAGCGGAAAATTATGAGGCGTCTCTCGGCGTGGCTGGTAAGTTTTTACCCCAGCTTGAACAGCATCTTAGCCAGCATGACTTTCTGGCTAACGGTAACCTGACCATCGCCGATTTAGCCTGTTCCTGCTATGTCAAAACCGCGCCGGAAGGCGGGATTTCACTGGCATCTTACCCGGCGATCAACCGCTGGCTGGAACGCATTACCGCGCTGCCGGGCTATCAGCCACAGCCAGAATTACCGCTGCCAGCACAAGTCAATTAACCACCAAAGCACATTGGGGAGAACAAGATGAACGACACCCTTTTTCAACCTGATGTCTTTCATACAGACGAACGGCGCGCCCAGGCTCTGGCGGATTTCGCGCTCACGAGCGCGCCGATTCGCCGCGCCATGCCGGAACAGCACCGCACTTTTTTTGCCGGCCTGCCCTATTTGCTGGCATCGACCCTTGATGACCACGGCTGGCCGCTGGCAACCTTATTCACTGGCCCACCGGGCTTTATTCGCTCACCGGACGACACCCATCTGCGCATTAATGCGCCGCGCCGGGAGGACGATCCGGCGCTGGCAGCAATGTTTTCAGGCAAAGAGATTGGGCTGCTCGGGATCGACTTTTCCAACCGTCGGCGTAATCGCGCCAATGGGCGGATCGGCCGGATGGATAAAAATCGCATTGAGATCGAGATAGATCAAAGCTTCGGCAACTGCCCTAAGTACATTCAGATCCGTGATTTACAGGCGGTGGAACGATCGGATCCGCCGCCCGTCAGGGAAGATCTCGCGGAGTTAGATCAGGATGCTCGCGACCTTATCCGCCGCGCCGACACCTTTTTCGTCGCCAGCCACGCCCACGGCGACCAGCCACAAGGCGGTGCAGACGTCTCACACCGCGGTGGTCAGCCGGGTTTTGTGAAAATCGAAGGTGATCGCTTGTGGATACCCGATTTCACCGGCAACAAATTTATGAATACGCTGGGGAATTTACTGGCTGAGCCACGCGCCGCACTGCTGTTTCCCGACTTCGACAAGGGTGACATTCTGCATCTACAAGGCACCACGGAGATTGTCTGGCAAGCCAATGCGCTCAATGGCCCAACGGGCGCCGAACGCTATTGGTGTGTCGATATCACCCGCGTCTGGCGCTTTCGCCATGCCTTGCCGTGGCGGGGCCGCAACGTGCAATATTCCCCCGCCACGCTGGCCACAGGCCAATGGTAACGGGTTAAACGTTTAGCCCGTGCCGCGCCGTTTCCGGCAGCGACGACACCACCAATTGGTAGGAACTGTCGATCAAATAATAAAACTGGGAATCGGGCAATTCGCCATCGAGATAGACGGTATTCCAGTGCGCTTTATTGAGGCGGTCACCGGGAATAATGCAGTCGTGTTTCGCGCGTAACTCGTCGGCCAGCTCTGCGCTGGTTTTCAGCGAAATCGCCTCACGCCCGTTGCATTCACACAGCATCGCAAACATCACGTCCGCCACTTTGATTTGGTTTGCGCCGCGCACGCTGTTCAGCGTTTGCTCCGCACCCGGCTTACCCAGACAATAATCGAGCAGTTCCGTACTGGTCATTTTTCGGTTTCCCCTTGCAAGGTCGCAACGATCCGGCGTTGTCCGCCGTCGATTCGGTGTTCGCCTAGCCAAATACCTTGCCAGGTGCCTAACACCAGTTTGCCCTTTGAAACGGGCAGCATTAATGATGCACCTAATAGCGACGATTTAATGTGACCCGGCATATCGTCCCGGCCTTCGTAATCGTGCTCATAGGGGGCATCCTCCGGCACGCTGCGCATGAAATGTTGTTCCATATCGAGGCGCACCGTCGGGTCACAATTTTCATTCAGCGTCAGCGAGGCCGAGGTGTGCTGAATAAACAGATGCAGCAAACCGATTTGCACCTCATGCAGTCGCTGAATTTTGCTGACCACTTCATCGGTCACCAAATGAAATCCCCGCGATTTAGCGCCGAGAGTAAAGCATTGCTGATGCCACATATGGCCTCCTGGAAAAACGGTTGCCCGTTAAGAATAGCAGCCAAAAAAAAGGGCCGACACGCTGTCAGCCCTGTTTACTTATCTTTTGATTTTACTGAACTGCGGCAAAGGCCTCGGCCACCTGTTTCACGTTATGGTGATTCAGGCCCGCCATACAGACGCGGCCGCTGGCAATCAGGTACACGCCGAACTCTTCACGCAGGCGATCGACCTGCGCCACGCTAAAACCGGTGTAACTGAACATGCCACGCTGTTGCAGCAGGTAATCGAAGTTGCGATTCGGCAACGAGACTTTGAGGCTATTGACCAGCGTCTGGCGCATTTCGAGAATACGTGCGCGCATGTTCTCTACTTCGCTCAACCACTGTGCTTTCAGTTGCGCGTCGTTCAGCACTTTAGCCACCACTTGCGCACCAAAGTTCGGCGGGCTGGAGTAGTTGCGGCGTACCGTGGCTTTCAACTGGCCTAATACGCGTTCTGCGGATTCGCTGTTTTCACACACCACGGACAGACCGCCGACGCGCTCGCCGTACAGTGAGAAGATTTTTGAGAACGAGTTACTGACGAAACAGGTCACGCCAGCGGCAGCCATTTCACGAATGGCGTACACGTCTTCATCGATGCCCGCGCCATAGCCCTGATAGGCAATGTCGAGGAACGGGATCAGGTCGCGTTGTTTCGCGACTTCAATCACCTGATCCCACTGCGCTGGCGTTAGGTCAGAACCGGTTGGGTTATGGCAGCACGGATGCAGCAACGCAATACTCCGCGCAGGCAGCGTTTTCAGCGTAGTGAGCATACCGTCGAAATCAACACCCAGGCTTTTTGGGTCGAAATACGGATAAGTATGTACCTTGAAACCGGCACCGGAGAAAATCGCCACGTGGTTGTCCCACGTTGGGTCGCTGACCCACACTTCAGAATTCGGGAAATAGGTTTTCAGGAAATCAGCACCGACTTTCAGTGCGCCGGAACCGCCCACGGTTTGAATCGTCGCGATACGGCCTTGTTGTACTGCCGGATGCTCAGCACCGAATAACAGCGTTTGCACCGCACTGCGGTAAGCCGGTAAGCCATCCATCGGCAGGTAAACGGAAGCGACCTGCGGCTGCGCGCTCAACTGCGCTTCAGCGGCGGCAACAGAAGGCAACTGCGGGATAATACCTTGCTCGTCGTAATATAAACCGATGCTGAGGTTAACCTTTTTCTCTCTAGGATCGGTTTTGAAACTGTCCATCAGCGACAGGATCGGGTCACCGGCATAGGCATCGACATGTTGAAACACGGTATAGATCTCCTCGGTTGTCTATTCAAAAACCGCTCGCGCATTGGGGTACAGGGCGGTTATGCGCTGATCCACACTGATCAACGATGTTTCACAGACTAGCAAAATTCGTTAAGAAAAATGACTACTATATATCGTCATTTTACGAACATTCGTCGTGCGTCAAAGCGCAGGGAAAGTTGTTGTTCACGGAACTTTTCAATCACAAAATCCACAAAAACTCGGGTCTTTGCGGGCAACATTTTGTGGGTGGGAAAATAGAGCGATAATGAGCCATTTTCCGCATACCAGCCCGGTAATACGCGGACCAATTGCCCGTTTTCGAGATAGGGTAAGACATTGGGCATACTGGCGGTGACAATCCCCAGTCCCATCACTGCCGCACGGCAACAGGCTTCCGGTTCATTGAAGGTCATACGCTCCGGCAAAGAGATAGCGGCCTGCCGGTCCTGATGGTCACGCAGCGTGAAATTACGCACGCGCCCCGTTTGCGGTGAGCGAATGCGGATCCCGTCGCCATGAATTAAATCATCCGGCTCGAGAAACGGCGGCTTGCTGGCGAGATAGGCGGGAGACGCCGCCAGCACCACATGCGCTGGCGCCAGTTCTCGCGCTACCACGCCCTGTGGCAGGTCAAAACCGCCGCCAATGGCGGCATCAAACCTTTCGCCGATCAGATCGATTTTGCGGTTATCAAATTCCCAGTCAGGTCGAATCAACGGATAACGCGTCAAAAACTCGTCGAGCAAGGGCAGCAGATAGTGCAGGCCGAAATGCGTGCCGACGCTCACTTTCAGCGACCCCGAAGGATGTTGCGCGCTGCGGTCAAGACTGCTCATCGCCCTCTGAATCGACGCCAGACTGCCGCGCACTTCCAGCAAGAAACGCTCACCGGCCTCGGTCAGCGTCAATTTGCGGGTACTGCGCTGGAATAATCGCACGCCAAGCTGCGCCTCTAGGGTGGTGACATTTTTCCCCACCGCCGCCGAAGTCAGTGCCAGTCGTCTTCCTGCGGCAGAAAAACTGCCGGTATCGGCGCTTTCAACAAAACATTCCAGATGATTAATCATGCTATTACGCCCATTTCAAACCTTTAGTTTGAAATGATTATAGCGATTATGGGCTATTCGGCAGGGAATTTGATCGCAATACTGACTCTCGTCAACCCTATTCCTCTTTGATTTGGAGTCACAACATGAACACAACCCCTTCTTCTTCTCTGCCACTGGCGGGCAAAATTGCCTTTGTACAAGGCGGTGCTCGCGGTATTGGTGCCGCAATTGTTCGTCGTCTGGTTGCTGAAGGTGCCACGGTCGCTTTTACCTACGTATCCTCCGCAGATAAAGCCAATGCGCTGGCAGCAGAAATTGTCACTGCGGGCGGCAAAGCACTGGCCATTCAGGCCGACAGCGCCGATGAACAAGCCGTTCGTCAGGCCATCGTCAAAACGGCCCAGCAGTTTGGGCATCTGGATATTCTGGTCAATAACGCGGGCGTCCTGGCCGTGGCACCCCTCGACGACTTCAGTATGGAAGACTTTGACCGCACGCTGGCGGTTAACGTGCGCAGCGTGTTTGTTGCCAGTCAGGAAGCGGCGCGCCATATGTCCGAAGGTGGGCGCATTATCACTATTGGCAGCACCAATGCGGATCGCATGCCGTTTGCCGGTGGCGCGGTATATGCCATGAGCAAGTCTGCCATTGTCGGCTTAACCAAGGGATTAGCCCGTGATTTAGGACCAAGAGGCATTACAGTGAATAACGTCCAACCGGGACCGGTGGACACCGATATGAATCCGGCACAAGGGGAAATGGCGGCAGAACTGACCAAACTGATTGCGGTCAACCGCTATGGTAAAGACAGTGAAATTGCCGCTTTTGTGGCCTTTTTATCTGGCCCCGAAGCCGGTTATATCAGCGGGGCCAGCCTGACGATCGATGGGGGGTTCGGCGCCTAAGTCGCGTTAGTCGCCCACATAAACGCGGGCAATGCGCGAGGTCAGTTGCGTAATTAATTCATACTGGCTGATGCCGGTCGCGGCAGCGATCTGTTCGACCGGCAGTCCGTTCCCCCAGAAAATGACCTCATCGCCGACGCCGTCTTGCGCATCCGGGCCGAGATCGACGGAGATCATATCCATAGAAACGCGTCCGACAATCGGCACAATGCGACCATTCACCAGCACCGGCGTGCCGCTTGGCGCACTGCGCGGATAACCGTCGCCATAGCCCATCGCCACCACGCCCAGCCGGGTATCGCGCTCACTGCACCAGGTGCCACCGTAGCCTACCGGTTCTCCAGCGGCGTGCTCACGCACGGCAATCAGACTGGAGGTTAAGGTCATGACCGGTTTTAAATCGAAGTGTGCCGCGTCGGCAAAATTCAGCGGCGAGACGCCGTAAAGAATAATGCCAGGGCGCACTAAATCCAGATGGGCGTCAGGCCACAGCAGCGTACCGCCCGAGGCCGCGATAGATTTCATCCCTGGTTTGTCATGGGAAAATTGCTGAAAACAGCGCAATTGCTCTGGCGTGGCAGGTTCCTCGGGTTCATCAGCACGCGCAAAATGGCTCATGATATTCACCGGCTGACGCACGTTCACACAGGCACAAAGACGCTGATAAAAAGCCTCGGCGTCCGCCGGATGTACACCCAGACGGTGCATCCCCGTGTCGAGCTTCATCCAGACGGTCAGCGGCTGGGAAAGCCGGGCCTGCTCCAGCGCCTCGAGTTGCTCGATACTGTGCACCGCGGTTTCCAGCCCGTGGGCCACCACCTCAGGCAAATCCTCAGCGGTGAAAAAACCTTCGAGCAACATAATCGGCTTCACAATGCCGCCCGCTCGCAGCGTCAGCGCTTCGCTCAAACGCGCCACGCCGTAGCAATCTGCGTCCTGTAAGTGATTCGCTGCCTCCAGCAAACCGTGCCCGTACGCGTTGGCTTTCACCACCGCAACCACACGGCTTTGCGGCGCCATATGCCGCACCCGTTGCACATTATGTCGCAGAGCGCGGCAATCAATGACGGCCGTAGCCACTTTCATTTCTATTCCTTTAAAAGAGTATTTTCAGAATGTTTAGCAAAGACCCAGAGGCGTCAGCGTCGCACCGCTAGTCTTCGTCGTATTGCGGACCGCCGTAATTATCGAATCGTGAAAACTGCCCATTAAAGGTCAGTCGCACCGTACCGATCGGGCCGTTACGTTGTTTACCCAGAATGATTTGCGCGATGCCCTTCTCTTCACTGTTATCGTGATAAACCTCGTCACGATAGATGAACATGATCAAGTCGGCGTCCTGCTCGATCGAGCCGGATTCACGTAAGTCGGAGTTAACCGGACGTTTGTCGGCGCGTTGCTCAAGGCTTCGGTTCAACTGCGACAGCGCGACCACTGGCACTTGCAGTTCTTTCGCTAAGGCTTTGAGAGAACGGGAGATTTCTGCGATTTCCAGCGTACGGTTGTCGGACAAGGCCGGCACGCGCATGAGCTGAAGGTAGTCGATCATGATCAGGCTCAGGCCGCCGTGCTCGCGGAAAATACGTCGCGCACGCGAACGTACTTCGGTTGGCGTCAGGCCGGAGGAGTCATCGATGTACATGTTACGTTTTTCCAGCAGAATCCCCATGGTGCTGGAAATGCGAGCCCAATCTTCGTCGTCAAGCTGGCCGGTACGGATTTTGGTCTGGTCAACGCGGGACAGCGAGGCCAGCATACGCATCATAATCTGGTCGCCGGGCATCTCGAGGCTGAAAATCAGCACCGGTTTGTCCTGCATCATCGCGGCGTTTTCGGCGAGGTTCATCGCAAAGGTGGTTTTACCCATCGACGGACGCGCCGCCACAATGATCAAATCCGATTTCTGTAAGCCGGCGGTTTTCTTATCTAAATCGGCATAACCGGTCGACACGCCGGTCACCCCGTCATGCGGACGCTGGAATAGCTCTTCGATGCGCGACACCGTGCTTTCCAAAATGCGGTCGATGCTTTTCGGGCCTTCATCTTTACTGGCACGGCTCTCGGCGATCTGGAAGACGCGCGACTCGGCCAAATCCAGCAGGTCTTCGCTGCTGCGGCCCTGCGGGTCATAACCGGCATCGGCGATTTCGTTGGCGACGGAAATCATTTCGCGCACCACGGCACGTTCACGCACGATATCCGCATAAGCGCCGATATTGGCAGCACTTGGGGTATTTTTTGATAACTCGGCCAGATAGGCGAAACCGCCGACCGAGTCTAAATCGCCCTTCTGCTCCAGCGATTCAGACAGGGTGATCAAGTCGATCGGTTTGCTCATTTCCAGCAAACGCTGCATTTCAGTGAAAATCAGACGATGCGGGCGACTGAAGAAGTCATTGCTGACCACGCGCTCTGCCACATTGTCCCAACGTTCGTTATCCAACATCAGGCCGCCCAGAACGGATTGCTCAGCTTCCAGCGAGTGCGGCGGAAGTTTCAATCCTTCCATCTGGCGGTCGCGGTTTTCGTTCTGTTGATGGGTCGGTTTTTTTGCCATGTGTCGGTGAATTCCTGATCTAAGAGCCTGTTTTCAAAATAGGCTTTGGTCATGCGTTGTCAAAACGGGAGACGTAATTATGCGCCAGTATACTCAATTATATTTCCTTGTGATGCCTCATTTCCAATTGGTCTTAGCAGCGCAACGCCTGTGCTGGATTGTGGCCATTAAATAGCCTAGGGTTAGCAACAGACCCGATAACGAGGAAATGAAATGGCTAAGCGCATTCAATTTGCCGCCCCTGGCGGACCCGACGTTTTGCAGTATGTCGACTTTCAACCCCAAGACCCGACCGCCAATGAAGTGCAGGTCGAAAACAAGGCCATCGGCATCAACTATATCGACACCTATATGCGCAGCGGTCTGTACCCCACAGCCTCGCTACCTTCTGGCCTCGGGACCGAAGCGGCGGGCGTAGTGAGCAAGGTAGGCAGCGCTGTCACGGGAATTAACGTCGGGGACCGCGTGGTGTATGCGCAATCCGCTCTGGGCGCTTACAGCGACGTGCACAATGTTCCACAGGAAAAGATTGCCCTGCTGCCGGACGCCATCAGTTTTGAACAAGCCGCCGCCTCGTTCCTTAAAGGCCTGACTGTTTACTATCTGCTGCGCCTGACCCACAAAGTGCAGGCGGGTGAAACCTTCCTGTTCCACGCCGCGGCCGGGGGTGTCGGCTTGATCGCCTGCCAGTGGGCCAAGGCGCTGGGTGCCCATTTGATCGGCACAGTCGGCTCGGATGAAAAAGCTGAGCGCGCCCAACAAGCAGGCGCATGGGCGACCATCAATTATCAGAAAGAGGATATCGTCGCGCGGGTGAAAGAGCTCACCGGCGGCGAAAAAGTCGGCGTGGTGTATGACTCGGTCGGCAAGGATACCTTCGAGCGCTCTCTGGATAGCCTGAAACCGCGCGGTTTGCTGGTCAGCTTCGGTAACGCGTCTGGCCCGGTGCAGGGCGTGAATCTGGGGATTCTGTCGCAAAAAGGCTCGCTGTTCGTCACGCGCCCCACGCTCAACAGCTATGTCACCACGCGTGAAGAGTTGAAAACGGCCAGCGACGAGCTGTTCTCACTGATTGCCAGCGGTGCCATCAGTGTGGACGTCAATGAGGCGCAGAAATTCCCGCTGTCAGAAGCCAGACGCGCGCACGAAACGCTGGAAAGTCGCGCGACACAAGGCTCAAGTCTGTTGATTCCGGGCAAATAATCCTGTTCCAGTAATGCAAAAAGGCTTCCATAAATGGAAGCCTTTTTGCTGTCTCATTCAGACGACCTCTGAGTAAGACGGGGTACTGCTTGTAGGGTACTGCAAGGTAAACCCGCGGACGATGTGGCTTAAGCCACTATTTGTTGCCTCACGGATTTGATGAATGCGTTCGTGTTGACATGACGTCAGCCCGAGAAAGCATCCTAGCAGCCTATAATGTTAAACAATATGATTAATAAAAAATCGCGGCCCTTAAAAGCGCAAGCTGTGATCGATGCCACATAAGTAAAAGTTATATCTGCAACTTTTGCATTATTACAGCGAGCGCCACCGACTCAGGCCGCTGATAATGCAAAGAATTAGCCGTTCCCTTCAGGAATTTGAAGCCTTACGGCAGGCGACGGGAACGATAGCGTGGAGTTTCAGGCTTTTTGAATGCGCGGTAAACCCACACCACGGCGACGGCCAGAATCAACCATGGCAACATTTTTATAACAATCGCCAAAAATCCGCCCAGCATCATCACCGCAAAGGCCACCACAAGCGCAGCAATCATCCCCAGCAGTGAAATGCCGGTCATCAACAGCATAAAGAAAAAGCCAAGCACAAAGAGAATTTCCAACATCGCATGCTCCTTAAAAACAGCGAAAGAGACGGAATCAGCCTGACACATGCCATCTGACGACTAAAGTCTATTACCCGAGAAGCTATTACAAGAAGCGTGCCAGAGTGGCGAAGAATTTAATGCATTGAATTTATTGAAATTTCCCCAGCACACATGAGAACGATGCGTGCTGAGGATGGCAGGAAAAACTAACTTTTAGCGAATTTCACTAACGTATCTATGCCTGACTGAACGCGGCTTGCGGTTGCGCCACTAATTGCAGCGCCTGTTCAACCACTTCAATGCCGGAACCTGGCTTGTGAGCATTCTCACTCAGATGACGGCGCCATTGACGGGCCCCCGGCACGCTCTGGAAAATCCCCAGAATGTGGCGAGTTATATGGCCGAGATACGTGCCTTTCGCCAGTTCAGCGTCGATGTACGGATACAAGCTGCGAATAATGTCCGGCGCGGTGCACAGCGGTGCATCAGAGCCAAAAAGCTCGCGGTCAACGTTGAGCAACATGCCGGGATTTTGATAGGCCTCGCGGCCGACCATCACACCATCCATATGTTGCAGATGCACCTTGGCTTCTTCCAGCGTTTTGATGCCGCCATTAATCGCCATCGTCAGGTGCGGGAAATCCTTTTTCAATTGGTACACGCGCGGATAATCCAGCGGTGGGATCTCGCGGTTTTCTTTCGGGCTAAGCCCCGATAACCACGCCTTGCGAGCATGGATGATAAATGTATCGCAGCCGCCGTTAGCCGAAACCTGCTGGACGAAATCGCACAGGAATTCGTAGCTGTCCTGCTCGTCAATGCCGATACGGGTTTTGACCGTCACGGGAATAGACACCGCGTCGCGCATCGCTTTAATGCAATCGGCTACCAGCGACGCTTGCGCCATCAGGCAGGCACCAAACATGCCATTCTGCACGCGGTCTGAAGGGCAGCCAACGTTCAGGTTGATCTCATCATAGCCACGCTGTTCCGCCAGTTTGGCGCACTGCGCCAGATCCGCCGGATTGCTGCCGCCGAGCTGTAACGCCACCGGATGCTCCGCATCGCCAAAGCCCAGATAATCCCCTTTGCCGTGGATGATCGCGCCGGTGGTTACCATTTCGGTGTACAGCAGCGTCTGGCCGGTCATTAACCGATGAAAGTGACGGCAATGGCGGTCTGTCCAGTCGAGCATGGGCGCGACGGAAAAACGTTGGGCGGAATAGGGCGTTATGCTGTGCTGAGGTGTGGCGTTTTGAGTTTCTGACATCGACCTGACATTCGCTGAAGGTGTTCTGGGCGCTCCCCTCAGCGTAATCAGCCGAAGGGAATGGAATCAGCGATTATATCACAGAACAAAGATTCGGCACCTCAGGCGCAAACTGACCCATCGCGGGTGGGTCTGCACCTGAGTCAATGGGTAAGAGCCCATTAAGCCGTCACTTTGGCGGCTTTGCGCTCGGCCGCTGTCTGGCTCAGTTGCTGCTCCAGCGCTTCCAACGAAACCCCTTTGGTTTCAGGCACTTTTAGCTGTACGAAGGCCCAGCCTGCCAGACAAATCGCACCATACAGGAAGAAACTGCCTGCCGCGCCCAGTGCCACATTGAGCAGTGGGAAGGTATAGGTCAGCACGAAACAGGCAACCCACAACGCCAGCGTACAAGTCGCCATCGCTGAACCTCGAACCCGATTTGGGAAAATCTCCGACAGTAATACCCATGTCACCGGGGCCAGCGTCACGGCGTAAATCGCTATCGCCACCAGTACTAGCAACAATACTGGTAACCCCATGATGCCAAAAGAATAGGCCGCGCCGATCAGCACGTAGATAATGGTTAACCCCGCCGCACCGTACTGCATTAAACGCCGACGCCCAATGCGGTCGACCAACGGCAGCGCCAGTAAGGTAAAGATCAGGTTAATCAGTCCGGTCGCTACTATCGATTTCAAGGTGTCGTTGATATCAAAACCAGCGGAGGCAAAAATTTCCTGCGCGTAGTTGAAGATAACGTTAATCCCGCACCACTGCTGGAACACCGCCAATATCACGCCCATCACCACAATCGGTCTGACCTTCGGTTGCCATAAGGCGGAGAACGGTACTTTCTGATTTTCAGACCCCAGGGAATGACGGATATCGGCCAGTGTCATCTGCGCATACTGCTCGGAACCAATGCGCCGCAACACTTTTTCAGCCTGCGGATAGCGGTTAGCTTTGGCCAGCCAGCGCGGGGATTCAGGTACCACAAACATCAGCAACAAAAAGAGAAATGCTGGGATACCTTCCGCGCCAAACATGTAGCGCCAGCCTATTTGTGCATTCCAGCTTTGCAGAATTTCTGCCTGCGTGGCCGCCGAGGCGACAGGTTCAGCAATCATCAAATTCACTAACTGAGCTGCCAGTACGCCAATCACAATGGTGAGCTGATTGACCGCTACAAAACGTCCGCGCTTCTCAGCGGGACTGATTTCGGCGATATAAACCGGTGCCAATGCCGATGCCAGACCAATCCCCACCCCGCCGACAATGCGCCAAAAAACAAACCAGTCGAATTCATTCGCCAGGCCCGTGCCAATCGCCGATAAGGTAAAAGCCACTGCCGCGATGATCAGCGGTAAACGGCGGCCATAGCGGTCTGACAACCACCCCGACACCAGCGCACCCAGTATGCAACCCACCAACGCGGAGCTCATTGCCCAACCGGACATGGCGGGATCGGTAATGTGGAAATAGGCTTCATAAAAAGGTTTTGCGCCGCCGATCACCACCCAGTCATAGCCAAAAAGCAGGCCACCGCACGCCGCCACCAGACAAATCATCCACACATAGGGCATGTTTAACATCGCGTTATTTTTCATCTCGTTACCTCTCGTCTCGTCAAGCAGGGCTACGCCATATTTTCTGCAGATAACGTCATGCGCTGGCTGAGTGATCCCTGCGGCTGGAGTATTTTCAGCCCACCTAAATCAGACATATGGTGACCATTCGCGGCATGACTCATCGGCTCGAAACAGAAGAAATCAAAGCAATATCCCTCCTCAAAGGCAGGGTCAGAAACAAAGACGAAATAGACCGGGCAAGCAGGCTCCGTCACCAGCCTGAGCTGTTGTTGATGCTGTGGCCAGGTGATCGTTGCCTGCCCATTCCAGCCGGAAAAACCGTTATTCACCCAACGCCGTGGTAACGGTTGAGCGGTTGAAAAACACAGGTCAGCGGGAATATCTGCACGATGTGCGCCTGCCAGCCACTGCGCCTCCTCCTGCCAATAGCCGCTGGCCTCGGCTTGCAGTTGGGTATCAGCCTCCAGAGGGAAAAACGGGTGCCAGCCCAGTCCAAAAGGCATGGCGTTTTTTCCCAGATTCGTCACGTTGAGCGTCAGCAACACGCGGCAGTCCTCCAGTTCAAACCGTTGCTGGACGCGGTAGTGGTACACCCCTTGTGCATGCACGTATTCCAGCAAAATATGCTGTGAGCCGTGCTCGAGACACTGCCACTCGTTGAGCCAACCGTCGCCATGCAGGTAATGGCTATCGCACTCAGTATTTGGCGCCAACGAGTAACGCGTTCCGTTACATTCAAACTGATTGCCCTCCACACGATTGCCAAAGGGCACCAGAGGAAAACAGCCCGACGCAGAGGCTGGTGTTTCCTCTGATACCACAGCAGGACGCAGCAAAGGCTGGTCCCCCGTGGGATGATGCGCAACCAGTTGGAGGATGCTGCCGCCACGAGAAGAAACCGTCAGTGATATCTGAGCGTTGGTTAATTTCAACAGAGACATAGACTCCTCCTAAACCCGCCTGACGCGGCCCTCACCGAGTCAACTCAACAGCATTGAGCAAACCCGCCTGATGCTCTGCAAGGTGTAGAAAAAGCTGCGCTTTGTTATTCGCAGGATTGAGGACCAGCACCTGCTTAAGGGTATGAATGGCCTGACGATCGCCCATTCCAAGCTCGGCTAATCCTTTGACCAGCAACACATGTTCGCGGTGCTGCGTCTGGCGGTTACTGTTGAGCACCAGCAAATCGGGCAAGGAGACGGCAAAGAAGTCAGCGCTCACCGCCTCATCAGATTGCTGTTGAGCCCAATCCAACATGCTGATGAACAGCGCGTCAGCCGCTGATGGTCTGTCCAACGCGCGCAATGCCATGCCCTGATAGAACAGATAATCCACCGGCTGGTCGTTGTAATAACGCCGTTCGCTGATGCCTTGATCACCCTGCGCGGCGCGTTCAAACCAGGCGCTTGCCTGTGATTGGCCGAGTTTTTGTGCCGTGACGCCCAGCCAGTAATACAGGTCATTATCGGTTTGCCCAACCAAACGCCCTTCCCCCAAATTGAGCGGATAGGTTTGTGCCGCCAGCAAAATCTGCTGTGCGTCAGCAGCGTGTCCGCTTTCGAGTAATGCCAGCGCGCGCAGTTGTGCATTCAATAAAAACTGCCCGGTGACGCGTCCTTCGCCACCTTCCCACGGGTGGAATTCACGATGAGCCAACAGCGCGGCGGCTACCTCAAACTTGCCGCACTGGTGATACACACTTAGCAACTCCGCGGTCAGGTCATCACGCTGTGTCGCCACGTCAAGATGGGCTTCCAGCAGCGACAAACGTTGCTGCGCC
>Ga0105858_1000431_pt1 | contig 18130 bp, 16 predicted proteins | sample OrgsoiDNA_201062_FD_89683 | JGI IMG/M metagenome (GOLD analysis project Ga0105858, IMG submission 89683) | Permafrost soil microbial communities from the Arctic, to analyse light accelerated degradation of dissolved organic matter (DOM) -... | ecosystem: Environmental > Terrestrial > Soil >...
CAGTAACTAAAGGCTGGCGTCTGACGCTGCGCGTGAAAGTGAAAGATCCTAAGAAGCCAATCGAAATGCGCGCTTCTCTGGTGAATGGTGAAAAAACACTGAGTGAAACCTGGAGCTATCAGCTGCCTGCAAATGAATAAGTCAACGCATTCTACCGAAGATTACGTAAAGGCTTTGCCGCTTACTGATGAACAGAAAGCGGCGCTCACTGAGCAGCTTCCTTCTGCTGAAGGTGAGGCCTTTGCCACCGTGCACCGCCGTTTAGGCGGTGCTTCAACACAAAGCATTAATGTCTCTGATATTGATGCACCTCTTGTCTCTGTGAAAGCCCGGGTAGCTGCAGGGTGGCCCGATGCAATGGAAAAAGGCAGCTTGTCCGAAGTGGACAATGAAGGCCGTACCCTTGTCAGTGCTATGCCTGCGGTCAAGCGCTCCAGCATGTTTCCTGATGTCTGGCGCACCAACCCGGTAGGCCGCTTCTGGGACTCTATGATGGGGCGCAGCGCGGCAGCGCGTCGTTATACCTCGTCAGAGATGCCTGAATCAGAAAAGAGATGGCGTCACGCTGGCTCAGTACGCCGTTACACTTTACTGGTATTGATGCTGGTACAAACGGCTATCGCGACCTGGTATATGAAAACCATCCTGCCATATCAGGGATGGGCACTGATCGATCCTGCCGATATGCTCAATCAGGATTGGCTTCAGTCCGTGCTGCAACTGCTGCCTTACGTATTACAGACCGGGATACTGGTGCTGTTTGCCATTCTGTTCTGTTGGGTATCAGCGGGCTTCTGGACGGCGCTGATGGGCTTTTTACAACTGCTCATTGGGCGAGATAAGTACAGTATTACTGCTTCCACAACGGGCCTGGAACCGCTGAACCCTAACAATCGTACCGCGCTTATCATGCCGATTTGTAATGAAGATGTGGAACGCGTGTTTGCGGGTCTGCGTGCGACTTATGAGTCTGTGAAAGCCACCGGTGACCTGGACCAGTTTGATATTTATGTTCTGAGTGACAGTTACGACCCGGATATCTGCGTTGCTGAGCAAAAAGCCTGGATGGAAGTTTGCCGCGACGTTGAAGGGCATGGGCGCATTTTTTATCGCCGCCGCCGTCGCCGCGTAAAACGTAAAAGTGGCAATATCGATGACTGGTGCCGTCGCTGGGGCGGGGAATATGCCTACATGGTCATTCTCGATGCCGACAGCGTCATGAGCGGTGAATGTCTCACCGGTCTGGCACGTCTGATGGATGCCAATCCGAACGCAGGTATTATTCAGTCTGCACCAAAAGCATCCGGCATGGACACACTCTATGCACGTTGCCAACAGTTTGCTACCCGCGTTTATGGACCGCTGTTTACTGCTGGTTTGCACTTCTGGCAACTGGGTGAGTCGCATTACTGGGGCCATAACGCCATCATTCGCGTGAAGCCGTTCATTGAGCACTGTGCTCTGGCACCCTTACCGGGTGAGGGATCATTTGCCGGTTCCATCATGTCTCATGACTTTGTGGAAGCTGCGTTGATGCGCCGCGCGGGTTGGGGGGTCTGGATAGCCTATGACCTGCCGGGCAGTTACGAAGAGTTGCCACCAAACCTGCTGGATGAACTGAAACGCGACCGTCGCTGGTGCCATGGTAACCTGATGAACTTCCGTCTGTTCCTGGTTAAAGGTATGCATCCGGTTCACCGTGCTGTATTCCTGACCGGCGTGATGTCCTATCTGTCAGCGCCGCTGTGGTTTATGTTCCTGGCTCTGTCTACCGCGCTACAGGTAGTTCATACGCTCATGGAACCGCAGTACTTCCTGCAACCCCGTCAGCTTTTCCCTGTCTGGCCACAGTGGCGACCTGAACTGGCTATAGCACTGTTCTCGACCACATTGGTACTGCTATTCCTGCCTAAACTCCTCAGTATTGTGCTGATCTGGGCAAAAGGTGCGAAAGAGTACGGCGGCGGGATTCGTCTGTTCCTGTCGATGCTGCTGGAAATGCTGTTCTCCGTTCTGCTGGCTCCTGTACGTATGTTGTTCCACACCGTTTTCGTGGTCAGCGCATTCCTCGGGTGGGAAGTCGTCTGGAATTCTCCGCAGCGTGACGATGATGACACTCCTTGGGGCGAAGCCTTTAAGCGTCACGGTTCGCAACTACTGCTGGGTGCGGTTTGGGCGGGTGGAATGGCCTGGCTGGATTTGCGCTTCCTGTGGTGGTTGTCGCCGATTGTCTTCTCGCTGATCCTCTCTCCGTTTGTGTCTGTGCTGTCAAGCCGCGCAACGCTGGGTATTAAGAGCAAAAAGGCCAAGCTCTTCCTTATACCTGAAGAGTACGATCCGCCGCGAGAACTGGTGGCGACGGAGGAATACCTCAAGCTCAACCGATCCCGTATGATGAAAAATGGCTTTATGCACGCCGTGTTTGATCCGACCTTCAATGCCTTAGCCACGGGTATGGCGACATCTCGTCACCTGCTGCGCGCCAGCATTGAAAATGGTCGTCAACAACGAATAGAGCATGCCTTCAAAACGGGTCCTAAAGATTTGGGTAAAGCAGACCGCCTGATTCTATTGAGCGACCCGGTACTGTTGGCACGCCTGCATACTGCTGTATGGACGCAGCCTGACCAACACGCCTGGAGCGCGTATTACAGCGAATTACCACGTAACGTTGAGGCTTTCCCTGAAACGCAAACGCTGGAATTGAAGCCTGCTCACCACGGGTAAGCTCCATTACGCTTAATAAAGTATGGGCAGTATGCTGATGCATGCTGCCCTTTTTATCGGCTTTAACGAGTAAACAACGTGATTAATCAAATTCTGCTGCGCGGTACAACCATAGTGATAATGGTGACCCTGCTCACTGGCTGTGGCAGTATTATCAGCCGAACCGTGCCCGGACAGGGACACGGTAATCAATACTATCCAGGGGTGCAGTGGGATGTTCGCGACGGTCCCTGGCGTTATGTGACGGTGATCGACGTACCTCTTTCGATGATCGTTGATACCTTCATGTTGCCGATCGATGCACGGCATGGACCTTATGAATAAGCAACGAGTTCGTCAGTCTCTATCACGACCTGGATAATCATCTTCATCGTCCCATTCATCTGCACTCACCGCACCTTCTTCTGTATCTAGCGGTGGCTCGTATTGGTATTCACCTTCATCCCACTCATAAAGCGTACTCTCTTCCATCCACTCCTCTTCCAGTTCACGCTTATCGTAGTCATCCTCGAAAATGGCTTGTGCTGCGGCACCGCTGCGAAAGGGAAGGCTTTCAATTGATTCGCCTTCTTTAGCCGAAAACTCAGCCTGCCACATAATGTCACCGTCCTGCAAAATGTACTTTTGCAGGTTAAATTGCTCCGGCACCGGCGCTTCGTCACTGTCTGTCGTGTCCTGCGCTGACTCAAGAAATTCTTCGCGGGCGGCATCAACAGCTTCTTCAAGGGTGGCGTACATACTCATTTTTTTCTCCTGAATTACTTTCACGGGGGTTCCGGCTAAGGTTTAATGAATGCGTTAGTAATGAATAGCTAACGGGATGTAGATAAAAAGTCGACTGACTTTTTACTCGATTCACTAATTGTTGACGCTATGGCGAAGGATGCAAGTTTTTGGCAGCCACATGCGCATAAATTCATTAATTTAAGCCTTTTTCGGAACCTGCAGGCTTACAAGGACCCGCATATGATTGCCCGCGATTGTGTTTTACGTGTTGCCCGTCCAACAGACAATCTGCAACTTATTGCGAAGATGTATTGCGAGGGGTTGGGGTTTCAGCGGTTAGGAGAATTTGAAGATCATTTTGGTTTTTGCGGGGTACTGATAGGGCATTCGAAACACTCTTATCATCTGGAATTCACCCATCATTTGGGAACTACTGTTGGCAAGGCGCCAACTCTGGATAATCTGCTGGTGTTCTATATTCCGGAAGAACCAGCATGGCACCAGCAGTGCATACAAGTGCAATCTGCCGGATTTATTGAGGTTGTTTCGTATAACCCTTACTGGGATGACACGGGTAAAACTTTCGAGGATACAGATGGCTATCGCATCGTGCTGGCACAACGCGGCTGGAGCCTGTGACCCTGGGGAACTATTTACTCGACCATCGCCTGACGTGGCCGGCGTTGCAGACACCAGTAGGAATATATCGCGTTGAATAGCACCACCAGTGCGGTGACGAGAAACACCGTACGAAAGCCGTAGCTTGCCGACACCGCAGCACCCAGCAGTGGGCCAGTGACATTGCCGACATCGCGGAATGACTGGTTATAGCTAAATACTCGTCCTGCGACCTGATTGGTACAGTTATAAATTAGCAGAGTTTGTACTGCAGGCAGCAAGGCACCATCAGCGGCACCAAGCATAAAACGCAGGATCCCCAGTTGCAGAGGGTTTTGTACAAAAGCCATGGGGATCAGTAACAGTACCGAGACAGCGAGCATAGCCACCAAAATCCTTTCCGGGCCGATTCTGTCACCCAGCTTTCCAAGCTTGGGGGCACTCATCAACGCGGCAACGCCGGGTACCGAAGCAATCATACCGCTGATAAATGCAAGGTTCTGTGTATTGCCTGCCAACTCACGTACGTAGAGTGTCAGAATTGGGGCAATCGAGCCCGTTGCAACCTGGATGATGAGGGTGGTGATAAACAGAAATAGCACCAGCCTGGGGTTTTTCAGTGAAGCAAAAACCTGTTTACGGCTGAGCATGTCTTTTTTATGGACTGGAACAAACTGCTCGCGGATGCAATAAAGGGTCATCAGGAAGCATAGAAACAGGACTGTTGCGGTAATGAAGAACACCGGGCGCAATCCATAACTGTCTGCCAATAAACCCCCTACCATCGGCCCAAGTAGCGCACCACTTACCCCTCCTGTGGAGAGTGTACCCAGCGCCCAGCCACTTTTATTACGCGGAATTTGGGTCGCAATCAGCGCATTGGCATTCGGGACGAAACCGCCGAGCAATCCTAGTAGTGCCCGCAGAATCAGTAATTGCCAGATATTTTGTGCCAACCCCATCAGCGCCATGACGATAGCCATGCCCAGCGCAGAACGTAGCAACATAATTTTTCTGCCCTTGCGGTCTGCCAGGCCACCCCAGAAAGGTGAGGCAATAGCTGAAAACAGAAACGTTATGCTGAAAACTAACCCGGACCACATGTTAAGAGATTCATGGCCAGTGATGCCGAGGTTTTCGATGTACAGGGGCAGGAAAGGCATGACCAGACTAAACGCGGCACCGGTCAGAAAACAGCCGATCCAGGCGACAAAAAGATTACGTTTCCAATTTATAGGTGCAGGTGCCGTTTCTGGTGCGGATTCCGAAGTCATAAAATACCGGTCAAAGAGGTCTGTTGACTCTGAGCTGCTGATGAAAGTAGGACAGAGAAGATTAACTATCATTTAGCAGGATAATTATGCGCCTAATAATCAGTCACATCAATAATGTTACGGAAAAGTTAACGCATAAATAAAATACAGGTTCATTAATTTAGAAGCTTGGAGATAGATCAAACAGGCGCTTAAAAGGGGGAAGAAAATGGTGAGTAAAGGCAATGAGGCAGTAATCGAAGGGGGATTGAATCTGAGCCGAAGGTTTCACGTCGGCTCAGATTCAATGGCAGGAGGTTATTCCGTCACCTGATACAAGGATGGTTCACCTTCAGGTCGGGTTTTGAATCGGCGGTGCAGCCACATGTACTGTTCTGGTGCCAAACGAATTTCGTTCTCCACCACTTTATTCATATAAGCGGCAGCCACGACTTCATCATCCAGAGGGAAATTCTCCACAGCGGGATGCAGCAAAAGCTCATAACCTTTACCGCCTTCAAGGCGACGTGGTGTAAAAGGGATAATCGCTGGTTTACCCATCCGCGCCAGCAAATAGGTGCCGGTAGTGGTGGCAGCCTTATCTACGGCAAAGAAGGGCACAAATACGCTGCTACGTGGTCCATAGTCATGATCCGGGGCATACCAGATGATGTCGCCCTGCTTAAGGCTGCGGATCATTCCTTTAAGGTCCTTGCGGTCTATCATGGCTTTATTGGAGCGCATACGGCCCTTGGTCTGAATCCAGTCCATCAGCTTGTTGTCATGGGGACGATAAACGCCTACGCCCGGATTATGGATACCGAAAATACGGGCACCCAGTTCCAGCGTCAGGAAATGCACACCAATCAATAAGACACCTTGCTGATTGTCGCGGGCTTTCTGAATGTGCTCCAGCCCACTGACTTTAAACCAACGTTCAATACGCCAGTCAGGCCAGAACCACGCCATGCCCGTTTCAAAAAGACCCATGCCGACGGATTCAAAATTCTTCAACACCATGTCATCGCGTTGTTCACGGCTCATATCCGGGAAGCAGAGTTCAAGATTACGCTGTGCGATACGAAAACGACGCTTTAAGAAACGCATTGAGAAACGACCGAGCCCTGTCCCCAAACGGTAAATGACCGGATAAGGCAAAAGCACCAGTAAATAAAGCAACCCTAAACCCATCCAGGTTAACCAATAACGCGGATGCAGAAGGGAAAGAGTAAAAGTAGGTACCTGAGTCATAAAATCTCTGCGCCAGTGTCGAAGTATGAAAATATAAGCTCTGTCTAGTGCAGTAGCCTGCCACGGGAAAAACGCCACAGTGCGGTCCGCAGGACCGCTGTGATTCATTTTCTGAAGCAAAGTGACATATTGTGGCACTTTTTTGGTTTCAGGTGAAAGGCAACGGCATTAATAGCTAATTTAATGTACATCTGTATTGGTTCAGTCCAGACATAACTTTTTTTATGGGCAAATTCGCTGAGCAATGCGCCATTTCGATCGATTGAATATCGGCAGACAATGGCAATTTGTCAATTAAACAGGCGTGTTTATAGAAGATAAAGGAAATTTTTCAGGGCAAATTGTGCCGGAATATTGGAAAGTAGCATCGAAAACGGGCACCAATGCTGCTGCCCGCTAATAGTGTCTCAGTTAAAACTGCTGGTTATTCAGACAGGAATAGCCCTTTAACATTATGGGGTTCACTACGCCAATACTGTTTTGGCGCACTGACTTTTGCTCCCAACCTGGCCGCGGCATGCCACGGCCAGCGTGGGTTATAAAGAATGCCTCGCGCCAGAGCTATCATATCTGCCTGGCTGGTACTGATGATGGCTTCTGCCTGCTCGGGTTCAGTAATCAGACCGACAGCGATGACGGGCATCTCTACTTCTTGTTTGATTCTTTGTGCAAAAGGTACCTGATAGTTAGGCCCAACGCTGATTTTTTGCTTTGGGCTCAATCCGCCGCTGGAGACATGAATATAGTTGCAGCCCAGCTTGTCCAATGCTTTTGCCAGCTCCACGGACTGTTCCAAATCCCACCCCCCCTCGACCCAGTCGGTTGCCGAGATGCGTACGCCAATAGGTTTGTGAGCAGGGAAAGCAGCGCGAATCTCCTGAAAAATCTCCAGCAGCAGACGCATACGATTCTCCAAAGAGCCACCGTATTGATCAGTGCGCTGGTTGGCGAGTGGGGACAGGAACTGATGCAATAAATAGCCGTGGGCACCGTGGAGCTCGAGCAGATCAAAATCCAGCCGCTCAGCGCGCTTCGCACAGGCCACATAGGCTTGTTTTAAATGATCAATACGTTCCTGCGACATTGCCTGCGGTGTTGCATCAGTTTCCGCAAAAGGTATGGCAGAGGGAGCAATGGTTGGCCAGCCGCCTTGATCCCTTGCCATCTGTTTTCCGCCCTCCCAAGGCGCATAGCAGGAGGCTTTACGGCCGGCGTGCCCTAGTTGCAGACCCAATGGGATAGGGCTGTTTTCACGAATTGAGGTCACCAGACCTTTCATGGCCGCTTCGGTTTCATCATCCCACAGCCCCAAATCCTGAGGTGTGATGCCACCAATTTCCTCGACGGCGGTCGCCTCAAGGATCAAAAGCCCTGCACCTGAAAAGGAGAGCTGCCCCAAATGTGCATGATGCCAGGAGGTGGCTTTGCCATGGTCGGAGGAGTACTGACACATTGGCGCGACGATAATACGGTTAGCTAAGGTCAAGTTACCTAACGTAATAGGTTCAAATAGCTTGCTCATAGTTTCCTCATTGCCTTTGATGAATGCATAAATTGAAATAGAACCGTGAATGATGACTCATTTTAGGGTATCGCATTTTGCTGATATTGCATGGTCGCCAGAAGGTTTTCTCGCCCTGAGTCGTTGTAAATATTGCAATGGAAGATGTCGATCTTGTTGCTTTAATGTATGATATTGCCGCTTGAAAAGTTGCGTTAAGTTAACTCGCGCGACAGCCTCAACTTTTACGATGCCCATTACATACCGCCTCTGCGAAAGACAGGAAAGTACACCATGCCAGTGTTACATAACCGAATTTCTAATGAGGAACTGAAGGCACGCATGCTGGCCGAAACCGAGCCGCGTACCACAGTTTCTTTCTATAAATATTTCCACATTGAAGACCCGAAAGCTTTCCGCGATGTGCTTTACGTCTGCCTGACCAAACTCAACGTGTTCGGCCGTATTTATGTGGCGAAAGAGGGAATTAACGCCCAAATCAGCGTTCCGCAAAGCAAGTTTGAGGTGTTCAAAACCGAACTTTTTGCCAGCCACCCTGCACTTGACCAGGTTCGCCTGAACGTTGCGTTGGAAGACGATGGTAAATCTTTCTGGGTGCTACGCCTGAAAGTGCGCGAACGCATCGTTGCCGATGGCATAGATGACGATACCTTTGACCCGTCAAATGTGGGTGAATATCTGAAGGCCGAGCAAGTGAACGCCATGATCGATGATCCCGACGCGGTGTTCGTTGATATGCGTAATCACTACGAATATGAAGTGGGTCACTTTGATAAGGCGCTTGAAGTGCCATCAGATACTTTCCGCGATCAGTTGCCGATGGCTGTCGACATGCTGAAAGAAGATAAAGACAAAAAAATCGTTATGTATTGTACTGGTGGGATCCGCTGCGAAAAAGCCAGCGCCTATATGTTGCATAAAGGCTTTAAAAACGTCTACCACGTGGAAGGTGGGATTATCGAATATGCCCGCCGTGCCAAGGAGCAGGGACTGCCGGTAAAATTCAAAGGTAAGAATTTTGTTTTTGATGAGCGAATGGGTGAGCGGATTTCTGAGGATGTGATAGCACATTGTCACCAGTGTGGAACGCAATGTGATGACCATACCAACTGTAAAAATGATGGTTGCCACCTGCTGTTTATTCAGTGCCCAACCTGTTCTGCTAAGTTTGATGGCTGCTGTAGTGAAATTTGCCAAACTGAGCTGAAATTGCCGCGTGCAGAACAACGTGCTTTGCGCGCAGGTCGTGAAAATGGCATAAAAATCTTTAACAAATCCAAAGGCTTGTTACAGACCACCATGCATATTCCAGCGCCGGGAAAAGAGTGATTCTCCCCTCAATTTATCGATAATGAAACTGGGCTCAGGAAACTGAGCCTTTTACTTATGTTTTATGACATATCTTACTCATCCGTTGGCAAGATGAATCCAAAAGTTATTCCAGATTAATCTTATCAATCTCGCCATTATACCGGCATAAATAGCAGAGATTTCTGATAACACCGTTCTTTTTCTTGTCACCCTCAATATACGCGGACAGTAAAATATTTACTTCCATTAAGAAGAGTGATGTCTTTTATTAGATCTTAATTTTCAGACTATCATATTTTATGAGAGTGGTATCAGGCTGTAAGTTATGAGGCACTATTACTTACCTGCTAAGTTTTAGGGTAATTATGTCCTGGCAACGCCATTAACTCTCGAATTAGAGAAGTATTCTGTCCAATGGTCGGAATGAAAGAAGAATTTCACTGTTACGAGTGATTTATGCTGAAAGATAAGCATCAGAGCAAAGGCCTGGCTCTCCGGCCTTTTGCTGATAGTGGTCATGCGACAGACAAACTTTATTTGTACAATGTCAGGATCTCCTCTTTTGCCTGGCGACTCAGGGGGGCTCGCGAAACTTGGTCAATTGGCCAGAAAAGGTACTTTATAAAATTATAAATGAAACAAAACTCCAGTCTGTTTCTTACTTTGATTTTCTGTGCCAGATGTCGCTTATGTACATAGACTGTGCGACTACTTATCTCCAGTTTGCGTGCGATGCGGTAATTTGGCATCTCAGACATCCAATAATTCATGACCAATATTTCTTGATCGCTAAAAATAGACCGGCCGTTATTATGGAGTGAGGGGGATAAATAGCTCTCTGTTTGCGAAGCAATACTTTTCAATAATCGGGTGACGAGTTGCTTATTTAATATATATACATCACGGGTTACTGATATAGGGGTGTCGGAGACGGGGTACTGCGCATCAATGTAACAATACATTTTTGCACTCTGAACCAGCTCAATGAACTGTTTGAGTTGCTCAGAAAATTCTGAGTGGTGGCAATAAGTGGTCGCATTAATCAGAACGAGGTCAGGCTGAAAAGTAGGAATTTCCTTAATTGCCTGAGTAATGCTGTCGCAGTCCAGTATGTTGATGCTTTCATTTTCCAGCAGGAAAGAATATATACCGAGACGGGTAAAACCACAGGATTCTATGACTAATAAATTCATATTACTTCCTTGTCAGTGCGCAATTGTTACGCGACAGCCATCACTCCTGTGATAGCTAATGGGAGCATAATTACATTAGAGTAATGATGTCAATTCGAAAAAACTTGGGCTTTACGCAATAAGGAAACAAATTGAAAATGAGACTCTCAAATAATAGTTCATTATCAGCGAGTTATTTTCCACTGGCCAAAGCGGCCAGTGGTGATAAGTATCACTTAAGGTTCAGGAAAAACGAGAAAGAATGAAGGGTTGAAGATTAAATGCTGCGGGAAGATTCCTGCCAAAATCTGCAATGATTTCACCTAATACGCTGGCAAATTTAAAACCGTGACCGCTCAGACCGGTGATCACCAACGTATTTTTGTGGTCGGGTAAAGTATCAATGATGAAATCTTCATCAGCGGTAACATCATAAGTGCAGGCCGAACCGCGCAGACATACCCCAACGCCGGGTAAATGGTGGCGCAAAAAGTTAAAGACTTCAGTTCCATCAGCCTGGACGGCGCCGAAAGGTTTACGCTGCTCAGGTGAGTTAATAGGCTGTCCGCCATTGTGTTTACCCAGCTTCAACCCATCTTTAATGGAGGGGAAACCATAAAATTGGTCACCCTGCAGGGTCTCGAAGGTAAAGGCAGGGAAGTGATTTTCTTCACTATAGCGGCCATCGGCATGGTGCCAGGCGAAGACTTTACGCACCGGAGTGACAGGTAACTCGGGTATCAGTTTTTTGACCCAGGTCCCCGCGGTAAGGGCTATTTTGGGTGCACGATACGTTCCTTCGTGGGTCGTGACAATAGCACCTTCTGCATCATATTCAATAGATTCGACCGGACATTTAAACAGTTGAGCGCATCCCGCCTCGCGAGCGAGGCGGATGTATGCACCAATTGCCATTTCGCTTTGCAGGAAGCCTGAATCAGGCTCAAATACACCGCAGTAGTCATCGCTTATACTGATTAATGGCCACTTTGCGCGGATCTGTCCTGCACTCATGGCAACGGTGTTCAAAGCATATTCAGCTGAGCTGTTTTTAACATTGGCAATGAACTCTGATCCTTCGGGACCTATGTTGATCACACCACTGCGATGAAAAATTTTTTCACCGCTGGTTTCTGCCAGCTCATCCCAAAGCTGTTGTGCTCTTAGCAGCATAGGCACATAGCGGGCACCTTCGCCATAGGCATGACGTATAATCCTCGTCTCACCATGGTGGCTCCCTTCTGTGTGCGGTGGCATTGCGCTGTCAATCATCAGCACTTTTAGGCCAGCACGGGTTGCATAATATCCTGCAGCAGAACCGACTGAACCACTGCCGATCACAATGAGGTCATACTCCATTAATTTGAGACTCCTCTGATGACTTTTAACAACGTGTTGACGCCCATGATAGAGAGTTTCGGCAGACAATGGCAAGGTATGCATATGGCTAAAATTCACTATGCCACTACAAACATGACTTATTACGAGGGAAGGGCGGCAGGATGGCTGAAAACGAGAAAGGCACCCTAACGTGAGTTTCGAGTGCCTTTATTGTGAAGCGTTTTGCTTATTTACATTAGTGTTTGCGATGATCAATATACTCATACTCGTTGGATTCAATCTTTTCTATGCCAGCTTCAAGAATGTTGATCAATTGCCTTGCAACATCTGTGGTTAACCACAAAGTTCTGTCTACCTGCGCATCTTCTGGTGGTTGGTCTTTAGAAGACAGGTAATGAAGACGTATCATCATGGCGTCGTAAGAGTCCACGGTACTGATATCCCAACCTACAAGCGGGTGTGTCTGAATAACTTCATCATTTCTGTCCATATAGACCCCTTAATGGTAGTGACTAACGTGAGTGACTAGCGAGGATCAAGGCGGCTCATTATCTGGTGAGCTTTTTCAGTATAAACATTTAAAAGCTTTTGTGGCGAGTAATCGTGTATTAAAGCGTAAATAAAGTGTGAGAAATAATGAGGGAAGGGAACACTATTGGCACTTAATGGCGATTTTAAGGCAAAATGATTGCATGAATTCTGAGCGAATAAGGGACTAAAAAAACCGGACAGCGACGCCCGGCGTAAAAAAGCATTGGCTCAAAGAGCCTGGTTTTATCAACCTGATTATTATTAATTCTGTTACTACTTAAGACGCCGTCACTATGGGTCACTTGCTGAACTCATAATTAGTCAGTAGTGAACCACTCATCTGCGCTTTCCCATGTTTCTTGCAAAATTTCTTCGATGCGATCGCGGTCTGTTTTTGGGGCACCTAAGACCGACAGATTGTTGGCGCCTGCATAGCGCACCTGAATTTTATTATCTGTCTCGGAAAACTGTTGGTTAATACGTTTACTTAATTCACCCGATAATGCTTCTAAAGCACCAGCAGGCAGAGGTTTGGTTTTATCGATAGTGACTTCAACACGCATAATACCTCCTGAATAATTGACCTGTATATTTATACAGTCAAGTTGAAAGGGAAGCAAGCGCAGAATGAATGATCATCCGTGAAGGGAAAAAAGAGCAGAATTTGACCTCTGCTCTCAGCTGCTTTAGCAGGAAGTGATTTTCCAGTTCAGAGTTTGTCCTGCGAGGAATGGTACGACTGACTCTCTGCCCAGAGGGATCTCTCCCGGTTGAACGACCGCAGTACGTGTCACTTCAATAAAGTCTTCATTCAGAGGCAACCCATAGAAACGCGGTCCATTCAGAGAACAGAAAGCCTCGAAATGATGTAAAGCATTCATCTCTTCGAAAACCGTGGCATAAGCTGGAATAGCCAGAGGTGCATTGAAACAGCCGGCGCAACCACAGCTGGCTTCTTTACGGCCTTTGGTGTGAGGCGCAGAGTCAGTGCCAAGGAAGAATCGATTCGAACCGCCCGCAATCACTTCCCGTAATGCCTGCTGATGGATATTACGTTTGAGGATAGGTAAACAAAACAGATGCGGCCGCACTCCGCCCACTAACATATGATTTCGGTTGAACATCAGGTGTTGAGGTGTAATGGTTGCAGCAAGGTATTGATTACCTGCCAGCACATACTGCGCGGCCTCTTTGGTGGTGATATGTTCAAACACTATTTTCAATTCTGGGAAGTTCAGGCGAATAGGCTCCATAACTTCATCAATAAATCGTGCTTCCCGATCAAATATATCGACATCGCTATGGGTCACTTCCCCGTGAATTAACAACGGCATACCGATTTTCTGCATGCGTTCGAAAATAGGATAGATTGCTTTTATGTCTGACACGCCATGCTGCGAGTTGGTCGTCGCGTTTGCCGGATATAGTTTCGCAGCTGTAAACACTCCCTCCAGATAACCACGAGCAACTTCTTCAGGATCTAAATAGTCTGTGAGGTAGCAGGTCATTAGTGGTGTGAAAGTATGTCCTGCCGGGATAGCGGCAAGGATACGATTACGGTAGGCAATCGCGGCTTGTACACTGGTCACTGGTGGCGTCAGGTTAGGCATAACTATGGCCCGACCGAAAACTTCGCTGGTGAATGGCAGAACGGTGCTGAGCATCTCGTCGTCACGAAGGTGAATATGCCAGTCATCAGGACGGCGGATTTTCAAAACTTGCGGTGTTGCAGTCATCGGGCAGAACTCCGGCATTGAGTGACAAGACGTTGGGATCAGGTGCAGTAATGGGAGCATTAACGGCGGGGAACAAGCATAAGCGCAAATGTGTTTCGTTGCATCTGTTAAATAAATTTAGCGTTGAAATCAGTGCCGTGAGGGGTTCATAGTAAGTACAGCGTAATGTTAACCATCGCTTTCAAAGACATTTTCGAAAGCCTGACTACACCACAGGAGAAGATTATGGAAATCAGAGTTGTCGCAACCGTCATCGTCAAGCCGGAGTTTTTGAGTGAGGTGACTGAGGCCCTGCACGAAGTTATTGAACCAAGTCGCCAGGAAGTCGGTTGTCTACAGTATGAGTTACATCGTGATATTGACCACCCGGAAACCTTTGTATTTTATGAGCGTTGGGCGTCAAAAGAAGCCAACGCACAGCATAATGATACCGAGCACTTTGTGAATTTTGCTCGTCGTCTGGAAGGCAAGCTTGTACGCCTGGATATTAAACGTCTAAAAACAGTTGCCTGATTTTGGATAAAGTTGGCCCTGTGTCAGACAATAAAAAACCCGCCGAAGCGGGTTTTTTTATAAACAGACGTTATGCCCTTTTACTCAGTGGGCATGGCTGGTTTAGTCGCCGGCGCGGTTGCCGTGCTGACTGCTGCATGACCGCCTGCAGAACCTTTACCGTCGAAGTCAAATTCCGGGCGAACCCAGTCGCTGTGACGTGCTGTTTCCTGCTCATAGGCTGGAGCCGGTGCTTTAGTCATCGGCGCTGTGGCATGATGTTTGAAGCGCGGAGCGACTTCAGTCTCGGCAACGACAACAGGCTGTGGAACAGATTGAGGTGACGAAACCGCAGGTGCCGGTGGAGTCACTTCCTTCACAGGTTCTACGACAACAGCAACAGGTTCTACAACCGCTGGCTGTTGAGCTTCAGGTTTCACTTCAACCACAGGTGTCGGTTCCACTGGTTCAGCCGTTTTAGCCTCTACCAGTACAGGCTCGTCAGCAACAGGCTGTTCAGCAGTGACTTCGGGTTGTACCTGAGGCTGTTCAACCGGCGCATTAATCGCTTCAGGTTCGACCTGAGTGGTTTCAAATGCTTTCACTTCAGTGGTAATTGCCACTTCATGTGCAGCTTGTACCGCCTCAGCCACAGCGTCAGAATGCTCGTTCGACACCGGTGTGTTTTCCTGAGCAATCTCGACCTGACTTGCCAATACTTCAGCATTGTCAGCCGCAGCTTCCTGAACATCCTGCTGCTCAGTGGACTGCGCTACCGGATAAGTGATCCACACTTTGCCTGATGCCATTTCTGGAGAGACGAAAGCGCCAGCCAGAGGCATTGGTGATTGTGTTGGATAACGTTCATCACGATAACGACGGCGACGCTGACCACTGACCCGCAGATGACGAGGTGAGCGGCGTGAACGGCGAGGCATCCCACCTTCACGACCATTCTCGGTCTGATTGTCATCATTGTCATTGGTAGCGACAGACTCAGCATCTGGCGTTGCCTGTGCAATTTCCTGTGAAGCCTGAGGTGCGACGATTGCAGGCACAACGCCGGTGATCAACTGTTGAGCAGCGGCTTCAGCTTCATGATCAACTTCTGATTCGAAGCGAACTTTTTGCGAAAGCTGACGACGTTGACGACGCTGTGCTGGCTGACGATCTTCCTGTTCAGTCTCATCTGAGACTGCCGGAGAGGCTACAAAAGCCTCCTGAACAATGAGATCCTGTGATTTTTCTTCCTGAGGAGCTTTACGCTTGTCATCTGAACGGCGACGAGAACGATCACCACGCTCGCGACGTGGCTGCTGCTGTTCGTCACGGGACGCTGTAGTGTCAACGTCTTGTGTGGCAACAGTTTCAGAAGCAACAACAGGTTCCTGGTTACGACGGTTACGACGCTGATCTTCACGCTGTTCGCGGTTATTTTCACGCGTATCGCGACCTTCGCCACGATTATCACGGTTATTTTCGCGACCCTCGTTACGGTTATCTCGGTTACCACGATCGCTGCGTTCGCCACGTTCACCATTACGCTCACGGCGACCACCGCCCTGACGGCGTTGATTACGACGCTCGCCATTACGGCGATTTTCGTTCTCAGCAGTTTCAGCTTCGGCTTTCGGCGCTTCGATAGTCTTAACTTCAGTTTGCGGTTCAGAAGCAAAAAGACCTTTCAAACCGTTAAGAAGACGGCTGACAAATCCAGGCTTGCTGGCAACGGGGGCATTCACGGTTGCTGCACGTGTTTGCACCGGCTGTTCAATAGCATCAGGTTGTTCGAATGAAGACGGTGGAGCCTCACCTTGCAGGGCAAACGCAGCCAGAGCCGGTTGTTCAGGGCGCTTACGTTCGCCAGGAACTTCCTCGGAAGGTTGCAGCATCTCTGCTTCATGATGTTTAGGCAGCAAGTAGCTTAATACTGAAGACTCTTCACCTTTACGTACACGCAGAACTGAATAATGAGGGGTTTGCATTTGATCATTAGGAACGATCACTGCGCGCACGCCGCCCAGACGTTTTTCAATCGCGTTCACGGATTCACGTTTTTCATTGAGCAGGTAGGAAGCGATAGGTACCGGCACAATAGCGTGAACTTCTTTGGTGTTCTCTTTCAGCGCTTCTTCTTCTATCAGACGCAGAATAGACAGTGATAGGGATTCGTTATCACGAATAGTCCCGGTACCGGCACAGCGTGGACAGATGTGATGCGTTGACTCACCCAGTGATGGGCTCAGGCGCTGACGCGACATTTCCAGTAAACCAAAGCGGGAAATCCGGCCAATCTGAATACGTGCCCGGTCTTGACGAACGGCATCACGCAGACGGTTTTCAACTTCACGCTGATGGCGCACTGGCGTCATATCGATGAAGTCGATAACAATCAGACCACCGAGGTCACGCAGACGTAACTGGCGAGCAATTTCGTCTGATGCTTCAAGGTTGGTATTGAAGGCAGTTTCTTCGATATCACCACCGCGTGTTGCTCGTGCGGAGTTGATGTCGATAGCAGTCAGCGCTTCAGTACTGTCGATCACAATCGAGCCACCAGAAGGCAGACGCACTTCACGCTGGAAAGCAGATTCAATCTGGGATTCAATCTGATAATGGCTGAACAACGGGATCTCACCGATATAAGGCTTGATTTTGCTGCTGAAATCCGGACGCCCCAGAGCTGCGATATGTTCTTTAGCCAGTTCAAGGACTTTAGGGTTATCAATCAGAATTTCGCCAATATCAGGGCGCAGGTAATCACGGAATGCCCGGACAATGACGTTGCTTTCCTGATGAATCAGGAACGGGGCAGGGCGACCTTCGGCGGCTTTCTTGATGGCGTCCCAGTGTTTCAGACGGAAAGTCAGGTCCCACTGCAGTGCTTCAGCAGATTTACCAACACCTGCGGTACGCACAATGAGGCCCATGCCATCTGGCAATTGCAGAGAGGACAGAGCTTCTTTCAGTTCAGTACGGTCATCGCCTTCAATACGGCGGGAAATACCCCCAGCGCGTGGATTGTTCGGCATTAACACTAAATAGCTGCCGGCCAGGCTGATGAATGTCGTCAGCGCTGCACCTTTATTACCGCGTTCTTCTTTATCAACCTGAACAATGACTTCCTGGCCTTCACGCAGAACATCTTTGATGTTAGGGCGACCATGCGAGGAGTAATTGCTTGGGAAGTATTCGCGGGAAATTTCTTTGAGAGGGAGAAAACCGTGTCGTTCCGCGCCATAGTCAACGAATGCCGCTTCAAGGCTAGGTTCTATGCGGGTGATTTTCCCTTTATAGATATTGGCTTTTTTCTGCTCATGGCCTGGACTTTCAATATCCAAATCATACAGCCGCTGTCCATCTACAAGGGCAACGCGCAACTCTTCTTGCTGAGTCGCGTTAATCAACATTCTTTTCATCTTAACTTACTCGTTATTTTTCCATTATTGA
>Ga0105858_1000432_pt1 | contig 18126 bp, 18 predicted proteins | sample OrgsoiDNA_201062_FD_89683 | JGI IMG/M metagenome (GOLD analysis project Ga0105858, IMG submission 89683) | Permafrost soil microbial communities from the Arctic, to analyse light accelerated degradation of dissolved organic matter (DOM) -... | ecosystem: Environmental > Terrestrial > Soil >...
CTTTAAACTCACGCGACCAACAAAGCGGTTTAGCGCACCGCAGGCTTCTTGTCTGCTGGCGTAACGGTAACCTTTACCAGCCACATTGAGTGTCCAGGGCCATGGCCGGTGACCCTGTTGAAGATGCTCGCCGCTTTCAACCAGTGCTAAAGCATAAAGCATCTCTGCCGGTACCCCACAACGGGTCGCTATAGCCTGATAACCTTTTGGGATGCATTTTGCATGGAGGGTTGGGGCAAATAAGGACATAAGCAGCATTAGGGTATATCGACGGCCTTCCAATCGTTGCCTCCATGTTCAAGCACTGCCGGTAGCTGACCATTACCCAATTGCAGCCAACGGCCTGCATCATGATTCAACGTTATTTCGCGGTTTCGTACCCGATTTGCGTCGATATGGTTCTTCATCGCCCATTGGCGTAACCGAGCGTCATCGTTTTGGCTCTCGACCAAATAGATATCCAAGGGTTTTCTTAGTGCCAATAATGATTTGAGCTTCTTTGTACAAGAGATACTGTTTCCCCTAAGAAATACCGCGAGTCTGCCATTGGCTTTGTCAGACGATGTTGTGCGTTCTTCATTTTTAATGGGGGATAATTTTGGATAAAGGCGTTGCCAAGCGGCATCATAGGCCCGTTGAAAAGCCAGTTCTTTTTCTACCCGTTGGTGCTCTTTTTGAACGAGCAGTTCTGCATAGTACCGCCGCGCTTGGTCGTCAGATGCTTCGACTCCTAGCATGGTCAGTGGATCGAGTGAAGGTGACCAGATTCCCCGCTCGCTTTTTTTTAATTGCTCGAATCGGGTCCATTCTGCATCATTCAATCCCCACTGGCGGGCTAAACAGTGACTCTCGGTTAGGTTGCGTTCGACCGTAAGGTCTTCAGTCTCATTGGCGTTAACGACGAATGAAAATACCAGCCCGAGGGACGCTTGAGATATGAACCGGCAAGGAGATGACATATCTTTTTCCTCAGTGGATTGCATGCAAGGTCAAATGCTTTTTGCCTTTACGGAAATGGGCTGCATCATGGTCGAAACGCACTAACCGCCAGCCTTGCCAATAATCACCGGGGGAGAGGAAATGCAGCTGATCTAGCCGGTTAAAATTTGCTGGAGCAATGACGGCATAAATTTTTCCTGCCCGCTGGTCAATCCCACCAAAATAAAATTGGGCCGTTGCGGCCCGAGGAGTTAAGGCGAGGTTAGGGGAAGGGGATTTAAGAACGGTATTCTCTGCACACGTGGCTATTTGATGTGCATATGCTGGAGCAAATTTGTTAGGTGTTTCGTTATCATCAATTAATTTATAACAAACGGTCCTATTAGCTTCATCTACGGCCAACTGCCACGCAGGTCCAGCCAGGATCTCTAATGCTTCGCTGAGATGCATGGGGCCAAGGCGATAATGGGCAAGAGGTAATGGCTTACTGAGCAAGTACCTCAACCGGCTATCAGGCGGGCAAAAAGCGTAACCGCTGCGGCTGAGTAGGTAATTGATGGTTTCACCTACTGTGGGCGATAACTTACCAGGGATAGTAATATCGATGATCTGGCTAAGCGGACGGCGTTGGATCATCAAGGGGGTTATATCAACCAATAAGTACCGGCCATCATGGATGACCTCATTTTTTTGATTGAGAGGCGGTTTATCATCATTGTTCATGGAAACCTGATTTGATAAAGGCATAGTTGTCACGGGCGGGGTAGCACAACCCGCAACAGAAAATATTATTCCTGATATTATTAGCCATTGGCGCTTCATGAAACCTCAATAAGCAATTGTAACTGATAGGGATAAAATGCTTATAAACGCGTAATTGAGCAATCAATAATTCATTTTATGGATACGATAAAATGCGCCAGCAAGCTGACGCGTGTTTATAGTGGTATATTATTATAATGAAAGTAGAGATTGATATTCACTATGAAACAAAGTCATTAACTTCGGTTACTAGCTCTTCATCAGCTACTTTTGGCTCGGTCTTATATACTTCTTTGCCATCTATTTTGATAAAGCCAATATACAACAACCTTACTTTTAGGCTGATGCCGGTTTCACCTTTGCGATCGCCTTTAGCATAAATAAACGTATCTATGTACATATCTCCCAATCGAAAGTTTACCAAGACTTTGCGCTTGTCCTTAACCGCATTTTCGCAACGCAGAACTAGTTTCTTGGCTTCGGCACCCGTGACGCGACAGTCGAAACGGACATATTCCACGTTGTCGGTAGGACCCATTAACGCCGTAATATCACAGCAAAGGAAGGATTCTCCACGCTTCGGTGTCACGGTTCGAATCCGATTTATATAGCCGATACCACTGGTGTTAAGATTGAAATAAGATTGTTTAATTTGGTTATCCATGGAATTTTCTCCCTAATGTAGATGGAGAAACATTTTCCCAAGGGAAATGTTTCCCCTTGGATAAATCGGATAATTTGGTTGAGTTGGCACCCAACATCCCAAGATGTGCGTCTGGATTACAGGATGCAGCTCAGACGTCTAAAAGGGTGAACCAGTACCGTTAGGTGTGTAGCCATGAGGTTCCGGCTACCTGGGATGCTGTGGTGATATCACCTATTTTACACTTTGATTTAAGGTAAAAAGCGCCAGTAAAACCAGCGCTTTTTATGTTGTAGTGAAAATAGATTTTAGAAAAACAGTCGAGTATGACCATTTGCGTCGAATAGGTGCCTCGCATAACACGTTTTTCGTTTCGCCCGATTCTTAACATGGTCTAAATCGGCATAACAGGCGCTTTCGCACAAAAGGATCCCTTTGTTTGACCGGCGGGCACCGGTGGGTAGGATAGATATCAATTTTAAATATATTTATATGAATTTGTTGGTTATATATTGGCAGTTGATTATAATGCAAATCTAACTAATATATCAAGCACCTGTCAAAAGAGGCCCAATAAAATATTCTGCGTTGGGAATTTATTTAACTTTTAAAAAGCTTACAGGATCACAGCTGGAATTTTTTGTGGATAAAAGAAAATCAATATCATTAATTTTTGAACTGACATCACTGTTTTCTTTTAAGTATTGCAAATTGGTTTGATTAACCAAACATAGGCGTATTAATTTATCCATAGCAGAACTTTGCGTGACTTCCCCTCTTTCATATTTCGAGAATGCATTATCACCACCGCCAAATATTTTTGCAGCATTTGCTTGAGTTAGTCCTAATTTAATCCGAGCTCGCTTTATTTCATCTGGGCTCATTAATCCATCTGCTTTATGCTTTGCTTCCAAAAAATAAATGTCATTCTGGCGGCCTTGTTCTTTACTGATAAATTCATTTCCACAATTTTCACATTTTGTATATTCAGAATAGATGTGCAGTGTTGTGTTTTTATATAAAATCTCTTCCACTTCGTTAAGTTTTATGAGATGTTCGCTTTTACATATTGTACAAGCAGTCATATGGATCTCCAATTCACTATGTCGATAAATGGAAAGACATTAATTCAATAATGATGTTATTATGTGCCATAAAGAATTTAATATAGACATCATCATAATTATCCTCGGGTGAACGATAATAACGAGTTACATATACATCATGAGGAAAAGGGTTCGGTGGATAAATTTTGCAATGCTTGAAATCGCTAGGTTTGAGTGATTGTAAGCAGCGTATCAAATCATCACGACTGTAACCCAGGTTTCTTGAATCCTTCTGCGCTTTTCTGCTCAATATGATGTCATCATTTAATGTTGCGATAAAAACATCGCGTAAGTCGTAACAGGGTGAATCTGCCATCCATGCATATCCTCACACCCTCCCTCAACTAACCATAATGGTTACATTCTAGCACAGAATGGTCTAGAATCCACAAAAAAAAGGTTAAAAAATAAGAGGATATTTTCTATTAAAATCAATCAATTAATTTTTAAACTTTAACTTGAAGAGAGTAAATACTCATTAAACAATCGTTAAAAACTCAGAGAAGGCAACGCTAAGTTATCATGAGCTGCATTACTCAATACCCCCACAGCGCGGGTATGTCCGCACTTATAAATCAATCTGCTGTATCGCCTATATAAAGACAGTTATTAGGAGCATTCAGCTGAATATTGCCGTGGTCCTTACTGGCCAATGAGCATAATAAGGTAATCTCACTAAAATATAACGCATTTTTATCGCCGATTAAGCGGTACGGCAAATTACACAATTAGCCTTTATATATTAAGCCGTAGTTGTTCAGCTAACTGAAATTTTTCTTGGCAGTCCCGTGCTTGCCGGCTGATAAAGGTTAAAGCCGAAATTTGCATATTAAATACAATCCGGTCTTTCTCAATTTCCAATAAAATATCTCTGGCGCTTATTGGCAATGATTTGTTTTGAATCAGCCCACTAAGCGCCGGCAATCCGGATTTATTATTTTGTTGATTACGCCAGCGAAGGAACCATGCGCCGGATGGGGCAGGGCAAAGCGTGAGCATAATGGGTAGCAAACCAACTGGATAATAGGTGGCGCTTTGTATCAATCTCTGTTGTATGACTCTAAGTGCTTCCCTCGCATCCTTCATATTATTCTCGAGCTGCATCAGGTCCCCCTTACCCTTAAAAGGTTTTAAAAGGCCTTTTAGGGAGGCTTTGTAAGCAATAGGATTATAGTCTTCGTGAGCAAGCGCAGCATAACCCTGATAGGTCTTAAACTTCATCTTGGCTTTCCTCATCGTCATCGGGTAGACCTGGCCAGTCGTCTTCACTGTTTTCAGCAATGGTGGGTAGCTCGGTTTTTTTGATGGGGGACGCATACGTGGAACGTCGTGTACCCGCAAGCACATCTTCAGGTATTTCCCCAAATTTGGTTTTGGCTTCGATAGCTCGAGCGGTGTTTTGGATAATATCTTGCCTCGTCACACCTGAATGGCGGTAACGTTGTGCTAGTCCATAAACACTACGCACCAACCATCCCGCCGAATTGATCCAATCGCGCATTTGCTTGCGATTGATAATGGCAATATGATGAGCTAAATGCAGTTGCCTTGCTAGCTTGTCAAAATCGATCAGTAGATAAACGCATATATAGGCGAGTTGTGAACGAATATATAAAGCGAAGCGAGCTGGTTGTATACTTAGACAATTTTCGATAAGGATATCCTCAGGGAGTTCTTTAAAAATGATTTCAGTTTTTTGATACAATTCATGCATTTTGATACGTGCATCGAGTAGTTTTTCTTCCATACGGATCATCCAAAGATCCGCATAAGGATCATCTTGATTCGAGGCTTGCTTTATCTGATTCATAATGTCGATAAAAAGCGGCATGCCCATGATTTCATCCTGTCCATCACCATCTTTCCTACGTCCAGTCCAAAGGCGTGTAGCATTGTGCGTATGGAATTGAATGGTGATGGCGCTTCGCAATGGCCCCATATTAAATTGATAATCGGACACTTTTCCTCTCCTACTTATGCAATGCGGCTGATCCTGCCGCTGCTTAAGAAAACATGCAATTGGAAAACATGTAATGGAAAGGCAAGGTTGTGCAGGACGTTAAAGCAAAAATCAGCATAAGTAAGTTTGGAGACTGATGACACTGTCATCATGGTTTCGCCAATAGATTTTATTATATTGATTGTTTAAAACTACAAATAATTATATTTACTATCGACTATAGTGATGGTAGAGAGTGATGACATTGTCATCACTCTCTATCTATAGCCAATAATTTCTTAGGTAAATTTTACTATGGGTTATTAATTTTGGAAGAAAAAAATATTTTTATGAGAGTTGTTCATTATTTTTTTAACCAAATTTCGATCTTATTTCATTCATTATTTTGCTTATGTCTTTACGTGTTATTTTATCTTGATGAATATCTTTCTGCGCTAAATTGTTTTCAACAGATGTATGCTGATTAGGAGTTTCTTCCCGCAGGAACTGATTAAACTGGCCACCACGGGCCTTGCGTATTGTTGCCAACAGGTAAGCCAAGGGATTTTGTATGCCACCGCGCATGATGCGTGCGGCAGTGTCGTTCAACACCTCTTGGCAGATTTCATGGTTTAATCCTGCCATTGCCTGCAGGAGAGTTTGTCTTTCCACCGGTGAAGTAAGAATATTGTCCGGCCAATTCAATATCTGAGCAGGCTGCTTTTCACATGTTTTTGCGGTAGTACTATTACTAATATTTTTATGTAAAGTACGTATATAGGAGTTCTGTTCTGAGACTAAGTGGCAACCCCTTGATTTCAGGCTTAGTGCCGATTTGGTACTGGGTGATGATAGGCTGGGTCCTTTGATAGGACCAGGCATTTTTGTACTTGATCCGCCAAGAGGATTAGGTGGGGTGGCCCTATTCCCGCTCGATGTTAATGTTGATTTCTGGACGGTGGATCCAGCCGTTACCGTCTGTTGCCATTGTACTCGGTCGTCGAGCATGGACATGCGTGATGTCAAATATCGTAGTCCGGTATCCGCTTTTATCTCATGGAGAATTCCGCAGGCAGTGGCGCGCAACGTTTTATTCTCATGACGAATGCATTGTTCAAGCAACCGTAGGTAACTGGCATCAAAACGTAATGCGTCCAGGACGGTTAAAGGCTCATCGTGCAGAGCATAAACATTTCCCAAAATCCGCCCCGATCGTGTATCCCGCGCTTTATGACAAAGACTAAGCCAGCGGGTTAGTCTCAACATCAGCAACGTACGGCTCACGGTACTGCGCGAGGCTTTTTCATCAATGGGCCTGTTGGCTAAGTTTAATTGCAATTCGTCGTATGATGGGAAGACGGCACCGGTACTATCTTGAGCTCGTAATCGAATGATTTGCCATGCGTACTTATCACGGGGCGATAGATATTGGTCCAATAATAAACGCCGGGGCACCGTATCATGAGGGTTACCGAGAAACATCAACCCATCAGTTTGCAAAGAAGATGCAGTGTTCTGTTTAATTGATGCCCGTTGTAGTAGCCTATCGGAAGTTTGTTGAATTAGCGTCAGGACATCCATTGTTATCACCGAGTGCGTTTGGGGCCAGCAGTAACAAAATGTTTTTGTTCGCGCTCGGCCACCACCTGACAATCAAAGCAAAGTTTTACCCCTGCCAATAGTCGGCGGCGCGCTTCTGGAATGGGGCTGCCGCACTCGATGCAATACAGCGATGACGTCCCTTTGAGACAATTTTTATCCCGAAATTCAGCGATTTGTTTCTCTAATAGGATTTCATCTTTTTCCTGTATATGATCCATATAATCCATTAGCTTGCCTCCCATTGTTTAATCAAATTCCAAACCACTGTTAATGACAAAGATTGTTCTTCCGACAGCTTCATCATGGCTTTAAGGGCCTCTATAGAATCTAAATTTTCAATATTTAATTCTTGCCAGCGTTTCCATGCGTTAGCTTCCTGCTCCTCGCCGGGTATTTGTTTTCTTCCCTGGCGTATATTTATGCCGAGTAGCCTCCTTCTTGCGCTAATTTCCGCAGAAGATAGGCCAAAATAATTATTAATTAAGGCAATGGATCCGCCAAGAGACATAGCATGGTTTATTATATTTTGGAATTTCTGCTCCTGGCGGACCTGAACCATCATTTTTCGGAATACATCATGATTCACGCTAATTTTAAGAAAATGAGTTGCCGCATTACTTAGATAAAGTATCTCGTCAAAACCTAGGGTGTTCAATTCGCTAAGTTCATCACGGTCAAAACCGAGGGCTTCACAATAGCGGACATTCCCCTCTTTTAATTCGTGCATGATATGAGAGAGAATAGATTGGTTAAGAGAGGGCATCATTCGGCTCCCTGCTGATCTAACTCTCTAATTCTGCGGGCTATTCTAATCAGACGGAACGTTTTCATCACGAAAGAATCAGGCCACATAAAGGATGGTTTTTCATACCCTAAGAGGGTTTCGAGGCTAAGACACTGTATCTCCGTCGGTGAGGGGATGTTAGCGATTCCAGCCAGCAATGACCAGCAGGCCTGAGCCTCAACGCTACCATACCCGTAGTGAGTGCTCACAAGGGGGGCAAGCTGATAGCCGATGAGAATGGGGCTTTCGACAGGTTTGACCAAGTCCTCGATACTGTATGTCTCTGCCAGATCCCATGCTAATCGGTCTGTCATCCCTAACAATGATTCCAGGTGGTCAAACAACGGTTCGATAAACCAGATATCGTCAACCGGTTCATTGCCACCGCACTGTCGAGCTTTTTTTTGCGATGAGGAATTTGCTAACTTATTCGATTCCTGGCGAGTATTGGTGGAAGTCGGCGGCTGGCATATGAGTGATTCTGAGATCAATGGTTTTGGTGAAAACTCTGGAAGTACGGCTATGCTCTCAACTGATATCGAAGTGAGTGCTTGCTCTCTTTTAGTGTCATCTGATGCAATTGCATTAGATTCACTGACTATATGATGGTCAAATTTTTTGCGCTCATTATCGCTGTTTGCTGGTGTGGGGGCAGGTTTCTGCGGGGGTGATGCTATGTGTTTTTCAATCTGCCCTATATCTGGCGAAACTGCAGATGTTGGCGGCTGGTAAGGCTCTGGCTCAGGTGTCGGCCCCAAAATGGCTCGACGTTTTAGTTCACCGGCATCCACATCTAAAAGCAAAAGGCTGTAATCCACGCCGAGTTCATTGCTCATCATGCCAAGTAATTCATCTTGAACGTGCTCGATAGCAAATGCATCGGGTTCGGCATTGAATTGGGAAAGAATGGTTATAAACAGCTCCTCGAATGCGTCTTTTGAAGATTGTTCCTTCCCTCTGTATCGCATCCAGGATAATTGTGCTGAGACGCGCAGTGCTAACAGCCTTTCGGTTTTCGGCCGGCCAAGTCCTGAATATAAAACATCGGGTATGCAAGGAAGAATGTATTGAAGAGTTTGATCCATTCTGCTGATTTGCGATTGGGCTATGGGATAACCATCGTTTTTCAATAATTCAGCCAGGTTCCTTTGAGACAGCGATGTGCCTTGCGTTTGTTCATAAAGCTCACGCGCTTTAGCGATGCCTAGCGCTCGTTCTATAAAGCTCAACCTTCCTTGTAAATCATTTTCTGCCAGATGACCTATCAGGCATTGCAAATCACCTAGGTAAGGTTGTGATTCCGTACCCTTCCATGGCTTGAATAGGCAATGAAGTCGTGAAAATTTCTCGTCATGAGTTTCCGCCCATAGTTCATTGAGAATGGCTAAACGCGTATTGCCGCCATTGGCAATAATGAAAAAATCTTCCGAGGGCCGTCGAGTAATCGGTGGTGGAGTATCCAAGCCCCGTTGGCGGATGGAAGCCTTAATTTCATCGTAACCGGGATTTCTTGTTAATCTTGGATTAAGGTCAAAAGGACGGAGTTGGTCCAACGTTACTATCATGGCCGTTTCGACCAGTGGATTGCTGAGTTGGTCCGCCACGGGGCGATCACGTTCAAAATTGCCTTGAGTAAGGCGCGAATGCAGATCATGAGCAGCTATTTTTTTAGACATTCAGTCACATCCTTATGCCGGCGATGCAAAGTGAGTTTGATCGCTTATGAAATTTGTCTTGGCGGTGCCTGTAGGCCCGTTTCGTTGTTTCCCAATAATGATTTCGGCGATACCTTTTTCTAAGGTATTAGGGTGATATATTTCATCGCGATAGAGAAAAATGATGAGGTCGGCATCTTGTTCAATGGCGCCGGATTCCCTCAGATCACCATTGCAGGGACGTTTGTTTTGCCTGGATTCGACCGCACGGTTTAGCTGTGATAAGGCCATAACGGGGCTGCCTGTTTCTTTTGCCAATACCTTCAACGAACGGGATATTTCTGTTATTTCTTGGGTGCGATTTTCATAGCCGGGAGCACTCATCAATTGCAGATAATCGACGACGATTAATGATGGTTGGCCAAATTGGCGAATCGACCGCCGTGTACGAGAACGCAAAAGTGCTGGCGTTAGCGCCGAACTATCATCAATCAATAATCTGTCCTTCCAATCTGACAAAATGACATTAGCCGCGGGCCCAATCCGTTCCCAGTCTTCCTCAGTTAATCTGCCGCTGCGCAATCGACTATGTGATATTTGCCCGACCATAGAGATGAAGCGTAGTAACAAATGATCGGCAGGCATCTCCATGCTGTAGATTTGGACTGGCATAGTGGGGCGGGATTGTAAGGCGTTAGCGCAAGCGGTAAGCGCAAAAGCGGTTTTGCCCATCGACGGGCGGGCTGCGACAATAATCAAATCGCCTGGCTGAAAGCCATACGTCAATGCATCCAGTTCGCCTAAACCTGACGGTGTACCGCTTATAAAATCTTCATCTGAATCGTAGCGTTCCGCTATGGTAGTGATGACGCGATCGAAACATTTGTGGATATCTGTTATACCTCCGCTGCTATGATTATCAGCGATTGAGAATAATTTTCGCTCCGCATATTCAATGACTTGTAGCACATCGGTACGGACATTTCCGGCCTGTACTACGAGTTCATGGCCGAGTGAAAGTAGCTGGCGCAGCCGGCCGTAAGAGAAAACATATTCACCATAAGCATCGATATTTGCAGCGCTGGGTGTATTTTTTGACAGTTCGGCCAGATACGCAAAACCCCCCACTTTTTCAAGCGATCCACTTTGCTCCAGGGATTCAGATAGCGTTATCAAATCAATAGGCTTGTTTTGTGCGACCAGTTGATTCATCTGAGCATAGATAAGCTGATGAGATTGATGAAAAAAATCCCGCGCTGATAGCCGGTTTGAAATACTGTCCCAGCGATCATTTTCAAGCATCAAAGAACCCAGTACAGATTGTTCCGCATCTAAAGAATGTGGTGGCACAGGGGCGTTTTTATTTTTCATCCCGGGTCCCCTGGTATAACGGCCCTACGCCGATCCTTGGAACACATCTGAATTGTTTGGACAAGCATGGTTGATATCTGCCGTTGCATTTATTCTGATCGTTATTTCGGTGCATGGTTAATTGTCTTCCGGCAGATCAAAAAGGGATTTAAATTGAGGGAATAATTCTGCCGCAAGTAAGCGCATGGTTTGCGCTGCGGAGGGAGTTGTCCGACATTTTGACTGTTTTTTATTTAGCGTATGGACAGGGACCCCTAAGGAGGCAGCCCGGCGATACACAACGTTTGCAAAGATGGGAGTGTTTAGAATTTCTGTGGGTGCAAACAGCTCATTACCGATGCGTTTTTGCTCCAGTACTTGCAACAATGTATGATGAATTTCTCTTGCATCGGTGGTGTGGTCGAGTTTGCTGATCACCCCCTTGAGTGGTGGCATTGGGATGCCATAACGAGTGAACGGCCTTAAATCTTGGTAAACCTGCAGCGTGCCGCGAAGAAACTCTCTGGCCGAAATCATCTCGGGCAGGATAGGGGAGATAACCAGATCACTGGCAAGCATTACCATTTCAAGGGTGATGGTGCGGGCGCCTACCGTATCGATGAGAATAATGTCATAACCGGGAATTTGTCTTACCAAATGACGAAGGCGTATTACTCCGTCCGGTGCATTTTGCAGCAACGTACCAAGCTCACCTCGTGGATCGTTGGAAATGATGATATCGAGGTTATGATGTGAGGTTCTGGAGATGATGTTTGCTGGGCAGGTATCGCTGTTAACGATAAGCTCATAGATTCCCCCTTTGGATTCAGAGGTCAGGGGATAGTAGCTGCTGAGAGTCGGCTGACGAGTGTCGCCGTCGATCATTAATACTTTCAGACCGTGATTGGCCAGAAACCCACCTAGATTGGCGGTAATCGTGGTTTTCGCGACACCCCCTTTCGTTGATAGTACTGCGGCGATCGTTGTGGAATCGGTAATACTCATTTTAGCGAGCCTTGTTCAAGTTGAACAAAGGCTAAGAAACAAAGTCTTTTTATTCAGTGATTTAGTTGTGTTGTGCCAAGTGATTCAAAATCAACCGCCTTCGGGCATGCCGGTTCGATTCCGGCCTTCGGCACCATTAGTACACAATCAGGTCACCCAAGGGTGGCTTTTTTTGTGCCTTTAATTAGGGGATTACGCTATTTCTGCTTAACAGCGTGTATCGGTGTCCCCAGGTTTATTTTTGGGATGGATGCCATTACTATTGCACTGCAACATTGAAGTGGTCCACTTGGGTTTGTTGTATACAGGTTATCTCGATGGATGTGCAGGAGCATATGATGGCTTGTGACTACAGTGCGACGCTTAACCCTGGCAAGGCGCTGATCTGGCGAATTGTTCATAGGGATAACATACCGTGGATTTTGGATAACGGACTGCATTGTGGAAATAGCACAGTTCAGTACGCTCAGTGGGTCAATATTGGCAACCCTGAATTAATCAACAAACGTGCTGGCCATGTCGTTCCTGTTGGCGAAGGAGGCTCGCTGCATGATTATGTACCATTCTACTTTACCCCGTTCTCTCCGATGTTGATGAATATTCGCAGTGGGCGCGGTGGATTGCAGCCTCGCAACAATGAAGAATTAGTTATCCTTGTAAGCAGTTTACGGACAGCAGCTGAAAAAGAGCTAAGTTTTGTTTTTACTGACAGCCATGCATACTATAATTGGGCTAATTTTTATACAAATCTTGATGACTTAGCCCTGATCGATTGGAAAATAATCCAGTCTAGGGACTTTAGGCGTGATCCTGACGATCCTGGAAAGTTTGAGCGTTATCAAGCAGAAGCTCTAATTTACCAACATCTGCCATTAAAAATGCTCCATGGCATGGTATGTTACACTGATACTATGAAGTTACAGTTAGAAGGTTGGTTGACGCAACGTAATCTGGCGATACCCGTTCACACCCGGGAAGGATGGTATTTCTCATGATCACATATACGCAAGGCAATTTACTGGATGCACCTGTTGAAGCATTGGTGAATACGGTTAATACCGTGGGTGTCATGGGGAAAGGTATCGCCTTGATGTTTAAGGAACGTTTTCCGAAAAATATGCAAGCTTATGCTCAGGCCTGTAAGCAAAAACAGGTCGTCATCGGTAAGGTGTTTGCTACCGAAACGGAAGAGTTGCTTGGACCACGATGGATTGTTAATTTCCCGACGAAGCAGCACTGGCGGGCTGCTTCTAAAATGATCTGGGTTGAGGAAGGTTTGCAGGATTTGCGGCGTTTTTTGATCGAAAATCATGTATGTTCAGTTGCTATTCCTCCTCTAGGAGCCGGTAATGGCGGTTTGCCATGGTTAGCCGTGAAAGAACACATTGAACATGCACTGTCGGATCTTACGGACATCAATATTCTAGTGTATGAACCCACCGATAAATATCAGAATGTCGCTAAAAGTACTGGTGTGAAAAAACTCACGCCTGCAAGAGCAATGATTGCTGAACTGGTTCGTCGTTACTGGGTGCTTGGTATGGAATGTAGCCTGCTAGAGATTCAAAAACTGGCTTGGCTGCTACAAAAAACGATTGGTCATAACGAGTTGGAAGACGTGTTAAATTTACGATTTGAGGCGAACTTTTACGGCCCCTATGCAGCTAATTTACCCCATTTGTTAAATGCGCTCGACGGTAGCTACTTAAAAGCAGAAAAAAGAATCCCTGACAGTAGCCCGCTGGATGTGATCTGGTTTAACGACCAACAAAGAGATCACATAGACGCCTATTTACGCAGTGAAGGCAAAACGTGGTTACCGGCGTTAGAGCAGGTCAGTGAATTGATCGATGGTTTTGAATCGCCATTCGGTATGGAATTGCTTTCGACCGTTGACTGGTTATTGACCCAAGAAAACTGTGAGCCAACCTTAATCGCTGTGAAAGAGGGCTTGAGGCGTTGGCCCGCAGGCGAACGCTGGGCCAATAGAAAATTAAAATTGTTTGATGATAACAACCTGAGTTTTGCCATCCATCGGTTAACCGCCTATTCTCAGCCTGTTGCGCTAGGGTAATGACAAAGATGTAGGCTGAAGATAATGTTTATCAAAGCTTACAAGCTTACAAGAAGCACTTAGCTTTAATGCGCGTTTGGTGCAAAACTTTCATTTATAATATCATGTATTTCCTAGAGAAATTCGGTTGAAAACCGTGTTAATTTTGGACTTGCGCTTTTATGCACATTAGTGCTGATGGTTATGGCGAGTAATGATGCCCCCGATAGTCGCTGCTCAATTCCGTTTTACCGTACTCGTCACTTAGTTCGAGGTATAAGTTATATATTGTGCGTTGATGTCGCTGGGTTTCAGATAAATGCGGTAGACGTCATTCATTACCCCTTCACCGAACGCAGTCAGGCGTGGTAGCTAATCAAAAATATCTGTTGTGGCCATTTGCCCTACATAGTGAGGTGACTTCCACCCTAAGCCCAGGCCATACTCCGCCACATGGATGGCCTCTACCAGGGTGGTAAATTTGGCTAGCTCGCCCTAATCCCGATTTTTCGGTCGCAAGTAAAAGATAATCAACCCTCTGCCAGGTAGATGTTTTTGTTTTAAAAAATGCTAATTCCGCGCTTGGCTCCAGTAAACAAGGGTCCTGCGGTTCGTCACCTGGAAGGACTACAAAGCCGTCACCCGGGACCTGAAGTCCGTCTATCCGGCGCCAACGGAAGGGGCAGGCTTGCAGGCGCTTGAAGCGTTCGCCAGTGCCTGGGATAGCCGATATCCGCAGATAAGCCGCAGCTGGCAGGCAAACTGGGCGAATATTGCCACGTTCTTCGCCTATCCGCCGGACATCCGTAAGGTGATCTACATCACCAACGCCATCGAGTCGCTGAACAGCGTGATCCGCCACGCGATCAAGAAGCGTAAGGTGTTCCCGACAGACGACTCAGTGAAAAAGGTGGTGTGGCTGGCGATCCAGGCGGCATCGCAGAAATGGACGATGCCGCTAAGGGACTGGCGCATGGCGATGAGCCGTTTTATTATCGAGTTCGGTGACCGCCTGGACGATCACTTCTGAGAAAAGGCATTTACACAGAATCGTAAACAGGCTCTGACCATCCTGAAGCGCTTTCAGTGCTTTGTCGAAATCGAAAGATTGAGTCATTTGTCATTCCTTTTTGAGATATATTACTGGAATGACACAGAATTTCTAACACCCCCATTTCGTGATCAATGTGATACTCCCGGCCCCTTACCTTAATTCGAAACAGCTTCAGGGTCTTTGGCCTCGGTTTCACCAATTGATCTCGCCGCTATTATCGGTAATATCTTCGCTACGTCCTCAAACCAAGGTAATTTCTGCCATACCTGTGGATCGCCAATTACAAAAAAGTGTTTCTTCGCCCGCGTGATAGCTACGTTCAATATATTGGGTTTGCTGGAAGCCCATTTTGCACCACCATCATCAGGATTATCACATCCCAAAACGAAAATCACAATATCGTTCTCTTTCCCTTGAAATGTATGCACAGTGCCGACGCAGTTTTTTTGCCATTCATTGATTTCTGTTTGTTTTATCATAGGAGAATATTGTCTCCAGATTTCTAAATTGCGCTGTTTCAGCAAGTCCAAAAGAGCTGTTTTGACCGCTTTGAATGGTGTAATAATATATATTGATTGAATCGACACTTCCTCAGATAGCAGACGATCCAATAGTTTGAGTAAATTTTTACCGTGGCTATCGCGATACTGTTTTTCACCCACCCCTCCAACGGAAGCTAGCCAATGATTTTCTATTTTGCCGTTTACCCGTTGATCGCATATTTTTTCGCTGCTAAGTCCATGAATCATCCGATTGTTGTAAGACATCTTATTTGCAAGACTGAACATCGGTTCATGACAGCGACGATGTACCCATAGAGGAATACCAACCCAAATAGAGTTATTCATGACCTCTAAATTACATCCCCAAGGGTTTACACGGTCAGCTATCTGTTGAACAGAAAATTTTCCCGGATTCCAGTCTTCGGCATGTTCACTTAGAGCCTCCCGACAAAGACGTTCAACCAGCGCTGGGGAGGTCGTGAATACCGGTTCAATCTGCAGAGGGTCACCAACTACCAACACTCGCTTGGCACGCCAGATAGCACCTACAGCCTGTGGTGGTGGCGTCTGACCGGCTTCATCGATCATTAGCCAGCCAAGCTCTTCGCTTTTAACGCCATGGAACATGCGTCCAACAGAAGCAAAGGTCGTTGATACCACTGGAACAAACATAAATAGCATCTGCCACCAGCGTAAAGGTGTGGCTTTGGTATGGGGAGCAGTCAGAAACTGACCAATGCTCCTAACGTTGTTTCTAAAACTGGAAATTCCCAAAGCTTCATAAAGCCAGGCTTGGTGTAGCTTCATTGCTGCCATAAATAACTCGGAACGCTGGTAGTTTATCTTTTTATTCTGCCAAAACGCCGTGCGTTGTAATGTCGCATCATCAATTTGCTGCCCGTTATCAGGCAATGTTATATCGGGGAACTGCCTTCTTAATTCTACAAATTCACGTTTATCATCAATATGCTGCCGATTGATTTCTTCGATATTCCGTTGAATATCGCGCTTTTTGACCTCGATCTCATTAAGCAGCTTACGCTGTTCAAAAATACGTAGTTTTTTTTGTACAAGTAAATCGGTCAGAGTTAATAGGTGAAGTTGCGCTTTAGTTAATTTTTTTTGGTATGCCTGGAATTGTTTACGATTTATAAAACGTGTCAGCCAACCTGGGGCATCAAGTTCAATAATCTTTTGTTGTTGCGATGCATGTTGGACCTGTTTCTCCACGACATCACACTCTGCAATGATTTGCTTTAGTCTATCGTAATACTCTTCACATAACGTTTCTATTTGTATCTGAGTTATCAATACCTTGTTGAGAGTGCAAGTCGCTTGTCTTGCCAGTAAATTTGCAAATTCTTCCAACCGCTGTTGAAGTGCTTCCGACTTTTTTTGACACTCGATAAAATATTTTTTTGCATCAGAAAAAGATGTCTTATTGGAATGAGTCTTCCAGCAGCGCCAGAGACTGAGGAAATTTTCATCGGCAGGTCGGGAGACTTCGGCCGGAGTCTCCCGTAAAAAATGCTCATCAATTAGTAACCGTTGAGCAAACTTGGCACGGTTTGTTTTTTTGCCTAAAGCTGCCGAAATTATTCCCCAGCACTGTTTTTTCTCTTCCAGAGGGTGGAAGAGATGATAATCACGCGCCTTTCCCTCACCATTTTTATCTCTTTTATGTTCCCGTTTGGGTCGGGGGTGTGCCGCCAATTGATTTGCTGTAGGAGCTAAATAGTCAAGAGAACTGAACTCATTAGCTAGAGATGTTTTTTGAGGGAGCTCTTTGGATATATTTTCCACTGCTGCATTATTGGATGACGCAATGATCATTTCATAACCAGTAAGTTCCTGTATAATAAAGCCCTCATGGTCCAGCGTATTATCCACTTTATTGAAACCTGATAGTACCTTTGCGCGTTCAACAACATTATGTGCCACTAGATCGCGTAGCAACGTTGTTTTCCCCGTTCCTGGGGGCCCATTCACTGAGAGTAATCCACCTCCAGCAAGCTCTTCTGCCACCGTATTAATCGCAAATTGCTGCATCAACGACATAGCATTATCAGTATCTGCAGGCCAGCGGCCTTGAGGCATTTTTGATGGATGCAATTTATCAATGATGCACTCAAGTCCCCCTTTTGAATACAGATCTGGATTTCTGGACATATTGCGGGAAAGGTAAGTAATGAGTGTATTACAAGAGTTATTTTGTTTTAAGGAAGTAATGACGTTCTCTATATCATCAAAGAAGAAGCTGTTTAAAATAGGGACCACTAATGCTTTATCACTGTCATTAATTTCTTCTTCAATTTCATTTAACTCATTCTCTTCTTCTGAAAGTGTTTCAGGCATCTCACCTTTACCGGTGAACCAATCAATTTGCACCGCGTATTGCCATTTAGGCTCAAAGTCGGCCCATGCTACTAAATGTGTAGTTAATAGCGTTAAAATATCATCAGCCCGTAATATACCTGAACCATTTTCGCGTGCGGGTTTTAAAGTGGTGCGAAAATCACGAAGCATACTAGCAAGATTTTTACATGCGTCAGAGAAAATGTTCGATTCAAGTTGCTGGAATCGCTGTTTGCTTAGGTGGCCTAACGCCCAAGGAAGCGAACTGACTGACAGCTTATCCAGTGCGGGTACCCCATCTGAGTTTAATTGAAATTTAGCAAAACAGGTTGTTCCTTCCTGGTTTAGACGCTCCTCACATTCTTCTACATCATGA
>Ga0105858_1000436_pt1 | contig 17900 bp, 15 predicted proteins | sample OrgsoiDNA_201062_FD_89683 | JGI IMG/M metagenome (GOLD analysis project Ga0105858, IMG submission 89683) | Permafrost soil microbial communities from the Arctic, to analyse light accelerated degradation of dissolved organic matter (DOM) -... | ecosystem: Environmental > Terrestrial > Soil >...
CATCACCGGATAGAACATGACCTGTAGCACAATGGCCGGACCACGCCTACGCTTCGCCAATATAGCGACGGCCGCCGCCATGTTTCCACCCGCCCCGTCTCCAACCAACGCCAAAGCATTGGCGTCGAGTCCCAGCGCGACAGCATTGGCCACCATGTACGTTAGTGCCGCGTAAGCCTCTTCGTTTTGGCAGGGAAACATTGCTTCGGGAGAATGGCTGTAGTCGACGAACACCACCGCAACATGCGATGTCACCGCTATCTCGCGGATCAACCTGTCATAAGTGTGGCGGTCTCCCGCCACCCATCCTCCGCCATGGAAATACATTACGATAGGCAGCGGACCGGTAGCGGCGGAAGGACGGGCGATGCGTATCGCGACCTCCCCGGTAGGACCAACGGGTAGGACTAGGTCATCCACACTGACGGCGAGTTCGCACCTGAAATTTCCCTGCAGCTTCGCAAACGCTTCCCGTGCAGCTGCCGGATCACGGAGATAAAAGATCTCACCTTCGCTGTCTGTCTGAGCATCGACGAAGCTTTGAACGTCCGCATCGAGGACCGGATGGGCCGATGACGGCGATATTAAAGGATGCGTACCGCTTGATTTTGCAACCGGTTTCGCGTCATGCGTCGTCATGTGACTTTCCCTAAACTTGCGTTGACCTTCGATAACCATCCCTACAGCTATTCGCGAACTTCGGCGAGTGGAATGACTAAGTAACAAGCCTTCATTGTCCACAAGACTCGCATTACGCGTGAGTTAAGCTTCGCAAAGAGTTGTTAATATGATCGCCTGTTGTATACGAAAATCCGAGCGGCGGCCACGGAAGCTGGCGTAGCAAGGCGTCCGCTTCTCACGCGTTCCGGCGGGCAAGGATGGGGTTGGTCGCATCTGTCTTTCCAGTTCCTACCACGAGAGCAAATCAACAACACCCTGTCAGATTGAGAATTGTCCCGATATGAGTCGGGACGACTCGTGCATAACGGGCAGCCGCGAGTCAGTATTGGTCACTAACTTCAACAAACGGAGGCATCCAGTGCCAACAATACCGTTTGCCTCACGTGAGGCAAAGTCTGATAACGTCGACGAAGCGGTCGAACATCAAACCTTGCTATGCGCTATCGCCGAGTCATATGGATCGCTAGCATGCGAGCCTCCCCACCGGCTCCAGTTAGCGCTGTCGACGCTCACGTTTCGACTTCCGATGATTGTTCAGGGTACGAGAGCAATGAATTGATTATCCGCTGATTTATCAAGTGGGCCCGGTCCTGTAAGTTTTGGATTACAGATTAGAGGGGCCGAAATGAAAACTTTCTTAGAACGGAATCTATACAGACCCGCCTTCGTCACGCCGATGCTTATACTTTTGAGTGAAATGGCATTAGAGTTTAGTCTTTTTGACGCTGCCCGTGTCGTCGCATTGAAGGGTGTGCAATTCGCCATGAATGCGGCGTCCAAAACAACGTCCGCTTAATTGTATTGCGTTCCGAGCAGGCATACACGTCGCGCGCTTCACTGACGCAGCGAAGTCCTGCTGGTGCATCGAGTCGCACCAAATAATTTTTTTGACCCTCGCCCGACCGGGTTTCCGACCGTAGTCGCCATGATATGTTACATCATTTTTTGAAGTAACAAAATCGAATTAACTTTCAGTTGAACCGCATGAGTGTGACTGTGTCGTTGGTCGCTGCAGACTCCTTTGCGTCTTGCTAGACTTCTCCGTGGATCAAATCATGGCTTTTCCACAGATAGTTGCGCCAGCGCCTGACGACGCAGTTTTTAGGTCGTGTGGGCTTAAGCAACTTCTAGCGGCGATTACAGAACTCCCCTAAAAACATTCGGAAATCCATCTTGTCGAGTAATAAATTGACCACAGCCGCGGGTGCACCCGTCGGCGACAACCAGAATTCCCAGACGGTCGGTCCTCGGGGCCCCGTTACGTTACAAGACTTTTGGTTGATCGAAAAACTCGCGCATTTCGACCGGGAGGTCATTCCCGAGCGACGCGTGCATGCGAAGGGATCGGGCGCATTCGGCACGCTAAAAATTACGCACGACATCACGCGGTACAGCAAGGCGAAGGTATTCGACTCAATTGGCAAGGAGACGAAAGCGTTCCTACGTTTCTCCACCGTGGCCGGTGAGCGTGGCGCAGCCGACGCCGAGCGTGACGTGCGGGGCTTTTCGATCAAGTTCTATACCAAAGAAGGCAACTGGGACGTCGTAGGCAACAATACCCCTGTGTTCTTCATCCGCGACCCGCTGAAGTTTCCTGATTTTATCCATACGCAAAAACGCGATCCGCGCACCAACATGCGAAGCGCGACCAACGTGTGGGACTTTTGGTCACAGACTCCCGAGTCGTTGCATCAGGTCACTATCCTGATGAGCGATCGTGGCATTCCGAAGAACTATCGGCAGATGCATGGCTTCGGGTCGCACACGTTCTCGTTCATTAACGCGCAAAACGAGCGTCATTATGTGAAGTTCCACTACAAGTCGTTGCAGGGCATTGAGAACATCACGAATGCCGAAGCAAAGAAGCTGGTTGGCGAAGATCGTGAAAGCGCGCAACGTGATCTCTACAATGAGATCGAAAAGGGGAACTTTCCAAAGTGGCGTTTCTGTATTCAGGTCATGACGGAAGAGCAGGCGCGCACTCATCACGAAAATCCATTCGATATTACAAAAACCTGGTCGCAGAAAGAGTTTCCGTTGATCGATGTGGGCGTGCTGGAGTTGAACAGGAATCCGGAGAACTACTTCGCCGACGTTGAACAGGCCGCATTTTCGCCGGCCAATGTGGTACCGGGTATTGGCTTCTCGCCAGACCGCTTGCTGCAAGGCCGGCTGTTCTCGTACGGTGATACGCAGCGGTACAGACTGGGCATCAACCATCATCAGATTCCGGTGAACGCGCCGCTCAATCCGAAGCACGCGCCGTATCATCGCGATGGTACAGGCCGGACCGATGGCAACCTTGGCGGTACGGCGAACTTCGAGCCGAATCGATTCGGCGCGTTTCCGCAAGACCCGTCGGTGAACGAGCCGCCGCTGGCGGTTGCAGGCGATATCGAACGCTACGATCATCGTAAAGACGATGACTACTTTAGCCAGCCGCGTGCGCTGTTTAATCTCTTCAACGCCGACGAGAAGCAGCGCCTATTCTCTAACATTGGAGAGGCGATAGCGGGCGTTCCCGACGCAATCATCCAGCGTCAACTGGCGTTGTTCGAGAAGATCGATCCGGCATATGCAGCGGGTGTCAGGAAGGTCTTGGGGAAACTCTCCCCGGTTGCCGAGACCGCGCCCTCGTGAACATGCGGCTGTACTATCATCTCAACGCGGGGTCGGATAGCTAAGATCTTGATATCTTAGCGTATCGCCGATGCGGTACGTCTTTTACGTACCGCGTCATCTTCGTTGTATGGATCGGATGTTGATGTGCCGCTGCCAACTCCCTGCGAAGACCCCTCTTCTGTCAAAGGACACCCTCTTGTCTTCGGCTTTCTTCCAGCGAAGAGAACAAGGACACTTTTCATCATTTCATTTTTTTTGATTAGGATTCCGAGTTAATACCCGATTCTTGAAAAAATCTCTCTCAATCGATGACGCGAAAGGATGTTTCTGTGAAAGTAACATTCATCCAGGATTAGATTGTTCATAAATCGCGAGCACTCAATTTTCTTGCGTCCCCTTTATCGGGTTGGCCTCTTCAATTACAGTTCGTTTCGGTCACAGAACGCCGTCCAACCGGCCCCTCCCTAATTCACAACTTCTCCCCCATTCTTAAGGATACGATCATGAGCAAGCTCACAGGTAAAGTAGCTGTCGTTACTGGTGCGTCGAAGGGAATTGGTGCTGCCATCGCTAAGGCACTCGCAGCTGAAGGCGCATCAGTAGTGGTCAACTATGCTTCAAGCAAAGCTGGTGCCGATGCTGTTGTTGCGTCTATCGTCAACTCGAACGGTAGGGCGGTCGCCGTAGCTGGTGACGTTTCAAAGAGCGCAGACGCGAATGGGATCATCGACGCTGCAATAGAAACATTTGGCCGGCTCGACATTTTGGTGAACAATTCTGGAGTCTATGAGTTCGCTCCACTTGAAGACATCACTGAGGAACAGTTTCACAAGCACTTCAACGTCAACGTGCTCGGTTTACTACTGACGACTCAAGCAGCGGCCAAGCATTTGGGCGAAGGCGCGAGCATCATAAACATCGGCTCGATCGTGAGTCGCGTTACGCCCCCGGGGAGCGCCGTTTATACCGCGTCTAAAGGAGCGGTTGACGCGATCACCGGGGTGTTGGCTCGCGAGCTCGGCTCGAGGCAGATTCGGGTAAACTCTGTTAATCCAGGTATGGTCGTGACCGAAGGCACCATCGGTGCAGGCTTTATCGGCTCGGACTTTGACACGGACACCGTCGCCCAAACGCCGCTCGGCCGACTCGGTCAGCCCGGTGACATCGCCTCAGTAGCCGTCTTCCTGGCTTCAGACGATGCGCGTTGGATGACTGGCGAAACGCTTTTGGCAGGTGGCGGTCTGCGCTAACTTAAACGCCGGCCAATGTCGGGCAGACTGATCTAACGGCCCAACAAAGAGGTCGTTAGCTTCGTCAAACGAGCCATGACGTTGCGACACGGCTCAATGACAGTCACACTTTAGTGAGAGGCTGTCGGCTGGCAGCATTGTCGCCGGTAGTCTGCGACAACTAATAACTGGATTCGAAGCCAGTCAGCGACCGCGGGTAAAGCGGTCTATTAACAAAGCTTAATATCTCTTAGCTCGCTCGAAATCTAGTTGTGGCCGATAGTCATACATAGCGTGATCCCCTACTCTGCGGCTCGTTTAAGTCACTCTGGCACTGCAAAAACAGTTTCCACGTTTTGTCAGGCCGAGCGGATGGAAGACTAAAAAGTATTCAAGGTCTTCGACAAATTGGCTAGTAACGCAGATTCACGCGCCCCGTACTTTCGGTTACTTGGAGATCTCCGATGCTTTATTTGGTACATACACAGGTCCATATACCGGCCGGCCTTGATGCCGCCCTCGTTGAGCGATTGAAGACGGACGAGACAGCGCTGTCGCGGAAACTTCAGGAAGAAGGGAAATGCCGCCATCTTTGGCGTGCCACAGGTCAATTTGCTAACTACAGCGTCTTTGATGTTAGTTCGCACGACGAGCTTCACACGCTCCTGATGTCACTACCGCTTCGTCCATTCATGACGTGCGTGCAGATTACACCGCTATCTCAGCACCCCTCGGCAATTGCACAAAACTGATGGACCTGCTTACCGCGCCTCCTTATCTCCTCCTTAATCGCGAGCGCATCGCTGTAGACATGGCGCGCTTCTTACAGAGGTGATGCATTGGAATGCAGCGGAGAACGATCAGATCCCGCGTGGACTGGGAGATCATCGGCAAAAATTGCTATCGAACTTGATAACTTCATTTTCTAAAGCTACACTTGTTCTGCGATACGCTATAGGTCTGCATAGGTATTGTCCTACCGGGCTGCTGCACTGAGAAAGGCATGTCGTAATGCACACGGTGCTCGCCAATCAGTGTCTCGGTCGGTGACCCCGGTATGGATATCACGCTCATTACGATCTCGTCTCGTTTCAACTCAACCCGTCGAAGAGGAAAAGAATGACAACGCTACTAAAGATTGACGTCAGCACTCGAGGGGACTCTTCAGTTTCCCGTAAACTGGGCGAGCAATTCGTAACGCAATGGAAGGAGTCACATACCGGCGGCAATGTTGTTAGCCGCGACCTTACGACAACTGAATTGCCTTTTGTTACTTTGCCTTGGATTCTGGCGGCTTACTCGCCAGTTGACGGGCACACGCCCGAGCAAAAGTCCGCGATTGATGTGAGCGATCGCTTAGTTGATGAAATGCAGAACAGCGATCATTACTTGATCTCGACTCCGATGTATAACTTCGCGATACCCGCTATCTTAAAGGCATGGATTGATCATGTCGTGCGGGCCGGGAAGACGTTCAAAACGAACCCCGACGGTTCATATACCGGCTTGCTCACGGGCAAAAAGGCAACGGTTCTCCTTGCCAGTGCAGGCGTGTACGAACCTGGTACTCCGGCAGAGGGCTACAATTTTCTTAGCCCCTACTTACGGCATATCTTGGGCTTCATGGGTGTGTCTGACGTGACATTTGTCGAAGTCGGTGCAACTTATACCGTCGATCGGAAGATGGCAACTTTAGAAAGCATTACGGACGCCGCTGCGCCGGCGGTGATTGCAGCAGCCAGGTAAGCTTATTTGGAAGACTATGGCCGGCGCAACGACAGTTGCACCGGACTTTAGTACTTCTGAGATCACCAAACGGCACGGATCGACCAGCTTTACGCACGGCGGCCATATGTTGTCATTGCTGACGGGCGTGTCCTTCGCCGTTGGCTAAATTATGCGATCCTTTACGGTGCATCATTTCGATCCGGATGGTTTGACTCGTTCCTTGGCGTTCCTATGCCGGCAACAAGCGGGCCATCGATTTTCCGCCTCGCCAAGCCATGAGTGCGCTCCCAAACGATCGCAGCAACAACGGTTCCCTTGACGCTCTGGGGTCCCGGATCAGCACGTCCGAGGAACAAGCTCTTGGATGCCCCAACTGGGGCGGCGACCAACAATTAACCGGTGAGCCTCGCCGCTTATCTAAATAGCGCACTCAGTTCGCGGAGCGCGCCTGACGATCGAGCTCTGCAAACTGCGCATCAGTCAATTCAACATTGGCGCCGGCCACATTTTCAACTAGATGATTCACGTTTCCGGTACCCGGAATCGGCAGAATAACCTTCGAGCGCTTAAGCAACCACGCAATCGCGATTGCTCCAGTCGTCACGCCGTGTCCCGCTGCAATGACATCCAATATAGAACCCGGTTTGGCCAATTCTCCAGCTGCGAGCGGAAACCACGGAATGAAGCCAATTCCATGGTCGTCGCAGTACTCGAGCACCGCCTCGCTCTTTCGATCTACCAGGTTGTACTGGTTCTGAACCGTGGCGACTTTAAAATATCCGCTCGCCGCTATGATGTCGTCAACTCCGACTTCGCTCAGTCCGACGTGTTTGATCAGTCCTTCTTTTTGCATCGCGGCGATCACGTCGAACTGTTCGTCGCGTGGCACTTTCGAATCGATTCGATGCAGTTGCCAAAGGTCAATTTGATCGACGCCTAGACGACGCAGGCTGGTAACGACACACTGCCTTAGATACTCTGGACGCCCGACCGGAGCCCATGCATTCGGGCCTTGTCGGGTGAGTCCTCCCTTCGTGGCAATCACCATGTCCTTGTACGGATGCAACGCTGACCCAATAAGCTCCTCGCTGACGTAAGGTCCATAGCTGTCCGCCGTATCGATTAGATTAACGCCTAGCTCAGGCAGCCGTTTGAGCGTGGCGATCGCTGCGGCAGTGTCGACCGGGGATCCCCATACTCCTCGACCAGTAATGCGCATGGCGCCAAAACCAAGACGATTGACCAACAGATCGCCTCCGATCTTGAACTGTCCGGATGCGAAAGCGGAGACTGCTTTTGACATAACACATTCCTCAAAAGAACCGTTGGCTTTCGGCTAAGAAGAGCGCCGCGATTAACGGTGGATACTACGTGTAAGAACATGCGTCTTGTAGCGACGCCTCGCGAGTGCACTTAGAGCGAGCCATGCGATAGCGACCAGAAACTTCTTGTGAACACATCGGGCTCGTCGGTATCGGTAATTTCAGCAGCGTTCGGACCGTGCCGTTACAACAGCGTATGGAATTCGTAATCGACGCCACCGTTCTCAAAGCAGCCAGACCCCATCGCGACAACGTGATTTAGCCACGTGTACTCAGGAGCAGCCGTTTCGAAAAAAGCGGCCGTGCGGCAGTAGTATGTCGCCTGATCGACGGAGGTAACGCGCATTGGGTTAAGAATGTTCGACATCTCCTGCGGAGAAGCTGCCATGAAGCGCCCGGTATAGGTCATGTAGATAAAAGCACCGTCAGTTGTCTTCAAGCAGACTCGAGCGTCGATATTGAGAGAGCCATCGGCACGAATGCGCGCCCAGTCTGCGCCGGAGTTCGCGACTACTGTCCCCGAGACTTTCGGTCCATGAAAATCTCCATCGGCGATCACGACGATCATGCGATGTCCTTCAGGAGTTTGGCCTACGTCAATTGGCGCCACAATATTCAGACGCAATTGAAATAAAGGTTCAATCCGGATTTCGTTCACGATTTATCCTAGCGTAGTTTAATTTCGGATACAGATAACTACCAGTATTCGTCGCTCTCATTGGAGCCACCACTCGCCCCAAATATTTCGAGGTCTTCGAAAACCGCGGCAGAGTCGCAAACATCGCATCGGTCGCCGTGTTCCCTAAGGCCTGGCCGAATATACGAGCCCCAATACATGCATCGTGGCAGCCGTTACAGGCAATCCCGAGTTGGGCAAGCGGAACAACGCCGTAACAAGCCCTGATTGTCATCAAGACGGACCCTACGAGTAAGTTAAGCTTCGCAAAGAGTTGTTAATACGATCGGCATTGTCGTGCAAGCCCGCCCGATACGCGCTTATGGAAGCAGGCGAAGCAGGGCGCCTGCTTCCTGTGGATCGGCCGTGTGGTCATCGTCTTGGAGGGCTCCGCGTGCTGCGGCAAGGATGACCATGGCCGCATCGCTCTCCCCTTCACCTTCACGTTGCTTCAGCGATGCGAGAGTGGTGGCGGCACGAAGCTTCCATGCGTGCGCATTCTGCTCCGCAGCGACCTTGATAGCGAGAAGCAGTGTTGCTTCAAATTCTGCACCATCGTCGTTTGCTCGCATTGCTTCGTGCCGCAGCAGTTCAGCGCGGCACCAGACCGTTTCGTCAGAGCGGCGCAACTTACGCAATGCCGCAAGGGACGACTGCTCGCCACAAGTTGCGAATATCTCCATCTGGTAGATAGTCGCGTCTCGTGCATCAAAGGGCAAGCGATGCAGGATGCATTCGAAACCATCGGCCCAGGTGTCCCAGAACCGCAAGCCGTTTCTACGGGTCCTGCTACGCAGCACATCAAGGACTTCGAGTGCAAAGGCGCTCTCTCCACACCAGATGGCGACCGGCAATGCGCCCATCGTTAGGCAGAAGCAAATCGAGAGGTCATGCCCAACGGCCAGCGACTCGTCCACGGCAATTCTGGCCAATCCGAGTGCCTCCACGCTTCTCCCCTGAAGCCACAACAGACGCATTTTTACGGTCCATGCCGCAATTCGTCCGTCCATCTGAGCCGCGTTGGCGTGTCCTGCCCGAATTTCGTTCGCGCTGTCCACGCTCAACACCTCATCCATCAACTCAAACGACTTGTCGAATTCGCCAAGTCGTTCCAACGAAAGAGCCAGGGTGTGCTTGGCCGTCTGCGTGGTCGATAACTGCAGCGATACAGCGGCCATTTGCTGATACGCCTGTGTAATCGCCAGGCTCTGCGCATACTGTCCGCTCTGCAGCTTTTGCGACCACATTCCCCACATGCAACGCATCTCGATTTCTGAATCGTGGAGCGCCTTCGCATAAACGAGCCCTTGTCCGAACGCGTCCGCCATAGGCTGAATTGGACCGCGCGTATGCCATATCGCGTGTCCATAAGCAATGAGCAACTGAATATGGTCGTTTGAACCGTTCAAGCCAGCACGTGCGACTGCTTCCATGCCGCGTTCGGCCAGCCGCATGAATTCGTAGGGTAACGACAGCTGGAACCACAGGGGCGATGTCAAAGCCGCAATCCTGACCGCGATCGTGGGGTCCCCCTCCGGCGAAGCCGCCCAGTCGAACGCCGACCGAACGTCGTCAATGGTGGCGCTGCGAAGCACGGTCGACTCTCTGCGCGCGCTACCTTCCCATGCCGGCCCGGGGTCTACGAACAGCGAGCAGACGTATAGCGCGTGCCGGCTTTGCACGCGGCTCTCGGGGTTGTGCTCGGAGAGCTTGTCGAACGCATAATGTCGAGTGGTTTCAAGGAGACGATAGTTCGTCACGCCCTGGTCATGATCACTTACGAGCAGAGACTTCGCGACCAGATCGGCGGTGGCATCGATCACCGTCAGGTCGTCGATATCTGCATCCGTCGACACTGCTACAGCCGCGTCAATATTGAAAGCGGAACGGAACAAAGATAGCCGGTTAAGGACGCTTTGCGTACTGGGTTCTAGCAGTGCATAACTCCAGTCGAGCATCGCGCGGAGAGTTTGCTGACGCGGGAGAGCGCTTCTGCGGCCACGCGTGAGTAAGGCGAAACGGTCAACCAGTCTGCTCGCAAGCGTTTGAGCATCCATCGACGCGATTCTCGCCGCGGCCATTTCGATCGCTAGCGGAATACCATCGAGCTGGCGACAGATATCGCAAACGGCGGTGACATTTTTGTCCGAAAGCTGAAACGCGTCATGCGCGGCCGTCGCGCGTTCAACGAACAATGCGACTGCGGGAAACGACATGGCATCGCCAACCACAAAACTCGCCGAATCATCGGGAGTAGCCAGCGGCGCCAGCCGGTGCACCCATTCGCCCTCCGCACGCAACGGCTCTCGACTGGTGACCAGTAGACGCAACCCGCTAGTGCCTCGCAAAAGACGTTCGACCAGTGTCGTGACCGTGTCCACCAAATGCTCGCAATTGTCGAGCACCATCAGCATCGGTTCATCTGCGATTGCTGCGATCAGGTTCGGCATCGCATCATCCGACGAAACTGGCACGCCCATGGCAAGTGCGATCGCACTGGCTGCTCTTGTCGGCGCGGTGACAGGCGCAAAGTCTACAAAGAATGCACGAGTGGACGTGCTTGCTTCGAAGCGATGCGCAATCCCGAGCGCCGCTGTCGTCTTGCCGATGCCACCCGATCCCGCGATCGTCATCAGGCGACGGTCGAGCAGCGACGCGCAAAGGCCCTCGATTACGGCATCGCGCCCCACGACGCGCCCGACGAGAATGGGTAGTTGCGATTTCGCCGGCCGGGGCCCTGGAAGCGATTCGCCGCTGATCGAGACATCCTTTCTCTCTACCGCGCCCGCTAACCGATACCCACGCCCCATTTCATTAACGATGAGTCGCGTGCCATCGCGGCCGTCGTCCAATGCCTTGCGTAACGCGGACATATGCACGCGCAGTGAACCTTCGTCCACGACCGTGCTGGGCCATACTTTTGCTACGAGAGCCTGATTGCTGACCAGCTCGCCAAGTGCCTCGACCAACGTCACCAAAATTTCCAGTGCCCGACTTCCCAGCTTGATTTCCACTCCATCGCGCAAAAGAGTCCGCTGCGGGAAGTCAATTTTAAACGGGCCGAATGCCAGCGAATATTGTTGATTCATGGTGTTGCCTGCTGTCGGATTCAATTTGTCGATGATCACTTCACGAGCCGGTGAGCCGCTTGTGGGATAGGGACGGTGAATCGGGGGCGAGTTCTGAGCGGAGTAGGCAATAAACGCACTCGGTTTATCCTACGAGATTGTCGCTGATGGCAACGTGGAGATAAATGTTCCTGGACTAGAACACAATTTATCTAAATATAATAATCGAAGGAATTCTTTGCTGACGCCATCTTCGTAAGGTCGAAAGGCTTGCTCCCAAGCAGGATGTGCGGCCCTCCAATCGTCGGCCATGGCTCGCTGCACTACGGCCCGAGAGGATTGGACTGCAGGGCGAAGCTATCTTTTGCGTCGCTGCTGCAGAGCGCTCTCCATTTGTCGAATGACAAAGAGAAATTTTGCGTCGATTTTACATCGTCAAGCCAAATGCGTTCGTGGGTCGGCCATAGAGCAACTTGCTATGAATATCTCGCAGATAGCCGTCGGTATCCTTGATTGCCGGGGATAACAACCATTAATAGCTATTAACTCGACTCCTTTTCGCGCCCACTCCAAGATGGCTACAAGCGGACGAATCAACCGTCCGCAGCGCTAAATTTCATTGGGATCCGGTCTGAAAGGCCGTTTTGGAGAATCGTCATGGATCGCTTAAGAGCACTCGAGGTTTTCAAGGCCATCGTTGAGCACAAAGGTTTTTCACGCGGAGCCGACGCGCTGAACATGTGCCATTCCAACGCTACAAGGGTCGTTCAGGACCTGGAAGCGGAGCTAGGTGCGCGCCTTTTTATACGCACTACCCGGAAAGTTTCGCTCACACCCTTCGGGCAGTGTTTCTTTGAGCGAGCAACCGCTGTATTGGGTTCATATGAAGAACTTACCGTCATGGGGAAACAGAATTCGAAGGATGCGTGCGGATGCGTGCGGATAGAAGCTCCAGCCTTGTTCGGTCTACAACGTCTGGGCGGTATGCTGGCGATGTTCACAAGCCGGCATCCAAACATTGATGTAGATCTTCAGGCGAACGCCGGCGATGCCGACGTGCTTAGCGACTGCGCAGACCTCGCCATCTCCGTGGATAGCGTGATTCCGGAAACCCTCATCGCGCGGGCCCTCACACCGCTGAAGACCGGCCTGTTTGCAAGTCGGGCTTACCTTGATCGCGTTGGCATTCCTCAGCACCCGCGAGACCTGATCGCGGGAGACTGCATGGCGCTTGCGGGCCGCGCTTCATGCGGCGATCTAGAGTTGTGCGAAAACACGACCATGAACCGCTACTTCATTCCGCGCAACGGCTCGCTCAGGGCGAACAATGCGGACGCACTGATTGGCGCCGCGATTCATGGAGCGGGCGTAGCGCTTGTTCCCGCCTTTTTGGCCGAACAAGCTCATCTGGTCCCTGTCTTGACCGAATGGTCGTCTAAGCCGTTGGAGGTCCATCTAATCTATCGTCCGCGCCGACTCGAACCTATGCGGGTCCGAAAGCTGATTGATTTTCTTCTTGAAGAATTCACCAGCGACGCGACGATTGAACCGCAGCGTGTTGATTTCGCAAATATTCCGAAACATATGACCGAGTCCCGAAGGTTAATGGCTGCTTAACTGGTCGGCGATGAACCTGCGGAACCTCTTCTATCTAATTCGTCAGATCGGCTACCCAATGCAGAGCGTCACCCCAGCCCAAGAACGTCCGGCTCAGGAGAACCTTCGCACTAAGGGGAACGATAGCGGTGTGACAGGCAAGACAGCGGAATTAGATGAGACCGCATGGCAGTTCGCTGAAGAAGCAGCTGTTTTCAGTGTTGACTGACACCTGAGAAAGCGGTTCAAGCAAGTTTCAGAACGGTCCTATCAATGCGCAGATAGCCGATCCAGATTGGGGATCTGACAATGCTTACACGCGGAAGCGCCGCTCATCCCGATCCTTTTATTGTCATCTTCGAGGAAATCGCGTCGGTATCCGTGCGATTTTTTTGTTTTCAGAACGTCGCGCGGGCGGTCCGATAACCCCTGAGGTCTCGGGTATTGTGCCCAGCGCTCTGACGTTCTCAAAAGTCGCCGCGCGGCGAAGGCTGCGGTTCGGTCGTTTCACGTTCTGGACCGAAGCCAAGTAGGCAACATTGGCGCCAGACGTTGGCCGGCCATCAGAGTTTCCACTCAGTAATTCTCGAACACGCCGAGATCTGTCCCTCATTGCAGCGCCAGCTACCACCCTCCAAAAGTCTTCCTCGACTCAAAAATCCATCGTCTAAGATATCCAGCGCAACGAATTCGCGAATTTGCTGGTGCCGCGATCTCCGTCGATCGCCTCCGGACGTACCTTCCATCGAAGGGCGCTGGCATAGGTCAACTTTGCGTGACGGCCCGCAAAACGAGCCAAAACGAGAGGCTATAATATAGGCAGACAATGCCTCTTTTAGCGCTGCCTTCACTTTCGGCAGCCAACGCGTGATGCGGACCGGATTCGGAGTTCTTTTGCAGGTCTTCGCGAATGAGAGGATTCGAGCCGGACAGCGAGAAAACGTGGAGAAGGAAAGATTATGAGTTGGGATGAAACATCTGAGAGCGTATGCCAGATCGCCCGCGGCTTATCGGTGGTCGGTGATCGATGGACGCTATTGATCATGCGGGAAATCAGTATGGGCTCGCGCCGTTTCGAGGATATTCAGGCGCAGACCGGCATGTCGTCGAATTTGCTCACAATACGGCTGAAGCGCCTGGAAGAAGACGAGGTCATTGAACGCCGACAGTACAGTGCTCACGCGAACCGTTTCGAATACTACGCAACCCAGAAGGGTCGGGAACTTGATGGGGTCCTGCTTGCAATTCGAGCTTGGGGAATGCGATGGGGCGGCTTTCCGCCCGGAACGGAACCCGCTGTTGCGCTAGTTTACAAAAAGACCGGTGAGGCGATCGACGCCCTGTGGCAACCGCCTGGGGGCAAAAAACCGTTCTCTTTTGTGGATACCCAAAGCTCGATTAGCAAGGCTTTTGCAAAAGAACGGGAAGCCCGCGCAAACGCGTTCAAGGTAAGCCGTGGAAAGGGCGTTGACAAGCCGGTCAAGAAAACGTCTGGGGCAGCAGTCAAGGTCCCGGCGAAGCGACAACCTGCCGAAACTGAAACCCTAGCACGCAAGGCGGCTCGAAAAAAGGCAACTCCGAAAGTTGGCCTTTCACTGACCCATCTACCTGCAAAGAAGAAAGTGACCGCGATCAAAAGAACGTCAAAAGCGGCATGACGACTTAAAGGCTGGGCATCCCTTTCCTTAGGGCTCGCCTGCAATGGCGCTGGGTTGAATTGGTGGATGAATTCCATTCCACCCGCCGCCAAGCGCGCGAAGCAGTGAAACTGTGGCGACGGCCTGCGCCTGATGGGCTCGGATCAACTGCCGCTTGATGGCAAGGGCGCTTCGGTCGGAGTCGACAACTTCAAAATAGCTGACGTAGCCGTGATCGTAACGGCTGCGGGAAAGCGCCGCTGCCTGTGAAGATGCCGTGGAAGCCGCTGCATAATCGTCTGCCTGAAGACCTTGCGCCTCAATATCATTGAGTGCATCTTGTACTTGTCGGAGTGCCTGCAGCGCTGTTACGTGATAGTCGGCCTCTGCGATCAGGTAACTAGCCTTTGCTGAATCCACGGCTGACTGACGTCTGCCACCGTCAAAGAGCGTTTCCACAACGCTAATGCCCAATCCCCACATCGAACTGTTCCGATCAAGAAAAGTCCTCAAGCTGTCGCTCGCGAAGCCACCGCTAGCCGTCAACGTCAGCGAAGGCAAGAATGCTGTTTTCGCTATTCCGATCTGCAAAGACGCGGCATCGAGCCTTCGCTGAGCGGCGTACACGTCCGGACGGTTCTCTAGGATGACTGATGGCAGGTCCACCGGTACCTGCGGGACCACCACGTCGTCCTGACGATTCTCCAAATGCAAGTCAGTTACTGACATGCCGCTTAGCACCGCGATAGAATCGACCAGATTTTCACGAAGCCGGTCGCTTTCTTCTAGCTCCGCTGATGCCGTCTTCAATTCGGTCGTGGCCCGCAGCGCGTCGAGGTCCCCGGCAGAACCCGCCTTTACCCGTCGCTGAATCAGGTCAAGCGCCATTTGACGAAGCGCGATGGAACGCAACAATTCCGTGCGATCAAAATCAACGAATCTTAGGGTCAGGTAGTCGCTGGCGACTTCCGTGGAGACGCGCAACTTCACCGCATCAGAGTCGGCTTGCACAGAAAGCAGATTGTTACGCGCCGATTCCACCCCGCCTCTCAAGCGACCCCAAACATCGACGTCGTAACTAAAATCGACTGGAACGGTCCAGTTGTGAAGGGTCCGTTGAGGCAGTGCTTCATCAACGGTGCCAGATACACGGTCGCGACTGAAGCTAGGACCGGTTTGCACAGTAGGAAGGGTGTACGCGCGATCCAGGTCGAGCAACGCTCGGGACTGTTGTATGCGAGCGTTTGCAGACTTAATTTCCAGATTCCCTTTTAGTGCAGCTTCAACCATTTTTGTCAATTGTGGATCGTTGAAAAGCGACACCCAGTTAAGTGGCGCGCCGAGCACGGAGGACTCTCCCACAGGCTGCGTTGATAGAGCCGTTTTGCTATGTCGAAACGGTTGTCCACTCAGCGCCAAGTCGGGCAAGGGTTCGGGATGCAGTGTGCATCCCGATGCCACACAGACCGTGGCCAGGAGCCAAAGAGAAAAACGTCTCATCGCGTTCGATCCTGCGGATTCAATTTCGCAGTCACAGACATTCCCAACGCGATGTGTCGACTCGAAATGTCCGGATCGTCGATAAGGATCTTTACCGGTACGCGCTGCACGACCTTCGTGAAGTTGCCGGTCGCATTGTCCGGCGGCAAGAGCGCAAATTGCGCGCCAGTCGCCGGCGCGAAGCTATCTATATGGCCCACTAGCACAACGTCTGGCAACGCGTCGAATTGCAGGCTTACTCTATCTCCTACGTGCACATGCTTTAACTGCGTTTCACGAAAATTGGCGACGACCCACGCGTCTTTTTCGACCACCGCGAGCAACGCCTGACCGGAAACGATACGTTGCCCCGTCTCGACTGTTTTCTTCCCAACGTAACCATCAACCGGCGAGACGATATCGGTGTAGTTCAACTGCAGGGAAGCATCGCGCAAATTGGCTTTACCCTGCGATTGGGTCGCAGTGGACTCAGCCAGCGTAGCCCGCGAGACTGCCAATTGCGCCTGCGCCTGAAGCACGCGAGCGGCGGTGGATTTTCGCGTTGCATCGGCTGCGTCGTACTCCTGTTGAGATAGCCCGCGAGGCGTCTCACGCGTGAGTTCCCGCGCTCGCGCGAAGTCCAGGTCGCCATGCTTCGCGTCTGCGACTGCGGCCACAATTGCCGCTTGTGCCTGGTCGATCAAGGCGCGGGCGCGCGCCTGTTCCGCCTCGGCTTGTTCAATCCGCGATCGCTCGAGTGCAACCCGAACTTCAAAGTCGCGGGTATCGAGCCGAACCAGCTTTTCGCCCGCGCGAACGAATTGATTGTCCTGCACCAGCACCTGTTCGACCGTCCCATTGACGCGCGCCGCGATCGTGTGAACATGGCCGGTCACATAAGCGTCATCCGTACCTCGTTCCCCGGATCCATATGCATAAGCCAGCACCGCGCCAAGCACAATTGCGAACGCGACCAGCCCCAGGGTTGCAATTACCCTACGCCGGTTCGACGCCGATTCCACGCTGTCAATTGTATCCACAATAATTCAACTCCAAAACTTGCGCACCCGAAACATAGCGTATGATAAGCTTTCATTTTTGAAGTCACAAGTGTACAGGCACAAGTTCAGTTCAGCAATGAAACCAACCACCGACCGTGTCGATCCGCAAGTCGCCGCTGCGATACCGCGAGAGAGCCTGCGGCCGTACGCGGCCATTGCGGCCGTCCTTCTTGGCACCATCATTTCAACGTTCACCTCGCGCCTGACTTCGTTGGGGCTAGCCGACCTGCGCGGAGCGCTCGGCATCAGCTTCGATCAGGGAGCATGGATCAATACTGCGTTCAACGCGGGCCAGATGTTCATTGGGCCTATCGCAGTGTGGGCCGCCTTCGTGAGCGGCGTTCGACGCCTCCTGATTTATGGTGCAGTGATTTTTTTCGTCTCACAGATGGCGTTGCCCTTCTCGCCAAACTTCGCGACGCTGATCTTTATTCAAGTGATCTCCGGGCTTTCGTCCGGCGTGTTCGTTCCGGTCGCCATCGGGGTGATTGCGCGGACCTTGCCGCCTAAATGGCTGCCCTATGGCATCGCCGCCTACGCCATGAACATAGAGATGTCGCTGAATGTTTCGGCAACCATAGAAGGGTGGTACAGCGAGCATCTGAGCTGGCACTGGTTCTACTGGCAAAACGCGGCGTTGACTTTGCCGTTCATTGCGTTTGTAGCGCTGTCGATTCCAAGGGAGCCGTATCCTCCATCGACGTTACGCGGCGACTATGCGGGCATGTTGCTTGGGGCGAGCGGCTTCGTCTGCCTGTTGATTGGACTTGATCAGGGCGAACGGTTATTCTGGTTTCAATC